>Ga0070741_10006545_pt1 | contig 24913 bp, 27 predicted proteins | sample Coa_R1_4_FD_66440 | JGI IMG/M metagenome (GOLD analysis project Ga0070741, IMG submission 66440) | Surface soil microbial communities from Centralia Pennsylvania, which are recovering from an underground coalmine fire - Coalmine... | ecosystem: Environmental > Terrestrial > Soil > Unclassified ... | reverse complement strand
CGCCGCTCGCCGGCGCTTTTATACCGGAGGCGCGCGGCGTGTTCAGGATCTCCGTCCGCGCCGATGTCCGCGGCCTGCAGCGCTCGCTCGACGACTTCGCCCGGCGCCAGCTGCCGTTCGCCATCGCCCAGGGCCTCAACGCCCTCGGCCGCAAGCACCTGGTGCCGGGCCAGCGCGAGCTGCTCAAGCGCAAGCTGAAGGATCCGACGCCCTTCACGCTCAACGCCATCGCCATGAAGGCCGCGACCAAGGCGGACCCGCGTCTGGTCATCTACGTCAAGGACATCACCGCCGCCTACCTCGAGCCGTTCGAGTTCGGCGGCATGCACAAGCTGATCGGCCGCGGCGTGACCTGGTTCAACCCCAAGCACATCCAGCTCAACGCGTACGGCAACATCCCCGCCGGCGCGCTCAAGCGCCTCAAGGCGCGCGGCGACATCTTCATCGGCCCGGTCAAGACCAAGGCCGGCTGGGTCAACGGCATCTGGCAGCGCCCGAAGGTCGTGCGCGGCCAGCGTCGCGCCGGCCGCTACGCCAAGAAAGGCAGCATCGCCCCGGCGACCGGCCAGCTGGTCCTCATCGTCCGCTTCGGCGACGCCATTCCCGTGCGCCAGCGCCTGGGATGGTTCACCAACGCCGAGCGCATCATCCGCCGCGAGTTCAAACCCGAGCTCGAGCGCGCGATCGCCAACGCCATCGCCACCGCCCGCCGCTGAGCTCGATACGCCTCAGGGAGAGCCCAGGGCCGACGGGTCCTTCCCGGACCCCTCCAAGACGCGGGCACTGCGCGCGCGCGAACAGGCACAGTTTTCGAGGAAATATTTGGTGTTACGCGTTACATGACGCCGTGACGCCGTAAGTGGCTGATATGGCTGACACTTCCATCCTCAACAAGGCGGAGCTTTGCGCCGTGTTGGGCTGGGGACGGCCGCGCCTGGATCGCGTTTTGGAGCGCGATTCGAATTTTCCAGTGCGCACGCGCGGCAACAGCCCCGAGGGCTGGACCTTCAGCCTGCCGCTCGTAACGCAATACCTGGCGGCCGGAGGCGGCAAGGCCAAGCCGGGCCGGCGGCCGAAGACCAAGGCCGACGAGGAGGCCGAGCTCGCCGCGGCGGCGCCGACAGCTCCGACCGCTCCGACCGCTGCCGCGCCGGCGGTACACCAGGGCGAGGCAACGGCGAAGCAGCGCCGCGACCAGGCCAGCGCGCAGCTGCTCGAGGACAAGCTGCGCCGCGACCGCGGCGAGCTGCTCGAGCGGGATGACGTCCGCCAGGTGGCGGCCCAGACCATGGCGGTATTCAGCCGCGGCCTGGACATCCTGCCGGAACAGATCGTGAAGATCCTCGGCATCGAGGAGAAAGAGTCCGAACGGGTCCGCGAGATCTGCAACGAGCTGCGCGGCAAGCTGGTCGCCGAGCTGCAGCCGCTCCTGGGCTGAGCCCATGCTCGACGCACCCTACGCCTCCGCCCGCGCGGTGTTCCGCGACGTGCTGGACATCCTCCGGCCGCGCGCGCGCGAGACGGTGTCGCAGTACGCGGCCCGCAAGCGCCTGCTGTCGAATCCCGCCGGTGCCTACTCCGGCCCGTGGAACCACGAGCTCGCGCCGTTCCTGGTCGAGCCGATGGACTGCCTCACGTCCCTGGAGCACCAGGCGGTGGCCGTGGTGGGCCCTGGCCGCAGCGGCAAGACCAGCATCGCCGAGAACTGGCTGCTGAAGTCGGTGGCCACGGATCCGGGCGACATGCTGTGGTACATGCCGACGGACGATCTGCGCGACGCCTACGTCAAGGCGCAGATCAACCCGATGATCGAGCTGCACCCGCAGCTCTCCGGCCGCCTCGGCTCGCGGCCCGAAGACCGGAGCATGAAGTTCAAGCGCTTCGCCGGCATGCGCGCCGAGTTCCTGTCGGCGACCCAGGCGAACCTGATCAGCAAGACGGCGCCGCGCATCGTCGCCGACGAGATCGACGCCTACCTGCGCTCGCTCGGAGACGTGAAGGCGCAGTTCGACGTCCGCATCACCAACTTCGGGCGCCACGGCAAGATCCTGGGCATGAGCCACCCGGACCTGGCCTACGGCCTGGACCCGGAGAAGTGGACCGAGGGCATCCTCGCCTGGTACCGCGACAGCGACCGGCGCATGTGGTACTGGCCCTGCCCGCTTTGCGGCGCCTGGTCGAGCCCGATCCCGATCGCGCCGCGGCACATGGGCCTCTGGTATCCGGCCAACGCCCCGCTCGACGAGGTGCAGGCCGAAGCGCGCCTGATCTGCCCGACCGCCGGCTGCCACATCGAGGACAGCTACCGACGCGAGATGCTGCGCTACGGCCGCTACGTCGGCCTCGGCCAGGAGATCAGCGAGGACGGCGTCGTCACCGGCGAGCTGCAGCCACACCGCATTGCCGGCTTCTGGATCGTCGGCACGATGAGCCTATTCGTCGACGGCGGCATCGGCGCCCTGGCGCGCGCCCGCGCCAAGGCCGAGCGCGACGCCGAAAACGGCGGCGATGACGCCATCAAGACCTTCCACCAGGTCATGGCCAAGCAGTGGGGCTACCCGCGCCTCACGCTCAAGGCCGAGGGCACGGTCGACGCCAACGTCCTGGCCGAGCGCGCCGAGTCGTCGCTCACGCGTGGTGTCGTGCCGGACGGCGTGCGCTTCATCACCGTCGCGGCAGACATCCAGGCGGCGCACTTCGAGTGGCTCGTGCGCGGCTGGGGCGTTAAGGGCGAGAGCTGGATCATCGAGCACGGCAAGCTGCCGGCCTCGGTCGACACCTCACCCGAGGACTGGGACCAGCTGCTCGACCAGGTGCTGAGCAAGAGCTGGCCACTGGCCGATGGCAGCGGCCGGCATATGCGGCCGCGCGGCGCGATCTTCGACTCGCAGGGCGTGCCCGGCGTCACCGACCAGGCCTACGGCTCCTTCATCCGCTGGCACCGCCGGCGCAAGCTGCGCTCCTATGGCCTCATCAACGGCCGCGAGGCGTGGTCGCTGTTGCCGTCCAAGGGCGCCAAGGCCGTCAACGCCCAGCGCCTGGTCGTCGTCTACCCGGACACGCAGCGCAAGGCCGGCAAGATCGCCCGCGGCCAGGTGCCGCTGGCCTCGTTCAACCCGAACTTGTTCAAGGACGGGCTCGTCGCCCAGCTCAAGGTGGCGGAGCCCGGCCCGGGCTACGTGCACTTCCCGCGCGGCCTGCGCGCCAAGGAAGCACCGCACCCGTTTTTCGAGCAGCTCGCCGCGGAGCACCGCCGCGCCGACGGACGCTGGGAAAAGAAGTCCGCGAACGCGCGCAACGAAGCGCTGGACCTGATGGTCCTGACGCACGTCGCCGCGCACCTGCACGGCCTTTCGCGCATCAACTGGGAACAGCCCTTTCCCTGGGCCGCGCCCTGGGACAACAACACCATGGTCGACGCCCAGGCGCCGGCCTCACCCGACAACCCAGCGACCGCCACTGCACCGCCGACGCCGCCCGTTTCCCATGGGAAACCCGGGGCGGCGCCGGCGGGAGCGCCCGAGCGGCGCTCGCTGGCCAGCCGTCTCGCCTAGGAGCTGCAGATGTTCACGCGCCGCACCAGCATCCTCGACGGCATCGACATCGCCACGCTGCAGTCGCGCCTGGCCGCCCTGCAGCAGGCCTACCTGGACCTCACCAGCGGCGGCAAGGCGGAAGTGGCCAGCTACGCCCAGGGCGACGGCAGCAAGTCGGTGACCTACACCCGCGCCAACCTCGGCGACCTGGTGCAGGCCATCCTCACGCTGCAGACGCAGATCGACCGCGCCAACGGCCAGTGCATCAACCGCCGCGCCGCGATCTCGCCGCAGTTCTGATGGCCGCGCCCCGAGCCAACCTGCCGGTGCTGGTCGACAGCAGCGGCCGGCCCCTGCGCGCCCGCGCGGACGGCGCACCGGGCTATCCCGGCGGCGACGGCTACGCGCGCAGCGTCTTCCCTTACGAGGCGGCGCGCTGGCAGTCGCAGGAGATGGGCGACTGGCTGCCGTGGATCCGCAGCCCGGACGCCGAGATCAACCAGTTCCGCGACCGCATGGTCGCGCGCAGCCGGGACCTGTACCGCAACGACGGCTGGATCGTCGGCGGCATCATGCGCATCCTGGACAACACCCTGGGATGCGACCTGAGGCTGCACGCCTCGCCGGACTACCGCGCGCTGCAGCGGTTCAGCAAGAAATTCGACGCCAAGTGGGCGGACGACTTCCGCAAGTACGTCGAGGCCTGCTGGCGCACGTTCGCCTACGACGTCAACCACTTCAACGACGTCACCCGCGAGCAGACCATGGGGCAGCAGTGGTACCTCATGATGTCGCACAAGCTGGTCGACGGCGACAACCTGGCAGTCTCGTACTGGAAGCCGGAGCTGATCGGCGCCGGCGCCGCGCGCTACGCCACCTGCTTCCAGGTGGTGGACCCGGACCGGCTGTCCAACCCGTACCAGATGGTCGACACCCGCTATCTGCGCGGCGGCGTGGAGCTGGACGAGGACGGCGCCCACATCGCCTACCACATCCGCCGCGCGCACCAGAACGACTGGTACAACGCCGTCGAGAGCATGATCTGGGACCGCGTCGAGAAGCACGACCCTGACGGCTGGCAGCGCGTCTTCCACGGCTACGAGAAGAAGCGCGCCGGCCAGTCCCGGGGCATCGGCATCTTCGCGCCGGTGATCGCCCACATGAAGATGCTGGCGCGCTACTACGGCGTCGAGCTGCAGGCCGCCACCCTGGCCAGCGTGCTCGGCACCTACGTCACCAGCCCCTACGATCCCGCCCAGGTCTCGGACGCCCTGGACGACGGCAGCAACGCGGACCTGTCCCGGTACCAGAGCCTGCGCGCGGACTGGCACAAGGAGCGCCCCGCCATGATGGGCGGCGTGCGCGTGCCCACCCTGGCGCCCGGCGAGAAGATCGAACAGGTCAGCGGCGCGCACCCGCACACCGAGTTCACGCCGTTCGCGCAGGAGATGCTGCGCGTCTTCGCCGCCTGCACCGGCCAGACCATCGAGCAGGTCAGCCAGGACTGGAGCAAGAGCAACTACTCCAACCTCCGCGGTGCCCTCGCCGACGCCTGGAAGACCGTGGTGCGCCGGCGCAGCGAGTTCTGCGCCGAGACTGCCACCCCGATGTATGCCACCTGGCTGGCCGAGGAGTTCGAGCGCGGCGAAGTGCCGCTGCCGGACGACGCCCCGTCCTACCAGGAGGCGATGACCGAGTACTCCCGCTGCGGCTGGCTCGGCCCTGGCCGCGGCTTCATCGACAAGCCCAAGGAGATCCAGGGCTCGGCGATGGCCATGGATATCGGCATGGGCACGCTCAAGCGCGAGACCGCCGAGCTCTACGGCGAGGACTGGGAGGAGCAGCTCGACCAGCGGCAGATCGAGCGCCGCGCCTACGCCGACCGCGGGCTGCCCTACCCGTCCTGGATCGGCGCCGGCGGGACGGACGACAAATCGCTGCAAGCCGCGACGGAGGCGAAGTGAACGCAACGCTGATCACCCTGGCGGTCTGGCTACTGCCGGTGCTGCTGGCCCTGACCCTGCACGAGGTGGCCCACGGCTACGCCGCGCTGGCCCTGGGCGACGGCACCGCGCGGGCGCTCGGCCGCCTCAGCCTCAACCCCCTGCGCCACGTCAGCCCGGCCGGCACCCTGGTGCTGCCGCTGCTGCTGATCCTCACCGGCACCGGTCTGGTCCTGGGCTGGGGCCGGCCGCTGCCGATCAACAGCCGCCTGCTGCGTCGCCCGCGGCGCGACCTGGCGCTGGTCCACGCCGCCGGCCCGGCCGCCAACCTCGCGATGAGCCTGGCCTGGTATGCCCTGAGCCGGATGGACGTCGCTCCCGGCCTGCAGGCGATGGGCCACGCCGGCGTGATCGTCAACGCCTCGATGGCCGTCATCAACCTGCTGCCGTTCGCGCCGTTCGACGGTGCGCACATCGCCCGCTGGCTGCTCGGCCGGCCGGCCGCCGAGCTGGTGCGCTGATGCGCAACCTGCCCCACCTCGCCCAGCGCCTGTTCAACGTGCCGCTGGCGATCACGCCGCGCAAGGCGGAGCTGGTCATGGCCGCGCTGGCCGACCGTTTCGGCATCGCGCACCTGTTCAACGCCAACGGCGAAACGCTCGCGATCGAGAGCTTCGGCCTGGAGGACGAGCCGGCCGAGAGCCGGCCGTACCAGGTGGTGGAAGGCGTGGCGATCATCCCGGTCACGGGCACCCTGGTGCAGAAGCTCGGCACCATGCGGCCATACAGCGGCATGACCGGCTACGACGGGATCCGCGCCTGCCTCTCGATGGCGCTCGAGGACGAGGCGGTGCGCGCCATCGTCCTGGACATCGAATCGCCCGGCGGCGAGGTGGCGGGCTGCTTCGACCTAGTCGACGCGGTCTACCAGGTGCGCGGCGAGAAGCCGATCTGGTCGGTGCTGAGCGAATACGCCTATTCCGCCGCCTATGCCCTGGCCAGCGCCACCGACCGCATCATCGTGCCGCGCACCGGCGGCACCGGCAGCGTCGGCGTCATCTGCATGCACGTCGACTTCAGCCAGGCGCTGAGCGAGAGCGGCATCAACGTCACGCTGATCCAGTACGGCAAGCGCAAGGCCGACGGCCAGCAGGTCATCCCGCTGAGCAAGGAGGCGCTCGCCCGCTTCCAGGCCGACGTCGACACCATGGGCGAGCTGTTCGTCGACACGGTCGCGCGCAACCGCGGCCTCAAGGCCTCGCGCGTGCGTGCCACCGAGGCCGCCACTTACCTCGGCGCCGCCGGCGTCGACCTCGGCTTCGCCGACGCCGTTATGGCGCCGGACGCCGCATTTCAGGCCCTGCTCCAGGAGCTGGGATAAACCAAGCAAGGAGTGACATCCATGGCTGCACAGCTCAAGGCCGGCCTTGCCGCGCCGCGCACGGTTTCGTCCGCGCCCACCCTCATGGCCAGCCTCGGCCGCGCCCTTTCCTTCTCGCACCTGGCCGGCCTCGGCCGCGGCGGCACCCGCAAGCCCAAGGCCTCCGGGGACGACGAGCGCGAAGAGGAGGAAGAGGAAGACGGCAAGCCCAAGGACAAGAAGGGCAAGAAGGGCAAGGCCGAAGGCGGCGACGAGGAGGCCGGCGCTGAGGGCGGCAACGAGGACGACGAGCACGAGGACCAGGACCGCTCCAACGGCGACTCCAAGAAGAAGGGGAAGTCCGAGAAGGGCGACGACGACAAGGACTACGCGGAAGAGGAAAACGACAAGCCCAAGGACAAGAAGGGCAAGTCCAAGAAGGCCGACGACTCCGGCGAGTCCGAGGACGAGGAGATGGAGGATGGGGACGACGAGGAGGAGATGCGCGGCAACTCCCCCATCGCCCAGGCCCGGCGCCGCGAGCGCCAGCGCTGCGCCGCCATTTTCAACGACCGCGCCGCCGCCCGCAATCCGCAGCTCGCCGCAAAGCTGGCCTTCAACACCACGCTCTCCCGCGCCGAAGCGCTAGATGTCCTTCGCGGCACGCCAGCCAGCGGCGCCGGCCAGCAGCAGCGCGCCGACCGCAACCCGCACCTGGGTCCGGGCGGCGAGCTTGGCCACACCAGTGCCCAGGCCTCCCAGGCGAGCTGGGACCGCGCAATGAAGCAGGTCCGCCCGGACCTGAAGTAGTCGTTCTCAACCCCCACGTCGGGCCGGGCTTCCGGCTTCCACCTACGCAAGAGGATTCATCCATGGCACAGACTCCCCTGAACGAGACCTGGCACGACGGCGGATTTCTCGTCTCCCAGGCCAACGGCCACCGCTACATCGACCAGGCCGTGCTCACCGGCGCGGCCAAGGTCCTCGCCGGCACCGTGCTCGGCAAAAAGACGGTCGGCGCCACCGCGGTCGCCGCGGCGCTGGGCACCAACACCGGCAACGGCACCTTCGGCGCCATCACCCCGGTGGCGGTGCCCACGCAGATCGGCGTCTACAACCTCGTCTTCACCGACGCCACGCACTTCACCGTCACCGCGCCCAACGGCCAGACCGCCAATGGCAGCACCGGCGTCGCGTTCAGCGCGCTGGGCATCGGCTTCACCATCACCGCGGGCGGCACCGCCTTCGTGGCCGGCGACACCTTCGCCATCACCACCACCGACGCGCAGGACAAGCCCAGCGCCGTGGCCGTCGCCGGCGGCGGCAACACCGGCAACGGCACCAGCAGCGCAGTCACCACCACCGGCCACGCCCCGCAGCTCGGCGTCTATGGCGTGGAGTTCGACGACGCCACCCACTTCGTCGTCACCGCGCCCAACGGCCAGGAAGTCGGCCACGGTGTCACCGGCACGGCCTTCAGCGGCGGCGGCCTGGGCTTCACCATCACCGCGGGCGGCACTGCCTTCGTCGCCGGCGACAGCTTCACCGTCACCGTCGCCGCCGCCGCCGGTGCCGGCAAGTTCCTGACCAGCGTCGCCACCGCGGTGGACGGCAGCCAGACCCCGGCCGGCATCCTGTACGGCACCCGCGACGCCACGCTGGGCGATGTGGCCTGCGCCGTCGTTACGCGGTCCTGCGAGGTCAACGCCTCCGAGCTGATCTGGGATCCCAGCTACACCCCGGCGCAGATCACCGCGGGCCTCGCCGCCCTCGCCGCCATCGGCATCATCGCGCGCTAACCCCGGCCCCGTGCTGTCCACCAAACCCCGCCCCGCCTCGAGGCGGGGTTTTTCTTTGAAGAAAGAGGACTCAACCATGAGCAAGCTGTTCCCCCGCTTCTCCTGGGCGGCCGCGGCGCTGTTCGCGCTGGTGGCAGGCTGCCTGTTCGCCGTCTCCGGCCTCACTCCCGCCGAGGCTGCCGCCCTGCCGGCCGCGGATATCGGCCATGGCGGCCTGCTGCTCGTCGCCTTCGCCGGCATCAGCATGGACGTGTTCCACACGGATCCGTTCACCACCATCCAGCTGACCAGCGCGATCGAGAAGGCGCCCTACCGGCCGACCGGCATCGGCTCCCTCGGCATCTTCGAGCCGTTCCCGATCCGCACCAAGGCGCTGATCATCGAGCAGCGGCAGGGCAAGCTGGTGCTGATCCCGTTCAGCCAGCGCGGCACGGACGGCACCCAGCGCACCACCGAGAAGCGCCAGGCGCGCTACTTCGAGTGCCCGCGCCTGATGCACGACGACACCATCAAGGCCGACGAGCTGCAGAGCATCCGCCAGTTCGGCACCGAGACCGAGCTGATGCAGCTGCAGACCGAAGTGGCGCGCCGCCTCAACGGCCCCACCGGCCTGACCAGCAACATCGAGTACACCTGGGAATATCACCGCCTGGCGGCGCTGCAGGGCAAGCTGCTCGATGCGGACGGCTCGGTGTACTACGACTACTTCGCCGAGTTCGGCGTCCAGGCCGCGGCGGAGATCGGCTTCAACCTGTCGGCCGGCACGGCGAATTCGATCCGCCCGCTGTGCAACCAGATCATCCGCAGCATGGCGCGCTCGGCGCAGGGCGCGTTCCTGCCGAGCACCCAGGTCTACGCCCTCTGCGGTGACGGCTTCTACGACAGCTTCGTCAACCATCCGGACGTCATCCGCACCTTTCTGAACTGGAGCGATGCGCGCGACATCCGCGGCGGCACCCAGGGCGCGGCGTTCGGCTCGTTCGAGTTCGGCGGCATCAACTGGGTCAACTACCGCGGCTCGGACGACAACAGCACCATCAAGATCCCGGACGACAAGGTCAAGTTCTTCCCGGTCGGCGCCCCCGGCGTCTTCCAGGTCGCCTACGCGCCGGGCGAGACCTTCGAGTGGGTCAACACCCCGGGCAAGCCGGTCTACGTCATCCCCATCATCGACCGGGACCGCAACGCCTGGTGGAAGATGGAGGTGTATTCGTACCCGCTGCACATCGTTACGAGGCCGGAGGTGCTGCGCACAGGTCGCGCCGGCGCCTGATCAAGCGCAGCTTATGTCCCCGTGTGAGGTCTTGCTTTACCTAGTCACCTGCCATGCAAATGGCAGGTGCTATGTAGGCATCACCTCAAAGACCCTCCGAGTTCGGTGGGGTGAACATATCCGAAACTCTAGACGTTCCAGCCTACGGTGCAAGACCTTACTCGGTGCTGCGATTCGCAAGCATGGTGCGGATGCCTTCGGCATCGAACAGCTCGCGTCATATCCAGACTGGCCGACTGCGGCGCGTGCTGAAATTGATGCCATAGCTTTGTTTGGCACGTTTGGTGGTGGTTATAACCTCACCATAGGCGGTGATGGACGTAGCGGCCACCCGCAGCCCGAATCCTTCAAGCTTCGTATCTCGCACATTCATCGTGGTAAAGAGGTTTCTCCTGAAACGCGTTCACGACTCCGCGCCGTACATGCGCAGAGAACGCCGGAACAGCGATCGGCACTGGCTGCAAAGATGGCGGCAGCTAACGCTCGGCGCACGCCCGAAGAACGCGCCCGGATATCCGAAACCATTGCTGCTTCAAAGCGTGGGAAGCCGCGACCTCCGGAAGTGATCGCCAAGATGCGCCGCAAGCGATCGCCGGAAGTCATCGCGCGGGTACGCGCCGCCCGTTGGGGTATTGATTCGTTTCTCATGGGAAACGGCGAGGCTGATGCATGAGCGTGGACTGGAACAGCCTCGTCATCGGGCCCCTGCTCGGGGTTTTCGGCGAGCCCTTCACCTGGAGCCTGGCCGGCCTGCAGCCGTTCCAGGCCGCTGGCGTCTACGACGAGGCCTACCAGGAGGAGTCGCTCGCCGGCGGCGTGCCGGTGATGACCACCGGCCCGGCGGTCGGCATCCGCGTCTCCGATTTTCCGCGCCTGCCGCGCCAGGGCGAGCAGTGCACCTGCATCCGCACCGGCGTCAGCTTCACGGTGCGCAAGCCCAAGCCGGATAGCCACGGGCATGCGCTGCTGCTGCTGAACGCGCTCGGCGCGCCGGCCTGACGGAGACACGCGGATGGCCATGGTGGTCCAGATGCGCCCCATGCTGGCGCGGCGGCTGCTGCGCCTGGCGGTGGTCGACGCGCTGCAACGGGCAAAGGTGGCCAACAGCTTCGACTGGACCATCGACTCGCCCGGCGACTGGCCGACCGAGGGCCTGGAGCTCACCGTGGGGCATGCGCGGATCCTCGTGCGCTGCGGCCAGGACGATAAGGCCAACGCCGACCGCAACGCCACCATGGGCGTGCCGAAGTTCAACACCGACGTCGAGATCGAGATCGAGGCGCGGCTGCAGGCGCCGGACGAGATCAGCGCCCAGGACAGCCTGGAGGCGCTCGCCTACACCGTCGAGAACCTCGTCCTCACCGACAAGCCCCTCGGTGACGTGGTGCAGGCTTACAAGCAGGTTCGCACCCGAAGCGAGATCAGCGCCGAAGGGCGACAGCACCTGGCCGGCTTCTTCATGACCCTCGTGCTCGAGGTCTACGAGGAATTCGACGCCAGCGTGCTGCCGCCTCCGGAAAGCAGCTGGCCGGTGGCGCCGAACCCGATCGTCCCGCTCGAGACCATCGGCCTGCAGATGGACCTGCGCAACGTCTTCGATCCGTGGGGCACCTACTTCGGCGCGCCTGATCCGGACTCCGTGGTCCCCGCGCCGCGCACCGCAGGTCCGGACGGCCGCATCGAGGCCGGGCTGCTGCTGGAAAACCTCAACTACCTGGGCCCTGGCGCGCTGGACGACTCCGGCGACTACACGGGCTTCATGCTCGATATCTCCACCCTGGAGTGACCATGCACGTCTACCCCAAGCCCGGCTTCAAGGTCTTCGACCCGCAGCTGAAGGACTACCTGCCGGCGGAAGGCCGCACCGTGCCCCCGACCCCGTTCTGGCACCGCCGTCTCCAGGATGGCGATGTCACCACCACCGATCCGCGTCCCGCCGCTGGCGCCGCCGCCGCCGACATCCAGGAGTAAGCCATGCTGCCTTTCACCAAGCTCCCCGCCGGCAGCCAGATCCGCACGCCGCTGTTCTATGCAGAGGTCAACAACTCGAAAGCGAACACAGCCGTCCAGGCGCAGCGCACGCTGATCCTGGGGCAGATGTTCACCAGCGGCGCCAAGGCCGGCACCGCGACGCCGGGCAAGCCCGTCATCTGCGGCGGTGCCGCGCAGGCGGCGCAGCTGGCCGGCGCCGGCTCCATGCTACACCTGATGGCCGCGGACTACTTCGATGGCGATCCGTTCGCCGAGGTGCACCTGCTGCCCTTGCAGGACGATGGCGGCGCGGTGGCAGCCATCGGCAGCTTTGCCTTCACCCACATCGCCACCGCGAACGGCGTGCTGTCTCTCTACATCGGCGGCACGAAGATCTCGCTGCCGGTGCTGACCACGCAGACCGTCAACCAGCTCGCCACCGCCCTGGCCGCTGCGGTGAACGCCACGCCCAATCTGCCGGTCAGCGCCGCGGTCGACGGCACCAACGCCTTCCAGGTGAACTTCACCGCGCTCAACGCCGGGCCGGGCGGCAACGAGATCGATCTGCGCGTCAACTACGGCGGCACCAAGGCCGGCGAAGCGACGCCGGCCGGCCTGACCTTCACCATCATCGCCATGGCGAGCGGCGCCACGGCGCCCAGCCTGTCCACGCCGCTTTCAAATCTCGGCGATAAAGCTTTCGATTTTATCGTGCTGCCCTACACCGACAGCACCAGCCTGGACGCGCTCAAGACCTTCCTGGACGACAACACCGGCCGCTGGAGCTGGGACGAGCAGGTCTACGGCGGCTGCTTCGCGGCGTACCGCGGCACCTATGGCGCGCTGACCACGTTCGGCTCCGGCCGCAACGATCAGCATGCCTGCGTCATGGGCATCTACGACACGCCGACGCCGGCCTGGCGCTGGGCCGCCCAGCAGACGGCGGCGGTGGCCCCGAGCCTGCGCAACTTCGCGCCGCAGCCGCTGCAGACCCTGGCCATCGCCGACGCCCTGGCGCCGCCGCTGTCCTCGCGCTTCCCGCTGAGCGAGCGCAACGCGCTCCTCTTCAACGGCATCAGCACCTTCACCGTCGACGATGACGGCACGGTGCGGGTGGAACGCCTCATCACCACCTACCAGACCAACGCCTTCGGCCAGGCGGACAACAGCTACCTGCCGGTCGAGCGCATGTATCAGCTGATGTTCGTACTGCGCTTCCTCAAGGGGATTGTGACCAGCGAGTTCGGCCGCATGGCGCTGGCCGATGACGGCACGCGCTTCGCGCCCGGCAGTCCCATCGTCACCCCTTCCATCGTCCGAGCGCGCCTCATCGCGGCATACGCGGAGCTGGAATTCCTCGGCTACGTACAGGACACCGACGCCTTCGCAGAGGGCCTGATCGTCCAGCGCAACGCGCAGGATCGCAACCGCCTCGACGTCCTTTGGGACGGCATCCTCACCGACCAGCTCAACATCTTCGCCCTGCTCGCGATGTTCCGCGCGTAAAGGCACCACCACTCCGGAGTCACCAGCATGGGCGATACCACCAACCGCCGCGGCGGAATTGTCAATCTCACCATCGACGGCATTGCCTACGACGTCGCCGGCGAATGCACCTACGACCCCGCGCTGGTGACGCGGGAGACGCTCAAGGGGCAATCCGGAGTCCAGGGCTACAGCGAGATGCCGAACGCGCCGCACATTGCCTTCAAGCTGCGTGCATCCGGCAATCTCAAGCTGCGCGACGTCAATGCGATGTCCAACGTCACCATCGTCGTCGGCCTCGCTACAGGACTCACCGTCATCGGCCGCAATCTGTGGCAGGTCGGCGAGATCGGCGTCAACACGCAGGAAGGCGTCACCGATGTCCGCTTCGAGGGCCGTGACGGCTCTGTGATCGAGGATTGGGCATGGATGAGAACACCGAAAGCGCCGTACCGGCGCCCATCGAGCTGGAAAAGACCATCGTCCTGCGCAAGCCCGTCCGGCTCGGCAAGGACAAGGATCAGCAGCTCGTCTATAGCGAGCTGACGATGCGCGAGCCGACAGCGGACGAGATCGATCGCTTCCTCGGCCGCAACGATCCGGGCAAGCCCATGTCGGCGATGTACTTCCTCATATCGGCGGTCAGCGGGGTGCCGGAGCCGGCGGTGCGCAAGATCGGCATGCTGGACATCAAGGAGGCGATGAAATTCCTCATCCCTTTTGTCAGCCTGGACGACATCTTCCCGGAGACTGGCGGGAAATCATCGCGGATCTGACGTTCTTCTATCACTGGGGGCCGCGCGACGCCTGGGGCGAAACCTGGACGCGCCTGGCCTGGTGGCATGCGCAGGCGCAGCGGATCAACCGCCAGGCCGCATCGGAATCGGGAGCTGAGTCATGACCAACAAGTTCCCGATTGAGATCAGCGCTGATGACAAGGTCATCGCCACCATCAAGCGCATCAACGACCAGCTGTCGCGCCTCACCCGCCCGGTGCGCCAGCTGCAGGAATACACAAGCAAGCTGGCCAAGGTCGCCGGACTGGATCGCCTGGCCAAGGCCACACGCAATTTCGCCGGCGCCGCCAAGAACGCGGCGCAGCACGTCCTTGCCCTGGCCGCACCGCTGACCGCCATCGTCGGCGGCGGCACCATCGCCGGCACCGTGACCCTGGCCGAGCGCTGGGCGATGCTCGGCCGCATGATCCAGCGCAGCGCCCAGGCGGCCGGCATTGCCGCCGGCCAGTTCCAGGGTCTGCGCGGCACCGCCACCGCGCTCGGCCTGGATGCGGAAGGTCTGGGCGAGAGCTTCAAGGCTTTCCAGGACATCCTGCAGGGCGCGCAGTTCGGCCGCAATCCGGAAGCGCTGGTGCTGCTCAACCGCATGGGCATCGTGCTGCATCGCACCCGCAATGGCGCGATCGACACAGGCGATGCGTTCCGGCAGCTCTCCGGCGTCATCTCCCGCATCGGCGACCCAGCCGTGCAGCGGCTCATCGCGCGCACGCTGGGCATGGAGAACTTTCTGCCGCTGCTGCGCAAGGGGCCGGCCGGCATCGACGAGTACAACCGCCGCGTGGCGGCCCTGGGCGGCGTCCAGACCGACGCGCAGCTGCGCACCGCGGACAAGCTGGCGGAGTCGTTCGGCTGGCTCAAGGTGGCCACCGGCGGCCTGCAGAACGAGATCGGCGCGCGGCTGGGCCCCGGCCTCACTCAGTTCTTCGACCACCTGACCAACTGGATCAGCGCCAACCGGACCAAGATCGGCGATTTCTTCGGCCGCTTCGGCGACTGGCTCGCCAAACTGGATTTCGACAAGATCGCCGCGCGGGCCAACAGCTTCCTCACTTCGCTCGGCAACATCGTCGACAAACTCGGCGGCTTCAAGACCATCCTGATCGCCCTGGGCGGCCTGATGACCGCCAACCTGGTGGCGCCGTTCTTCTCGCTGGCGGTGTCGCTAGCCAGGATTGTGCCGGCGCTGGGCACGCTCGGGCCGCTCCTCGCTTCCCTGGGCGCGGGTTACGCCGTCGGCACGGTGGTGTCGGGCGCGATCGACTCCGCCATCCAGAAGCTCACCGGCGAGAAAGATGCGACCCTGGGCACCAAGCTGTTCGACTGGACCCACCCGGAGGGCACGGCCAAGTTCAACCCCACCGCCAACTCCCAGGCGGCGCTGGACTTCTTCCAGGGCAAGGGCTGGAGCGCGGCGCAGGCGTCCGGGATCGTCGCCAACTTCATCCGCGAAAGCGGCTTGAACCCGGATGTGCGGGAGAACTGGTTCAACAAGGGGCACCTCGGCGTCGGCCAGTGGGATGCCGCGCGCCAGGCCGACTTTGCCGCCTGGGCCGGCCATCCGTTGCGCGGTTCCTCCCTGCAGGAGCAGCTGGAGTTCGCCAACTACGAGCTGACCCAGGGCAAGTACCGCGGCGTCGGCGATCGCTTGCGCCATGCCGGCACCGCCGCCTTTGCGGCCAGCGTGGTCGGCAAGGACTACGAGGTCTTCGGCGACAACCAGGCCGAGCTGAACGCGCGGTCAGACCTGGCCGCGCAGATCGAGATCCATATCCACGGCGCCGCTCCCGGCACCAAGGTGGAGGCGCGCCGCAAGGATGGCGGACATGTGCCCGTGCATATGCGCCATCCGCTGGCGACGGCAAGCTGATGCCGGAAGCCGGCAGCCCCTGACATGACGACCAAGCAAGCCACCTTTCGCGGGGTCCCGTTCTTCGTCAACAGCAACGACCTGCGCCCGGGCCGGCGCCAGGCGATCCACGAGTACCCTAACCGCGAGGACTACTGGCCCGAGGACATGGGCAAGAGCGTCCGGCGGCTGTCGATCCTCGGGCGGCTGGTGGGCGACGATGTCGCCGCGCAGCGCGCCCGCATGCTGGAGGCGATCGAGACGCCGGGTCCGGGCACGCTGGTGCACCCCAGCCTGGGCCGGCTGCAGGTCAGCGTGCTGGGCGAGCAGCCGTTCCGCGAGACCGAGCGCGGCCGCGTCATCGAGATCCAGTTCAGCTTCATCGTCGGCGGCGACCAGGTCTTTCCGGACATCCAGTCCGCGACAGGGGCGGCGAGCCAGGCCTCGGCGCTGGCCATGTTCCAGGCCGCCCTGGGCGGCTTCGTCACCGAGCTGCGGGCGGCGCTGTCCCTCGGCTCGGCCGTGGCCCACCAGGTGGTGGACACCGTCACCGGCTGGAGCGCGCAGATCAGCGGCCTGGCCAACGACGCCACCAACCTGTTCAGCATGCTGGTCAGCCTGCCGACCAACATCTCCGGCACCTACGGCCGATATTTCGGCGGCGGCCGGGTGGGCTTCGCCAACATCAACGTGTCGCCGCAGGCCTCCACCGGCGCCACCACGGCGTCCCTGATCGCCGCCGGCGCCGCCAACCGGGCGAGCGTCGCGGCGGCCGTCGCGGCGCTGAATACGGCCGCCACCGGCGGGGACCCGGCCACCATCGGCAACGCCGTCCAGGCCTTGGCCCAGGCCCTCCTGGCCGCGATCCAGGACCCCAGGAGCGCCCTGCGCCTGCTGGGAAGCCTCTACGGCTACACCGAGGAGCCCGTGCTGGGCAACTCCGCCATCCCCCTGGCCATACTGTCCGCGCAGACCGCCTGCCTGGGCCTGTTCCGCCGCGCCACCCTGCAGGCGCTGGCCCAGGCCGCCGCGGCCTACCAGCCGGCCTCGGCCGACGACGCCGCGGCCGTCCGCAGCCAGGTCTGTGGCCTGATCGACCTGGAGATCACCACCGCCGGCGACGCCGGTGACGATGACAGCTACGCCGCCCTGCGCCAGCTCCGCGCAGACGTCGCCCAGGACCTGGCCTCGCGCGGCGCCGGCCTGCCGGATATCGTCGAGGTGGACTCGCCGGCGCCGGTGCCGTCCCTGGTCCTGGCCCAGCGCCTGTACCGGGATCCCGCCCGGGCGGACCAGCTGGTCGAGTTTGCTGGCGACGTGCCGCACCCGGCCTTCCTGCCGGCCCGCTTCAAGGCGCTGGCGAGCTGAGCCTCAAGCGTTTAGTCTGTTTCCCATGGGAAACCCGACAACTGACAACCGCCAGGCGGACCTGCTCGAGCGGCTGCGCAAAGCCGCCGCCAGCTCCAATACACCAGAGCTGCTCAATGAAGCGGCGGCTGTGATCGAGGATCTGCTTGAGGGCATGGTGCAGATCGAGATGGATCCGCGCCCGATCGGGGATTAACCGGGAGACGACCATGGATGCATTTCTCTTCGCCCTTTTCGCCTTCGGCATGCTGTGTTGGGCTCAGGCGCGGCGGCGCGAATTCCACCGCCGGCTGCTGCGGGACGATGCCGAACTGCGCCGGCGTCTCGCGGCAAGATGTACAGCAGTATTGACGGAGTGAACAGCTCGGCGTAGATTCCGGCCTCAGGTGCTCAAAACACCTTTACACCAGTAGCGGAGTCCGCACCCGATAGACATGCGGATTTTTTGTGGCCGTAAGGTCACAATGCTTTTGCCGGGCGTGAGGCTAATACAAGACCCTTCGGGGGAATACGCCCGCCGTCTACTGGCGGTTTTGAGCGCCCGGCATCCCTCTCAAAAGGGGATTGGGTTCAAAAGTCCAGTAGGAGGGCCATCCATGGCCAAACAAGCGCAAGAGCAGCAACCCGGGCCTGAACCGACCCAGGTCTTCTTCTCCATGTCCGGGACCTACGTCATCCCGCCCGACACGCCGGCGGCCGCCCTGTCCGCGGACGCCGGCATGCTGTTGCAGAACGCCTCGGCCATGATTGACCTGGTGCTGCTGCACATCGAGGGCCAGGACGTTGTGACCTCGGCCGCGCTGTATGGGGCGCGAAACCTGGTGGACATGGCGCGTAACCTGCGCAACGCCGAGGAGCTGATGCGCTGAAGGCCCTGGGCCCGCGCGTTGCCCGCCCCAGCGGGAACGCGCGGGCTCAGTTCAACCGCTTGACGTGCTGCTGCACGCGCCCGTCCTTGCACCGCGTCGTGAAGAGGTAGCGCTTGAGGTAGAGCCGGCCGTCTGGCGCGGCTTCCAGGCGGTCGAACTCGCCGCCGGCTCCGGCGGCATCGCACGGATCAGAAACTGGCTGGCCATCAGCGTCGAGCACTGGTTCGGTATCAGCTTCCGAAACGTAGAAGAAGTCCCGATCCCCATCGGTTCTGAGGACGGCGCCGTAGGCGTCTATATCGTTGACGCCGGGTTCGCAGGGCGCCTGATAGCAGGCTTCGTTATAGCGGGAAAACTGGAAGCCTTTCTTTAGGTGGCCGCACCCAGGCGGCATGGCTGCGCCCGATTTGCGTGCTTCATGCAACTTTACCTCCGCGGCATGGGGCGAGTCCTCCACAAAACAGGCGATGGTCCCCTCATGTGTCGTGCGCCAAAGCGGCGCCGCGTCAGCGAGTAGTGGCCATAGCAGAAGCAGCATCAACCCAATTTTCATAGGCTTCACGGAGTGCTCCGGGTCATGGCGGACGAGCTTACTTTACTCGTAAAGGGCAGCCAGGTTCAGCTGCGGGGCTGGACCGATATCCGCGTCACGCGCGGCATCGAGCGCTTCCCCAGCGATTTCGAAATCCACATGACCGAGCTGTTCCCGCCCGAGATGCAGGCGGTCGTCGTACAGCCCGGCGACGCCTGCCAGGTCAAGCTGGGCAACGACGTGGTGGTCACCGGCTATATCGACGTGTTCGAGCCGACCATCGATCCGGCTGGCCACGTCATCCTGATCAGCGGTCGCGGCAAGTGCCAGGACCTGGTGGACTGCTCCGCCGAATGGCCCGGCGGCCAGATCAGCAACAACACGGTGCTGCAGATCGCGCAAAAGCTGGCCAAAAAATACAACATTGATGCGATCGCAGGCCCGCAGGCCGATATCGGCGCGGTGATTCCGCAGACCAACCTCAACGTGCTGGAGGCGCCCTACGACATCCTGGAGCGCATGTGCCGCTATCGCGGCCTGCTGCTCTACGAGAACGCGGACGGCAACCTGGTGCTGGATGGGGTGGGCACCACCTACCACGCCAGCGGCTTCAAGGAAGGCGTCAACGTGCAGCGCGCCACGGCGCGCTACAGCATGAATGGCCGCTACAGCAACTATAGGGCCTTCATCCAGGCCATGGACATGCTGGATGACGTCGGCATGGGCTGGAACGAGCTGGCGGATATCGAGGACAAGGCGGTGCCGCGTCATCGCGCCAAGGCGATCGTGGCCGAGTCCTCGGTCAGCGGGCTGGACATCTGCATCCGTCGCGCGGTGTGGGACTATGCGCGGCAGATCGGCCGCTCCAACGCACTGACACTGACCTGCGACAGCTGGCGCGACAGCGCCGGTGAGCTGTGGCAGCCGAACAAGCTGGTGCCGCTGTACCTGCCCAGCCTGCGCATTGGCGGCAAGACGCCGGTGGTGGGCGGCGTGAACTATAACGACTGGCTGATCAACGAGGTGACCTACAGCCGCAACGCGCAGACCGGCACCACCGCCGAGCTGCTGCTGATGCCGCAGCAGGCCTTCATCCCGGAGCCGATCGCCTACCAGCCACTGGCGCGCGACGTGGAGCAGGCCCTCGGCAAGGCCGGGCTCTGACCATGAGCCTGGTTGACCGCATCCGCTTCCTGGTGCGCTACCTGGTGGGGCGCGGCCGCATCCAGTTGGTAGACGACAGCGGCAATACGCAGCGCGTGCAGGTGGTGTTCGGGCCGTTTGAGACCGAGACCCTGCGCCGCATCGCCGAATTCGGCCTGGCGAGCAATCCGCCCGCCGGCACCGATGGCATTGCCCTCTTCATCGACGGCGACCGGACCGACGGCGTGGTCATCGGCACCAACAACCAGGCGTTGCGGCCGAAGAACCTGCAGCCCGGCGAGGTGATGGTTTACGACGGCAACGGCCAGTCGGTGTACCTGAGCCGGACCGGCATCGTGGTCAACGGCGGCGGCAACCCGATCAACGTCAACAATGCGCCGGTGGTGAACATCAACGGCGCGCAGCAGCTGCTGGTGCAGGCCTCGGTCAAGGCGCGCTTCGAGACGCCGCTGCTCGAGGTCACCGGCGACATCATCGACAACGTCGGCGGCCTCACGCCGAACACACGCAGCATGGCGCAAATGCGCGTGATCTACAACGGGCACCACCACCAGGTGGCCAACGTCCAGACCGGGCTGTCGACCATCCTCTCCAACGTGCCGGACGCGCTCGAATGACCGACACCGCCACCATCTGGGATGTTCAGAACGGCCGCGGCGACTGGGTGCTGGTCGGCCGCAAGCTGCAGGACGGCAACGACCTGGACACGGCCGTGATCATCAGCCTGTTCACCGATCGCACTGCCGCCCCGGACGACGTGATCCCGGACGGCAGCAGCAATCCGCGCGGCTGGTGGGGCGACACGGATCCGCAGCACCCCATCGGCTCGCGGCTGTGGCTGCTGGACCGCTCGGTGCAGACGCAGGAAGTGCTGGCCAGGGCCAACGACTGCTGCGCCGAGGCGCTGCAATGGCTGATCGACGATGGCGTAGCCGCGTCGATCGACGTGAACGCGTTCTTCCCCGCTCGCGAGATGCTGGGCGTCGAGATCACGATCAACCGCACCGACGGCACCGTGGTTCCCATGAAGTTCCAGTGGAGCTGGAAGCAACTGAACTGACCTATGCCTCGTTCCCGCCCCACCCTGACGCAGCTCCGCGCCCAGGTGGCGCAGGACATCGCCTCCGCGCTGCAAGGCTCGGATCCCCTGCTGCGTTTCTCGAACCTGCAGATCATGGGCGCGGTGCAGGCGGCGATGGAGAACCTGGACCAGGGATACCTGGACTGGATCGCGAAGCAGGCAGTGCCGTACACCTCCACCGACGAGTTCCTGGAGGCCTGGGCCGGGCTCAAGGACGTGTTCCGCGAGAGTGCGACCTCGGCGACCGGCACCGTGACCTTCGCCGGCACCTTGGACGGCGTCCCCATCCCGATCGGCACGCCGATCAGCCGCGGCGACGGCATCGAGGCCACGGTCACCGTCGGCGCCTCGGTCAGCGGCGGCAGCGTCACCGTCACGGCGGTGGTCAATGCGGACCCCTCCGGCCGGACCGGCGCGTTCGGTAACTGCGAGGCGAACACAGTCTGGACCCTCGGCACCGCGATCGCGACGATCGCCAGCTCAAGCACCGGATCCTCCGCCTTCACCGGCGGCGCCGACCTGGAGTTGGACGAGTCCCTGAAGACCCGCATGCTGGAGGCCTACCAGACCGATCCGCTGATCGGCAAAACGGGCGACTACGTAACGTGGGCAAAGCAGGTGAACGGCGTCACGCGCGCCTGGTGCTGGCCGAATGGCATGGGCGGCGGCACGGTCGTCGTTTACATCATGCTGGACGTGACCGAGGCCGCGCATGGCGGATTCCCCCAGGGCAGCGACGGCGTCTCGCTGTCCGACCCGCGCGACACTGCGGCGACCGGCGACCAGCTGGCGGTGGCCAACCACATCTACACCGTTCAAACCAACACCGCCCTGGTCTACGTGGTGGCGCCCATCGCGTCCGTCTACAACTTCACCATCAGCGGCCTGGCCGGCTCGAGCGGCGGCACTCGCGCCGCCATCGCCCAGGCGATCACCGACACCTTCCTGCGCGAAGGCTCGCCGAACCGGGGCACGGTTAACCTGGGCGACATCGAATCCGCGATCGCCGCGGTGCCGCTGACCACCGGCTTCGTCATCACGCAGATCAACGGCGGCGCGCCTGGCAATATCACGCCGCCCCAGGGGCATCTGCCCGTGCTCGGCACGGTCAGCTACGTCTGATGGCCGCCCCGGTTTACTCCGCCGACGACTTCCTTGGCGCATTTCAGGCGCTGATGCCGCGCGGCCGTGCCTGGCCGCGCGATCCGGATGCGACGCAGACCAAGGTGCTCGCCGCCCTGGCCAAGAGCCCTGAGCGCACCGTGATCGCGGCCAATGCGCTGCTGGCCGACGCCTTCCCGCGCGCGCCGGTGCAGCTGCTGCCGGAATGGCAGGACTCGCTCGGCCTGCCGGATCTCTGCGCCGGCACCAGCCCCACGCTGGACCAGCAGCAGGCGCAGGTCCTGGCGCGCTTCGTCGGCGTGGGCAGCAACACCCGCCTCGGCTACATCAACTTCGCCGCCAACCTCGGCTACAGCATCACCATCCGCTACTTCGCGCCGTTCCGCTGCGGCCGCAGCCACATGGGCGAGCCGCTGGGTGGCCAGGAATGGATGTCCACCTGGGAGGTGGTCTGCCCGGCGCTCGATGCGGTGCTCGAGTGCGAGATGAACTCGGTCAACCAGGCCCATACCCCGCTTTTCTTCGGCACGACCTGAAATGGACAGATACGACGACGCTTCCTGCATCGCCACGCCGCCGACGATTCCCGCGCCCGGCACGCCGGGCTATCCCACCGACGGCGTGCCGGGCACGCAGGCGCCGACAACCTTCCGCGCCTGGCTGCTGCACGCGCTGATCGAGGAGATCCGCAACGTCATCGTCGCGGCCGGGATCACGCCGAACAAGGCGGTGCTGACGCAGCTGCGCGATGCCATCGGCGTCCTCGGCAATAGCAACGCGCTGCTCAAGGCCAACAACCTCTCCGACCTCGCATCGTTGCCTGCGGCCCTCGCCAACCTGGGCTTCACGGGAAGCCTCACCGTGCCTGGCTACGCGGTCATCCCGCTGTCGATCGGGGGCATTAAGAAGAATCTGATCATGCAATGGGGTTACGTGGTCACCTCCGCATCGGAAGGCCACTACACATTTCCATTCCCCATCGCGTTTCCGAACCAGTGCCTGGTCCTGGTGCCGCTCGTGCTGAACAACACCTCCAGTACCAGCGACGACGTGTGGGCGCAGTGGGACCAGGCCGGCACCACCCTGAGCGCCGGGGCAATCATGGTCCAGTGGGATGGCCAGCCCAGCGACCAGTCCGACGGCTATGGCTACCTGACGGTGGGGTTCTGACATGAAACGCTACGCAATGCTGAACCCTGAAGGCCGGCCGCTCGCCTTCTACCATGACGATGTGCATGGACCGCGCGAGCTTACACAGCTCGAAGCGGCCGACGAGTCAGACGCCGAGCCGCAACTGCGGCGGGTGCCGAATCCGCACACGCTGATCCCCGCCGGCGCGGTCGAGATCTCGGACGAGCAGTGGCAGGCGCTGTGCTCCCAGCCGCACACCAAGGCCCTGGTCGACGGCGAGCTCGTCGACGTCGAGCCGCCCCCGCGTCCGCCGCTGACCCGGGCGCAAATCCTGCGCCGTCGCGATGCCGCCCTGGCCCATTGCCTGTGGACCGCGTTTCCCGAGGCGCCGCTCACGGGCGAGCAGCGCCAGGCCTGGTCGCAGTACCGCGCCGCGCTGTTCGCCCTCACCACCGTGGATCCGGCGAAGTTCGTCATGCCGGTCCCTCCCGCCTGATCCGTTTCCCATGGGAAACAGCCAACCGCCGCGCGGAGCCTGAACGATGGGCCTCTTCACTTTCCTGAGGAAGATGACCGACGGCGTTGCCGATGCTCTCAACGCGAATTTCAAGCGCGTGCATCTGGACACGTTCCAGGGTTACAGCACCGACCAGGTGCCGGACTTCGTGGCGGGTGCCAGCTACCTGCAGGGCAACCTGGCGCGCAGCGGCGGCGGCAACATCTATGCCTGCATCGCTGAGGTGGACGATGCGACGCTGGATCCAGCGAACGATCCCGCGCACTGGCAGCTGGTGGTGTTCGCCATTGCCAGCGCGCCGGGCCTCACGGTGCTGCGCCAGTCGTTCCAGCCCACCGGGCCCAGCTTCAGCCTGGCGCCGTTACCGCGTTCCATCGCGCTGGTCTTCGGCGACGGCGGCCTGCAGGCGCCGGAAAGCTATTCGCTCGGCCCTGGCGGGGTGCTCACCCTGCCGAACTGGCAGGCCTTCCAGGATGTCACCGCCTGGTTCGTACCGGCCTCGCAGGCCTCCTCGCACGACATGGCGGTCGATACGTTCAATGCCGGTTCTGGCCCCAATTTCAAGCTCTCCGGTATTCCGGTGGGCGGCTGGATGCTCGTCTTCGGCGATGACGCCCTGCAGCCGCGGAGCAGCTGGGCGCTGAACGGTACCGTGCTCACCCTGGGCACCTATGCCACGTTCCAGACGGTATCGGTCGTTTATGTCGCCTCGGACCAGCCGCAGTACCTGGAATTCGCCGCCAACACCGGCCCCGTCTTTGCGCTTTCACCGAAGCCGCTCGGCCGGATGCTGATGGTCTTCGGCGACGGGCGCCTGCAGCCCAAGAGCTCATATTCCCTGTCCGGCAGCAATCTCACGCTGCCGGCGTACGCAACCTTCCAGACGGTTTCCGTCGCCTACATCTGAGGGACTTCCCCCATGTACCGCAAGATCGCCGTTGGCCTGGCGGGGCTGCTGCTGTGCGCGAGTGCCGCAGCTCAGCAGACCATGAACGGATCCATCATCCGTCCGGGCACCACCCCTCTCAATGCCCTGCAGGCGGTGCCGCCTGGTGCCGTCGTCTGCAATCCTACCGGCTCCTCGGCGATCCCGACCGCCTGCACGTCGCTGCCGCCGGC
>Ga0070741_10006544_pt1 | contig 24921 bp, 23 predicted proteins | sample Coa_R1_4_FD_66440 | JGI IMG/M metagenome (GOLD analysis project Ga0070741, IMG submission 66440) | Surface soil microbial communities from Centralia Pennsylvania, which are recovering from an underground coalmine fire - Coalmine... | ecosystem: Environmental > Terrestrial > Soil > Unclassified ... | reverse complement strand
CCGAAGCGCCCGAGCGGGATGCGCCGCAGCCGCTTGTTCTTTTCCTCCTCGTTCGGGAAGAGGTCGGCGAGGAGCGGCGTCAGCACCGGCCCGGGGCAGATCGCGTTCACGCGCACGCGCTGCGGCCCGAACTGCACCGCCAGCGACTTCGTGAGCGCGAGCACGGCGCCCTTGCTCGCCGTGTACGCGTCCTGCGGGACCGTGCAGCCGACGAGCGCCACAAACGACGCGACGTTGATCACCGAACCACCGCCCGCGCGCGCGATCTCGGGAATGGCGTGCTTGCAGCAGAGCATTACGCCCTTGAGGTTGACGTCGATCACGCGCCGGAACGTCGCTTCGTCCATCTCGAGCACGCTGCGGTCCTCGTCGGGGAAGATGCCGGCGTTGTTGTAGAGCACGTGCAGCGCGCCATAGCGCTCCACCGCCTGCGCGACCCACGCGCGCACGTCGTGCTCGGAGGTGACGTCGCCGGTGACCGCCGTGACGCTGCCGTGCGCGTGCTCGGCGACGAGGCGCGCGGTGACTTCGAGCCCCTCCTGCGAGATGTCCGTCGCGACGACATTCGCGCCCTCCTTCGCGAACAGCGTCGCTGCGACGCGCCCCATGCCGCTGCCCGCGCCGGTGATGAGCGCCGTCTTTCCTTCCAGCCGCATCGATACCCTCCCTGCGGTGTGCGCAGGGCAATCGTACACCGTGATGCTCGAACGGCGACGGGTTACGCGCGCGCGGGCGCCTGCGCGCCCGGCCAGCGCCACGCGCAGCCCCCCAGCGCCGCCGCGCTGATGAACACCCAGAGCGTCACGCCGCGCGTCGCGAGCAGCCACGCGACCGAGAGCGTCGCATACCCGGCGAGGATCGCCACGAGCGCGGCCTCCTGCCGGTCGGCGGCGTCCGCGTCCGGGATATCCGGCCGGAAGAAGCCGCGCAGCGCGATCGCGCCCGGAATGAACAGCACCAGCAGCGCCGCCGGCGAAGGCGCCGGCCAGAGGAGCAGCGGCAGCAAGACGGCGAGCGCGTAGGACTGGTCCGCCGGCGTCGTGCCGTCGCGCGCGAGGCGCCACGGCGCGCGCACGGCGAGCAGCGCCCCCACGGCGAGCAGCAGCGCCCCCGGCGCCCAGAGCGCCGCGTGGTCGGCGCCCAGCGCGCCGGCGAGCAGGCCGCGCAGCCCCGCGCTCGCGCTGACCTCCCCGGACAGCAGCGGCCGCCAGGCGTCGCGCAGCGCCAGGGCGACGTGGTTGCGCGCGCCGCCCGCGAGCTCCGGCGCGCAGGCGACGAGCGCGCAGCCGCCGAGCGTCGCCAGCGTCTTCCACTGCCGCCACGCGAGCAGCATCAGCACCACGCCGGCGAGCGCGCCCGGCGCGACGAGCGCGGGCGCGAGCGCGACGCCCGCCATCGCCTCCCGGTCGCGCCGGAGCAGCAGGTAGCCGCCGAGAAGGGACAAGAAGACGACGCCATCGAGGCGCGCGCCGCCCGCGGAGAGCGCGGCGGGCGTCGACAGCGCGAACCCGCCGACGAGCACGCGGCGCGGCCACGCGGGCACGCGCGCGAGGTGCTCCGACAGCAACTTCGCGCCCAGTGCGATGAGCGCCGCATCGAGCAGCGCCACCAGCACGTAGGCGATGCCGTAGGGAAGATTCGAGAGCGGGGCCGCGAGCCAGGCGACGCCCGCCGGCGCGACGAACGCCGTCGCGGGACGCGTGGCGGCGTCCTGCGCGACGCGCTGCACGAACGCCTGCGCCTGCGCGTCGTACAACGACGCGTGCAGGCCCGTGCGCGCGAGCGTGCCGGCGGCGTAGGTCGCCGCGAATTCGCCGCCCGGCACGTCCGCCCGCGCGCCGCGCACGAGCAGCGTCCCCGCCGCGATGGCCGTGCCGAGCAGGCACAACGCGGCCACGCCCGCGGCGAGCGCCAGGACCGGCGGGATGCGCGACAGCGCGCGGGGCGGGGCGGCTACCTCGAAGCTCCCCATCTTTCGTCAGTATCGGCGCGTCGACGGCGTGGCCGACCCCGCGCGCTCGACCGCGCTCGACCGCGCCAGGGCCTCAGATACAATGCCGGTCGTGAATTCGGACGAGATCCGCCGCACGTTCATCTCGTTCTACGAGGAACGCGGCCACCTCCACATCCCCAGCGCCTCCCTCGTCCCCCACGGCGACCCGACACTGCTCTTCACGAGCGCCGGCATGGTGCCCTTCAAGCCCTATTTCATGGGCCTCGCGGAGCCGCCCGCCGCGCGCATGACGACGGTGCAGAAGTGCTTCCGCACGACCGACATCGACGAGGTCGGCGACTTCAGCCACCTGACGTTCTTCGAGATGCTGGGCAACTTCAGCATCGGCGACTACTTCAAGAAGGAGGCGATCGCCTGGGCCTGGGAGCTCCTCACGGAGCGCTTCAAGCTGGACGGCGACCGCCTGTGGGTCTCGATCTACCTCGATGACGACGAGGCGCACGACCTCTGGCGCGCCATCGGCATCCCTGAGGAGAGGATCCACCGCTACGACCGCGCGCACAACTACTGGCCGCCGGGCGACTGGGACGGCATCGGGCCGTGCGGGCCGAACAGCGAGATCTTCGTGGACCGCGGCCCGCGACCCGGCTGCGAGCACTGCGCGCGCGGCGAGTGCAAGCCGAACCTCGAGCCGGACTGCGGGCGCTTCCTCGAGGTCTGGAACCTCGTGTTCATGACCCTGTACCAGGATGAGGACGGCAAGCGCACCCCGCTGCCGCGGAAGAACATCGACACCGGCTCGGGGCTCGAGCGCGTCACGACCGTGCTGCAGGGCAAGGACACCGTGTATGACACGGACATCTTCCGGCCAATTATCACCAAGATTGCAACCTATGCCGAGACAGAATACGGGAAGAACGAGTCAATCGACCGTGCGATACGAATCGTTGCGGAACACGTTCGGGCGGCGATCTTCCTCATCACCGATGGTGTCATGCCATCTAGCGATGGCCGGGGCTACGTCTTGCGGCGCTTGATCAGGCGAGCGCTGTACTTTCTCTCTCAGCTCGTTCAGCGGCGGCGTCAGCCGGGCTTCGTGATTCAGGGTATCGCTGCCTCGGTCATCGAGACGATGAACTACGCCTATCCCGAACTCAATGATCGCCGCGGATTCACGATCGAGCTGCTCAGATCCGAAGAGATACGTTTCGGCGAGGCGATGCGCCGAGGAAGGGAAGTCTTCGACTCCATGGTTCGATGTCGAGACGCGATTCGCAATCGTCTACGCGAAGCCATCGCATATGTTCGGGCCGCCAAGGTTGCCGAGCACAACCAGCACAAGCTTCGAGGTTTACTCGAGGATTACGGCTTGCCGAAGCCGACTGACATCGGCGTTGAGACCGCTAGTCGCGTTCTAATCGATGGCATCATTGAGCGGACGCATGCGGGCGAGCAGACCATGATCGCCGCGGATGCACAGAACTGGGTCAACACGATTACCGGTCCCGAGGCATTTTTACTCAGCGACACGTACGGCTTCCCCATCGAGCTGACCATCGAACTCGCACGAGAGCACGGGCTCTCCGTGCATGTCGGCGGATACCAAGCGGAGCTCGAGGCGCAGCGCGAGCGCGGGCGCGCCGCGGCGAAGTTCGAGTTCGAGGCGGCGCGCGTCGCCGCCTACACGCAGCTCAGCGGCGTCCGCGCGCGCTTCCTCGGCTACGACACGACCCGCCATGCATCGACCGTCGCCGCGATCGTGGGCGCCGCCGGCCTGCAGGAGCGCGCGGAGGCAGGCGAAGAGTGCGAGCTCGTGCTGCACGAGACGCCCTTCTACCCGGAGGGCGGCGGCCAGGCGGGCGACACCGGCGAGATCATCGCGCCGGGCATGCGCTTCGCCGTCGAGGACACGCAGTCGCCCGCCGAAGGGCTGATCGTGCACCGCGGGCGCGTCGTCGAAGGCACGGTCGCCCTGAACGACGCCGTCACGGCGCAGGTGGACGAGGCGCGGCGCCGCGCCTGCCAGCGCAACCACACCGCGACGCACATCCTGCATGCGGCGCTGCGCGCGGTGCTGGGGTCGCACGTCCGGCAGGCGGGCTCGCTCGTCGCGCCCGACCGCCTGCGCTTCGACTTCACCCACATCGAGGCGACGAAGCCCGAGCAGCTCGCCGCGGTGCAGCGGCTGGTCAACGAGAAGATCCGCGAGGACATCGAGGTCCACCCGCACGAGGAGTCCTACGACGATGCCATCGCCAGCGGCGCCATGGCGCTCTTCGGCGAGAAGTACACGGCGAAGGTGCGCGTCGTCGACATCTGCGATGAGCCGCAGGCGGACCGCTGCTTCAGCCGCGAGCTGTGCGGGGGCACGCACTGCCACCGCACGGGCGAGATCGGCACGTTCATCATCGCCAGCGAGGGCAGCGTCGGCGCCGGCCTCCGGCGGATCGAGGCGCTCACCGGCCCGCTCGCCGACGCCTGGGTGATCGACCAGCAGGAGCGCACGGCGCGCCTCGCGCGGCAGCTCAACGCCGCCCCCACAGAGATCGAGGCGCGCATCGAGGCACTGCGCGCCGAGCTCGACGCCGAACGCCGGCGCCTGCAGCAGCTCGAGCGCCAGGCGGGCCGCGCGGAGGTCGAGACGCTCCTGTCGGCCGCGGAGCAGGTCGATGGAGCCGCCGTGCTCGTCTCGCGCGTGCCGGCGACCAACGCCGAGGCGATGCGCGAGATGGGCGACCTGCTGCGCGAGCGGCTGGGCAGCGCGGTGGTCGTGCTCGGCGCGGTGCTCAACGAGCGGCCCAGCTTCCTCGCGATGGTGACGCCCGACCTCGCGAAGAAGGTCCATGCGGGCAACCTGATCAAGCAGGTGGCGGCGGTCGCCGGCGGCGGCGGCGGCGGCCGGCCCGAGATGGCGCAGGCCGGCGGCAAGGACGCGGCGAAGCTCGACGACGCCCTCGCGCTCGCGCGCCGCCTCGCGCACGACGGCCTCGCCGGAGGCGCGACGTAGCATGTCCGCGCCCGCCCGCATGATCGGCATCGATGTCGGCGAGCGGCGCATCGGCGTCGCCGTGAGCGAGGGCGCGGTCGCCGTGCCCCTCCGCGTCATCGAGCACACGAGCCGCGCGGCCGACGTCGCGCGCGTCGCGGCGATCGCGCAGGAGCACGATGCGCGCGCCGTCGTTGTCGGCCTGCCGCTCAGCATGTCCGGCGAGGAGCGCGACCAGGCGCGCCGCACGCGCGTCTTCGGCGAGGCGCTGGCGCAAGCGCTCGCCGTGCCCGTCGTCTACCAGGACGAGCGGCTGACCTCCGTGCAGGCGGGGCGCGCGCAGGCCGCCGCGACGGCGAAGCCGCGCCGCGTGCGCAACGCCGCCGGCGTGCACCCCGCGCGCCGACGCGCGAAGCCGCGCGTCGATGACGTCGCCGCCGCGATCATCCTCCAGGCCTACATCGACGCGCACGGGGCGCAGGGCTGATGCTCGTCCGTGCCGTCGGCGTCGCGGCCGCGATCTTCGCGCTTGCCCTCACGGCGGGGCTCGCGTGGTTCGTGTATCACACGCCCGGCGCCGTCTTCAGCTCCGAGAGCGAGCACGCGATCGCATCGCCGAAGATCGCGGGTCAGCCCCAGCCGGTGATCATCACCGTGCGCAAGGGCGAGAGCGCGCGCGACATCGGCCAGTCGCTCGCCGACGCCCGCATCGTGCGCAGCCGCCGCCTGTTCGAGGTGCTCGTCGGCGTGCTCGGCGTGCAGGACCAGCTCCAGGCCGGCGACTACGAGTTCGACCCCGGCATCCCGGCCGTCGAGGTCGTCCGCCGCATCGCCGAAGGACGCACCGCCTCGCGCCAGGTCACCATCCCGGAGGGCCTGCGCGCCGAGGAGATCGGCGACATCCTCGAGAAGCAGGGCGTCGTCCCGAAGCAGGCCTTCCTCGATGCGCTCGTGAAGTCCCCCTACGACACGCCGTTCCTCGCGGACGTCGAGTCCACCTCGCTCGAGGGCTTCCTCTTCCCCGCGACCTACGATTTCAACCGCCAGACCGACGCGCAGCAGGTCGTCCAGCGGCTCCTGCAGGGGTTCCAGGACAACGTCGCCGACACGATCCAGCTCGAAGGCCAGGACCTCACGCTGGACCAGGTCGTCACCCTCGCGTCGATCGTCGAGCGCGAGGCCGCCGTGCCGTCCGAGCGCCCGATCATCGCCAGCGTCTTCCTCAACCGCCTGCGCGCCGGCATCCCCCTCCAGGCCGACCCGACGGTGCAGTACGCCATCGCGCAACAGCCCGACAGCGTCCGGCAGTACGGCTACTGGAAGGAGGCGCTGACCGAGGACGACCTCCAGTACGACTCCCCGTACAATACGTACCGCAACCCGGGCCTGCCGCCGGGGCCGATCGCGAACCCCGGCCTCGACTCGATCCAGGCCGTGATCCGCCCGGCGCGCACGAACTACCTGTTCTTCGTCGCGAAGAACGACGGGACGCACGTCTTCGCGGAGACGCTCGAGGAGCACCTGCGCAACGTGCAGCAGTATCAGGGCCAGGAGCCGTAACGTGACCAAGCGCGCCGGAGTCATCGGACACCCGCTGGGGCACAGCCGCAGCCCGCAGATCTTCGAGGCCGCGTTCCGCGCCGCCGGCATCGACGCCACCTACGAGGCGTGGGACACGCCGCCGGACCTGCTCGAGGGGCGCGTGGCGGCGCTCCGCGGGGATGACTTCCTCGGCGCCAACGTCACCATCCCGCACAAGCAGGCCGTGCTGGAGCTGATCGACGGCGCCGTCGGCGATGCCGCGAAGGCCGGCGCCGTGAACACCATCGTGCACCAGGGCGACCAGCTCATCGGCCACAACACCGACGTCGCCGGCTTCGCGCGTGCCCTGCGCGAGGACGCGAAGTTCGAGGCCGCCGGCAAGCGCTGCGTGCTGCTCGGGAGCGGCGGCGCCGCGCGCGCCGTCGCCCTCGCGCTGATCCAGGCAAGGGCGAGCCTCGTGTACGTCGTCGGCCGCCAGCCGCGCAAGGTCGACAGCCTCGTGCTCGCGCTCAAGCAGAGCACGCCGCCCGGCACGACGATCACGTGGGCGTATTGGGGCGATGGCTCGTACCGCCGCGCCGTCTCCGAGGGCGACCTCGTCGTCAACTGCACGCCCGTCGGCACGGCGGGCTCCGGGACGGAGGGCGAGACCCCGGTCGAGCTCGACCTGCTCCGCGCCGGGAGCACCGTCTTCGACCTGGTGTACAACCCGATCGAGACCGCGCTCGTCGCCGGCGCCCGCGCCCGCGGCGCCACCGCCGCCGGCGGCCTCGGCATGTTCGTCTACCAGGCGGCCGAATCCTTCCGCCTGTGGACCGGGCAGGACGCCGACACCGCCGCCATGCGCGCGGCGGCGGAGCAGTCGCTCTCCCGCGCGGGGTGACGGCGGCAACGCAATCACCAACCACGGATCACCGCCCACCGCCCCGTGCCATAATCAGGCATGACCGCACCCCTGCCGCTGCTCGCCGCCTCCGACTGGGGGATCGCCGTCGCCATCGCGGTCATCCTCCTGCTCTTCCTCGCCGTCGGCTGGGTGATCCTGCAGGGCACGCGCGCGCAGCTCTACTGGCGCCGCCGCGTCGAGGAGGGGGACGTCGAAGCGATCCGCATGCTCGTCGCCGATGAGGTCGCCCGCTGGAAGACGATGCGCATGCCGCGCGGCGCCGCGCCCGCCGCCTGGCACGGCGTCCAGGGCGCCGAGCTGGTAGACATCTCCCCCGACCGTGTGCGCGTCAACGCCTCGGCCGAGGGCCAGTACGCCGGGATGGGCGCGGAGCGGCGCGAGACCAGCAGCCCCCTGCAGGAGGCCATGGCCGTCACCGCCCGCCTCGCCGAGATGCTGCTGTACGATATCCCGAACGTGCGCCTGCCTTACGCCCAGGTCGATGTCTACAGCACCTACCGCGACGAGCACGGCGCGGCCCAGCGCTGCATCCTCTCGACCATCGCCTCGCGCGAGGTCGCGGACAACCTGGACTGGGACGAGATGACGCCCGAGGAGATCGTGCGCGGGCTGGGCGGCCGCTTCTCGCTCGATGACCGCGGCAACGCCCTGCCCATCGACCCGGACGCCGTCGGGCCCTCGGGCGTGCCGGCGGTGTTCTACAAGGACGACTAGATGCTGCGCTTCCTGACGGCCGGCGAGTCCCACGGCAAGGGCCTCGTGATGATCATCGAGGGCGTGCCGGCGGGCCTCGCGCTGGGCGAAGACGACATCGCGGGCGACCTCGCGCGGAGGCAGAAGGGCTACGGGCGCGGCCGCAGGCAGAAGATCGAGCAGGACCGGGCGGAGATCATTTCCGGCGTGCGCCACGGCAGGACGCTGGGCAGTCCGATCGCGCTCTCGATCACCAACCGCGACTGGGTCAACTGGACCGAGGCCATGTCCGTCGCCCCGATTGAGGGCGACGTCGAGAAGGTGACGCGCCTGCGCCCCGGCCACGCCGACCTCGCCGGCGCGCTCAAGTACGACTTCGACGACGTGCGTCCCGTGCTCGAGCGCGCCAGCGCCCGCGAGACCGCCGCGCGCGTCGCCGTCGGCGCCGTCTGCAAGCGCATCCTCGCGGAGTTCGGCACCCGATTCCGCAGCCATACCGTCCAGATCGGCACCGTTGATGCCGTCGTGCCGCAGGAGATCGACTGGGACGCGCTCGAGGATTCGCCCGTCCGCTGCGCCGACGCCGCGAGCGCCGAGCGCATGATCGCGGCGATCGATGCGGCGCGAAACGCGGGTGACACGCTCGGCGGCGTCGTCGAGGGGCGCGCCGAGCAGGTCCCGGTCGGCCTCGGCAGCCACGTCCACTGGGACCGCAAGATCGATGGCCGCCTCGCGCAGGCGCTGATGAGCATCCACAGCGTCAAGGGCGTCGAGATCGGCGGCGGCTTCGGCCTCACGCGCCTCACCGGCTCGCACGTGCACGATGTCATCCTGCCGCGCGAGCGGTGGGGCGACCGTCCCTGGCAGCGCGCCACGAACAACGCCGGCGGCACCGAGGGCGGCATCACGGACGGCGCCGACGTCGTGGTGCGCGTGGCGCTGAAGCCCATCGCCACGCTCCCGCGCTCGCTCCCGTCCGCCGACCTCGCGACCGGCGAGGAGATCCCGGCGCACTACGAGCGCAGCGACGTCTGCGTCGTGCCGGCCGCCGGCGTCATCGTCGAGGCGATGATGGCCATCGTGCTGGCGACCGCGGCGCTCGAGAAGTTCGGCGGCGACAGCATGGGCGAGACGGTGCGCAACTTCCGCGCCTTCCAGGCGACCACCGGCCCCCGCGCCCTGCGTGAGTAGGCGCTAGAACCGCGCGACGCGCAGCGCCAGGTCCCAGAACACGGGGCGGCGGGCGCCGGCATCGCCCCAGTGCGCGGCGATGCGCTCCGCCAGCGCCGGCAGCGGGTCGCCGTGGGCATCGGCGTAGCGGCGCGCGCCGCTCCACGTGGCGATGAAGCGCAGCAGCGAGCCGAGGTCCCAGTCGGCGCGCATCGTGAACGCTGGCGCCTCGACTTCGCCCTCGGGGAACGGCATCGTGCGATAGCGCGCGGTCAGGTAGTGCAGCCCCGGCGGGAACCAGGGCTCCACGAGCGCATAGAACGACTCGAGCGCGGCGTCGATCTCGCGGTGGTCCAGGCGGCACAGGTGATAGCCCCAGACCGCCAGCACGCCGCCCGGCTTCAGCACGCGCCGCGACTCCGCGTAGAACCGGGCGTGGTCCAGGTAGTGCGCGCCGGTCGCCACCGTGACGAGGTCGACGCAACCGTCGCGCAGCCCGCTCCCCTCCGCCGAGGCCACCCAGTAGGAGACCTGCGGATGCGGCCGCCCGCGCGCGACCTGCTCGCGGCTCAGGTCGGTCGCGGCGACGCGCCGATAGTGCGCCGCAAGCGCGATCGCGGCCTGCCCGTTGCCCGTCGCGCAGTCCCACGCCAGCTCATGATTCCCCGTCAGCGCTGCGAGGTAGGCGAACAGCTCCGGAGGGTACGTCGGGCGGGCGGCGGCGTAGGCGCCGGCGAGACGCGAAAACTCGTTCATCGCCGGAGTGTAGAGGCCCGCCGTGCGCACCCGCTACGTCCCCGGGCGGCGAAGCCGCGCCGGCGCCGCACTTCGCCCCCGGGTCTCGGATGCTCGGATCGGACGTGCCTCATATGCCAAACTGCGACGTGCGGGACGCCCGGAGACCAACGATGGGATACGACCAGATCTGGCTGACCGGCTTCATGGCGACGGGGAAGTCGCGCCTCGCGCGGCCGATCGCCGCGGCGCTCGGCTGGGAGGCGCTCGACGTCGACGACCTCGTCCAGAAGACCGCGGGCGACGATATCCCGACGATCTTCCGGCGTGGCGGCGAAGCGGCCTTCCGGGTGCTCGAATCGCAGGTCATCGAGGAGTTGGCGGACCGCGGCCAGATCGTCGTGGCGACGGGCGGGGGCAGCGTCCTCGCCGAAGCGAACCGCGTCGCCATGCGCCGCCACGGCTGGATCGCCTGGCTCGACGCGCGACCGGAGACGATCGCGAGGCGCATCATCGAGTCGCGCGCGCGCGCGTCGGAGCGCCCGCTGCTCGACGGCGACGACCCGCTGCAGCGCATCATCGCGCTGCGGGCGGAGCGCGAGCCGCTGTACGCGCAGGCGGACTTCTCCCTCCAGACGGACGACCTCACCCCCGACCAGTGCGCGCACCAGATCCTGACGGCGTTCCAGCAGACCCGCTCGGCGCGCGGCCGCGCTGGCGGCCCGGGGACCGCGGCGTGATCGCGGTCGAAGCCGCTTCCGGCGCCTACGCGGTCCACTGCCGCGCGGGCGCGCTCGACGCGCTCGGCGCGCTCATGCGCGAGGCGGGGCTGCGCGGCGCTGCGATCCTCATCTCCGACGACGCGGTCGCCGCACTGCACGGCGGGCGCGCATGCGCTGCCCTGCGAGACGCCGGCTTCGAGCCGCATGTCGCCGCGTTCCCGGCCGGCGAGGCGAGCAAGAACCTGCGCACCGTCGAGCGCCTGTACGACGCGCTGCTCGATGCGCGCGCCGAACGCACGTCGCCCGTCGTCGCGCTGGGCGGCGGCGTCGTCGGTGACGTCGCGGGATTCGTCGCGGCGACCTACCTGCGGGGCGTCCCGTTCGTGCAGTGCCCGACGTCGCTCCTGGCGATGGTGGACGCCGCGATCGGCGGCAAGGTCGGCATCGACCATGCGCGCGGCAAGAACCTGATCGGGGCGTTCTATCCGCCGCGCCTCGTGGTCGAGGATCCGGCGCTGCTCGCGACGCTGCCCGTGCGCTCGCTGCGCGAGGGCTTCGCCGAGATCATCAAGCACGGGCTGATCATGGACCCGCCGATGCTCGACCTGCTCGAGCGCGACGCCAGCCGCTTCCTGGCCGCCGATCCCGACGCAATGACGGAGCTGGTGGCGCGCAACGCGGCGCTCAAGGCCGGCGTCGTCTCCGAGGACGAGCGCGAGGGCGGCCGCCGCACGATCCTCAACTACGGCCATACGCTCGGGCACGCGATCGAGGCGGTCACCGGCTACCGCGACGTGCGGCACGGCGAGGCGATCAGCGCCGGCATGATGGCCGCCGCGGCCATCGGCGAGGCGATGGGCGTGACACCGCCGGCCGTCGCCGAGCGGCAGCGGGCGCTGTTCGCGCGCTACGGCCTGCCGGCGCGCCTGCCGGGGATCGACGTCGATGCCGTCGTCGCGGCGACCGCGCTCGACAAGAAGGTTGCGGCGAAGCGCGTCCGCTGGGTGCTGCTCGAGGACTTCGGGCGCCCGGTCCTGCGCGACGACGTGCCGGACGATGTGGTGCGCGCGGCCGCCGCCCACGTGCTCGCCGGCTGACGCCTGCGCGTTGCTCCCGCCCGCCCGATGATCACAGCGCTGCAATCCGCCTCTGCGCAGAATGCGACATGCGCAGGAGGTGCGCCGTGGACCGATACAACGAGCAGCGGGCGACCGGCCGTGCGAACCCGGACACCGTCGATGTCGACGAGCCCGAGCAGGGCGAGCCGGAGGCGCGGGACGAGAGCCGCATGGCGCGGGAGACGCCCGCGGACCGCGTGATCCCCCGCGAGCGGCGCGGGCCGCAGGGCGCGGGCGACGCCGACGACGTGCGCGAGCGACTCGGACGCGAGCGCGGCGACCGCCCGGAGCGCACGGTCGAGGAGTAGCGTCCGGCTAGGGCTGGACGTGCACCTTGATCGCCCCCGTCGCCTTGTCGTCGGCGGTGGCGTAGGCCTCGGCGACCTGCGCCAGCGGGAAGCGATGCGTGACGAGCCGCCGCAGCGACCCGGCGTTCCGCCGCATGATCTCGATGGCGAGCTCATAGTCCGCGTGCCGCCCGGGACGGCCGTAACAGTTCGAGCCGAAGACCCGCGCTTCCTTGATGAAGAACATGATCGGGTGGAGCTGCACGGGCTTCGTGAAGGCGCCCAGCACGCTGATCCGCCCGCCCGGCGCGACGAGCAGCATCGCGGACTGGAGGGTGTCCGCGTGCCCGCCGACCGTCTCGACGACCACGTCCGCGCCGCCCACCGCCGCGTTCATCGCGCCGATGCCGGCGGCGTCATCGCCGAAGACGGCATCGGCCCCGAGCGCCTCCGCCATCGCCTTCTGGTGCGGGTGGCGCGCGGTCACGGCGACGTACGTCGCGCCCATCTCGCGCGCGGCCGCGACGGCGAGCAGGCCGATCGTGCCGGCGCCCAGCACGGCGACGCGGTCGCCGAAGCGCAGGTCGACCAGCCGCAGGCCATGCACGTTGACGGCGAGCGGCTCGCAGAGCGCGCCGAGCTCGAAATCGACTTCGTCCGGCAGCGGGTAGCAGGCATACGCCGGCACCGTCATGTACTCGCGCAGGCCGCCGGGCACGTTCAGCCCGTTCGCCTTGCGCTCCGGGCAGAGGTGGTAGTTACCGGAGCGGCACTGCTCGCAAGTCAGGCAGACCGTGAACAGCTCGAGCGCCACGCGCGCGCCCGGCTGCACCGACGTCACGCCCTCGCCGGCGGCCTCGACCTCGCCCGCTGCCTCGTGGCCCATCACGAAGCCGGGCGGCAGCGGAAACTCGCCGCGGAAGAAGTGCAGGTCGCTGCCGCAGATGCCGACGCTTCGCACGCGCACCAGCACCTCGCCGGGGCCCGGCGCGGGCTTCTCCATCTCGCGCAGCTCGAGCGCGCGCGGGCCGGTGAACACCGCTGCCTGCATCGAGGCGTCCCTCCGCTTGCCGCCGCGCACGTCGCGGCCCGCCCGGGAGTGTAACCGCTCGCGGGGCTATACTCGCCGCGCCAGGGAACCAGCACACGACCGGGTGACGGAGCATGAAGCGCCTCGAAGGCAAGGTGGCGATCGTCGTCGGCGCCGGGCAGACGCCGGGCGAGACGGTCGGCAACGGCCGCGCGACGGCGATCCTCTTCGCGCGCGAGGGCGCGACGGTGCTGCTCGCCGACCGCGACCTCACCTCGGCCGAGGAGACGCGCGCGCTGATCGTCGCGGAGGGCGGCGCGGCGAGCACGGCGGAGTGCGACGTTACGCGCGAGGAGGAATGCGCGCGGCTCGTCGCGACGTGCCTCGAGCGCTACGGCCGCATCGACGTGCTGCACAACAACGTCGGGATCGGCGCCGGGGACGCCGGCGTGGCCGGGACCGACGTCGCGCGCTTCGAGCGCATCCTGCGCGTCAACCTCGAAGGCCCGCTGCTCGTCAGCAAGCACGCGCTGCCATCGATGCGCGAGCGGCGCAGCGGCGTCATCACCAACGTCTCGTCGATCGCCTCGATCGCCAGCGCGACGGGCATGGTCGCGTACAAGACGTCGAAGGCGGCGCTGAACGCGCTGACGCAGACGCTGGCGCTGGCGAACGCGCGCTACGGCGTTCGCGCGAACGCCATCCTGCCGGGCCTGATCAACACGCCGATGGCGATCGAGGGCATCAGCCGCGCGCGCGGCCTCTCGCGCGAGGCCCTCATTGCGGAGCGCGACCGGCAGGTGCCGCTAGGGAAGATGGGCACGGCGTGGGACGTCGCGGCCGCGGCGCTCTTCCTCGCGTCCGACGAGTCGAAGTTCATCACCGGCGTGCTGCTGCCGGTCGACGGCGGGCAGAGCGCGCGCGTCGGCTGAGCGGCTGCGGGGCTCGTCCTTCCATCTTCCGCCTTCGCGTCAGTCGCTGCGCATGCCGTCGCGATGCCGCCCACCCACCGCGCGGAGAACCGGTACGATGCAGCGATGCGGGCGCTGAATCAACCGGAAAGCTGGTGGGGGTGGCACGGCTACAACCACCCGCAGCCGCTCTCGATCACGGAGATCATGGACGCCGGGACGCTGCCGCCGCGCGCCGCCGCGCTGCTCTGGGTGGCGATGGAGCGCGGCGCATCGATCATCCTCGCCGCGGACCCTCCCGGGGCGGGCAAGACGACGATCCTGACGGCGCTGCTGGCGTTCACACGGCCCGAGACCGGCGTCTACTTCACGCGCGGCTGGGGTGAGACCTTCCGGCTGCCGCCCCGCTCGGCTGATGAGACGATCTACCTGCTGATCAACGAGATCAGCGACCACCTGCCGGTGTACTCCTGGGGACCGTACGTGCAGCGCGCGTTCGAGCTGATGGCCGAAGGCTACTCGCTCGCCTCGACGATGCACGCCGATACGGTGGACGGCGTCATCGAGCAACTGCTCGAGGAGAACGACGTCGACCCGCGCCACCTGGGCCATCTGACCTTCGTGGCGCCGATCTTCGTCGGCGCGCAGGCCGGGCGGCGCGTGCGGCGGCTCAGCGAGCTGTGCGTGCTCGAGCCGCTCGGCGCCGCGTACGACCGGCACTCCGTCGCGCGCTGGCGCCCGGAGGACGACTCGTTCGAAATGCTCGCGACGCCGGCAGCGATCGGGGCCGCCGCCCGGCGGCTCGGGATGACGGACGACGAGCTGCTCGCGGAGGTCGCGCGCCGCGAGGCGTTCCTGCGCGAGCTTTCGGCGCAGGGCGTGACGGACATCGATGAGGTGCAGCGGCGCATCTTCGCCTTCTCCGGCTACGACGTCGCGGGCTAGGCTCGGCCAGCGCCGTGGCCGCCATTCCTGTGCGAATCGACCGCCGGCACCCGTCCGGGGTGCTGGATCGGGCGCATCCCGGCCGTACAATTGGAGTTATCCGGTACTGAATCGAAAGGACGGAGCGATGGCGACCCGCATCGGGATCAATGGGTTCGGGCGTATCGGGCGGCAGGTCCTGAAGGCGATCAACGAGCGGCATGCGGGCAAGCTCGAGGTCGTGGCGATCAACGACCTGGTCGACACGAAGACCAACGCCCACCTGCTGAAGTACGACTCGAACTACGGGCGCTACCCCGGCACCGTAGAGGTCGGCGAGGGTGGCCTCATCGTCGATGGCAAGCCGGTCGCGGTCTACGCCGAGCGCGAGCCGGCGCAGATCCCGTGGGGGAAGGCGGGGGTCGACATCGTCGTCGAGTCCACCGGGTTCTTCACGGACGCGAACCAGGCACGCGCGCACATCCACGACGGCGTCAAGAAGGTCGTCATCTCGGCGCCGGCGAAGAACGAGGACGTGACGCTCGTGCTCGGCGTCAACGCGGACAAGTACGACCCGGCGAAGCACACCGTCGTCTCGAACGCGTCCTGCACGACGAACGGCCTGGCGCCGACCGTGAAGGTGCTGCTCGACAGCTTCGGCCTGATCAAGGGCCAGATGACGACGATCCACGCCTATACGAACTCGCAGCGGCTGCTCGACATGCAGGCGAAGGACCTGCGGGAGGCGCGCGCGGCGGGATTGAACATCGTGCCGACGACGACCGGCGCCGCGCGCGCGCTGAAGCTCGTGATCCCGGAGATCGAGGGAAAGCTCGACGGGGTTTCGTACCGCGTGCCGACGCCGACGGTCTCGATCGTCGAGGTCGTCGCGCTCGTCGAGAAGGCGACGAGCGCGGACGAGGTGAACGACGCGCTGCGCAAGGCGGCCGCCGGTCCCATGAAGGGAATCCTGGCGGTCTCGGACGAGCCGCTCGTCTCCATGGATTTGAAGGGGTCGGAGTACTCCTCGACCGTCGACGCGCTCACGACGAACGTGGTCGGCGGCGACCTGGTCAAGGTCGCGTCGTGGTACGACAACGAGTGGGGCTACTCGTGCCGCACGGCGGACCTCTGCGCGTTCATCACCGACAAGGGGCTCTAGCGGGCGCAGCCTTCGCCGGCCCGACGAGATGCGACGGACGGAGGCCTGACGGCCTCCGTCTCCATGTGCGGAGGTGGCGATGATCCCGGTGCGCGCCATCGGGGTGTCGGAGCAGGCGGCACACCGGCCCGAGCCCCCGTACCGGCTGTTCATCGCCACGAGCCTGGCCGTCGCTGCCGGCGGCGGATTCGTGCTGGCGCTGCTGCTGCCGCTCGCGCGCGCGCTCGCGTGGGACTGGGGACGCAGCTGGCAGCCGGCGGCGCAGGCGCACGGGCAGCTGCAACTCGGCGGCTTCGTCGCCATCTTCATCGCCGGCATGGCGTTGCGGGTGATGCCGCGCTTCTCGGGACGGCCGCTGGCGTTCGCGAGCACCGGCGCCGCGATCGCGCCGCTGCTCGCCGCGGCCGTGCTGCTGCGCGCGGCGGCGCTGCCCGCAGCGGACGGCGCCGGCCGCGACGTCGTGCTGGTCGCCAGCGCCGTGCTCGGCGCCGCGGGGGCGCTGCTCTTCGCCGCGATCGTCTGGGGCACGCTGCTGTCGCGCGAGAGCCGCGCGGAGGCGACGGCGTGGTTCTTCCTGCTCGGCGCGGCGGCGCTCGCCGCGCAGTCGGTGCTGCTGCTCGCGTTGACGGCGGAGATGGTGCGCGACTCGCTCGAAATGCTGCCGCCGGCGAAGGACGAGGCGCTCGTCACGCTGCAGCTCTACGCCTTCGCGGTGATGTTCATCGGCGGCGTGGGCACCCGCGCGGTGCCGACGCTCACGGGCAACGAGCGACCGCAGGCCGCGGCGCGCGTCGCCGCGTTCGCGCTCGCTGCGGGCGCGGCCGTGGCGAGCGGCGCGGAGGCGTGGTCGGGATTTCGCGGCGCCTCGGAGGCGCTCGCGCGGGCAGCCGACGTCGGGCTGCTCACGGCGGCGGGCGGCGTGGCGGCACTCGCCTGGGGGACGGGCGTCGTGCGGCCGCGAGCGGACCGCGTCGCCGCCGCGTCGCACCTGCCGTTCTGGTTCGTCCGGGCGGGTGTCGGGTGGATGGTGATCGGCGCCGGCCTGCTCGCGTGGTACGCAGCGCACGCGCTCCACGACGGGCGGCCGCCCGACAGCTTCGAGGCGGACGCCGCACGGCACACGTTCACGCTGGGCGTCGTGACGATGCTCATCCTCGGCATGGGGATGCTGTTGTTGCCGGAGTTCGCCGGGCGGCGGCTGCAGCGCCCAAACGAGCGCGTGCTCCCGACCGCCATGCTCGTGGCGCTGAACGCGGCGGTCGTGCTGCGCGTGTGGCCGGCGATGCGCGGGCTGCACTGGCTCTCGGACGACCGCTATTGGCCGATGGCGGCGAGCGGAGCGCTCGCGGAAGCGGCGGTGCTGGCGTTCGCCCTGATGTTCGCGCAGAGCGCGTGGGAGCAGCGCACGCCCGCCTGGGGTGCGCGCCCGGGCCAGCACTGACACCGTATCGCGGGGGGCCGCCCGCGCGTTATCATCGCCGCCACGAGAGGCGGGCGATGGCCGACGTGACGATCCACACTGCGCACGGCGAGATGCCGGGGTACCTCGCGTCGCCTCCGGAGGACGGGCCGTGGCCCGGCGTCGTCGTCATCCACGACGCGCTCGGGATGACGCGCGACCTGCGGCGTCAGGCGGACTGGCTGGCGTCCGAGGGGTTCCTCGCCCTTGCGCCGGACCTCGAGTACTGGGGCAACCGCGTTCGCTGTGTGATCTCGTTCGTGCGCGATGCCACACGCCCGCTGAGCGAAATCGATGCCTCGCGCGAATGGCTCGCCGGCCGCGACGACTGCACCGGCACCGTCGGGGTGATCGGCTTCTGCATGGGCGGCGGCTTCGCGCTCGCGCTGGCGCCAGGGCACGGCTTTGCGGCCGCCAGCGCGAACTACGGCGTCCTGCCGCGCGATGTCGAGCGTCGGCTCGGTCAGGCGTGTCCGGTCGTCGCGAGCTACGGCGGCAGGGACCGGACGCCCGGGATCCGGGGGGTGCCCGACCGGCTCGAGTCGGCGCTCGCCGCCGCGGGCATCCACCACGACGTGAAGGTGTACCCGGAGGCGGGCCACGGCTTCCTGAACGACCACGACCCGTCCGAAGTGCCGGGCTGGGTGCGGCTGCTGGGGCGGTTCGGCGCGAACGGCTACAACGACGCCTCGGCGCGAGACGCGCAGCGGCGGATCAGCGCCTTCTTCCGGCGGTATCTGGCGCACGCGGGCAATTAGGCTTGGGTCCCCTGACCCTTCGGGGCTTGACAGGCGCCACACCGCGGCCTATCGTAGTGAACATTCACTATGGTGACAAGGCGACCCCCCTCCACGGACCGTACCCGGCAGGCGAACGCGAGCGGCCGGCGCCCCACCGGCACCCGTGCCCGGCGCATGCCGGCCGAGGCGCGGCGGCAGGCGATCCTGGCGGCCGCGATGCGCGTCTTCGCCGCCAAGGGGTACGCCGGCGCCGGCACGAGCGACGTCGCGCAGGCCGCCGGCATCGGCGAGCCGACGATCTACCGCTACTTCGCGAACAAGCGCGAGCTGTACGAGGCGGCGCTCGAGGAGACGGGCGCGCACATCTCGCAGAGCTGGCGGCGGATCGCCGCGGAGCACCCGCGCGCGATCGAGGCGATCGCGCATCTCGCGAGCTGGTACATCGCCGAGCTGCAGGCGCACCCGGAGGCGATGGTGCTGCGGCTGCGCTCGCTCGCCGAAGGCGACGCCGAAGCGATGGCGGGCGCGCGCGAGCGCTACGCCGAGCTCGAGCGCTTCGTGGGCGAGCTATACGCGCGAGCACAGGAACAGGGCGACGCGCCGGAAGCCGTCTCGCCGCGCGCGGCGGCCTGGCTCTTCATGGCGGTGGGTTCGTATTTCGACGTGAACGCGCTGGTCAGGCGCCCGACGCTGGACCAGCCCCAGCTCGCGGAGCTGTTCAGCGTCCTGGCGCGCGCGCTCTGGCAACCGAACGCGGAGGGAGTGACGGGATGAGCAAGAACTACGACGCGATCATCGTCGGCGCGCGCTGCGCCGGCTCGCCGCTGGCGATGCTGCTGGCGCGCAAGGGGTACCGGGTCCTCCTGATGGACCGCGCATCATTCCCCAGCGACACGATGTCCACGCACTTCCTCGCGCCGCAGGCGACGCAGATGCTCAAGGACTGGAGGTTGCTCGAGCGGCTGGAGCGGACGGACGCGCCACCGCTGCGGGAGGTGACGTTCCATCTGGGCGACGTCGCGTTCTCGCCGCCTCCCGACCCCACGCTGACCGTCGATGCCACGTACTGCCCCCGCCGCACGGTGCTCGACAAGCTGCTCGTGGATGCGGCGTCGGAGGCGGGCGCGGAGGTGCGCGAGCGCTTCCCGCTGCAAGAGCTGATCGTCGAGGACGGCGAGGTGCGCGGCATCGAAGGCGGGCTGACCGACGGCCCCCGCACGCAGGAGCGGGCGCAGATCGTCGTCGGCGCGGACGGGATGCGCTCCCGGATCGCCCGGCTCGTCGGGGCGGAAGAGTATGACGTCGTGGAGCCGCTGACGTGCGGATACTACTCGTACTGGGAGATAGACTGGGAGGGCGCCCACCTGTACCTCGACCAGGCCCGCAAGCGCGGCATCCTCGCCTTCCCGACCAATGATGGGCTGACCTGCGTCGCGGCGATGCGCGAGCGGTCCGAGTTCGCGATCTTCCGGTCGGACATCGAGCGCGAGTTCATGGATACGCTGACCGTCGACCCAAAGCTCCACGCCGCGGTCGCGAGCGGGCGGCGGGCGGAGAAGTGGGTCGGCGGCACGGACTTCCCCAACTTCTTCCGCAAGCCGTGGGGCGCGGGATGGGCGCTCGTCGGCGACGCCGGTTACTATCGCGACCCGATCACCGGGCTCGGCATCATGGACGCCTTCCGCGACGCCGGCCTGCTCGCCGAAGCGATCGACGACGGGCTCAGCGGGCGCGCGCCGATGGCAGACGCGCTCGCGCGTTACCAGCGCCAGCGCGACGAAGCCGCGAAGCCGCTGTACGAGTTCACGCTCTCCCTCGCGCGGTTCGAGCCGGTGCCGCCGCCGGCCCCGGTCGCGACGTAGGTCAGGCCGCGGCCGGCACGCGCGCGGGCGTGCGGCGCCATAGCCGCAGCGTGAGAGCGCCTGCATTCGCGACCGCGCCGGGCAGCAGCACCGCGGTGAACGCGGCGAACATCGCGACGTTGGCGCCGGCGACGACGTAGCTCAGCGGCGAGTCGATCCAGCGCCCGGCCCACGACTGCACCGGCGGCGCGGAGAAGAACATGTTCAGCATGAGCGTGAGCGAGGCGCCCGCGTACAGCGGCAGCCATCGCCGCTCGAGCACGACGACCGGCAGCATCAGCCCGAGGAACGGGTACAGGTAGCGGTCGTGCGTCGAGACGGGCACGACATAGAACGCGAAGGCCAGGTACGAGCCGGCGACGAGCGCGCCGCGCAGCGTCGTGCGCGACCACAGCCAGCCGCATGCGACGGCGGCTGACGCGAGCGAGAGCAGACCGCCGAGATACCGCCACTTGATCAGCGGCAGGCCCATCACGTGCTCCGTCGGCCCGGGCCGGTGGGCGAGCGCATCGATGAACCACCAGAAGTTCCACGCGGCCGACGAGAGCCGGCCGTAGTCGGCGAAGAACAACTGGCGATAGATGCGCTCGATGCGCATGCCGTCGCCGTGCAGGAACCACGGCGAGAGCACGAGGACGAACACGATCCCCGCGACGGTCCAGGAGCGCGCGAGCGCAAGGGGACCGCCGAGCCGGAACGTGAGCACGACGAGCACCGGTACGACGAGCACCGGCTGCGGTTTCAACAGGAACCCGAGCATCCAGACGCCCCAGCCCCACTCGTGGCGCCCGGACGCGACGAGCAACAGCGCGGCCAGCATCGCGGCGGTGATCGCGGCGTCGGTCTGCGCCCAGATGGCGCTGTCGTAGACGACCGCCGGCTGGAAGGCGATGACCGCGGCGCCGATCAGCGCCAGCCGCGGGACGTGGACCGCATCGAGCTCCTGCGCAAGCAGCGCCGTCGCCTCGTAGACGATCGCGATGAGCGCGACGTCGAAGACGAGCGAAGGCATCTTGATCAGGACGTGCAGCGAGCGGCTCGTCTCGCTGTACGGACCGCCGACGGCGTCGTAGATCAGCGTCAGCAGCCAGAGCACCCAGTGGTACCCGACGTAGTCCGTGTCGCTCGTGCGGAACACGTTGAGCACGCCGTGCTGGTGGATGGCCGTCATCCAGTGCTTCCAGTCGTTCTCGTCCTGGTAGCCGTTGGTCAGATACGCGTTCAGGGGTACGAGGAAGGCGCGGAGGAGCAGCGCGGAGGCGATCACCGCGACGAGGGCGACCGGCACACGCCGGATGCGCTCGACGTAACGCCCGAGCCGGCTCATGAGTGAGGCATTGTGGGCGTGCCGCGGTCGTAGCTCAAGCGCTGTGCGCCGCCGGGGCGTCAAGAACCGACGGGGCCCGGGTCACGCCCGGGCCCCGTGCGCGGCGGCCGGTCGAATCAACGGATGCTCACGAGGCCTTCGCCTCGATCGCGGGCGAGGAGTGGACCTTGATATGCCGCGGCTTCATCGACTCCGCCTTCGGGAGGGTCAGCCGCAGCACGCCGTGCTCGAAGACGGCGTCGGCCTTGTTCGGGTCCACCTCGGAGGGGAGCGTCACCTGGCGGAAGAACGTCCCCTGCGAGCGCTCGCGGCGGATGTAGCTCTCGCCCTTCTCCTCGTGCTCCTCGCGCACTTCGCCGCGGAGCGTGAGGGTCTGCCCGGTGACTGAGATATCGATATCCTCCGGCTTCACGCCGGGCAGCGACGCCTTGACGACGACGTTGTCGTTCGTCTCGTACATGTCGAGCGGGAAGTAGTTGGTGGAGCTGCTGCCGTTGCCGAGGCGCCACGGGCGGGTGTCGTCGAAGAGGCGGTCCATCGCCTGGCGCAGCGTGGAGATCTCGGCGAACGGGTCCCAACGGGTGATATCGGCCATGTCTGTCCTCCTGTCAGGATATGGTTGCCGTGACCGGCTGCCGTCCTTCCCAGATCTAACTCTCCGTGCGCTCCCTGTCAAGGATTCTTGATACGCCATCAATCAAGTTTCCTGATTTCCTACCAGGCCATCTTCTTGCCATTCCTCCTCGGTGCTAATAGACTGAGGGCATGGCGAAGGACTTTTACGACGTCCTTGGCGTCGGGCGGGGCGCCTCCGAGAAGGAGGTCCGCTCCGCGTACCGGAAGCTGGCCCGCAAGTACCACCCGGACGTCAACCCCGGCGACAAGGCCGCTGAGGCGCGGTTCAAGGAGATCAATCAGGCTTACGAGGTGCTGTCCGACGCCGAGAAGCGGCGCAAGTACGACAAGTACGGCGACAAGTGGGAATACGCCGACCAGATCGAGGAGGCGCAGCGCCAGCGCGGGGCGCGCTACGGCTTCGGCGGCTACGGCGGCGCCACATACCAGGAGTTCGACCTCTCCGACCTCGGCGATATCGGCGACCTGGGCGGCGTGTTCAGCACGTTCTTCCGCCGCGGCGGCGGCACCGGCACGCGCACGGCCCGCCGTGGCGCCGACATCCAGCAGCCGGTCGAGGTGAGCCTCGAGGAGGCGTACCACGGGACGACCCGCATGCTGGAGATGGTCGCGACGGAGCCCTGCCCGACGTGCGGCGGCGCCGGCGAGATCGCCGGCGCGACGTGCCACACCTGCCAGGGCGCAGGCTTCGTGCAGCGGCCGCGCCGGCTGGAGGTGAAGATCCCCGCCGGCGTCACGAACGGCTCCAGGGTGCGCATCGCCGGCGAAGGCCAGGCCGGCATCGGCGGACAGAAGGGCGACCTGCTGCTCGTCGTCACCGTGCGCCCGCACGCGCGCTTCGAGCGCAAGGGCGACGACCTCCACGAGGACATCGACGTGCCGGTGGCGACGGCGGCGCTCGGCGGCGAGGTCGAGGTACCGACGATGACGGCCAGGGTGATGCTGAAGATCCCGCCGGAGACGCAGAACGGGCGCGTGTTCAAGCTCGCCGGCCTGGGCATGCCGCGACTCGGGCGCGAGGGCAAGGGCGACCTGTACGCGCGGGTGCGCCTGCGCCTGCCGGAGCGGCTCAACGATCGCCAGAAGAAGCTGTTCGAGGAGCTTCGCGCCGCCGGCGCCTGACGGCGCCGCGACGCACGGACAACAGACGGACTGAGGTCACGACGATGGGACGCGACGAGATGTACGGAGACGAAGGCCTCGAGATCGGCTTCGATGAGCCGTGCTACGTGATCTCGATCGCGGCGCGGATGGTCGGCATGCACGCGCAGACGCTGCGGCAGTACGAGCGCATCGGGCTCGTGGAGCCAAAGCGCACGCGGGGAAACATCCGCATGTACTCGCAGGCGGACGTCGCGCGGCTGCGGCAGGTGCAGCGGCTGATGAACGACCTGGGGGTGAACCTCGCGGGGGTCGACGTGATCCTGCGGATGAGCGAGCGGATGCGCGAGATGGAGCGCGAGATGGAGGCGCTGCGGCGGGAGCTCCAGCGGATGCGGGACCTGCGACTCCCCGCGCCGCGGGAGGAGCGGTGATCGCCGCTTTCGGAAGCGTCGCCAGGGGCGGCGCGGCGGCGAGATAGCGCGCGGCCGATCGGAACAGACGGGGTAATCACGGGCGAACGGCCCGGCAACGGAGCAGACGAGGCTTCCCGGCAGGGGAGCCGGGGAGTGGACGAACATGATGAGACAGGACCGGTTCACGCAGCAGGCGCAGGAGGTGCTGGCGGCGTCGCAGGAGATGGTGCGACAGCAGCGGCACTCGCAGTGGGACGTCGAGCACGTCCTGCTGGCGTTGCTCCAGCACAAGGACGGCCTGGCGGGGCGCATTCTCGACGCCATGGGCGTCGACGTGCGCGCGCTGAACCAGCGCGTCGCCGACGCGCTCGCCCGGTCGCCGAAGCTCGCGTACGACGTCGTGCAGGTGTACACGACGCCCCGGATCGTCAAGATGCTCGAGACGGCGAACGCCGAGGCGGAGCGCCTGAAGGACGAGTACGTCGGCGTCGAGCACCTGCTGATCGCCATCGCGGACGAGCGCGACGGCGAGTCGGCGCGCATCCTGCAGCAGTTCGGCATCGACAAGGAGCGCATCTACCGCGCGCTGCAGGAGGTGCGCGGCTCGGCGCGCGTCGATTCGCCGACGGCCGAGAGCACGTACGGCGCGCTCGAGAAGTACAGCATCGACCTGACGAAGGCGGCGCACGAGGGGAAGCTGGACCCGGTGATCGGCCGGGACCAGGAGATCAAGCGCGTCATGCAGATCCTGAACCGGCGCACCAAGAACAACCCGGTCATCATCGGCGAGGCGGGCGTCGGCAAGACCGCGGTCGTCGAGGGCCTGGCGCAGAAGATCGACGGCGGGGACGTGCCCGAGAACATCAAGGGGAAGCGCCTGCTCGCGCTCGATATGGGCGCGATGGTTGCCGGCTCGAAGTTCCGCGGTGAGTTCGAGGAGCGCCTGAAGGCGGTGATGGACGAGATCCGCCGCGCCGAGGGCGAGGTGATCGTCTTCATCGACGAGCTGCACCAGGTCGTCGGCGCGGGCGCCGCGGAGGGCGCGATCGACGCGAGCACGATGATGAAGCCGGCGCTGGCGCGCGGCGAGCTTCGCGTCATCGGCGCAACGACACTCGACGAGTACCGCAAGTACATCGAGAAGGACCCGGCGCTGGAGCGGCGCTTCTCGCCGGTGTTCCTCGACGAGCCGACACCGGACGAGACGATCGAGATCCTGCGCGGCCTGCGTGCCAAGTA
>Ga0070741_10006543_pt1 | contig 24924 bp, 17 predicted proteins | sample Coa_R1_4_FD_66440 | JGI IMG/M metagenome (GOLD analysis project Ga0070741, IMG submission 66440) | Surface soil microbial communities from Centralia Pennsylvania, which are recovering from an underground coalmine fire - Coalmine... | ecosystem: Environmental > Terrestrial > Soil > Unclassified ... | reverse complement strand
GACGCGCAAGCGCGACGGAGGTCGACGAAGCCTCGACGTCGCGAGGTGTCGAGGCCCGTGGGTCCGATCGGACCCACAGGCGTCCCGCGCGCCCTCGGTACTTTTCAAGGGCGATGCGGAAACTGGCAATGCGGCTCACCCCGGGCCGAGCAAAGAACAGGGGCGATGACGCATGTCTGCTTCCACCCTCCCCCTGAAAGGGGAGGGTGAAGTGACGCCAACAGCGGGAGCTTTCGAAATGAGAGCGATAACGCGCTCAATACCGCGGCGTGCCGGGCACGAAGGCGTCGAACGCCGCCCAGAACTGCGCGCGGTAGTGATCCTGCTCCTGCAGGATCTCGTGGCGCGAGCCGGCGAGAATGAGATGGCGGCCGGCGAGCAGGTTCAGGCCGAACTCCTCGATCGCCGGCGTCGACACCACCTCGTCGCGCCCCGCCGCCACCAGCAGCATCGGCTGGCGGATATGGCCGGCATAACCGGGCGAGGCGAAGTCCCGCATCTGGCGCATCGCCGCGTCGACCCAGGCGATGGTCGGCGAGCCGAGGCCGAGCGCCGGCTCCTGCTCCAGCACCAGCGCGTTGCGCGCGAAGCGCACCGGGTCGGAGGTGAGCACGTTGCCGATGAAACTCTCGGTGCCGCCGCTCTCCTGATTGCCGGCCGGCACATAGGCGCCGCCGCGGCCGATCAGGCGCATGAAGCGCGCCAGCGGCCCCGCCATGCGCGTGACGCCCTTCTGCGGCAGCGCGATCATCGGCGCCGACAGCACCACGCGCTCGAACCAGCGGCTGCCGCCGTGGCAGGCGCGGATGGCGACCGCCCCGCCCATCGAATGACCGAGCGCGAAGATCGGCGGCGGACAGTCCGGCAGCACCACCTGCTCCATGATGGCGTCGAGGTCGGTGGCGTATTGCGCGAAGTCGCGCACATAGCCTTTGTTGCGGTCGCTGAGCGCGCGGTCGGACAGGCCCTGGCCGCGCCAGTCGAAGGTGGCGACGGCAAAGCCGCGGGCGCGCAGGTCGCGCGCCGTCTCGAAATATTTCTCGATGAACTCGGCACGGCCCTGCAGGATGACCACCGTGCCCTTGCGCCCCGGCGGCGGCGCAAACCGGGCATAGCGCAAGGTGACCCCGTCCGGGGTCTTGATGCTGCCGGCCACCGCATGGTCGGGCACCGGATTGGCGGGAATGGAAACGAGTTTCATGAACAGCCGGAACCGGCCGGTGCCGGAGGGATGAGCCGCCTTATAGCAGGCTGCGGCGCGGTCTCAATTGCGGCCGAAATTCGTTTTTCTGTCAATTGCTTAACCCGTGTTTGCCGGGCCTCTTGCGAGGCCAAAACGACGCTCCCATATCAGCTTTTGCGCAGGCCATGATGGCTGCGCAACGGGCATCCGGTCCGGCCCTATGGCGGACCCCCCGCATGTCGCTCAACTCAAGGAGGATATGCCATGCGAACTTTCGATCTTGCTCCCCTTTACCGTTCCACCGTCGGTTTCGACCGGCTGTTCTCGATGCTGGACGGCTTCGAAGCCGCCCCGGGCTACCCGCCCTACAACATCGAGCGCACCGGTGAGAACGACTACCGCATCACCGTCGCGGTGGCGGGCTTCGGCGAGAACGAGCTCTCGATCGAAGTGAAAGAGAACACCCTCACCATCAAGGGCGAGAAGCAGGCCAAGCAGGAAGAAAAATCCGGCGAAGTGCTCTACCAGGGCATCGCCGCCCGCGCCTTCGAGCGCATCTTCCAGCTCGCCGACCATGTCCAGGTGAAGGCCGCGGCGCTCGAGAACGGCTTGCTGCACGTCGACCTCGTGCGCGAGCTCCCCGAGGCCAAGAAGCCGCGCCAGATCCCGATCGGCAACGGCAAGGCCAAGCCCCAGGTGATCGAGACCAAGGCGGCCTAAACCCCGGCTGCGGCGATCTCCAAACGTGAAACGCCCCGGATGCCCCCGGGGCGTTTTCATGTGCGGGATGGCGGGCGGCCGCTAGCCCCCGGCCGGCGGCACCTTGGCCAGGCTGTCGTCGAGCGGCGGCGCGAATTTCTCCGCCGGTTCCTTCTTCGGATCGAATTTCGGCGTCGGATAGATCGGCGTCAGCCCGGTGGCGGGCGGCGGCGGCGCGCTCAAGACGTTGCGCGGCGGCGCAAGCGGCTTGCGCTCCGGCTTCGGCTTTGCCGGCAGCGGATCGGCGCTGGCGCGCGACGGCGGCGCTTCGATGCGCCGGAGCGGAGCCTTGTCCGCCGGGCGGCGCGGCGGCGGCGCGGCTTCGCTGTCGTCGTTATCGTCGGTGGCGGCCGCTTCATCGTCCTGGCCATCGGCGGGCCCCTGGCTGCGCTCGCCGGGCTGCGGCACATGGATGATGCGCGGGCCGCCGGTGGCGCGCGGCGCAACGACCGGCGCCAGCGACACGACATCGCCGAGCTGGGCATCGACGACGACGCGCAATTCGACGCCGCGCGGATCGATGGCGTGCAGCACGTAATAGGGCCCGCGGCGCAGCGCCTGCGTGGTCGGACGCAGGCCGAGCGCGCGCACGGTGTTGAGGATCTCGTAGGCCGGCAGCGCATCGGCCTCCGTCACCTGGGCGCGCTGCCGCTGATAGTAGCCGGCCGCCGCCAGCGACGTCGCCGCGGCGAGCGCGGCGACGGCAATGGTGATGGTGAGCCGCTTTTTCACGGTTTATCTGTGCGCCGCGAGCTTGATGAAGTGATCGATCGACAGCGCGCCGGGTCCGCGCGAGACGAGGATCAGGAGGATCGCGCCCCAGTAGATGTGCTCGGTCCACAGCGCCTGAGGCATCACGTAGAAATCGATGAGGCCGATCATGACCAGCAGGGCCAGCGCGGAGAGCCGCGTGGCAAAGCCGAAGACCAGCAGGATCGGCAGCACGAACTCGGCGTAGCTCACGACATAGGCGGCAAGCACCGGCGGCACCGGCAGCGCCGCATACTGCGTCAGGAAGGTCGAGAACGTCTCCGCCCGCACCTGCATCGGCAGCACGGCAGAAAAATTGAAGCCGTAGAGGCTTTGCGCCAGGCGCGGGCCGCTGATCAGCGTCTGACCGTCAAGGAAGAATTCGCGCGCCATCAGCAGGCGCAGCGCGAGCGCGATGAGCGTGTAGGGGAGGAAGGAACAGAGCGCGACGAAGCCGTCGACCAGCAGGCCCGTGATCGAGCGCGAGCGCCTGGCGCGCCGGTCGGCGCGCTCGGCGAGCGCCTTGGCGGTGGCGAGCGCCGCCGCCACGGCCGGCGAGGGCTTGGGCAGCGGGATCGGATCGGTCAGATCGAGCATTGCCGGCGGCGGCGTCACCGCGGCGAGCCGCTCGGCCAGCCGCGTCATCGCCGCCGTGCCGGTGTTCTCATTGGCCGCCCGGGGGGCGGTGGCGTAATCGCTCATGACGCCGTCTCCGTCCGTCGAAATTCCTGCCGACCTTAGCCAAAGCGCGGCGCCATGCGGCTTTTTCCGCTTTTCACCATTAAACGGTTAACCCTCGGGCGGGCCGGCCGAGGCGGGCCCGGCGCAATTGCGTTGCGCCCAAGGCAACTGGAGCGGTCCCGTTCTTGCTTGGTCGAGGCAGGCCGCCGCAACAAAAGGTCGAGTTCCGTCGATTCCGACGTGGACCGGCCTTGTGTGGCAGGGCAAAATTTGGCAATGTCCTTTAGGACAGCAATACTGTCCTAATGGCTGGCGGCCACGGGGCCGGCCCTTTGTGCGGCGGGGCTTGCATCGATGGCGCCCAACGGGAGCGGCCACGGCGGCAACGACGACGGCGACGCATAAGGCTGCCCCTTCTGCGAGATCGGTTCACGCTTCGGCTGGAGCGCTTCTAAAGAGGGCGCTGCGGACGCGGCAGGTGCGCCGAGGGCCTAAGGTGGGCGAGATGGACGAGCGCGAAACGCGCAGGATCGAGATCGGCAAGGCGGCGCGGCTGCGCGACGCCGCGCTCGCGCGCGGCTCGGCCGATCCTGGCGTGCCGCAAGCGCAAGGTCTCTACGATCCCAGGCTCGACAAGGATTCCTGCGGCGTCGGCTTCGTCGCCGACATCAAGGGCCGCAAGTCGCACCAGATCATCGAAGACGGCCTCAAGATTCTGTGCAACCTCGAGCACCGCGGCGCAGTCGGCGCCGATCCGCGCATGGGCGACGGCGCCGGCATTCTGGTGCAGATCCCGCACAAGTTCTTCGCCAAGAAGGCCGCCGAGCTCGGCTTCAAGCTGCCGGCGCCGGGCGAATACGCAATCGCGCAGCTGTTCATGCCGACCGATCCGAATTGGCGGCAGATCATTCGCGACATCTATGCCGAGGTGATCGCGCGCGAGGGCCTGACGCTGATCGGCTGGCGCGACGTGCCGACCAACAATTCGACGCTCGGCGAATCGGTCAAGCCGACCGAGCCTGTGCACATGCAGGTCTTCATCGGCCGCGGCAAGAAGAAGCTCAACGAGGACGAGTTCGAGCGCCGGCTTTACATCCTGCGCAAGTCGATCTCGAACGCAATCTACCGCAGACGCGAGCGGCGCACCGCGGGCTACTACCCGGTGTCGGTCTCCTGCCGCACGGTGATCTACAAGGGCATGTTCCTCGCCGATCAGCTCGAGACCTATTATCCAGACCTGCACGATCCGGATTTCGAGTCGGCGCTGGCGCTGGTGCACCAGCGCTTTTCGACCAACACCTTCCCGACCTGGTCGCTGGCGCACCCGTACCGCTACATCGCGCACAACGGCGAGATCAACACGCTGCGCGGCAACGTCAACTGGATGGCGGCGCGGCAGGCCTCCGTCGACTCGCCGCTGTTCGGCAAGGACATCAACAAGCTGTGGCCGATCTCCTACGAAGGCCAGTCGGACACCGCCTGCTTCGACAATGCGCTCGAGTTCCTGGTGCAGGGCGGCTACTCGCTCGCCCACGCCATGATGATGATGATTCCGGAGGCCTGGGCCGGCAATCCGCTGATGGACGAGGAACGGCGTGCCTTCTACGAATACAACGCCGCGCTGATGGAGCCGTGGGACGGCCCGGCGGCGATCGCCTTCACCAACGGGCGCCAGATCGGCGCCACCCTCGACCGCAACGGCCTGCGGCCGGCGCGCTATCTGCTTACCAATGACGACCGCATCGTCATGGCGTCGGAAACCGGCGTGCTGCCGATTCCGGAAGAGAACATCGTCAAGAAGTGGCGGCTGCAGCCGGGCAAAATGCTGCTGGTCGACCTCGACGAGGGACGCCTCATTCCCGACGAGGAATTGAAGGCCGAGCTCGCCAGGAGCCACCCGTACAAGGAGTGGCTGCGCCGCACCCAGATCGTGCTCGAAGACCTGCCCGGCACGGCGAACGAAGCGCCGATCTCGAACCTGTCGCTGCTCGATCGCCAGCAGATGTTCGGCTACACGCAGGAAGACCTGAAATTCCTGATGACGCCGATGGCGACCACCGGCGAGGAAGCGGTCGGCTCGATGGGCAACGACACGCCGATCTCGGCGCTGTCCGACCGGCCGAAATCGCTGTTCACCTATTTCAAGCAGAACTTCGCGCAGGTGACCAACCCGCCGATCGACCCGATCCGCGAAGAGCTGGTGATGAGCCTCGTCTCGATCATCGGCCCGCGGCCGAATTTGTTCGACCTCGAGGGCTCGTCCAAGGCCAAGCGCCTCGAGGTCCGCCAGCCGATTTTGACCAACGACGACCTGGAGAAGATCCGCGCCATCTCGACCATGAGCGGCGATCACTTCAAGTCGCGTACCTTCGACATCACCTTCCCGGCCGAGCACGGCGCCGACGGCATGGGCTTCGCGCTCGAACAGCTGTGCGAGCACGCCGAGGAGGAAGTCCGCCAGGGCTGCAACATCATCATCCTGTCGGACCGCAAGGCGAGCGCGGATCGCGTGCCGATTCCGGTCCTTCTCGCCTGCGCGGCGGTGCATCACCACCTGATCCGCAAGGGCTTGCGCACCTCGGTCGGCCTCGTGCTTGAGACCGGCGAGCCGCGCGAGGTGCACCACTTCGCCTGTCTCGCCGGCTACGGCGCCGAAGCGATCAACCCGTATCTCGCCTTCGAGACGCTGATCGCGGCCAAGGACGACCTGCCGCAAAAGCTCGACGAGAAAGAGGTCGTCAAGCGCTACATCAAGGCGATCGACAAGGGACTGCTCAAGGTGATGTCGAAAATGGGCATCTCCACCTACCAGTCCTATTGCGGCGCGCAGATTTTCGACGCGGTGGGCCTGCGGCAGGATTTCGTCGACCTCTATTTCACCGGAACGCACACCCGCATCGAGGGCGTCGGTCTCGCCGAGATCGCGGAAGAGACCGTGCGCCGCCACCGCGACGCCTTCGGCGAAGCGCCGATCTACAAGTCGATGCTCGACGTCGGCGGCGATTACGCCGTGCGCGTGCGCGGCGAGGACCACGTCTGGAACGCCGCGACCGTGCGTGAGCTGCAGCACGCGGTGCGCGGCAATTCGCAGGATCACTACCGCGCCTTCGCCAGGCTGGTGAACGAGCAGAACGAGCGGTTGCTCACCATCCGCGGCCTGTTCCGCATCGGCAAGGCGGAGGAGGACGGCCGCAGTCCGGTCCCGCTCGAGGAAGTCGAGCCGGCCAAGAACATCGTGCGGCGTTTTTCGACCGGCGCCATGTCGTTCGGCTCGATCTCGCGCGAAGCCCACACCACGCTCGCCATCGCCATGAACCGGATCGGCGGCAAGTCGAACACCGGCGAGGGCGGTGAGGAAGCCGACCGCTTCAAGCCGCTGCCGAACGGCGATTCCATGCGCTCGGCCATCAAGCAGGTGGCGTCCGGCCGCTTCGGCGTCACCGCCGAGTATCTCGTCAACTCGGACATGATGCAGATCAAGATGGCGCAGGGCGCAAAGCCCGGCGAAGGCGGCCAGCTGCCGGGCCACAAGGTCGACAAGACCATCGCCAAGGTGCGTCACTCGACGCCGGGCGTCGGCCTGATCTCGCCGCCGCCGCACCACGACATCTATTCGATCGAAGACCTCGCCCAGCTCATCTTCGATCTCAAGAACGTCAATCCCGACGGCGACGTCTCGGTGAAGCTCGTCTCCGAGGTCGGTGTCGGCACGGTTGCCGCCGGCGTGTCGAAGGCGCGCGCCGATCACGTCACCATCGCCGGCTTCGAGGGCGGCACCGGCGCGTCTCCGCTCACCTCGATCAAGCATGCCGGATCCCCCTGGGAAATCGGCCTTGCCGAGACGCATCAGACGCTGGTCGCCAACCGGCTGCGCGGGCGCATTTCGGTGCAGGTCGACGGCGGCGTCCGCACCGGCCGCGACGTCGTCGTCGGCGCACTGCTCGGCGCCGACGAATTCGGCTTTGCCACCGCGCCGCTGATCGCCGCCGGCTGCATCATGATGCGCAAGTGTCACCTCAACACCTGCCCGGTCGGGGTGGCGACGCAGGATCCGGTGCTGCGCAAGCGTTTCCGCGGCCAGCCCGAGCACGTCATCAATTATTTCTTCTTCGTCGCCGAGGAGGTCCGCGAGATCATGGCGGAGCTCGGTTACCGCACCTTCGACGAAATGATCGGACAGATGCAGATGCTCGACCAGCGCCGGCTGGTCGAACACTGGAAGGCCAAAGGCCTCGATTTCTCCAAGCTGTTCATGAAGCCGAAGGCGGAGGCGGGCACCGCCATCTATAAATGCGAGGATCAGGATCACAAGATCCGCGACATTCTCGACCGCAAGCTGATCGCGCAGTCGCAGGCCGCGCTCGATCGCGGCGCCCCGGTGCGGCTGCAGGCGGTGATCCGCAACATCGACCGTGCGACCGGCGGCATGCTGTCGGGCGAGGTCGCCAAGCGCTACGGCCACGAGGGCCTCCCCGACGGCACCATCCACGTCCGCTTCACCGGCACGGCGGGGCAAAGTTTCGGCGCTTGGCTGGCACGCGGCATCACCTTCGAGCTCGACGGCGACGCCAACGATTATGTCGGCAAGGGACTGTCGGGCGGCCGCATCATCATCCGCCCGCCGGCCGGCAGCGGCATCGTGCCGGAGGAATCGATCATCGTCGGCAACACCGTGCTCTACGGCGCGATCGAGGGCGAGTGCTATTTCCGCGGCGTCGCCGGCGAACGCTTCGCCGTGCGCAATTCAGGCGCCATCGCCGTGATCGAGGGCGCCGGCGACCACTGCTGCGAGTATATGACCGGCGGCGTCGTGGTCGTTTTGGGTTACACCGGCCGCAACTTCGCGGCCGGCATGTCCGGCGGCATCGCCTATGTGCTGGACGAGGACGGCTCGTTCAAATCGCGCTGCAACATGGCGATGGTCGAGCTCGAGCCGGTGCCGCAGGAGGAGGACATCTCCGAGACCGAATTCGGCCACTACAACGACCTCGAGAGCCACGGCCGGGTCGAGATCATGTCCGACCTCACCAACAACGACGCCGAGCGTCTGCATCTGTTGATTTCCAAGCACGCGCGCTACACCGGCTCGAAGCGCGCGGCGGCGATCCTCGCCGACTGGAAGCGCTACCGTCCGCTGTTCAAGAAAGTGATGCCGGTCGAATACCGGCGTGCGCTCGCCGAGATGGCTAAGGAGAAGGCCGCCACGATGCAGGCCGCCGAATAAGGCATGGGTAAGGTCACCGGCTTTCTCGAAATCGAGCGTGAAGACCGCGACTACCAGCCGGTCGAAGAGCGCATCAAGCACTGGCGCGAATTCGTGCTGCCGCTGCCGGAGAAGGAGCTGCGCGACCAGGCCGCGCGCTGCATGGATTGCGGCGTGCCCTATTGCCACGGCTTGAGCCGCATCACCGGCCTGCCGACAGGCTGCCCGGTCAACAATCAGATCCCCGACTGGAACGACCTGGTCTATCGCGGCCGCTGGGACGAGGCGGCGCGCAACCTGCATTCGACCAACAACTTCCCGGAAGTGACCGGACGCATCTGCCCAGCGCCGTGCGAGGCGTCCTGCACGCTCAACATCGACGAAAATCCCGTCACCATCAAAACCATCGAGTGCGAGATCGCCGACCGCGCCATCGCGCAGGGACTGAAGCCCGAGCTGCCGTCGCACAAGACCGGCAAGAAGGTCGCCATCATCGGGTCCGGCCCGGCGGGTCTGGCCTGCGCGCAGCAGCTCGCGCGCGCCGGCCATGATGTGCACGTCTACGAGCGCTGGGCCAAGGCCGGCGGCCTGCTGCGCTACGGCATCCCCGACTTCAAGATGGAGAAAGTCCACGTCGACCGCCGCGTCGAGCAGATGACGGCGGAAGGCGTGACCTTCCATTACGGCGCCGATGTCGGCGTCAACGTGCCGGTCGACAAACTGGTGAAGGAGCACGATGCGGTCGTGCTCGCCGGCGGCGCCGAAAAGGGCCGCGACCTGCCGATCCCCGGCCGCGAGCTCAAGGGCATCCACTTCGCCATGGAGTTCCTGCCGCAGCAGAACCGGCGTGTCTCCGGCGAGGCGCCGACCAAGGCCGAACCGATCCTGGCCACAGGCAAGAAGGTCGTCGTCATCGGCGGCGGCGACACCGGCTCGGACTGCATCGGCACCTCGATCCGCCAGGGCGCGCTCTCGGTCACCAATTTCGAGATCATGCCGCAGCCGCCGGAGCACGAGAACAAGATGCTCACGTGGCCGGACTGGCCGCTGAAGCTGCGCGTGTCCTCGAGCCACGAGGAAGGCGCCAAGCGCGAGTTCGCCGTGCTGACGCAGAGATTCTCCGGCGACAACGGCCAGGTCAAGAAACTGCACTGCGTGCATGTCGACAGCAAGCTCAAGCCCGTGCCGGGCAGTGAATTCGAGATCGAGGCCGACCTCGTGCTGCTCGCCATGGGCTTCGTGCATCCGCTGCACGAGGGCATGATCAAGGCGCTGGGTGTCGAGCTCGACAACCGCGGCAACGTCAAGGCCGATACCGAGGCCTATGCGACCTCGATCAAGAAGGTCTTCGCGGCGGGCGACATGCGGCGCGGCCAGTCGCTGGTGGTCTGGGCGATCCGCGAAGGCCGCCAATGCGCGCACGCGGTCGACAAGTTCCTGATGGGAACGACGACGCTGCCGCGCTGACGCCGGTCAGCGCAGCCAGCCAAGAGCGCCGTAGCCCGGATGGAGCGAAGCGACATCCGGGAAAGGCCGTCCCGGCTTTCGCTGCGCTCAAGCCGGGCTACTTGTGCCGGCTAGCGCAGCCAGCCAAGAGGATTGGGCAACTGGAAACTCGACCGCCGGCGCGGCGGCGGGTTCTGCTGCGCCGGTTTGGTCGCCGCCGCGGCCGGCGGCTGCGGCGCAGGCTTGGCGGCGGCAGCGGGCGGCGGCGCAGGACCCGCATTGTTGGCCGGGCTGTTGCTGCTGGGCGGCTCGACTTGCCGCACGGCCGGCGCGGGCTGAGCGGCCGGCGCCACCGCGGCGGTCGGCGCGGGCGCGGCTGGGGACTGCGCCGCGGGCGCCGAACCGTTCGACTCGCCGTTCTGCCAGGTGAAGTCGTCGGCCCGCCCGCGCGGCGGGTTCATCGGCTCGCCCTTCACCAGAACGTCGGTGGCATTGGCGTCGCCATAGACGGGGCGAGTGCCGGCGGCGCCGAGCAACTGGTCGGCATTGCTGGTGGTCACTGTCAGCGGCACCACGGGTCCGGCCACTGGCCGCACCGCCGGCCCTTTGCTGGCGCCCGGCTGCTGCGGCACCGCGATCGGACCGCTTGGCAGCGCGACCGGGACGCGGTTGCTCATGTACCGGCGGATCTCGCGCTCGACATAATGCGCGAGCTTGCGGGCGCCGGCCTTGGTGAAATAGACGCCGTCGCCGGACCGCAGGCGCCGCATCTGGCCTTCATAGTCCGGACCGAAGGTCGTGAACTTGCCGCTGTCGTCGACGAAGCCATCCCAGACGTCGATATAGACGACGCCGGCGCGCTCGGCGCGCGCGCGGTAAAGCTCGTTGAGGGACATGACGTCGGCGGTCGATTTTGTGCCGCGGATCGAGGGCAGGCCGACCCAGAAGACCGGCACCCCTTTGCTCTTGAGGCCCGCGATGGTCTCATCGATGCGCCGCGAATAGATCGCGGTCCATTGATCGCCGCGGAATTCAAGCGTTCCGGTCGGAGGCTTTTTGCCTTTCGGCGGTTCCGGCGCGGCGATCGTCGGCTGGGCCGGATTGTCCGGCTTCTTCTGGTCGTCTGACTTTTGCTCTGCCGGCGCAGCCTTGTCGGCGGTCTTGTCGCCGGTCTCGGTTTTTTGCTTTTCCGCTTCCTTGGCGAGGTCTTTCTCGCGGATGCTTTCGCGGTCGTTGATGCCGAGCATCATGACCACATAATTTGCCTTCTCCTTGGTCAGGATGTCGCGCACCACGTGCCACCAATCGAGGTCGCCCTTGACGTCGTAGCGCAACAGACCCGAGCGCGGCTTGTTCTGACGGTCGATGGCAATTTCCGGCTCGTCGGCAAACGCATCTTCCAGACCGTAGGCCAGCCAATCGGCCATCTCGTCGCCAATGACGACGATGGAGGTCGTCGGCGTCACGTCCTTGTTCGGCTTGCGCGGCGCCGGGGCGCGCGAGGAGGTATGCTCGGATGGCTGGTCATATTGCGGCTGTTCGTAGCGGCGATAGCCCGGATTGCCGAACAGGTCGCCGAAGAAGCCGCCCGATCCCGAGCGCTGCCGGCGCAGGAAGGGGAACCGGTCGTCGCGCACCTGCGCCTGCGCCGAATCGAGAATGGCAAGCTGCATGGCGGCCAAGCCGACGCATTCGACCGCGGCGAGAATGGCCGCTCCGATCACCAATCGCGAAAGCCGCGCTTTGCCTCTCATGCCGACTGCCTATAGCACCGGCGGCGAGGGCCCGCCGCCCGCTCCATGGGCCAATAGCGCGCAAAAAATGTCAACTCGAAGGTGATTAACCTTCAGCGGGCGCGGAGCTGGTTGAGGATCGAAGCCGAGGCAAAACCGTCGGGAATTTTGCCGTTTTTAGCCTGGAACTCGCGAATTGCCGCAACGGTCCGGGCGCCCAAATGACCGTCCGGATCGCCGATATCGTAGCCGTGCCGGGCCAGAAGCTGCTGCAGTTCCAGCCGCTCGTCGCGCGACAGCACGCGTTCGTAGCGCGGCCAGTCCTGGGCAAAGCGGCCGCCGCCGCGCAGCCGGTCCGCCAGATGGCCGATGGCCAGCGCATAGGCTTCCGCCGGGTTGTAGCGCATGATGACACGGAAGTTGTGCAGCATCAGGAAGCCGGGCCCCTGCACGCCGGCCGGTATCAGCAGGAAGGCCTGGTCATCCGCCCGCGGGAAGGCAAGCCCATGCGGGCGGGTCACGCCAAAGCGCTGCCACTCGCGAACGGGCAGCAGGCGGCGGCGATCGGCCAGCATGAAATTGAAGGTCGCCGGCACGACGACCTCGTAGCCCCAGGTCTGTCCGGGAGCCCAGCCGTCCATCTTCAGGTTGTTGGCGGTCGAAGCAATGATGTCGGGGATCGAATCGACGACGTCGCGGCGGCCGTCCCGGTCGAAATCGACCGCGTAGCGCTTGAACGCCGTCGGCATGAACTGCGTGGGGCCGAAGGCGCCGGCCCAGGAGCCGACAAGGCGATCGGGCCGCACGTCGCCGCGATCGAGGATTTCCATCGCGGCAAGGAACTCGTCGCGAAAATAGTTCTGCCGGCGGCCGATGCAGGCGAGCGTCGCCGTCGAGCGAATGACCGGCCGGTCGCCGCCCTGCGTGCCATAGTTGCTTTCCACGCCCCAGATCGCGGCGATGATGTGGCGGTCGACGCCATAGGCGCGTTCGGCGGCGTCGAAACTCGCGCGGTATTTGCCGAGCAGCTCGCGACCCTTGGCGATACGCTCGTCCGTCACCAGCATGTCGAGGTAGTCCCAGACCGACTTGGTGAACTCCGGCTGGTTGTCGAGCAGATCCATGATCTGCAGGTCGGGCGTGAGCGTGGCCGTGTAGCGGACAAAGGTGGAGCGAGACACGTGGCGGCGCGCCGCCAGCGGCCACAGCCGCTCCAGGCACTGGTGGAAGTTCGCAGCCGCAATGCGGATCGCCTCCGCGCTCATCCGCGGATCGCCGGAGGCGCCGCCCTGCCCGCTCCAGGCCGGCGCGCTCGAGGCTCGCGGCGGAGGCGATATGGTTCCGGTCGGGAAGTCGAGGTTTTGCGCCGCCGCCATGCCGCCTGCGGCGACCATCAGGACTGTGGCAAAGAGGGCCGGCTTTCGCATGCAGATCCGCCCGATGATTCCGGTTTCCGCAGGCTGCCCCGATAGTGTTTCGGGGACGTTAATGGACTAGCCTAGCAAATTCGCATCTGGACCGGCGGACCGGGGCGTGCTTTTCCTCAGCCGCTTGAATCGACCCATCCGGCAGTCCCCATGACCCGCATCCGCAAAGCGATCTTCCCAGTCGCCGGCCTCGGTACCAGGTTCCTTCCGGCGACCAAGGCGATGCCGAAGGAAATGCTGCCGGTCGTCGACCGGCCGCTCATCCAGCACGTGGTCGACGAGGCGCGGCAGGCCGGCATCGAGCATCTGATCTTCGTCACCGGGCGCAACAAGGCGGTGATCGAGGATCATTTCGACCGCCAATTCGAGCTCGAACTGACCTTGACCGAGCGCGGCAAGAAGGCCGAGCTGAAGCTGCTCGAGGAGAATCTGCCGGAGGCCGGCACCGTCAGCTTCACGCGTCAGCAGTCGCCGCTCGGCCTCGGCCATGCCGTCTGGTGCGCCCGCGAATTGGTCGGCCGCGAGCCGTTCGCGCTGCTGCTGCCGGACGTGCTGGTGCAGCACCCGCGCGGCTGCCTTGCGCAGATGATCGACGCCGCCCACGGACTCGACGGCAATGCCAATATCATCGCCGTCGAGGAGGTGCCGAAGGATCGCGTGCAGATGTACGGCGTGGTCGGCGTCGGCCCGGCCAAGGGCAAGGCGTTCGCCATCACAAAGATGATCGAAAAACCAAAACCGGCCGAGGCGCCGTCAAACCTTTCGATCACCGGCCGCTACATCCTGCAGCCGGAGATATTCGACATCCTGGAAAAACAGGCCGCCGGCGCCGGCGGCGAAATCCAGCTCACCGACGCGATGGTGGCGCTGTCGCGCACGCAGCCTTTCTACGGCCTCAAATTCGAGGGCCGCAGCTTCGACTGCGGCTCCAAGATCGGCTTTCTCGCCGCCAACGTCGCTTATGCACTGCAGCGCGCCGACATCGCGCCGGAGTTCCGCGCCGAGCTGCGCCGCCTCCTCGGCGACAAGTAGCGTCATTGCTGCCAGCGCAGCCCGAGCAGGACCGTAGTGGCGTTGTAGTTGTTGCTGGTGATGTTCGAGCGCAGCCAATCCTGTCGCACTTCGCCTTTGACCTGCCATGAGCGGCTGAGCTTGTAAGTCAAGCCGGCGGCCAGAGAATAGCGGTTATCCTCGCGTGAAAGCCCGACATAGTCGTCGAAGCCGAAACCGACCTTGACGGTGCCGATCAGCCAGCGCCTGAAGGCGTGGTCGACCTGCAAGCCGACATCGCGGTAAAGCGCGCCGGAGACGCCGGGGATCGTCGATTCACCGACGATCGAGGTGCCGGTGAGCTTGACGGTGGTGAGCGCACTCGCCGTCCAGACCAGTGAGGCGTTGCCGATCAGGCCGGAGACGTCGACCAGGCGCGGATCCTGGTAGTCGCGCTTGGTGTAGCCAAGCGCCACCTCGCCGGTCAGGACCTTGACGATTTCGAAGGTGGTGCCCGCCTTGCCGGTCAGGCCGTTGGAATCGCGCTGGAAGCCGAAGAAATCCGTGTTGAGATCGTGCTTGCGCGTGTCGACGTCGACCTCGGCGAAGGGCACGACGCCCGGCACGAGCTCGTATCCGGCCCGGAACTTGCCGGTGTATTGATTGTAATTGCGGTCGTCGTTGCTCGCGGTCGAGCCGTCGGTGAGCAGCGATTCCTGATAGACGGTGCGCTCGACGTCGCCTTTGACCGACAGATCGAGGCGATTGAAGCGCTGGCCGAGGCCGGCGTAGCCGCCGACGCTGGTGTAGATCGGCAGTTTGGCGAGACCCGCCTGCAGGTTCGGGCTGTTCGGGTTGTCGGTGGAGACAAGCCCGCGCGCCTGCAGATCGACACGCGTGTCATGCGTGACATCGACGCGCCCATCGACGGTGCCGTTGAAATAGGGCCGGTCCAGGGACGGCGTCTGCTCGGGGCTGAACCAGTTGTAGCTGCCGCGCAGATCGGCTTTGAGCTCGTGCCGGGACCAATCCGACTGCACCTTCAATTCCGGCGCGACGCTGAACAGCGCGGCCCCCTTCACGCTCGACGACGAAAACCCCGGATTTGTGCTGTAGCCCCCGGTCAGCTCGACCGCCGGGAACAGGTCGAACGCGCCGGCGCGGATGCCGAGCGGTGCGTAAGGATCGTCCGGCTCGGCATAGGCCTTGCGCTTTTTCGGCGGGCGGATTTCCTCGATCGGTTGGAGCGGCGGCGTGCCCGGGGGCGCTGCGGCGAGCGCGGCATTGCCCTCCCCCGGCGGCGGCGTCTGGTACGGCGAGGGCTGCGGCGCAGCTGGTGCCGCGGCTGTCGGACCGGCTGGCAAGGGTGCAGCCGGACTGGTCGCCGCATTGGCTTTTGGCTTGGCGGCTTTCTTGCGCGCGTTGGTGGCATCGAAGCCCGTATCGCCGGCGCCAGACGGTGGCGGCAACGGCGCAAACGTCGTCGGCCGATCGGCCTGCGCCAAGCTCGGGCTGCGCGTGCGCTGGAAGCGCGGCGGCTGGCGCGGGTTGGCTTGAAGCTGGGGCGAAAGCGGATCGGGGGAGACCATCGCGGTCTGCGCGCCCGCATGGCCGCCAAGCACGACCCATGCGGCGGCGAGCACGCATCGCGCCGCGACGAGCCTTGAGCCAGCAAACGGCCGCACGTCCGGTCCTTAGCCTCCATGTGCCGGCTCGCACGGGCGCGCCCATAGGCGCACGCCCGCGGAAGCGGCGGGAAGTGGTTAACGGACGCTAAAGGGGCATGGTTAACGGCGCGTTGCCGGCGCTAAGCCCGTGGAAATCGGGGCTAAATCCAGCCCTTGAGCTCGCGGGTGACGATGTCGCGGAGCACTGCCATGCCGGCACTTGAATCATTCAGACAGGGGATGGCCGCGAAATTCTCGCCGCCGGCATGCTTGAAGATTTCGGCATTCTCCATGCCGAGTTCCTCCAGCGTCTCCAGGCAGTCGGCGGCAAATCCCGGCGCGATGATCGCGAGATTCTTCACCCCCTGCTTCGCCAGGCGCTGCACGGTATCGTCGGTGTAGGGCTTGACCCATTCGGCACTGCCGAAGCGCGACTGAAAGGTCATGACCAGGCGGTCTTCGTCGAGCTTCAGCTTTTGCCGCAGCAACCGGGTCGTCTCGGCACAGTGGTCGACATAAGGATCGCCCTTGGCGACGTAGTCTTCCGGCACGCCGTGGTAGGACGCAAGGATCACCTCCGGCTTGAATTTGAGCCTGGCGAGCTCGGCATTGAGCGAGGCGGCAAGCGCGTCGATATAGACCGGCTCAGCGTAATAAGGCGCGGCGACGCGCAAGCTCGGCTGGAAGCGCATGGCGCTGAGGGCGCGGAAAGCTTCGTCGCAAACCGTGGCGGTTGTCGCCGCGGCATATTGCGGATAGAGCGGCACCAGCAGAATGCGCTCGCAGTTCTGATCGGCCAGCGCCTCGAGCCGCGATGCGATCGACGGATTGCCGTAGCGCATCGCCCAGTCGACGCGGATACGCTTGTCGAGCTTCTCGACGATCTCCTCGAGCTTGTCGGACTGCGACCGCGTGATCGTTTTCAGCGGCGATTCATCGCGCGCCCGGTTCCAGATCTTGTCATAGTCGCGGCCCTTGCGGCCGGGACGCACCGTGAGAATGATGAGATTGAGGACCAGCCACCATTTCAGGCGGTTCTCCTCGATGACGCGGCGGTCGGACAGAAATTCCTTCAGATAGCGGCGCATCGCCCAGTAATTGGTGGCGTCCGGCGTGCCGAGATTGACCAGCAGCACGCCGATGCGGCCCGGCTGGCGCTGTGCCCGGAGGGAGGCGTCGCTCATGACCCGTTATGAGCGGGAAACGGGTGGTGGGGTCAAGATGCCATATCGCTCACCCCACCGGCCGCTCGTCCGCGATCACCTTGCCGTCGTTGGGCAGTTCGCCCGGAGCGACCAGCTTCACGACGCCCTTGAGCTTGGTGACCGACTGCAGGGTGGCCGCGACCGCGTCCGCGAGCGCAGCATCGCGGCTCACGCTCTCGGCCAGCAGCGTCATGGTGTCCTGCTCGCGCTCGCGGCCGATGACGAGGCGCAGGCGTTTGAGCTCGGGATGGCGCGCGGCGACCTCGGCGACCTGCCTGGGGTGCACGAACATGCCCTTGATCTTGGCAGTCTGATCGGCCCGGCCCATCCAGCCCTTGAGGCGCATGTTGGTGCGGCCGCAGGGCGAGCGGCCGGGCAGCACCGCCGACAAGTCCCCGGTGCCGAGCCGGATCATCGGATAATCGGGATTGAAGGAGGTCACCACCACTTCGCCGACCTCGCCTTCGGCAACGGTGACACCGGTGCCCGGCCGCACGATCTCGACGATGATGTTTTCGTTGACGATCATGCCGTCGCGGGCCTCGCTCTCATAGGCGATGACGCCGACTTCGGCGATGGCGTAGCACTGCAGCACGGCGACGCCGCGTTGCCCGAGCTCCGCACGCAGGGAATTCGGCAGCGCCGCGCCGCCGACCAGCGCGCGCTTGAACGAGGAGGCGTCCTTTCCCGTTTTCTCGGCGGTATCGAGCAGGATCTTGAGGAAGTCGGGCGTGCCGACATAGCCGACCGGCTTGTAGTGGGCGATGGCCTCCAACTGCTGCTCGGTATTGCCGACGCCGCCCGGAATGACGGCGCAGCCCAGCGCAACCGCGCCCTCTTCGAGAATGTAGGCGCCCGGCGTCAGATGATAGGAAAACGAATTGTGCACGATATCGCCTGCGCGGAACCCGGCGGCAAACAGCGCGCGCGCGCAATTGCCGAAGTCCTTCGCCTGGCCCTGCGGCTCGAAGATCGGCCCGGGCGACATCTGCAGGCGCCTGGCCTTGCCGGGCGGCGTGACGTTGAAGCCGCCGAACGGCGGATCGGCTTTCTGCAAGGCGGCGAGGTCGGCCTTGCTCAGCACCGGCAGTTTCGCCAGCGCCGCGCGCGAGGTGATCGATTTCGGGTCGACGCCCTTGAGGTGCCGCGCCCAGCCGGGCGCGGTCATGGCGCGTGCAACCACGTCCGGCAGCGCCGCGAATTGCGCGCCTTCGCGCGCCGATGAGTCGCGGGTTTCCAGGTCGTCGTAGTGTCCTGCTTTCATCAGCTTTTATTTTCCGATCGCTCGGCGCCAATCTTCAAATGTTTGAAAGGCGCGGGGGCCATCGTCGGTTTCGCCGAAAATCGTACCGTCCGGTAGGTAGGCCATCCTTCGCCTAAAGTGTCGTTCAGTTCGCGACCCAACCGGAAGACTCGAGAATGGATCAACAATTGGGTTCTTTGGATCGAAAGTTGGGTCACTCTGCGACCTCGTGACGGCGTCGTGGCTGTATTTTTGCTCAAGCGCCATTGCGATTGCCTGTATAGGCGAGAGCTTAGTGTTCAACTCCTCAAGCAGTTCAACAACCCGCGCGAAAGCTAATAACAACGCGCCACCGAGAAGCGCGCTTGCTCCGAGCGGCAACAAGGTCGGCAAGAGAAAAATAGTGCCAAAGGCAACGATGATCAGAGGAACCGCAACAATGATGCTTAGAACACCAAAGAATCTAATAATGCCGACCATTTGGATAAGGTGACCACTTAAGCCAGCCAGCGCTTGCGGCGGCGGTAATGCTTGCCTTCGCGGAACGACTTGCGCTTGCCCTCGGCGATGCCGAGGTAGAATTCCTTGACGTCCTCGTTGGCGGCGAGCGATCGGGCGTCGCCGTCCATCACCACGCGGCCGTTCTCCAGGATGTAGCCGTAGCGCGCGAACTTGAGCGCCATGTTGGTGTTCTGCTCGGCCAGCAAAAACGACACGCCTTCCTTGTCGTTGAGGCTTTTGACGATATCGAAGATCTCCTCGACGATCTGCGGCGCCAGCCCCATCGACGGCTCGTCGAGCAGGATCATCTTCGGCCGCGACATCAGCGCGCGCCCGATGGCGCACATCTGCTGCTCGCCGCCGGAGGTATAGCCGGCGATCGAGTCCTTGCGCTCGGCGAGCTTGGGAAAATAGGCGTAGACGAGCTCGAGATCCTTGCGGATCGCCGCCTTGCCGTCCTTGCGGGTGAAGGCGCCGGTCAAGAGGTTTTCCTCGATGGTGAGATGGGCGAAGCACTGGCGGCCCTCCATCACCTGGATGCAGCCGCGGCGCACCAGTTCGTTGGGCGAGAGGTCCTGCACCTCGGCGCCGTCGAACATGATCGAGCCCTTGGTGACGTCGCCGCGCTCGGCATGCAGCAGATTGGAGATGGCCTTGAGCGTGGTGGTCTTGCCGGCGCCGTTGGCGCCGAGCAGCGCCACGATGCCGCCGCGCGGCACTTCGAGGGAGACGCCCTTGAGCACCAGAATGACGTGATCGTAGATCACTTCGATGTTGTTGACCGAAAGGACGTTCTCCGTCTTCGCGGAGGCCGAGGTTTCGGTCCGGGTCGCCGCCGACATGGATGCTCCAGAGACGAGCCTCTCCCCGCCCGGAGGCGGGGAGAGGAATTGCTCAGAGTGGGGTTACGACGACTTGTCGCAAGCCTCGGTGCGCTTCGGCCAGCCGGTGGCTTTGCTGACGTAGTCGGCCGCCGCCTTTTCGATCAGCGGCATGACCTTGTCCTTCATGGGATCGATCCAGTCGGAGACCTTCACCCACTTGGTGCCATCCCACTGCTGCATATAGGCGGCGTGGTGGCCGTTATGGTCGGTGCAGTTCACCGAGAACGGCGCGGCAAAGCCGTCGAGGCCCATCTCCTTCCAGCGCGCCGCCGAGATCGACAGCGTCTCCAGACCGCGGCGCATTTCGTCGCCGGTGATGTCTTTCTTGCCGGTGAGCTTCTGCGCGTTGCGGATGGCTTCGGCGATGACTGCGGCGTTCATGATGCCGCGGTTATAGAAGTTCTCGCCGACCGTCTTGGCGTCGGTCTGGCTGCCAGGCTTGCCGATCACGAGTTTCTTGATGTCCTGGATGGCCGGGAAATTGTCGCCCACCGCGTTGAAGTTGAGCGACAGATAGCCCTTGCCGCCGGCGCCGGCCGGACGGGCGTCGTCTTCGGCACCCGACCACCAAATGCCAATGAAGTGGTCGAGCGGATAGCCGGTCTTGGCGGCTTCCTGCACCGCCGTCGGGTTCATCGCGCCCCAGCCCCACATGATCATGTAGTCGGGACGATCGCGGCGAACGCTCAGCCACAGGCTGGACTGGTTCTGCATCTGGGCCGGCGGCACCGGATACTTCTTCACATCGAAGCCGTAGTCCTTGCCGAGCTGATCGAGCAGCGGGATCGGCTCAAGGCCGTAGCCGCCGTCGAAATAGATGAAGCCGATGGTCTTGCCCTTGAGCTTGTCGAAGCCGCCTTCCTTGCCGGCGATGTACTTGACGATGATCGACATGCCGTCCCAGTAGCTCGACGGCGGATTGAAGATCCAGGGGAAGTCGGTGCCGACCGCCGAGGCCGACAGGCCGTAGGCCATCGACAGAATCGGGATGTGATCGACCGCCGCCTTCGGGATGAGCGCCAGCGTGATGCCGGTCGAATAGGGCGTGATGACCGCCGGCTTCTTGCTCTTCAGCGACTCGTAGCACTCGACGCCCTTCTCGTTTTTGTAGCCGGTCTCGCACTCCTCGATGACGATCTTGGAGCCGCCGATGCCGCCGTCGCGCGCGTTCAGCATGGCGAAGTAGTCATGCAGGCCGTTGGCGATCGGAATGCCGGAGTTGGCGAAGGCGCCGGTCCGGTAGGTGAACAGCGGTATGAAGGTATCCGCGGCTGCTTGCGAGATAAGAGCGGAACCACCGATCAGGCTCGCAACGGCCGCGCCGATAACGATATGTTTCAGGCGCATTTGTCTCTCCCTTGTGCGTCCGCCGGTGGCTTTCACCCCGGCTTTGCGTTCTTCCCCTCGACCCGGAGGGTACCCCCTGATCCGCCATGCCCTGGCGGACAGGGGAATTGGCTCAAGTGTGCCCTTTCAATAGGGGAAAGGCCACACCCTCAGTTTCTGCTTTCCGATCTGCCAAAGCCGGGCGAGCCCATTCGGCTCGGCGATCAGGAACAAAATGATAAGCGTCCCCAGGGTGATAAAGTTTATGTGTTCGAGCGTGGCGGCGGTGACCGACAGGCCGAATTGCGCCTTGATCATGCGCAGCACGATCGGCAGGCCGTAAATGAGGGCCGCGCCGAAAAACGAGCCGAGCAGGCTGCCGAGACCGCCGATAATCACCATGAATAACACCAGGAACGACTGGTTTATGCTGAAACTCTCGGATTCCGCATTGCCGAGATAGAGGAAAACCAGCATCGCCCCGGCGACGCCGCAGTAGAACGACGACACCGCGAAGGCCAGAAGCTTGGTCGGATAGAGCTTGATGCCGATCAGTTCGGCGGCGATATCCATGTCGCGCACCGCCATCCAGGTCCGGCCGATGCGGCCGCGGATCAGGTTCGAGGCAAACCAGGTCATCAACGACACGATGGTGAGCACGAGCAGGTAGCGCGTCACCACCGCCGCGGTCGGCCCGGTGATCGGGATGCCGAACATCAGCCGTTCCGGCACCTCGATCGAGGCGGAGATGTTGTGGTTGTAGAGCCACGGCACGCGAATGAAGCACCACGACAAGAAGAACTGCGCGGCAAGCGTCGCCACCGCGAGATAGAACCCCTTGATGCGCAGGCTCGGCAGGCCGAACACGATGCCCGCAGCCGCTGCAAAAAAGCCGGAGCAGATGATCAGCACAATGATGTTCACGCCGGGGAAGAAGGTCGTGAGCTTGTAGCAGCTGAAGGCGCCGACCCCCATGAAAGCGCCGGTGCCGAGCGACAACAGACCGGTATAGCCGGTGAGCAGATTGAGGCCGATAGCGGCGAGCGAATAGATCAGGATCGGCGTGATGAAGGAATCGATCACGAAGTCCGAGGCCGTCAGCGGCACCACGATGAAGGCCGCGGCGAGCAGCAAGGCGATCCCGATCCTGTCCTGCAGAATCGGGAACATCGCCTGGTCGGCGCGGTAGCTGGTCTTGAACTGGCCGGCCTCGCGGTAGAACATGGCTAGATCCGCTCGATAATGCGTTCGCCGAACAGGCCTTGCGGCCGGAACAGCAGGAAGACCAGCGCGATCACATAGGCGAACCAGTCCTCGATGCCGCTGCCGAACAACGGCCCCCAGTAGAATTCGCCGATCTTCTCGCCGATGCCGATGATGACGCCGCCGATAATGGCGCCGGGGATCGAGGTGAAGCCGCCGAGAATGAGAACCGGCAGCGCCTTGAGCGCGATGATCTCGAGCGCAAAGGAAACGTTCGACCGCGCACCCCACATGATGCCGGTGGCCAGCGCGACGATGCCTGCGGCAAACCACACCACGACCCAGATATATTCAAGCGAGATGCCGACCGAGAGCGCGGCGCGGTGGCTGTCGGCGACGGCGCGCAGCGCGCGGCCGATGCGGGTCTTCTGAAAGAACACGCCGAGGCCCACGACCATCAGCGAGGCGATGATGGCGGCCGCGATGTCGATTTTCTGCATCTGCACAAAGCCGCCGAACGCCGGGATGCGGTAGGCGCCGCTCGGCAGCAGCAGTTGTTCCGAAATCATGATCTTGGGATCGCCGCCGAAGATCAGTTCGCCGGCGCCGATGAGGATGTAGGTCAGGCCGAAGGTGGCCATGAACAGGATGATTTCGGCCTGATTGACCAGCGGCCGCAGCACGTAGCGCTCGATCGCGATCGCGAGCAGCAGCATGACGCCGATGGTGAGGGCAAGCGCGATAAAGGCCGGCACACCGTGCGAATAAAGACCGACCAGCGTCAGCGCCGCGAACACCACCATGATGCCTTGGGCGAAATTGAACACACCGGAAGCCTTGAAGATCAGCACGAAACCGAGCGCGATCAGCGAATAGAGCACGCCCGCGACCAAGCCCTCCCACAGCGTCTGCGCCAGCAGGTCGGGCGCTGAGCCCATCTGCACGAAGGGGTCGATGAAAATTTGGTAGAGCAGGTGCATTTATCGCCCTCTGCATCGCTGGCCGCGCCGCACGCACGGCATATTCCCTCCCCCCTTGTGGGGGAGGGTTAGGGAGGGGGGTAAGCGGCTGGCGCCGGAACAGGCCGCATACCCCCCTCCCGGCGCGCTCCGCGCGCCGACCTCCCCCGCAAGGGGGGAGGTGACCGGAGTACATTGGGCGACTCGAACTGACATTGCCGCCCTCAATGCGCGACGCCGAGATAGGCGTCGATCACCGCCTGGTTGGCCTTGACCTCGTCCGGGGTGCCGTCCGCGATCTTGACGCCGTGGTCGAGCACCACCACCCGGTCGGACAGGTCCATCACCACCCCCATGTCGTGCTCGATGAGGGCGATGGTGGTGCCGTAATGCTCGTTCACATCGAGAATGAAGCGCGACATGTCTTCCTTTTCCTCGATGTTCATCCCCGCCATCGGCTCGTCGAGCAGCAGCAAATCCGGCTCCATGGCGAGCGCTCGGCCAAGCTCGACGCGTTTCTGCAAGCCGTAGGGTAGCCGGCCGACCGGCGTGCGGCGGATTTCCTGGATCTTGAGGAAGTCGATGATTTCCTCGACCCGTTGGCGATGCTCGACCTCCTCGCGCATCGCCGGACCATGACGCAACAACTGCCAGATGAAAGCCGACTTCATCTTCAACGACCGTCCGGCCATGATGTTGTCGAGCGCGGTCATGCCGCGAAACAGCGCGACGTTCTGGAAGGTGCGCGCGATGCCGCCATAGGCGGCCTCATGCGGCTTCATCTCGGAGCGGGTCTTGCCCTTGAACGTGATGCGGCCCTGCTGCGGATGGTAGAAGCCGTTGATGATATTGAGCATCGACGTCTTGCCGGCGCCGTTGGGGCCGATGATGGCGCGAATTTCGCCCTTGTTGATGTTGAAGGAGACGTCGCTCACCGCCTTCACGCCGCCGAACGACAGCGAGACATTCTCGACCGAGAGCAGCACCTCGCCGACGGCAACATCCGATCCGCTCGGAGCTCTCATGCGATCCCCCCACGAGGGGCGCTTACCCTCCCCTGGAGGGGGAGGGTGAAAAGAGTGTGCTGCAAGCGCCTCGCGCTCATGCCGCCTTCCCCATGATCCCGGCGGCGGGCGCCGTCTGCATGTCGCGGATCTTCACGCGCGCCTTGATCATACCTTTGCGGCCGTCCTCGAAGGTCACTTCGGTGGCGATGTCGGCTTCCGTCGAGCCGTCGTAAAGCGCCTTGATCAGCGGCCCGTAGCGGTCGGCGATAAAGCCGCGGCGAACCTTTTGGGTGCGCGTAAGCTCGCCATCGTCGGCATCGAGCTCCTTGTGCAAGATGAGGAAACGCTTGATCTGCGCGCCCGCCATCACCTTGTCCGCGGCGAGCGAGCGGTTCACCTCGGCGACGTGCCTTTCGATCATGTCATAGACCAGCGGATGGCCGGCGAGCTCTTGATAAGAGCTATAGACAACGTTGTTGCGCTCGGCCCATGAGCCGACCGCGGTGAGATCGATGTTCAGCATCACCGCGACGAAGTCGCGCTTGTCGCCATAGGCCACCGCTTCGCGGATGTTGGGATAGAACTTCAGCTTGTTCTCGATGTATTTCGGCGGGAACAGCGTGCCGTCGTTGAGCTTGCCGACGTCCTTGGCACGGTCGATGATCTTGAGATGCCCGGTCTTCTCGTCGAAGAAGCCGGCATCACCGGTCTTGACGTAGCCGTCTTCGGTCATCACTTCGGCGGTCTTGGCCTCGTC
>Ga0070741_10006542_pt1 | contig 24929 bp, 26 predicted proteins | sample Coa_R1_4_FD_66440 | JGI IMG/M metagenome (GOLD analysis project Ga0070741, IMG submission 66440) | Surface soil microbial communities from Centralia Pennsylvania, which are recovering from an underground coalmine fire - Coalmine... | ecosystem: Environmental > Terrestrial > Soil > Unclassified ... | reverse complement strand
TGCCGGGCGTCGTGACGCTCGGCGCTGTAACCGCCACCGCCCTGCGGCGACGTCGCCGCAGGGCGGTGAACAACCTCTTCTAAGGCCTCACGGTAACCAGCGGTACCAGCGGCCCCGGCTCCGGCCAGCGCCTTCGCCGGTCCGCACCAGGAAGCCGACAAGCCAGATCACCAGGACCACCAGGGCTATCCACCACAGCACGTGGACGGCGAACCCTAGGCCGCCGAGGATCAGGGCGAGGAGGAGGACCAGCAAGATGATGCCCATCGATTGCTCCTTATCTATCGGTCCGCCGTATCTGTCAGTTGGCTTCGAGTACCCAGGATGCGGCGATTCACACCGCAATCGGCATCGGATGCACCGGATCTGGGTAGCTGCGCGTACATGTCACCTGACGGGATGGGGTCACTGACCCGCAGCGACCCGAGCGGCAGCGGAATACGGCGCAGACGATGCGGTCGCGGTTTCCGCTATCTAGGACCGGACTCGGCCGCGATCACGGACGAGAGCACGCTTTCCCGGATCAAGGCGCTGGTGATCCCGCCGGCCTGGGAAGACGTCTGGATCTGCGCCGATCCGAGCGGCCACATCCAGGCGATCGGCACCGATTCGGCGGGCCGCCGCCAGTATCGCTACCACGACCTGTGGCGGGAGCGGCGCGACCGGGCCAAGCACGACCGGGTGGTGGAGTTCGGCGCGGGGCTGCCGCGCCTGCGCGAGGTCGTCTGCCGCGATCTGAACGGCGGCGGCCTGACCAGGGCCAGGGTGCTCGCTGCCGCGGTCCGGCTGATCGACCTGGGCTTCTTCCGGCCGGGCGGCGAGGAGTACGCGGAGGAAAACGGCACGTTCGGCCTGGCCACGATCAGGAAAGAGCATGTGACGCTGACCAAGGGACAGCTCGTGTTCGACTATCAGGCCAAGGGGGCCAAGCACCGGGAGCAGGCCGTCGCCGAGGACGAGGTCTGCGCCGTAGTGCGCAGCCTGCGGCGGCGCCGGACGGGCGGCGAGCGGCTCCTGGCCTACCAGAGCGGGGCGCGCTGGCACGACGTCACGGCCGCGGACATCAACGCGTACCTGGGTGAGGTGTCGGGTGGCAACTACACGGCCAAGGACTTCCGCACCTGGCACGCCACCGTCCTGGCCGCGGTGGGCCTCGCCGTGTCGGAAAGCGCCGCCAGCAGCGAAAGCCAGCGCAAGCGGGCGATCGCCCGCGTCGTGCGCGAGGTAGCCGACTACCTGGGCAATACCCCGGCCGTGGCCAGGGCGTCGTACATCGACCCACGGGTGATCGAGCTGTACCGGCGCGGTGTCACGATCGGTCCCGCGCTTGGCGACCTCGGCAGGGACAGCGAGTTCGGCGACCTGGCCACCCGCGGGCACGTGGAACGCGCCGTGGTGAAGCTGCTGGCCGGCCAGCGCCCCCGGCGTTTCGCCAACGGCGGGACGGGTAGCAGCAGCCTGTTATGAGCTGGCTAGCCCTGGTCATCATCCTGGCGGTGGCCACCGCGTGGAGCATCCTGAGCATCCTCTGGCGCCGCGCTATCCAACGCCGCAGGCAGCGGGAAGATGACTGGATGCGCTTCGCGCGCGGCCATCGCGAGCTGGACCGGGACCTCGACAAAGTCTGGCACCGCAAGTGAATACCGGCTCCAAGCTGGGTAGTCGCAGCGGCATGAAGCTAGGTACGGGCACCGACATCAGGCAGAAGCTAGCCAGCCTGGTGCGCTCCGAGGAGCGCGGCTATTCCGGCGACAGCGACGACGACCGGCCGCTGGCCGGGTACCTGGGCACGATGACCGTGTACGGCGCCGTCGTCGCCACGATAGCCGCGGCGGCCGGCGCGACCGGCCGGCCGGTGCCCGATGGCCTGGACCCCCGGCAGGTCGCGCTGTCCGCGGCCGCCGTGCACAAGCTCAGCCGGCTGCTCGCCAAGGATCCGGTCACCAGCCCGCTGCGCGCCCCGTTCACCCGCTACCAGGGCACGTCCGGGCCGGCGGAGCTGTCCGAGGAGGTCCGCGGCACCGGAGCGCAGAAGACCGTGGGGGAGCTGATCAGCTGCCCGTTCTGCCTCGGCGTCTGGGTGACGACCGGTCTCACCGCGGGCCTGATCTTCCTGCCGCGGACCACCCGGGTCGCCATCGGCTCGCTGGCCGCCCTGGCCGGCGCTGACCTGCTGCAATATCTGCACGCCTGGGCCCAGCAGCAAACCTCATAGGCAGCAGACCTCATAACAGTGGACCTCATCGGGGCGGGCAGAGCGGAGAAGACGACGAGCTGGCAAGGAGGCGGTAATGGCGACAGCCAAGCAGACAAAGGCAGCGCGACAGAACGTGACGAAGGCGCGCGACGCGGCGAAGTCGAAGCGGTCCATCGCGAACATGCCGAAGAAGACACGTACCGCGCTGGGCAAGCAGGGCGCCGCGGTCCGGCAGCGGAACAAGACGGGCGCGGAGAAACCGAAGACCCGGGCAGAACTGTACGAGCTGGCCAAGAAGCGCGACCTTCCGGGCCGGTCGAAGATGGGCCGGGACGAACTCGCCCGCAAGCTGGGCGAACAGTAACCAAAGGGCCGAAGTGGCGGCCGCGGCGGTACATGGACCGGCGCGGCGCGGAGCTGGCGGGGCTGATCGCGCTGGCCGGCCTGCTGGATGTGGCCGCTGGTACTGGTCTGGCGTATGTGGCCGGCTTCGGCGCGACCTGGTCCGTGCTGCGGCACCCCGACTGGTCCTGGATGGCGGCCATGGCCGGCGCCCTGTGCCTCTCGTTCGCCGGCTACTACGGCGCTTACCACGGTATCTACGCCGCCGAGGGCGGCTACCGGGTTTCCCGTCGTCAGCTTTTTGCCCTGGTGACGGCCGGTTTCGGCGGATTCTTCGCGCACTGGGGCACCACGCCGGACGACCTGGTGCTCCAGGAAGCCGGCGCCAGCCACCGGGACTCGATGGTCCGCGCGCTCACGCTTGGCGGCGTGGAACAGGGCACGCTCGCGGTGGCCGGCTGCGGCGCTTCGGTCATCGTGCTCGGCCTGGGTCAGACGGTGCCGCCGGACGTCACGCTGCCCTGGGCGATCGTTCCCGTGCCCGCGGCCATCCTCGCGTGGTTGGCTGCCGCGCGGTTCGCGCCCCGGCTCCGGGAGCGCGGCCGGTGGCGCGACGGCGTGGCGATGTTCCTGGATTCGGTGCTGCTGATCCGCCAGCTCGTCGCGCGGCCGCTCCGGCACCAGCTCGCGCTGGCCGGCATGCTCGTGTTCTGGGCCGCGGAAATATTCGCGGTCTGGGCGGGGCTGGCCGCGTTCGGGGTCGCGATGGATGGCGCGGTGCTCGCCGCGGGCGTCTGTACCGGCATGGTGTTCACCCGCCGGGTCGCGCCGCTGGCCGGGGCCGGCACGCTGACCCTGATCCTGCCCGTGGCCATCTGGTATTGCGGTGCCCCGCTGGCGGTCGCCGTGGCGGGGACGTTCGCCTACCGCGCCCTGACCCTCTGGCTGCCGATGCCGTTCGCCCTGGCGACGCTGCCGGTGCTGCGCCGGCTGACCAAGGGCTCACTGGAGGCCGAGCTGGGTCAGGGCCGTGCCGGGTCGGTGGTGAGCTGAAGCCGGAGGTAGGTCAGTGCCCGGGTGAGGAGGCGGGAGACGTGCATCTGGGAGATGCCGAGCCGGTCGCCGATCTGGTCCTGGGTGAGGTTGCCGTAGAACGTGAGCATGAGGATCCGTTGTTCACGTTCGGGCAGGTCGTCGACGTGAGCGGCGACCGATTCGATGTCCGTGGTGTGGTCCAGGCCAGGGTCGTCCTGGCCGAGCATGTCGCCGACTAGGTCGGCGCGGCGGGCGCGGAGTACCTCGGCCTCCGGGACGTTCAGCGCGGCGGCCGGTTCGCCATCGGTGGGGGCGCGGCCGAGCTCCTGGGGCGTGTCGCCCAGCCAGACGCTACGTGCCGGGGCCGCACCGAGCTGAGGCGCTGGTACAACGAAGCGGTCAGCCGGCGGGCTGGTGACCATCTACCGGGTCATCCGAGGTCAGGCACCCGTGCAGGTAGGTGAGTGCCCTCCGGAGCAGCCGGGACACGTGCATCTGGGAGATGCCCAGGCGATCGCCGATCTCGCCCTGGGTGAGGTTGCCGTAGAACCGCATCATGAGGATGCGCTGCTCACGCACGGGCAGTTCGTCCAGGTGGACGTGCACCGCCTCGATGTCGAGCGCGTGCTCGACCGCTTCGTCGTCCTCGCCGAGGACGTCCGCGAGCAGCGCGGGCTCGTCGCCGTCGGACAGCGGCGCGTCCAGCGAGTACGCGCTGAACACCAGGTCAGCCTGGCGGGCGTCGAGCACATCCGCCACGGTGACACCCAGCCTGCGCGCCAGCTCCCTGTCGTCCGGCGATCGGCCGAGCTGCTGGGTCAGCTGCTCGTCCGCGGTGCGGATGGCGAGCAGCAGCTCCTGCGCCTGCCGGCTGACGCGCACCTGCCAGCGCTTGTCGCGGAAGTGCCGTTTGATCTCGCCGCTGATGCACGGCTCGGCATAGGCGGACAGCCCGTTGCCGAACGCGGGATCGAAGTTGTTGATGGCCTTCAGCAGCCCGACGTAGCCGACCTGCATCAGGTCCTCGGCCGGCTCGGGACTGTTGCGGTAGCGGCGGACACACGCCCGGACCAGCGCGGAGTAGCGGTCGACGAGGACCTCGCAGACGCAGTCGTGCTCCGGGCCATGCCGCGGCAACCCGCGCAGCCTGCCCAGCAGCTCGTCGTCCGGCAACGCAGCCAGGTCGGAACGAGTGGTCATGCCGCACCCGCTAGTACAGTCATGTCGCACCACTACCCATCCTTGCCGGGTTATGCAGAGAATTTCCGAGCGGCTGCATGAACCGGCGGCGGCCGGGAAGCGGCAACCGCATGCCCACGAGTACCAATTCCCCGGGGGACTGGCGGGCCGCCAGTGCCTGCCTGCGCGCTGATCCCGACCTTTTCTTCCCGATATCTTCGGCGGGCCGAGCGATCATCCAGATCGCCAAGGCGAAGGCAATCTGCGCGCGATGCCCGGTTCGTCGCCAATGTCTGGACTTCGCGCGGGCACACGAGCCCCTCTACGGCATCTGGGGTGGCACGACGCTGGAGGAGCGAGAGCGCGTCCGCCGGCGGGAGCTGCGCACGGCCCGGACCCGCGTCCGCACGGCCGCCGCGAGCTAGGGCGGGCCGGACCCCCTATCGCGTCTCTTGCGTTCGTTCTTGCCGATCGGGTCCAGCCCGTGTTCTTCTGGCTCCTGACGGCGGGGGAGGAGCTTGATGGCCACCGGGACTTCGACCATGCCGAGGAAGAGGTTGACCAGGAACACCCAGCGCCAGCCGTTCTGCATTCCTGTGGTCTGGATCAGTACGCCGCCGAGCAGGGGGCCGGCCGCGGCCGGTGAACAGGCGCTGGATGGTCGCGCTGATCGCCGGATAGTAAACGCCGGCCGCCAGCCCCTGGACCAGCCGGGCCACGACGAGCTGCGTGGTGTTCGGACCATGGCCAGCCCGAACGTCAGGGCGTAGCCGGACACCACCCATTCCAGGCTGTCCGACGACGCGTGCAGGCCCGCGCGGCAGCAGCAAGCCGTTTGGTCTGGGTCATCGTCCCCGGCTTCCCATCAGACATGTCGTGAAACGGTGTAGCCTCAGGCACGTGACCTCGCTACCGGCGGAGCGTCCGGAGCTTGCCGAAATCCAGGGCAGCTTGGCGGGACGGCTCAAGGACATCGAGGCCGTCACGGACGCGGCGCTGTCGCGGCTGGACGGCCAGTCCTTGCTGGACGCGCTCCTGGAGCGGGTGAAGGCGGTGCTGAACACGGACACGGCGGCTGTTCTGCTGCTGGACCGGACCAGCGGACAGCTTGTCCCGACGGCCGCGAACGGCATGGGGGAAGAGGTCACGGAGGGGGTCCGCGTCCCGCTAGGCGCCGGGTTCGCCGGGCGGATCGCGGCCTCTGGGCGGCCGATGGCGCTGGACCGGGTGGCGCCGGACACGGTCGTCAACCAGTTGCTGATCGAGCGCGGGATCAAGGCCATGCTCGGCGTGCCGCTGCTGGCCGGCGGCCAGGTCATCGGCGTGCTGCACGTGGGCTCGCTGAGCGGCAGGCAATTCACCCCCGAGGACGCGGATCTGCTCCAGCTCGCCGCCGATCGGGCCGCGTCCGCGCTCCAGTCCATGACGGCGCAGGATGACCGGCTGGCGGCGGTGGCGCTGCATCGCAGCCTGCGTCCGCCGGCCCTGCCGCGGATACCCGGGGTGGAACTGGCCGCCCGGTACATCACCGGCACCGGCTACGTCGGCGGTGACTGGTACGACGTGTTCCCGATGCCGGACAGCGAGAAGATCGGCCTGGTGATCGGGGACGTCGCGGGATCGGGGCTGCCGGCCGCCGTCATCATGGGCCGGATGCGCAGCGCGCTGCGCGCCTACGTGCTCGAGACCGACGATCCAAGCGTCGTGCTGCGAAAGCTGGACCGGAAGATCCAGTATTTCGAGCCGGAGGACGCCATGGCCACCGTGCAGTACTCGGTCTACGACCCGTCCTCGGGCCGGCTGGTCATGTCGTCCGCTGGGCACCTGCCGCCGGTGCTGGCGGTGCCGGGGGAGGAACCCCGCGTGCTCGAGTTCGATGTGGACCTGCCGATCGGCGTGGCCGACGACCCGCCACGTCGCGCGACGGTGATCGAGCTGCCGCCCGGGGCGATGCTGTGCTGCTATACCGATGGACTGGTCGAGCGGCGCGGCGAGGTGCTCGACACCGGAATCGGCGTGCTGGCCCGGGCCATGGGGGAGGCGGCTTCGGCGGCCCGCGCTGCTTCCCGGCCGGTGCCGGCCCCGGAGTTGGCCTGCGCGGCGGTGATGCGGACCCTGCTGACGCGGGCTCCTGCCAGGGATGACATCGCCATGCTCATGCTGTACCGGACCCCGTGACGCCGGTTTCACAGCACGGCTCGCGGGTAGCCGCGCGGCATGACACAGACCGTTGCCATCACCGGAGCGAGCGCCGGAATCGGACGGGCGACGGCCCGCATGTTCGGTGCCCGCGGCGCCAATGTCGGGCTGATAGCCCGAGGCGAGGAAGGGCTGCGCGGGGCGGCTGAGGATGTCACGGCGGCCGGCGGGGCCGCGCACGCGGTCGAGGCGGACGTGGCGGACTTCGGGCAGGTCGACGCAGCCGCGGCCGAGATCGAAGACGTCCTCGGGCCGATCGACGTCTGGGTGAACGTGGCGTTCACCTCGGTCTTCGCGCCGTTCACGGAGATCACGCCCGAGGAGTACCGCCGGGTCACCGAGGTTTGCTATCTGGGGTTCGTGTACGGCACGATGGCGGCGCTGGCCCGGATGCGGCCACGGGACCGCGGGGTGATCGTCCAGGTGGGTTCGGCGCTGGGCGAACGCAGCATCCCGCTCCAGTCCGCGTACTGCGGCGCGAAGCACGCGATCAACGGGTTCACCTCGTCGCTGCGCTGCGAGCTGCTGCACGAGGGGTCCGGCGTGCACGTCACCGTGGTGCAGATGCCCGCGGTCGACACCCCGCAGTTCTCCTGGGTGCGCTCCAAGCTGCCCCGCCATCCGCAGCCGGTGCCGCCGATCTACCAGCCGGAGGTCGCCGCCAAGGGCGTGCTGCGGGCCGCCGACCATCCCGGCCGCCGCGAGTACTGGGTGGGCGGGACCACCAAGGCGACCGTGCTGGCCAACCGCGTCGCCCCGGCGCTGCTGGACCGCTACCTGGCCAAGACCGGCTACGACTCGCAGCAGACCGGCGAGCGCGAGCCGCTCAAGCGGCCGGACAACCTGTGGCAGCCGCAAGACGAGCTGTCCGGCACCGACCACGGCGCGCACGGCGAGTTCGACGACCAGGCCCACCCGCACGGCACGACGTTATCCGGGTTATCCGTGGCCGTCGGCGAGCAGGACGGCGGCGTTGATCACGGCCAGGTGGGACAGGCCCTGCGGGATGTTGCCGAGGAACGCACCGGTGCCCGGGTCGATCTCCTCCGCGAACAGGCCCAGGTCGCTGGCTCCCGCGGTCAGGTCCTGCCACAGCTTGCGGGCCTGTTCGCCCTGGTCGCTGCGGACCAGGGCGTCGACGAGCCAGAACGAGCACGCCACGAACGCGCCCTCCTCGCCGCGCATGCCGGTCCGCCGGTACAGCCACGGACCGTCGGAGAGTTCGGCGCGGATGGCGGCGACGGTGTCCCGGAAGCGCTGATCGGAGCCGCTGAGGAACCCGGTCCTGGCCAGCAGCAGCAACGCCGCGTCCAGTTCGTCCGTTCCGTCGTACGCGGTGAACGAGTTCTTCTTCGCGGACCAGCAGTGCCGGCAGATCCACTCGTGGATCGCCGTCTTCTCCGCCTGCCACCGGTCGGCGTCCCGGCCGGACACCTGGCCGCACTCCACCAGCCGGAGCAGCCGGTCCAGCGCCACCCAGCAGCCCGCCTTGGAGAACGTGTTGTGCCGCCGCTCGCTGAACTCCCAGATGCCGCAGTCCGGCTCGGTCCAGATGTCGCACACCTGGTTGCCCAGTGCGGCGAGCAGGTCCGAACTAGCGGGGTCCAGGTGCGCACCGGCCCGGTCAACGGCCAGCCAGATGCATTCGAGCAGGTCGCCGTAGTTTCCCCATTGCGGCTGGTCCACGGCCTGGTTGCCGCCGCGGCAGGGACTGGAGTCCCGGTAGCCGCGCAGCCGCAGTTCGGTCTCCTCGCTTTCCGCGTCGGCCAGGTGCCCGCGCAGGCCGTAGAACGGGTGGATGACCGGCGCCGTCTGGCGGATGCAGTCGAGCATCCAGGCCAGCGTGCCCTGGACTTCCTGGGTGAGGCCGAGCTGGATGAACGCGTCGAGGACGAACGAGGTGTCCCGGATCCAGCCGTAGCGGTAGTCGTAGTTCCTGTCTCCGCCGATCCGCTCGGGCAGCGAGGTGGTGGCCGCCGCGGCCATCGCCCCGGTCGGCGCGTAGGTGAGGAGCTTGAGCGCCAGCGCGCTGCGCAGCACCAGCTCCCGGTCCGGGCCGTCGTAGGGCACCGTCCGTGACCAGTCCTGCCATGTCGCGACCGTGGCGTCGCGGCGACGGCGCACTTCATTCGCGGTCGGGATGACGACCGGACCGTCCGCCGCGGCGACGAGCGCGAGCAGCGTGCCGGACCCGGGCATCGCGACGAACTCCCCGCGGAACGAGCCGAGTCCCGGTCGTGGTACCCCGGCTCGTTCCGCGATAAGGGCGATCAGCAGGTCCCCGGCGTGCAGTAGCGGGACATCGCTCAGCCGCGCCCACGGCCGGCCGGTGCCGAACCTGGGGCCGGCCGTCACCGCCCAGCGCATCGGCACCCTGCCGTCCACCGGCTGGATGTCCCTGGCCAGCTCGCTCCACGGCAGCGGGCCGTTCACGGCCTGGTTGAGCGAGTCGATGACCCGCACCGAGCCCTCCGCGGTGCGGAACGTCGTCTCCAGCACGTTGCTGCCGGGCAGGTAGCGGCGCTCGGCGGAGTAGGGGACCGCGGGCTCGAGCAGGAACCGCCCGCCGGTTTCCGGGTCCAGGATCGCCGCGAACACCGGTGCCGAATCCATCGCGGGCGCCGCCCACCAGTCGATCGACCCGTCGTCGGCGACCAGCGCCGCCGACTCGCCGTCGCCGATCACGCCATAGGACTCGATCGGTGCGAAATCTTCGTTGCGTGTCACCTGGGGTTGCCTACCCGTGTGTAGCGTGGATAGCCATGGGTACCCGGGGCTGATGGAAACCTCAGAGACAATAGCGGTGCTCGGCGCTGGCGGGCTGATGGGTTTCGCTATGACGCGCAACATGGCGCGGGCCGGGCTGGACGTCCGGGCGTGGAACCGGACGCGCGCGAAGGCGGAAGCGCTGTCGGACGACGGCGTGCACGTCGCGGACACACCAGCGGACGCGGTGCGCGGCGCCGGAATAGTGGTGACGATGCTGGCCGACTCCGGGGCGGTCACCTCGGCCTTCGAGCAAGCGCTGCCCGGCCTCGACGCGACGACCGACCCCCACCCGATCTGGCTCCAGATGTCGACGATCGGCGAGGCGGCCACCCGGCTGTGCGAGAGCATCGCGAATTCCCGCGGCGTCGGGTTCGTCGACGCGCCGGTGCTCGGCACGCGCGAGCCGGCCGAGCGCGGCGAACTGGTCATCCTGGAATCCGGCCCGGAGGAAGCAAGGCCGCGCCTCCAGCCGGTGTTCGACGCGATCGGGCGCCGCGTCATCCGCGCCGGCGAGGCGGGCGCGGGCACGCTGCTGAAGATCGTCGTCAACAGCTGGGTGCTGTCGGTCGTCGAGGCGGGCGCGGAGACGATCGCGCTGGCCGAGGGCCTCGGCATCGACCCGGACCTGTTCTTCAAGGCCGTCGAGGGCAGCTCGCTGGACCTGCCGTACCTGCGGACAAAGGGCTCGGCGATGGCGGCGCGCGACTTCAAGCCGTCGTTCCGGCTCTCGCTGGCCGCCAAGGACGCCACCCTGGTCGCGGAGTCCGCGCTGGTGCACGGCCTTGACCTGCCGCTGTTCGACACGATCGCGGAACGGCTGCTCGACGGCGCGCTTGAGCACGGCGACGAGGACTTCAGCGCCACGTACCTGACCAGCACCCCGGATCGTGCTGCCTTATCGGGCTTAGCAGAAATAGCCGGGCCGCGGCGGCCATGCCCGTCCGCCGCGGCCCGGCAGCCCGCCCTCCGCAAGCGGGCCCTCAGGCAAGCTGTCAGCCAGCCTGCTGCCAGCCTCAGGCGGGCAGCGACTGCTGCTGGAACACGTCGATGAGCTGACGGCAGAAGGCCGGCAGGTCATCGGGCTTGCGGCTGGTGACCAGCGAGTTGGGACCGTTCGTGCACAGCTGCACCTCGGTGTCCACCCAGTTGCCGCCGCTGTTGCGGATGTCGGTGGCCAGGCTCGGCCAGGACGTCAGCGTCCGGCCGCGGACCAGATCCGCGTCGACGAGCAGCCACGGGCCGTGGCAGATCACCGCGGCCGGCTTGCCCATCTCGAAGATCCGCTGGGCGAACGTCACCGCGGGCTTCACCGTGCGCAGGATGTCCGCGTTGGCGACGCCGCCCGGCACGACGATCGCGCTGTAATCCAGCGGGTCAGCGTCCCGGATCGCGCGGTGCACGTCGAACGTGTCCGCCTTGTCCAGGTGGTTGAACGCCTGGATGGTGCCGGTGGATGGGGCGAGCAGCTCCGGAATGCCGCCGGCGTTCTTGACCGCCTCCCATGGCTCGGTCAGCTCGACCTGCTCGATTCCTTCGTTCGCGGTCAGGAAGGCAACCCGGAGGCCGCTGAGCTCGGTCGGCATGGTGAGTTCCTCCGTTTCGCTAGGCGTCAGAAGTCTCTTGCCTGCCCGTCGGCGCCCGGCCTAATCACCTCACGCGAGGTTTCCCCGCGGGCCTGCGGGATAGGGGGCGAGGATGGCTAGATCCCATGGTGCGGGCCTTCAGCGCGACGCAGTGGGCCTGATGTCTGTTCTCTTCATGTCCGTCACCAACATGGCGCCCGCCGCGGCGGTGGCGTTCTCGATCCTGTTCGCGGCACCCTATGCGGGCGGGAGCACGCCACTGGCGGTGCTGCTCGGACTGATCGTCCTGACGCTGGTGGCCATATCGATCGGTCAGCTCGCCAAGCACCTGCCGTCCGCAGGGGGCCTGTACACCTACAACGCGCAGGGTCTCGGGTCCGGGATGGGCTTCCTGGTCGGCTGGGCGTTCATCCTGGCCGAGGTCATCGTGGCACCCGGCGGGTTCCTGATCCTGGGGAACGTGATCTCCGGGGTGCTGCACACCAACCTCGGGTGGCCGACCTGGACCTGGGCGCCGTTCGGCGTGGTCGCGGCGATCATGACCTGGTTCCTGGTCTATCGCGGGGTGCGCCTGTCGACCACGGCCGGGGTGCTGCTCGGCACGTTCGAGCTGCTGGTGTTCCTCGCTCTGGCGATCACGCTGATCGTCGCCGCCGGGCCGCACAACACGCTGGCCGTGTTCGGCGTGCACACCGGCAACGCCAAGGGCCTGGGCTCGGTGATCCCGGGGGTGCTGTACGCGGTGTTCGGCATCATCGGCTTCGAGGCGGCCGCGCCGCTGGGGGAGGAGGCGCGCGACCCCAAACGCACCGTGCCACGAGCCGTCGTACTCTCCTGCCTGGTGATCGGGCTGTTCTACCTGATCTGCTACTACGCGGCCACCGTGTACTGGGGGCCCGGCCGGATGCCCGGGTTCTTGGGGTTCAACTCCGGTGACCCGTGGAGCGGGCTGGCCCACAAGGTCTGGGGCCTGGGCTTCATCGCGGTGATCATCGCGCTGGTGAACAGCGGCATCGCCGGGTCGAACGCGAGCTCCACCGCCACCACCCGGGTGGGGTACGCGATGGGCCGGATCGGCCTGCTGCCGCGCGTGTTTACGTCGGTGAACGAACGGTTCCGCACGCCGACCTGGGCGGTGCACGTCCAGGCCGTGTTCGCCATGGCATACCTGGTGATCCTGGGGTTCGTCCTGCACGGGCCGCTGAACGCGCTCGTCCTCCAGGGCACGATCTCCACGATCCTGATCGTGGCCATCTACATCCTGACGTGCGTGAGCTGCATCGTGTACTACCTGCGCGAGCAGCGGCGGCACTTCAACGTGCTGCTGCATTTCGTCGTGCCGCTGGTAGGCGGGCTGGCCCTGGTGCCGGTGCTGCTCGCGGCGTTCGGCATCGACTTCGCGGGGCTGGGGATCACCGGCCTGACCTATCCCGCTGACCTGGCGCCGCTGATCTGCCTGGCGTGGATGGTGGTCGGCGTCGGATTGCTCTTGTACTTCATGGTCCGGGATCGTTCGCGGATCACCGAGACGCGTCGGATCTTCACCGAAGAGACCCCCGCCGAGCAAAACAGGGCCGCCTAGGTCGTTCCCGGCCCGCTGTCGAAATGCCCGGACTTGTTCAGTTTTCCGGGCGTTTCGGCGGCCGTTTCAGGCCTGCGCGCGCAACGTGCCCGCGCGGTCTCGTCGCCATCGCGCCGCCCACCTCCGTCGAAAATCGGACACAAGCCGCATTCCGGGCGGGTTAGCTGGCGTGCCAGATTATTGCGGACAGTTACCCCCCCGATTTGGGAGGTAAGTGTCCGCAATGATTTCGATCTACCTCTCGGGGCAGAGCTAGGGCCGAACATACCGGACATAAGGACGCTGCGGGACGCTGTGCGCAGCGCGCGCGACGGCAATGCATTGACAGTTGTCTATGTTTTATGTCAGTCTCAAGGCATCGACATTCATCTATATCTAGGAGGTCTCGATGTCCGGTCGGGTGCAGCTCGCCCTGAACGTGAACGACCTGGACGCGTCCATCGCGTTCTACAGCAAGCTGTTCGGCGCCGAGCCGGCCAAGGTGCGGCCCGGCTACGCCAACTTCGCGATCGCCGAACCGCCCCTGAAGCTGGTGCTGCTGGAGAACCCCGGCCAGGGCGGCAGCCTCAACCACCTCGGCGTCGAGGTCCCCGATGCCGACGCGGTGGACGCCACGCAGGCCCGGCTCGCCGACGCGGGCCTGGCCGCGGTCGAAGAGCGCGACACCACGTGCTGCTACGCGCGGCAGGACAAGTTCTGGGTGAAGGGTTCCCCGGACGGCGAGCGGTGGGAGGTCTACACCGTGCTGGCGGACAGCGCCACGTTCTGGGGCAACGACGGCGGCCAGAGCTGGGACGCGGCCGAGGCCGAACTGGACGCTGCCGCGGGGACGCGGTGCTGTGGAGCGGAGAGTGCGGAACGTGCGGAGGTCCCCGGTCGGGTTTAGTGAGCGACCTGGAGGCGCGGGGCGAGGCGTTCGACGCGGCGGCTGAGTTCGGTCACCGCCGCGTCGAAGCCGCTCGGGTCGCCGGCCGGGACCGGGTCGGGGACTGACCAGTGCACCTGGACCTTGGCGCCGAGTTCCTCGCGAGCCTGGTCGCACACGGTGACGACGAGGTCCCCCTCCTGGTGGACGTCGCCGATGTGCCGGGGCCGCGGCAGCCGCATGGGCAGCAGATGGCGCCGGGCCGCGGCGACCGCACCGGGGTCGATCTGGGCGGCCGGGTGGGTTCCGGCCGAGGCGGCGGGGACGCTGCTGGCCCGCTGCCACAGCGCGGCCGCCAGGTGGGAGCGGGCGGAATTGGCGGTGCACACGAACAGCACCCGCCGCGCGTCGCGCTTGGGCGCCGCGGCGAACGGGTCGGGCGGGCCGGAGGCCAACCGCAAGTAGGTGCGGCGGCGGTCGCCCTCGGAACGGCGGCGGGCGATGATCCCCGCTTGCTCCAGGACCCGCAGGTGGTGGGCGAGCAGGTTGGACGGCATCGCGAGCAACGCGGCCAGCTCGGAGGGGGAGGCGTCGCCGGCCAGCAGCGTGTCGGTGATCAGCAGCCGCGCCGGATCGGCCAGCGCCGCATGCGCCGCGGCGCGTCTGGCCAGCTCAGGCGTTAGCTCAGGATTCATTGACTCAATCTTGACTGAGCTATTTGCCGGATGTCAAGATAACGCCGTGACCCGCGCTGTGACCCGTGCCCCCGCCGGACTGCAGCGTCGGCTGACCGCGGAGTTCATCGGCAGCGCGTTCCTGGCCGCGGTGGTGATCGGGTCCGGGATCGCCGCCCAGCGGCTGTCGCCCGGCCAGACCGGGCTGGAACTGCTGGAGAACGCGGCGGCGACCGCGGCCGGGCTGTACGCGATCATCCTCATGTTCGGGCCGGTGTCCGGCGCGCATTTCAATCCGGTCGTGTCGCTGGCCGACGCCGCGCTCGGCGGCATGCGGTGGCGCGACGCGGCGGCCTACCTGCCCGTCCAGGTCGCCGGGTGCGTGACCGGCGCGGTCGCGGCCAACCTGATGTTCGCCCAGGCCGCGGTGTCGATCTCGGTCAAGCACCGGACGTCAGGGGCGCACGCGCTGTCGGAGGTGATCGCCACCGCCGGGCTGGTGCTGGTGATCTTCGCGCTGACCCGGACCGGCCGGGCGGCCACCGCCCCCGCCGCGGTTGGCGCCTACATCGGCGCCGCTTACTGGTTCACCGCCTCCACCAGCTTCGCCAACCCCGTGATCGCGATCGGCCGCATGTTTTCCAACAGCTTCGCCGGGATAGCCCCGTCCTCGGTGCCGGTGTTCATCGCCGCCCAGCTCGGCGGCGGGATCGCCGGGGTGCTCCTGATCAGGTACCTGTACCCCGCGAGCGTGACAACGGAAGGCGACTGGTTATGCACATTCTCGCGATAGGCGGAAGCGATGCCGGGATCAGCGCGGCGCTGCGCGCCCGGGAGGTGGATCCCGGCGCCGACGTGACCGTGGTGGCCGCCGACGCGTACCCGAACTTCTCGATCTGCGGCATCCCGTACTACGTGTCCGGCGAGGTGGGTCACTGGCGCGACCTGGCGCACCGCACGATCGCCGATCTGGAAGCCGCCGGGATGACGCTGCGGCTGGACACCACCGCGCGGCGGATCGACGTGCCCGGACGCAAACTACTGGTCACAGTCCCCGGCGGAGCTGAGGAGCTGATCGGCTACGACCAGCTGGTGATCGGCACCGGCGCGGTCCCGGTTCGGCCGCCCATCGCCGGGCTTGACGCGCTGAGCGCGGACGACGGGGTGCACCTGCTGCACTCGATGGGCGACACGTTCGCGCTGATGCACACTCTGGAGCAAACCGCGCCGCGCAGCGCGGTCATCACGGGCGCGGGGTACATCGGCCTGGAGATGGCCGACGCCCTGATCACCCGGGGGTTCACGGTCACCCAGCTGGAACGGCTGCCCGAGGTGCTGCCGACGGTCGACCCGGAACTCGGGGCCCTGGTCCACGCCGAGCTGGCCGCCCGCGGCGTGGCCGTGCTGACCGGCACCACGGTCACCGCGGTGAGCAAGGCACCGGCCGGCGCGGCGGGTCGGCTGTGTGTCGAGGCCGTGGCCGGTGACCGGGAGCCGGTGACCCGGTTCGCCGACCTTGTCCTCGTCGTGGCCGGGGTCCGGCCCGACACCGAGCTGGCGGTCAGCGCCGGAGCCAGCCTCGGCACCCGCGATGCGATCGCCGTCGACCGGCGGATGCGGACCGGGCTGCCGGACGTCTACGCGGCCGGGGACTGCGTCGTCACCCAGCACCGGCTGCTCGGTGAGACCTATCTCCCGCTGGGCACCACGGCACACAAGCAGGGCCGCGTCGCGGGCGAGAACGCGGCCGGCGGCGACCGCGCGTTCGCCGGCAGCCTCGGCACCCAGGTGGTGAAGATCTTCGATCAGGCCGCGGCCCGCACCGGGCTCCGCGACCACGAGGCCCGCGCCGCCGGGTACGACCCGGTCACCGTCGCCTGGCAGGCCGATGACCACAAGGCCTACTACCCGGGCAGCCGCCGCATCGCCATGCGGTTCACCGGCGACCGTCGCACCGGCCGGCTCCTCGGGGCGCAGCTGTTCGGCCACAAGGAGGCGGAGATCGCCAAGCGGATCGACATCGCCGCGACCGCCATCTTCCACGCGATGACGGTTGACGAGATCAGCGACCTCGACCTCTCCTACACCCCGCCCCTCGGATCCCCGTGGGACGCCATCCAGGCAGGCGCCCAGGCCTGGACCCGCCTGAGCTAACCCGGCATCGCGGGCCGGACCGCCGCGATGATCGCCGAATGCAGCCCGCCCCCAGCATCCGCGACCGGGGTGATGGCGATCTGGCCGAAGCCGGCCGCGAGCAGTTGCTCGCGGTACCCGGCAGCGGTCACCGTCCGGGTCGTGCACCCGATGCTCCGCTCCGCGGCCGCCCGCTGCTCGGGGGTGGTCCCGTCGTCGGCGATGATGTCGCTCACCCCGAGCCGCCCGCCGGGACGCAGCACCCGGAACGCCTCCGCCAGCACCTTCGGCTTGTCCGCGGACAGGTTGATCACGCAGTTGGAGATCACCACGTCCACGTGTGCGTCGGGTAGCGGGATGTCCTCGATCGTCCCGTGCAGGAATTCCACGTTTTCCGCGCCGGCCTCGGTGGCGTTGCGGCGTGCCAGCGCCACCATTTCCGGGGTTACATCCAGCCCGTACGCCTTGCCGCCGGGGCCGACCCGGCGCGCGGACAGCAGCACGTCGATCCCGCCGCCCGACCCGAGGTCCAGCACTACCTCTCCTGGCCGCAGGTCGGCTACCGCGACCGGGTTGCCGCAGCCCAGGCTCGCACGCACCGCGGTCTCGGGCAGCCCGCTCGTGTCTGGGTAAGCGGCCGAGCCGAAACATGCCTGATCCGGAGAGCCGTCGATGACCCGCGCACCGTCGGCGGCGCACCTGGCGAGCCCGCCATACCGCGCGACCACCCGGGCGCGGACTTCCACGGCGTCTTCGGCGTCTTCGGCGTCTTCGGCGTCATCGGGCGCAGCGGGAACCGGGCGGCCCATCACCAGGTCGGCGGCGGTCGGGAAGCACTCCACGCACGCTTGGTTGACCCGGTAAAACGCCGACGTGCCCTGCCGGTCGACGAGCACGAACCGCACCTCGGCGAGCACCTTCAGGTGCGCCGACACCGTCGACTGGCCCACCTGCACCGCCGCGGTGATCTCACCCACGCTCATCGGCACGGCCCGCCGGGCCAGCAGCGACACGATCTGCACCCGAGTCGGGTCCGCCAGCGCCTTGAACCACGACGCGTACTCCGCCGCCGTACTCCGGTCCAGCGGCTCAGCCAGCTTCAGCGTGACATCCATCGTTAATCGACGTTAGACGATGAAGTGCCGGGAGGGAAGCCCGTCGGCGGTGATTATGCGGCGGTCCGGAGCGGATCGCGCTCCGGACCGCCGCTGGGCATCAGAAGGTGAACGAGGTTCCGGTGCTTGACGAGACGCCGCAAGCGGAGACGAACAGGCTGTACGTCCCGTGCGGCAGCCCGGCGGGCAGCGTGAAGTCCGCGGATTCCGTCTCGCCGGGGGTGCTCGGCGCCATCGTGCTGAAGTTGGACGAGCGGGCGTAGTACACGTTGCCCGATGAGTTCTTCAGGTAGACGATCGGGAAGTTCTGCGGGTCCTGGTAGTCGTCTTCGCCGACGGTCACGAACCCGGTCAGCTGCGTGCCGGTCAGGTGATACGAACCGTTGCTGTTGGCGCTGATCGAGGTGACGGTGGGCCGCCACGAGGCCTGCGGCGTGCCGACCGGAGTGTAGATCCAGTCCCGGCCGCCAGCGGCGGCGAGCACCTGGCCATTGGGCAGGTTGATGAAGTTCACCGCCTGGCCAGAGGAGTCAGGCGGCTCGCTGATCTGGGACATCGTATTCGTCGAGGGGTTGTACTCGACGAGCTCGGGCCCGGCGGCGGAGCCGCACGCGTTGGTGATCCAGCTGCACTTGATCGTGTCGAAGATGACATTGCCGTTCGGCTCGGGATCGGCGTAAGAATCGTCGACGTAACTGCCCTGCGGCATGCCGGGTCCCTGTGCCCAGCTTCCCGGCGAGCTTGGCGTGGCGCCGGGAGTGTACACGCCGGAGCTGTTACCGCCCATGACCAGGATCTTGCCGTTGTACATCAGCGTCGTCATGGCCGGGTCGATCGACCCGTTCTGGAAACCGGACGGTGCTGACGGGAGCTTGATCCATGTGTTGCCGGACGGATTGAAGCGGTACTGGCCGCCGGAGCCCATCGAGACGACCGAGCCGTCCGGCAGCGTGACCCAGCCGTCCTCTCCCGCCGGGGCGGGCCGTGACCCGACCCCGGTCCAGGAGTTGCTGGATGGGTTGAAGATCTGCGTCTTCGCGGTGGAGATGTCGCTCGCGACGATGCTGCCGTTCGCCAGCGTCGCGCTCCCGGTGTCGTACAGGTTGCCGTAGAGCCCCTGCTGGCCCAGCGTCCAGGAGTTGGTCAGCGGGTTGTACAGCTGGACCGCGTCATGGTCGCTGGCCGAACTGCCGGACGGGAACGCGTAGATGAACTCGCCGCCCGACTGGTAGAACCTGCCGTCCGGCAAGATGTGCTCTTCGGCGGCGCCCATGGCGTACGGACTGGAGGCCAGCGTCTGCCAGGTGCCCGTGGCGTAGTTGCCGTGCGCGTCGGGAACCAGGCGGACCCAGTTGTCGAGGCCGTTTCCGTTGGACAGAATGCTGCCGTCAGTCAGCAGCCACAGGAACGTGGCCGCGCCGCCGGTGCCCGGATTGACGGGCGCCGCTACCCAGGTTCCCTGGCCGGGCGGCGGCGTGGGCGTCGGCGTTGGCGTGGGGGTCGTGGGGGTGGGGCTCGGCGTGGGCGTCACGCTCCCGGTGCACGCGGTGCCGTTGAAGGACAGCTGCGCTGGTGCCGTGTTGGTTCCGGCGACCGAGCCGTTGAAGCCGAAGGTCACGCTGGCGTTCGTCGCCACCGAGCCGTTATAGCCGACATTGGCCGCGGTCACGTTCTCCCCGGACTGGGTGTTCGTGGCGTTCCAGATCTGGGTGATCTGCTGGTTGCCCGGGAACGTCCAGGTGATGGTCCACGAGGTGACCGGGTCGCCCAGGTTGGTGACGGACACGCTGGCGGTGAAGCCACCGGACCACTGGCTGCCGATGGTGTAGCTGGCCTGACAGCCAGCGGCAGCGGAAGCGGGACGGGCCGAAACAACGGCGACGGCGGCGACCACGACGCCAGCAAGCACCGCCGCGGTGACACTGACCATGCCCCGGCGATTCGGTTTGCGGAAGAATGTCCAGGCCAAGACGACACCTCACTCGTTGCGGGGAGTTGTTAGCGCTAACAGTCGGGCGGCGGCGCGTCGGGCGTCAACGCCGTCGCGGGCCAGGCGCGGCCCGCCCGCCGCGCGATGCCGCACCACCTGGGAAAACCTTTTCCGAAAGGTCGGTCCGCCGATGAAAGGTACAGCTCGCGTGCGGTGCGCGGGGTCGCCGCGCTTGCGTCGCGTCGCGGCGGGGACCTCTACCCCCGATCGCAGAGGTCCGGAAACGCGCTGTCGCCCGGCGGGCGCTTGTCGTGCAGGGTGCCCGAAGTGCCCGCTTCTGTCCAGTAGGTTCGGTGCCAGCCCCGGCTCCACCAGGTGACTCGAAATCATTGCGGACACTTACCCCCCCAAATAGGGAGGGTAAGTGTCCGCAATAATCTGGCGCACCCCTCGGCCCGCCCGGAATGGGGGAAATGTCCCGATCCGAGATCCGAGCGCGGTACCCGGCGATGCCGGCCTGCTGTGCCCGGCGATGCCGGCCTGCTGCGCGGTTCAGGTGGTTGATTCCGTGCCCGATTTGCCCGACGCGCACGGTTTGTCGCCGGCCCCCGGGCGGGCGGCGGGCGGACATCTGGCAACACGCTTGGCGGAGGGCGGTGTGGGCCAGTTGTACCCACCGTCGTTCGGAATGAATGGTTTTAGAGGCCTGGGTAGGACGGGAAGCTGCAGGACGGCACGCCGCCACTGCCGGAGAACGGGGTGACGGTCACGTCCGTGCCGGACGGCGTGAGGTTCGTGTTGAACGTGCTGATGTTGGCGAACTCGGCCGTCGAGGTGGTCTTGTCGAGGCTGACGTCCTCCAGGGTCAGGCCGAGCGGATTCGCGGAGTTGAACCCCTCGAGGACCGACTGCGGACTGGACGCCGAACTGACCGACTTGAACCCATCCACCACAATCCCGGTGAAGTCGGGCGTGGTCGAGCCGTTGCCGCTGGAGTAGAACGGGTTGAACTCGAGGTTGTGCTTGACACCGGTGTCGCAGATGTTCTCGTAGGTCACATCCGACACCTTGCCGCCCTCGCTCGAGGTGGTCTTGATGCGGACGCCGTTGTTGTCGCCGCTCACGTTGCCGGAGCTGTCGGTCCCGCTCACCGTGTCGTTCTTAACGAGGATGTTAGTGACGCCGTGCTGGGTCTCGCTGCCGATCGAGATCCCGTGCGTGCCGTAGAAGTGGCTGTTCTCGATCGTCATGTTCGAGGCTGCGCCGGAGTTCGTCTTGATCGCGATGCCGTCGTCGCCGTCCTGGATGAACGAGTTGTTGACGGTCACGTTGGTCGAACTGTCCGGGTCGATGCCGTCGGTGTTCCGCGCCGTCGCGGGGGTCTTGATTCGCACGCCCCACACGGTCATGCCGTTGCCGGCCTCGAAGTACAGGTGGAACAGCGCCCCGTTGACCAGGTCGATGTCGTACACCGTGAGGTTGTTGAACCCGTGCGACTCGATCAGCCGCGGGTTGTTCTGCTTCCCGCCGCTCTTCGCCGCGGTCGACAGCGCCCACCATGTCGTGCTGGTGCCGAGGATGTCCTGGTCACCCCGTCCGTTGATCTGGCCTTGGGAGCCGCTGCCGTTCTGAGTTCCCATGATGCCGGCGTTCGATCCGGTCACGTTGATGAACGGCTTGCAGCCGTTGCCGCTGGACGCGACCGTTCCGCAGGTCGCCTGCCCGGAGACCTGGTAGTTCGCCGGGTTGCGCGACGCGTACAGCGTGGCGCCCGCGTCCACGACCAGGACCACGCTGGCCGGCAACGAGAGCGGGCCGGCCAGGAACGCGTTGTTGCTCCCGCTCGGCGCGAGCACCACGGCGTGGCCGCTGCCGCTGCATGAGTTGAGCGCGCTCTGGATCCGCGCGGTGTCCGGCGGCGTCGCCTCAGCAGAGCTGCTGAACTGCTCGTTGCTGGTTGCGAGCTGGGCGGTCAGCGTGGCGCAGGTCGACGGGATGACTGGCTGGCTGACCGAACGGCTGTCACCGGTGGCCAGTGTCACGGCGGCGTGAGCCGGCGCGGCCGCGGCGAGTGCGGCCACGGTCGCGATAGAGATAAGGAGAATGCGCACGTTGGCTCCTTAAGCGCTGGATCCGCCGATGACGGAGATCGTCATCGTGTTCGTGCCGGTGACGAAGGCACGGGCCGGTCAGTCCCCACGCAACAAGTCCGGCGGCGATGGGTCAACTCTCGGCTACTGGCCTGAGGTTGCCCTTCGTCCTGCCTGCGGTTCTGCGAAAACCGATCAGGATCCGTCAATCGAAAGTTTCAGACCGCGCATTAAGGCACAGGATCGCTCACCGCGGACTTGATCCACTGCACCAGCAGCAGGGTGGCGTCGTCGCGGAGTTCACCCGCCTGGTGATCGAGGACCGCGCGGACCAGCCGGCGGATGAGTTCCTCCGCGTGCTGCCCGCTGGCGGCCGCCCGCTCGGCCAGGTCGATCAGCCGCTCCAGCCCGAACTGCTCCCCGGCAGGGGTGCGCGCCTCGACCACCCCGTCGGTGTACAGCAGCACCGCGTCGCCGGGCTCCAGATCCTCGACCGCGGGCTGCGGGGCTGGGCCGCCGAGTCCGAACGGCAGCCCGGCTTCACAGGCCAACTCGCTGACGACCTTCCGGCCACGCAGCAGAAGCGGCCGGGGATGCCCGGCGCAGGACCACTCCAGCCGCCCGGACACGGCATCAAGCCGCGCGAGGATTCCGGTAGCGAACGAGAGGTCCTGGTAGTAGGCGTCCAAGGCGTAGTCGATCGCCACATGCATGGCCGACAGTGGCTCGCCGGCGCGGCGGGCATGCCGGTAGGCGCCCACGGCCAGACCGGTCAGCAGCGTGGAGCCGATTCCGTGTCCCATCCCGTCGATCACCGCGAACTGCAGGCCGCTGTCGCTGATCGCGTAGTCGAAGGCGTCACCGGCTATGTCATACGCCGGTTCGAGGATGCCGGCGATCACCGCGCTGTTCGTGCGCGCGCTCAGCGGCGGCAGCAAGTCCCATTGCATGCTCGCCGGCAGCGACAACTGGGTGCCGCGCCGCCGCAGCTGGGGCGTGTCGCTGACCCGGACCACGAGCGCGGTGACCAGTCCGGCGAACACCCCGAGCAGCGCGGCCTGTTCCAGCGCCTCTTCGGTGGCCTCAGGGATGGTGAGGGCGAGCACGCCGGTGCAATTGGTCTGCTCCAGTACCGGGACCCACACGCGCTGCCCATCACCGCTCTGACCGCTCTGACCGCTCTGACCGCTTTGGCTGCTTTGGCTGCTTTGCCCGACCACTGGCTGCTCGGTCGTGAACGCCCGGCCGGCCATCGTCCCGGCCACGTCTTCCTCCGCGACCCCCTGGCTGAGGGGGTACAGCACCATGCGCGAGTAGTCGGCGAGGTACACCACGGGATCCCAGGCCGGCGCTGGGCCACAGGCAATAGCCAGCACCCGGTCGACATCGCCCCCCGCCTCCCGGCATAGGAGGCGGAGCGCGTCGGGGAACCCGGTCATACTCATGGCAAGTCCGATCTTCCCTGGTCCGAGTCCGGTACACCGTGCGTTCGTCCAGCTTAAGACGAGTGTGTCAGGATCGGACCTGGTAGGGCAGTGGCTTCGGATCGAGCAGCCCGAGCAGCTTGTCTTTGAGCGCGTAAGCGAACAAGTGGTTCCCCCGCGGGTTGTAATGCCCGCCCCCCACCGACCATGTACCGGCTTTCAGGGAGATCGTCACGATGGAAAGCGGACCGTGCGCAGGAAGGCCGGCAGGAGCCAGGGGCGGGGACCGCCGATGATGATCTTCCTGGTCAAGACCGCTCGTTGCCTGCTGATCCGGCCGAACATCATCTTGTTCAGCGTCGCCGGGTCGAACCGGATGGTGACGTCGGTGCGTGGACCGGGTGGCCTGACGGTGAGGCTGCCGTTGCGGACGACGAACGTAACCGGGGTGGTATAGCCCGAGCGGAATTCCGCCGCGATGCTGCGCTGCCGCGGCCGTTTGCTGTCGGCGAGCAACCGGCCGCTGTCCCCGCTCGCCAGCCCGATGTAGAAGAGGTCGAAGAACAGCGCGGCATCCTCGGGCGGCATTTCCCACGGCAGCCTGAGAGCGCGAGCAATGTCGTCGCCGTGAATGAGCAGTTCGTTCACCATGTGCGCGAACATCCCGGCCAGGGGCAGGCGGGCGCCGCCCAGCCAGGAGAAAGTCTCAGCCGGGTCGCGGGGTTTGCTCGCCGTCAGCATCAGGTCGATATTGTCGCGCAGCATCCGCAGGAGCTGACCCGCGTCGCGCTCGGTGAAGTAGCTCATTACCTGATCGTTGAGGCCGTGGACGCCTTCTATATTGACGGCCGCTATCGCCTCGTTCAGACCGGGCCTCTGGAAGGGAATCGGTGCCGCGTCCAGCAGCTTCGTGTTCAGGAAGGAAATGGTGGTCAGGTGAGCCGCGGTATCGGCCACTGACCACTCGGCGGTTGCCATTGCGTTGGGATCGGAGATCGAGGAGACCAGCTCGCAGAATCTGTCGGCTGTCCTGCGTACCGACTCCCGGACGGAATCCCACTGCTGTTCGGTAACTGAAACGCTCATAACCCGGCCTTCCCGACTTGCGCTGGTCCCCAGGAAAGTTACTATAACAGTGTTATGCTTCGCGAGATAGCTCGGCAGACCGACGAGCGAAACGCAGCAACGACGGAGGAACTCGACACAGGTGAGCGGGTTCCGCGGCGGTCTTGGCAGTCAGGACTGTCCGCCGCCCTCGTACCCAGCCGGAAGCTAAGGCGCGGGGAAATGAGTGCGTGCGGGTCGTACAGATGCGTCGTGCGTCCGGGCAGGACCAGCCCGCTGACAGGAGCCAAGGGGGTTCCGCCCGGTGACGGTCAAATGATCATGGACCCGGAGCCGGAAACGACGAAACCCCTGCTCAGCAGGGGTCTCGGCGGTGGAGCTAAGGGGATTTGAACCCCTGACCCCCTCGATGCGAACGAGGTGCGCTACCGGACTGCGCTATAGCCCCGAGAACCTGAGTAAGCCTAGCAAACGTCTGCCCATGTTCGCGCCCTGGCGCGCCTCGCCCTCTCCTCCGGTACGACGCGGAAGCGGAGCCTTCATCTTCAGGCCTAGCTGTGTGGTGTCTTGACCCTCGCTGAGCCCTCGCAGAAGAATCGGGGCACGTCAACAGAAAGGGAACTGGGGCATCATGCTCAAGCACCTCACGAACCACAAGAATCGAGCTTCCCGCGTCCTGATCGCCACATCCCTCGCGGTCGCGGCGGCGGCTGGCATTACCGCCGCCAGCATGACCGCGTCCGGCGC
>Ga0070741_10006541_pt1 | contig 24935 bp, 30 predicted proteins | sample Coa_R1_4_FD_66440 | JGI IMG/M metagenome (GOLD analysis project Ga0070741, IMG submission 66440) | Surface soil microbial communities from Centralia Pennsylvania, which are recovering from an underground coalmine fire - Coalmine... | ecosystem: Environmental > Terrestrial > Soil > Unclassified ... | reverse complement strand
GGGCTAGCTCTTCGGTTCTGGCTCGCTCCTCAGAAACCCACGGTTTCTGATACTCGCTGCGGCTCGTAGTTTCCTCCACGGGGAAATACCCAATTTCCCCGACCCCCTTTGTATCGATATTCGCTTGTTGATCAGAGGCCACAATTAATCTTATGGAAAATAAACAAAATTTTATACGTAACTTCTGCATTATTGCTCATATCGATCACGGAAAATCAACATTGGCTGATCGGTTGTTGGAGTTGACCGGAACCATAACGCAGAAAAAAATGACCGCCCAGTTTTTAGATTCGATGGATTTAGAAAAAGAGAAGGGAATTACCATCAAGCTAAAACCGGTGCGAATGGTGTATACGGTTCCAGATGATGTAGTTGTTTCAAGTGTTTTAAATGAAAATAGCGATACAACAATTAAAACAAGCAATGCGCCCACAGGCGCAGTGCGATCAAACGCTAAAACATTTATCCTAAACTTGGTAGATACGCCAGGACATGTCGATTTTTCCTATGAAGTTTCGCGTTCATTGGCTGCGGTTGAGGGTGCGGTATTATTGGTAGACGCTACCCAGGGAATTCAAGCGCAAACCTTGGCTAATATTGAGTTGGCAAAAAAGCAAAACCTAGTGATTATTCCCGTGGTCAATAAAATCGACATGCCAGCCGCCCGCATTGAAGAATCCTGCGACGAATTAGCAAATGTATTAGGAATTATGCCCGAAGAAGTGCTTCGAATTTCAGCCAAGAGTGGGTTGGGAGTTGAAGATGTCTTGCATGCTATTATTCAGCAGGTCCCCAGCCCTGAACAGCGAAATCCGGGAGCTGAACAAAAACCCTTTCGCGCTCTTATTTTTGACTCTACCTACGACGCGTTTAAAGGTGTGCTTGCGTTTGTGCGAATTATGGACGGGAACGTGAAAGATCGCGAGAAGATTGAACTGTTGGCTGCAAAGGAGCAGGCGGAAATAAAAGAAATTGGATATTTGCAGCCAACCATTGATCCGCAAAAAGAAATGTTTAGCGGTGAAATCGGCTACATTGCTACTGGCATCAAAGAGCCTGGAAAAGTACGAGTAGGAGATACGATTGCTAGAGTGCAACCTCCTAACGTTGAGCGAGTGCAGCCGTTGTCTGGATATCAGGAACCAAATCCTATGGTCTTTGCCAGTTTTTACCCTGAAAATCCTGATGATTTTGACTTATTAAAAGTTGCGCTGTCAAAATTGAAACTGCAAGACCCCGCGTTAGTGTACGAGCCCGAAATGAAAGAAGCGTTGGGAAGAGGTTTTCGCTGCGGATTTCTGGGAACGTTGCATGTGGAAATCATTTCTGAGCGGCTGGAGCGCGAATTTAACTTAGGCTTGGTTATTTCAACTCCGTCGGTTATTTACAAACTGTTTGATAAGCGCGGCCAGGAGCGAGTTATTTACTCAGCTTCCGATTGGCCAGATCCTAGCGGCATCGAAAAAATGGAAGAGCCCTGGGTATTACTCGAAATTATTGCGCCAAGCTCGTACTTGGGAAAACTCATGGATGTGTTAAAAGATGTTCGCGGCAACTACTTAGCGACCGACTACTTGTCTGCCGAGCGCGCGGTTATTAAGTATGAAGCTCCGCTGCGGGCTATTGTGGCAAATTTATACGACAAAGTAAAAAGCACCAGCCAGGGATATGCATCGCTGAATTACAAGATGCTCGGGTATCGGGCCGCCAAGCTGGTAAAAATGGAAATTTGGATTGCCGGCCGATCAGAAGAAGCCTTCAGTAGAATTGTTGAAGAAGGAGACGCCTACGAGCAAGGAAAAAAACTGGTGGAAAAATTAAAAGAGGCGTTGCCTACCCAGCAGTTTACAGTGGCGCTACAAGCGGTGATCGGCGGCAAGGTGATTGCCCGCGAGACTATTTCAGCTCGACGCAAAGACGTAACGGGATACTTGTATGGGGGCGATAAATCCAGAAAGAAAAAGTTACTTGAAAAGCAAAAGAAAGGAAAGGCATTGTTGAAAGAGAAGGGAAGAGTCAATGTGCCCTCAAAAACTTTTTTGGAAATTTTCCGGACGTAAGCTTGTTTGACACGCTCACAAAAATGCGCTACAAGTATACTCGCTCTTATAAAACCCATAACCTAGGGAGTTGGCATGAAAGTTTCTCTTCATCTTGCAACGATTTTTGACATTCCTTTTCTTGTGCAGCTTGAGAAAAGTGTTTCTAAAACCCATGTGTATTCTGCCATGCTCAAAGAAAGCGAATGGCGCGAGTCTATGGAAAAAGGCGCAGTTTACCTTATTGAATACGATAGTCAGTCTGTGGGCAGTGTTTCCCTTGAGCAGAAAACTGCTAGCCATGTCCATATTGGCGGACTGGTTATCAGTCCCGAATTTCAGGGAAGAGGAATTGGAAAATCGGTTCTTGTGTGTTTGCTGGAACGGTTGTGCGAAGTGAAAAGAATCGATTTGGTTACTCATCCTGATAACCATGTTGCTCTTGCGGTCTATCAGCTGCTCGGATTTGCCGTTGAGTCGCGCGTAGAAAACTATTTTGGAGACGGTGAACCCCGGCTTATCCTAGCTATTACACGATAATTGTCTCAACTACGACAAGAGGAGGTCTATAATGTCGAATGTACCGCAGTGTCCGTTTGTTGTCGGAGACCAGATTGCCTGGTCGTCGGACGTTCCTGATTCCTGGCAGTTTATTTACACGCCCGGCCCGATGACAGTAACTGATTTTTACTGGAATGACGGAACTCCCAGTGAATACTCGATGAAATTTGGAGGAATTCCGTTTGGTCCGGCATGGATCGTCGAAGTGGAGTTTCCGATCGATACTAATCCGTACTACGATTACACTCTGCGAGCTTGGCTCCATGGCGACGTTGCCAGGAAACTCATCAACCAGCGTTGGCTCGTTAAAAGCTGATCACTTCTTTTGAAAAAACCGCTCAGGTCCTGACTTGCTCAGGACTTTTCTTTTACTTGCTTTTGCGAATTTTTTGTGGTAAAAGTTACCTATGCACATATGTGCAACGTGCGCTCTGGAGGAAAAGTACCTCGACAGTCTCATAGGTAAACCCATGCAGTCGGGAAACTGTGACCTTGGATGGTAACATTCAATGGAAAAATTCCTTAAATTGCTGGAAAGTCATGAAGTTCTTTTCGCTACAGCATCATCCGAAAGGGTATGTGCGAACGCTAAAAAGAAAAGAAATTTGATAATCAGCAGCCAAACCTCAAAAAGTGGGGGAGGTTCAGAGACTATAATAGGAGTTACCATGTGGCAACACCTGGTAAATGGTATAGTCCATTCCTTTTGGAAACAGAAGGTAGATGAAGAAGCTGTAGGTCCCCGTGCAATTCGGGGGAGCGCAACAAGTATTGTGCTATTTCGCAACTGGCGGTACTATTAAATTAATATTACTACCGTCAGTTCTATGGCTCATTACGAAGAAAAAAACAAAGCACTTTTTTTGCGTAGGAAGGGTTATAGCATAAATGAAATTGCAGAAAGATTGTTGGTTTCTAAAAGTGTAGTAAGCCGGTGGTGTAGGGATATAAAGCTTACAGAAGCTCAGATAGAAAAACTTCATCAAAAGATGATGGTTGGAAGCTATAAAGGAAGGATGAAATTTCTAGAGAAGATTCGGAGGGAACGAAAAGAAAGAGTTTTAAAAATGTTTCAGGAGGGGAGAAAGGAAGTTGGGAAAACTTCAAAAAGAGAATTCTTTATAGCTGGCATTGCTCTTTATTGGGCAGAAGGAACAAAATCGTTGAATGCAGAAGAGACTAGTTTTTCAAATTCAGATTACCGGATGATTCTTTTCATGATGAAATGGTTTAGGGATTTTTTTAAGATTCAGGCTGAAAGGTTTACCCTTCAAATAAGAATAAATAACATTCATAAGGAAAGATTAGCAGAGGTGGAGCAATATTGGTCTTCCATAACAAAAATTCCCCCATATCAATTTACGAAAACTGTTTTTATTAAATCAGTAAATCGAAAAGTTTATCCTAATAATCATCATTATGGAACAGTTCGTTTAAAGGTTAAAAGAGGAACCGATGTTAGAAGGAAAATACTAGGAATGATAAAAGCACTGGCAGAAAATAAATTGCCGGGGTAGCTCAGTTGGCAGAGCGAGAGAATCATAAACTCTAGGTCGTGGGTTCGATCCCCACCCTCGGCACACTTCGATAAATCAGTGCAGGGAATCGAAGTAGCGATACATGGACTCATGGTGTAGCCCGGTTAACACGCCTCCCTGTCACGGAGGAGATCAGGGGTTCAAATCCCCTTGGGTCCGCTGCCGAAGTCGGCATATCCTATTGATAGCCGACAGCTAAAAGGCACTTGTGCAAGTGCTTTTTAGCTGTCGCATTTGACACGATTCCCTTGCAATCTTATCTGGCCTATCGGTTGACCATACATTGACAGTTACTCCTTAATAGATATATAGTGTGGTTAGTTTAGGCCTTCTAGCACCCGTAGGCAGCTATGCCTGAAAATAGCAGGAGTACCCAATGCACGCGTTTCTTGTATACCACAAGGACGGCTGGCCGCCCGACAATCTGCGAGGAATAGTCCACGGTCCTTCGGAGGAAAAAGCGGCAGAAACGTTACATATGGTACCGACTGGCGTGGAAGCCGAAGGTACAATCTATAGACGAGAAGGCGGCCCGCCCCACTATCTCGTTCCGGTCGCAGAGCTTGCACCAAGCTAAGCCATCTGAAACTATAAACAGAACTGTTTGCCCCAAACCTTCTAAAAGGGTTTTGGGGCCTTTTTATCCACCGAATAGCAGAAATCTTGTCTCCTGCGTCACATTTGCCTGGCTTATTTAATGGTGCAGATGGATTATCCTGAGCTCATGAAGTACTCAATTACCTTACGTCTTGTTCGTCTGGCTCGAGGCTTAAGTCAACGCGACGTTGCTCACCGTTTGGGTCTGAAAGACCCTGGTCTGATCTCCCGATGGGAGAATGGGTTCAGCTTCCCAGATCTTAGGAGTGCACTAGACTTATCAGATATCTACGGAATCACCGTGAACGAACTCTTCCAACATATACCTCGTCGGACCCGGAGTCTTAGCGATCAGGACGACCGTGATAGAGTGGAGGAATATGAACAACCAAGACCCCAAGGAGAATAACCAAGGCACGAACAAAGAGAGAAGGCTTGACGATGTTGAAGACATGACCGCCAGCCTATTTGCTGACCTGTTCTACAACCAGGTCATGATGGAGCGAGAGCGAAAGGCGAAGGAAAAACGAGAGAAGAAAGGAGCCAAGGAAAAATAGACCTCAGCTAAGCAGTCTTAGCTTGTAAGACTTTGATCGCGTTTAACCGATCACGGATTGATTTGAGGTACGCGAAGTCCAACCAAGTTCCAATAATCGTCGGGAGAGCCCGCTGCCGAAGTCGGCATGTTCAAGAACAGGAGTAGGGAATACCTACTCCTGTTTGCGTATGTGCGCATATTGACAACTTCTTTGTCTAATGATATAGTAAAGGCCATAGCATAGTTCTTTGATTAGCCCAATCTACCCTCACTTTACAATCAGTCACAGCTATAAGTCTGCGAATCGTTGTTGATTTGTAGCTGTGACTGAAAGCATTTTGCAATCGGCAGCTATCTACGTACAAGAGATCCAGGGGAGTCGTTATGAAAACGGCACAAGAGTTCTACGGTAACCTTATAGCGAAATTCGACGTTGTCCCAAACGGTCGGCAGAATGGAGAGCAGTTGTGCAACGAACTGCATCGTCACATGAATGACTACAAGTCCGTGCAAGTCAATGATGTCTTTGCAAATGCCGCCACCAATGTCCTCGCCGTGATGGTCGAACATCACAGCTGGGGCGGAAGTGGTGGCGTCGACTGGAGCTTTCAAGTCAACCTCTGGTGTGGCGACGTACGCGCTGAACTGTATCTGTGTTCGGTGCGCGGCCGCGGCAGTTCTTCTCAGGACCTCCGTCAGTTCTGGTACAGTAAATTGTCGGAAGTTGTCCACAAGGACGGACACTTCTACATCCGCTTCGACGACGACCAGTATTGGTGGAAGATTCAAGATTACTACGAAGCTTGGGTGCATCGTGACAGCCGCACGGGTAGAGTCATGGTAAAACAGGACTGCTACGATATTCAGGCTGGTGACAAGGAAGTCATCCACGATGTTCCTCGGTTCAGAATCCATGCTGTGCGCGACGAGCTGAAAAGAAAGTACGGAGTCGAGGTAAAAGTGTTAGCTAAAGGCAATCTTGAATCCGAAGTGGCACTCATCCACGTCGCGACAGTCTGATTGCGGTCAAAGACCCGATAAGCGCTCGGACTACCCCTGAAAACCTTAAGGCCCTTTGGAACTGTGCAAACAGATCCCGAGGGCTTTTTTTCTTTTTCCAGAATGACTGCCTTTTGTGACTCCCGCGTCAAATTAGCCAGTCTTACGCTTGGATAACGTACGGTGTACTCTAAACTCATGAAGTACTCAATTACCTTACGTCTCGTTCGTCTGACTTGTGGCTTAAGCCAACGGGATGTTGCTGATCGTTTGGGTCTGAAAGACCCTGGCCTCATCTCCCGTTGGGAGAACGGGTTCAGTTGCCCAGACCTCAGGAGCGCACTCGACCTCTCTGACATCTACGGAATTCCCGTGAACGAGCTATTCCAGCACGTACCCCGACGGAGTCGGGGCCTTGGCGCTCAGGATGACCGTGGTAGAGTAGAGGAATATGACAAATCAACCACCACCTAAGGACGGAGAACAGAGGAGGTTCGACGACGTCGAAGACATGGCCGCCGGCCTATTTGCTGACCTGTTCTATAACCAGGTTATGATGGAGCGAGAAGAAAAACGTCGTCAGCAAGAAGGACACAACCAGAAACTTGACACGAAAACAGACGAAGGTCTACAATCAACCCATGAAACCTAAAAACATTACCAACGATGAGTTGGCCGCCATGATTCAAAAAGGGTTTGCTGAGACAGCAACCAAATCAGAAATGAACCGAGTAGATAAACAGGTTACCCAAGTTCGTCACGAAATGGTTGAGTTCCGTAACGACGTTGATGAACGGTTCACTTACGTTCAACAGGAACTTCGCTCCGTCCGCAAAGAGCTCTAGGGAGTTGTCTATCGTCCGGAGTTCGAACATCTTCAAGATCAAGTCCGCGACATGCAACGGACACTGGGTATCCTCAAGAAGAAAGCTGCATAACGACTACCCAACTCAAGAAGCCGTTTCTTTTTGCAGTTCCTTGATCGCGTTTAACCGTTCACGGACTGATTTGAGGTACGCAAAGTCCAACCAAGTTCTAGGAAGAGTCGGGAAGGTCCGCTTCAAAAGATAAAGCCGTAGGCATACGCCTGCGGCTTTATCTTTTGAAATCGATTAAAGAGGAGGATTTGAAGCCCGCAGCAAAGCGCGAGTTTGAGCAAAGCGAAAGGCGAGCGCTGCGAGGGGCGGGTTGCGAGAAATTTCCGTCAGGAAATTTACTTGTAACCAAATCCCCTTGGGTCCGCTTGCAAAAAAAAGAACCGTCATATAACGGTTCTTTTTTTTGCAATTGAATGTGGTGAGATTTAAAGCCTCCTGCTAGAGAAATGTTTGGTGCTAGTGTTTCTGCTTTACGGTGATATAATTGAGTAATTAACCTCACATCTATGAAATCATCCATCCATCGGGAGATTATTTTAACCAGTGTGCTCGCAAGTTTATCGGTAAGTTTGTTGTTGAATGTGATGACCGTGGGTTATCCCACAGCTGCAGCTACCGTAATGGGAGTATCTGATGCGCCATCCGCTACTGTTAGCGCGGTTCCCTCTAGTACCTGTTCAGTTCTCCCATCTACTAATGCAGTCTATGTTGCCAATTTCAAAAGTAAAACTCTGCAAAAAATTGATCCTTCTAGTCTAACGGTGATAGCAAAAGCTGATACGATTAGCACTCCATACTCTGCGGTAGTTTCTCCTGATGGTCAATATGTGTATGTGCCAATATATAACGCTACGGTAAATCCTGGCGTAGGGTATATTCAAAAATTTAATGCAAAAGATCTTAGCGTTGCAGTAACCTTGAGCGCGGGAGATAATATGTTTCCCATTAAAGTTGTCGTTTCTCCCGATGGCAATTACCTGTATGCAACTTTTCGGGGAGGAAGTGGTTCAACGGGAGCATTCATAGAAAAAATTGCCACCGCTGATATGAGTATCGTTGCAACTACGACTAACGTTGAAACGCTTCCCGTAGATACCGTTATTTCTCCTGATGGAAAATACATATACACTTCAACTGGCATTGGGCCATATGTTCTTGAAAAGTATAACACATCTGATTTAAGCTTAGCGCTTAAGGCAAATACCGGGAATTTTTGTGGTACCGGCCCCATTGCGATTTCCCCTAACGGTGGGTATGTGTACATTACTATTCGCGGCGGTTGCGATAAATCAACCTGGGGAATTCAAAAATTTAGAACTTCTGATCTTGGATTGGCAGCAAAAGTAGTTACCACTTCATCACTTCCATACACCGGTCCTCTTTCGGTTGCTGTTTCGCCGGACGGCAGCTATGTGTATGCGCCCGTTCAGGGATCAGATAGCAATGCCAATTATGTTTTTTACCTTGAAAAACATAATGCTTCTGATCTCGCGTTAGTGCAAAAAGTATCCTTGGGAGACGCGGTACACTGGGGAAAAGCCGGTTCTATTACTGTTTCTTATGATGCTCAGTATGTGTACGTTCCCTATGGTATTATTGATACTCCCCACCTTCTCCAAAAATTTAACGCATCGGATCTTAGCGTAGCGGCGACGGTCACTATTGATGATGGTCCTGGTTTTGTGGCAGTTCCTTCTAAGGTTATTCAGGGAGTGGTGCGAAAAGTAGGAGATCGGGAAACGAACTTTTTACTGCAGCAGATAAGTGCAAGCAGCGTAAGTGGAGTACTGTGGTATACGCTAGGAGCTCAGTATCCTACGCCTCCGCCAAAAACTCTGCAGGTAGGCGGGAGTGTGGGGTATGCGTGCCAGGGTATTACTGCAGTCCTTGCGTGCATTGATGCTTCAAATCAGACGGCTACATTTAACGAAACGCTGACTATTTCCAGTGTTTGTCCCGGCTAGTAATCCGTAAATTGCTTTCGTATTGGTATGCGTTATACGATATCAAAAATGGTCCCGAGTGTATCGAAGGACTTTTTTTGGTAAAATGAAGTAATTAATTTTTTATTATGGAAACCCAACATCAAATAGCAAAACGAGTAGAGCCAAGTCCACACGTGCTGCGCATCTTTTATTTTATCTGCGGGGTAGTGGCAACTATCGCTTATCGGATTGTTTTATGGCTGAATCCGTTTTGGGTGCAGGTGGCCTGGTACGCAGGTACCATCGGTTTTATTATTTATTTCTGGCATCGGACGGTGGTAGAAACCAAGCGAGCTAAGTTAGTAAGAGAAAACAATTTAGTGCAGGCAGTAGCAAAAAGTGATATTCCAGAAGCACAAAAGGCGATGGTGTTGTATCTAACTGAAACGAGCGCCACGTCAAAAGTGCGGTATAATTCGCTGTTTATTTGTTTGGCTTCAGTCGCTGCTTTGATTATTAATATTGGATTGTACTTGTTTTCACGATAATACCACTATGAAAGGAATTAAAACAACGTGGGATTTGACGTTGCTGTACGCAAATGAAAATGATCCGCAAATAGAAAAGGATTTAAAAACAGCGGAAACTGCTTTTTTAGGTTTTGCAAAAAAATATCAAAACAGCCAAGAATACCTTGCTAACGAAGCGTTGCTGGCTCGGGCGCTAGAAGATTACGAAGGATTGTACCAAGTGGGAATTGAAAAACCTTACGCGTATTTTAAATATCGCTGGGATTTAAATTCACAAGACCGGGTTGCCCAGCAAGAGGTTACCCGTCACGAAGAGCGCTACCGGAATAACCTTAATGCCATCCTATTTTTCCAGGTTGCCTTAGCCAGCTTGCCAAAAGATCGCCAGCAGGAGTTTCTCAAAAGCAAAATACTAGAACCGTTCAGATACTTTTTGCAGTGCGCGTTTGCCCAGGCTAAGCACACGCTTTCTGAGCCCGAAGAAAAGATCATGAACCTCATGGGTTTGCCGAGCTATTCGTTGTGGGTAAAAGGCAATGAAAAGTTGGTAAATCTCCAAAAAATTCCTTGGAAGAAAAAAGAGCTATCAATCTTTGAGGCTCATACCATTATTGCTTCATTGCCAAAAAGAGATCGCGACAGCCTGGGAACAAAAATTAATGCAGCCCGCAGGCACGTTTCTTACTTTGCCGAAAGCGAGTTGAATGCCGTAGTTCTTAATAAAAAAATAGAAGATGGATTACGCCACTACGAAAAACCCTATTCTTCAACGGTGCTTATGTACCAAAATGAAGACGCAACTGTTGAACATTTAGTGGCAACGGTCAGCAAAAACTTTTCGATTGCCCATCGGTTTTACAAACTCAAAGCCAAACTGCTTGGTTTGCAGAAGTTGTCGTATTGGGACCGCAACGCCGAAATTGGAAAAACAAAGCGCAAAATTCCGTTTGAAAAAGGCGTTGCCATCACCCGGGATGCATTTTCAAAATTTGGCCCTGAGTTTACCGAGGCATTCGATCATTTTTTGAGCAATGGACAGGTGGATGTATTCCCAAAATCTCATAAGCATGGGGGAGCTTATTGCTCGAGCTACCCGAGCTTGCCGACGTTTGTCCTGTTAAACTACGTTCCAGATTTTAATTCCGTTTCTACCTTAGCCCACGAAATGGGGCACGCCTTTCATGCCAAGTTTTCAAAAGAGCGCCAGCGGCCACTGTACCAAGACCATACCATTGCCACCGCCGAAGTGGCCAGCACGTTGTTTGAAAATTTTGTATTTGATGAGGTTTTTTCTTCACTTTCAGCAGAGGAAAAAATAGTTGCACTGCATGACCGTATCATGGGCTCGATTAATACCATTTTTCGGCAAATTGCCTGTTTTAATTTTGAGCTTGAGCTGCATTATACCATCCGCGAAAAAGGGGAGTTGTCAAAAGAAGAAATTGTAGCTCTTATGAATCGGCATATGAAGAGCTACTTGGGACCCGCATTTTCTTTGCAAGAAGACGACGGATATCAGTTTGTTGATTGGTCGCATTTGCGGAATTTCTTTTACGTGTATTCATACGCATTTGGTGAATTAGTTTCAAATGCTCTGTATGAAATGTACATCAATGATCACGCAGCCAAAGAAAAGATTGTACAATTTTTGTCGGCTGGCGGCAGTAATTCACCAGAAAATATTTTTGCAGCAGCAGGTATCAACGTGCGCGATCCGAAGTTTTTTGAGATGGGGATACAAAAAATCAACAGCGATATTGATCTGCTTGAGCAGTTGCTGAAAAAAGCAAAGTAAATCTGCGAGCGTGTTGTATGCGCAGGTAAAAAATATTGAGCGCAGCAAAAAAGCCCGTACGGGCTTTTTTGCTGCGAGAACTAGCGCGTTACCGAAATGGTTTGACCAAGTTCTGCGTGGGTTGCCGCCGAAACCGTAACTCTTCCGTTACTGTCTTTGCTTACCTGGTAGTCGGTGGTATATGCACCAGTGCAGTCGGTGATGGGAGCTGGATTGGTCGCCTGCGGATCAACCGGAAGCGCTGAAATGTAGGTGGGCACCAGGACGCTGCATAGGTCAGCTCCGCTCTGTGAAACTGTTTGGACGGTCGCAGTAATGGCGGCAGGGACTGTGCCTCGATTATCGGCAGTGTACTGGCCAATGGCATTTAAGATGGCGTTGACGTCGTTTGCCCGCTGCGTATTGCGCGCTTGGGCAAATTGTCGGGCAGGGTTAATGGCAATCAGTACGATGGTGGCTAAAATGGCGATCATGCCGATCACAATGAGAATTTCAATCAGAGTGAATCCTTTTGAGGATAGACGGCCGGTTACCTGTTTTGTTTTTTTGCTCATGGTTGTTTTATTATCTTTTTATATCGCTATCGACCTTTGCACAGCATGCATGGGGAATAACTACGGACAATCGCTCAGGGTAGGGCATTCACTGAATGAAATTACTGCAAGCGAATAGGAGTTAACTATCGCCTGTAAAGTGGTGTATGCTTGGTTAACTGCCGATTGGGTGATGATGGTGGTCTGTCCGGTGTTAGGGGTATTGGCAGAAATTGATTTGATATCGCAACGGGCAGCTCCTACGTTAAGGTGGTTTGGGCCGCTACTACCCTGAGAAATAGCAAGTAGGGATTGATGGATGCATGAATCGGCCGCAGCGTAGCTTTGTTCTTTTGATTCGGAGTCGGCAATGGTAAGCCGGCTAAACAATCCCGTGAACCCGACGCTTACAGTAATGCTCAGCAGCACGACAGAAATAATAATGGCAGAAGTCAGGGCAATAAAGCCCGGATGGTGTTTCATGGTTGCAGGTAGTTGGTAAGTAAAAAATGTTCTGAAGCTTTTTTCCCGCTGCGTGTGGTAGATAGGGTAAGGTTGGTAATGACGCCGGGCTGTTGCAAGGTTGCGGTAAACGAAAGATCCAAAACAGCAACGCTTGCTGAGTTGAGAACGGTGGAAATTGAGCCTCGGGTAATTTGCAGATTAGATCCGGTTGCCTTAAACCATATGGCAGGAGCGCCAGGATTGCTAATGAACAGTTCTCCTGGTGCAGGAAAGTCTACGGAGGCAGCCCCAACCAATGATTGGTTTATTTTTCTCAGTAAAAAATTTGATTCTTCTTCAAGAATGATATGGTTGTAGTTAGCTTCGGTGTTGGCAGCAATTTGGTAAGCGGCAACCATTCCTCCTCCGATAATAACAGAAAAGAGGGCAAGGTAGATGATGGTTTCTATGAGGGTGAATCCTGGGGTATTTTTCATGTTGACGGGGTGATAATCGCAATGAGATCTTGATTAGATCCTTGTGAAGTTTGCAAGGCAAGGTACAGACTATTGTTGCCGCAGGTAACGGCGTCAGATCCGGTTGCGGTTTGGTCGATGGAGGATAACGCTAAAAAAGTGGCTGGGGTGTTGTTGGACGACCAGGCGTTTATTTGCTTTCCTGAAACATTCCATATCTGCAGTTGACGGTTGGTTATTGAAAATAATAGGTTTCCGCTTATGAGCAGTTGGTTGATGCTGTCGGGGTTGGCTGGAGTGCCAATGTCTTTTGAAGCTATCTTTGCAATTGGTTCAGGATAGGTGGCAGGATTTCTTGCATCGAGCAAGTACAGCTCTGGGGCATTCCCAACATACGATCTTCCAAAATAAGCTTGATCATCATGTACTAATACCGAGTATCCCAGTCCGAAGCCAGTGCTTCCCGGCGCGTTAAAAAATCCGCCAACCGGAGCAGTGCTTAGGTGGGGATTTGTCCGGTCAGAAATGTCCAGGATGATGAGTTCTTGATTGTTATCGTCAGTTGCCAGATAGGCGTAATTATTTTTTACAAAAATGTGGTTAACCGTTCTTCCGACAGTAAAACTGCCGGTAATCTTGGGATGGGTAACGTCGCTGACATCAATGACGTAAAACTCGGGTCCCGAGGCTGGTTTTACCAACCCCAGGTACACGTATCCTTGAAGGTAAAAAATACTTTTTCCGCTGCCTTGATTGTTGCTGGTGCCCATAGTAGGCATGGTAAGGTTTGCCGCAGAAATTACGGTGGGGCGATGAGGATCGGTAACCTCAATGGCTTGAAACTGCGGGCAGTGCACGCCCGAGCCGCAATTTGCCTTGGCAGTGGCAACGTAGGCGTATTGCCGGTTTTCTTTCGTGGCAATCGCAATGGCATTGATGCTATTTCCTGCAGTCGCAACTCGGGAAACGTAAGAAAGAATTTGAGTGGGATTTTCCGGCACCGAAAATAGGTAAAAATCACTTTTGGTTGCATCACTTGCAGGAGTTGCGTTGGCAGCTACGTACAATATTGCGTTAGATAATTTCATATCAGCAATGCCAAGTCCTTGGGAGCTGTCTTGGGTAACTGACTGCATAAGATCTTTGGTGCGAATTACCGAAGATGTCGGATTTTTCCATTGGTCGGAAAGGGGAATGTTACAGGTCTCAGAAGTGTTGAGATTGGTTATATCTGAAGTTATTGAAATCGTGCCTGATCCCCACTGCACCGAGCTGGTAATGCGCTTGTGAAGCGAATCGCCGATCGGATCTGTATAGGTAAGAGTTTTAACATAGCCGTCATCGGTTGTGGTCGAGTCGGTTAACGTTGCATCATAAAAGTTAGCCTCCGCTTTCGCTTTTGCTGTTTCTAGTTGCAGTTTAGCTAGGTATAAGGCTTGTTGATTTGTTTGAGTGTTAACCAATCCTAATTGCGAGCTTGAAGTGAGCAGCAATACCGACGAAATAGTCATGACAATTATAGTAAGCGCCATGAGAACTTCAAGCGTAACAAATCCGCAAAATTTTCCTGCAAGCAGTTTCATGGTTACCAGCTAATAGCGCCTTCGCGGTTAATGATAATATTCTCGTTGGTGCTGTCTTGCTTTACGGTGATGGTGATGGAATCTGCCAGGCAGGCGCTGGCGGTTGTGCTGAGGCATCCGGTCAGCTGGTCAAAGACAACATCAAACGGCAAGGCAGGATTTTTAATAGAAGCATGGTACCAAGCTGCAATGGGAAGGTCACTGGTTGACGGTCCGGGATAGCTGATACAGCCGACGCATGCAAAAAGCACGTAGGTGAGTTGGTGGCTGTCGGGGTCGAGAAAAACGTGGACGCCGTGGCGTTTTTCGTTAATGTTATTCATGGATTGGCTTCGGGCTTTTTGAAGCATGCTGGCAATGATATCAGTTTCCGACCGCAAGGCATACTGCTTATACCCATCCATGCTCATGACCAAACCAAAGCCGGCAATGGCGGTGAGCAGGCCCAAGGTTATGAGTAGTTCTACCAGAGTAAACCCCAAATGACTTTTTTTATCGGTAGCCATTGGGTTAGCGGGTATTAAGATGTTGGGTAATGCCATAGATAGGAGTGATAATGGCGATCGCGATAAATCCAACCATCAATCCCATGCAGATGAGAAGCAGCGGTTCGACTGTTGCAGAAAGGTTTTTGGTGAGCTCGTCCAGTTCTTGTTCATAATGATCGGCAAGATACAGGCAGGTTTCCCCGAGCTTTCCGGTGCTTTCTCCGACTGCAATCAGATGGACTACGCTGACAGGAAACAGTTTTGGAAATTCAGAAAATCCGCCTGATAATTTTTTTCCGTTGGCAACATGGTTGGCAATACTATCAAGTGCCTGTTGGTAGAGCGGATGGGTGGTGATGCCGGCAGTGATTTTGATCGATTGGACTGCCGTCGTTCCGCTGCCAATCAGAATTCCTATTGTCCGAAAGGTGGTTGCTAACGAATAATCTTGGATCAAGGGTCTGCAAAAAGGCATGAGCAGCAGAACGTATTCGCATCCTTTGCGCACCGTTGGCAGTTTTAGCAACAGCCAAATTCCTGCGCCTACCGCAACCAAAAGGAGGATTACCAATATGAGATGGTGTTGCAAGATGGCGCTTATGACAATGAGGGCGCGGGTAGTCCAGGGAAGCCGGTAGTGGACACTGGTAAACACCGGAATGATTTTTGGAAAGATAACGACGGTGAGCAGTACGGTAATGGCAAGTGTGGCGACGACGACAAACGCAGGATATACGCTGGCTGCAACAAGTTTGTGCTGCAATGCTTGTTTTTTCTTAAGGCTTGCTGCCAGGTGATCAAGACTGTCAGAAAGGGTTCCGGAAATTTCTCCGATGGCGATCATGGTGACGGTGAGTCCTCCGAAAACTTTTTTGTATTTCTCGAGCGCAGCAGACAGCGGTTGCCCGTTTTCGACGTCATCGGCAACCTGGGACATGACCAGGTACAGAGTTTTTGATTTTGTATGTTGATCGCGCAGGATGTGCAGTGCCATAAGCAAAGGTATTCCCGATCGGAGAAGCATGGCTAACTGCTTGATGAGCAGTATCTGGTGCTTATGTGATAGGCGCCAAAGTAGGGGTTGCTTATGCATGAAAAGTTCTTAGTACTTCTTGGACGGTAGTAATGCCAAGCTGGGCTTTGGAAAACCCATCTTCAACCATGGTGGTCATGCCGCGGTCTTGCGCAAGGCGTTTGATTTCGGCGGCGCTGGATTTTTGGTGGATTGCCTGGCGTATGATTGGATCAACGGCCAGTATTTCATGAATAGAAATTCGGCCGCGGTAGCCCGTATAGTTGCAGTTCTGGCAGCCGCTGCCTTGGTAGCTTATGAAGTTTTGGCTAATGGTTGCCGGAATTGCTTCCTGTAATGCCGTTAACTTTGCAGGGTTGCTGTCGACTTTTTGTTTGCAGTCTTGGCAGATTTTTCTGACCAGCCGTTGGGCGATGACCAAGGTAACGGTAGAAGCAATGAGGTACGGCTCAATGCCAAGATCAATGAACCGGGGCAGGGTAGTGGCTGCATCGTTGGTATGTACGGTGGAAAGGACCAGATGTCCAGTGAGAGCGGCGTTAATAGCTAGGCCAGCAGTTTCTCTGTCTCTAATTTCCCCAACCATGATGATGTTGGGGTCTTGGCGCAAAATCGAGCGCAATCCGTTGGCAAAGGAAAAACCGGTTTTGGCATTTACTCCCATTTGGCTGATGCCGTCGATAGAGTATTCAATGGGATCTTCAATGGTGATGATCGATTGCTCGGAGTTTTTGAGAAGTTTTACCAAAGTGTACAGGGTGGTAGTTTTTCCCGAGCCGGTCGGCCCGGTGGCCAAGATCATTCCGTTGGGGTGCCGGAGCGATCGGAGAATTTTTTCTGTATCGCTGGGTAAAAAACCAAGCTCGTCAAAGTTGAAAGCCTGATGTTGGTCGGTGAGAATCCGTAATACGGCATTTTCTCCGTAGTAGGTTGGCGCAATGGAAACGCGAACGTCAAACGCTCCCGATTCAAGGCTAACGCAAAAACGCCCATCTTGGGCGGTTTGGTGTTCGTCGGTGCGGAGGCTGGCTAAAATTTTAATCCGAGAAATGACTTCTGATTGAATGGACGAGGGAAGCTCGGTTTCCTCTTGGAGGATGCCATCAATGCGCAACCGTATGCGCACCGACGTAGCTGTAGGGTCGATGTGAATATCGGAAGCGTTGCGGCAGTAGGCAAGTTCAATAATATTGTTGACCAGAGAAACAATCGAAGTCGGAGCGATATTTTTGAGCTCTGATGCTATTTGCTGGCGGAGTTCGGCTGTTTTAGTCACGGCATAAGTACACAGCAGTCAATCAATAGTACCGGGTAAAAATCACAAAACTTATTCAAGTGTATATTTTTTGTCAGACCCTGTCAACATTTTTAATCTGGGCAAAATATTGCTGCAGAGCTTCTCGAGCGCAGCGAAGCTGCGCTCTGAACGCTTACCGATTCGCGAATCGGTAAGCGTTCTTCCTTTGACTTTCAGCATAAGAAGTCTACAATTGGCTAAGGTGTTTCAGTTCTTTTTTTTCACAAACCAAAGAGGTTGTTATGCGTCTGTTCATCCTGCTTGCCATGCTTGATTTGGGTTCTGGAGATATCCGTCAAATCAAGGATTTAGGAAACGCTCGGTTTGAAGTCAGAGAATCAACTCATGAGGCGCTTGCAAAACGGCTTAACTTTCCTCTGTATCGAAAGCTTAAGCAATATGTCTCAGACGACCCCGAGATTCGATGGCGAATCAAGTGCATCTGCGCACCATTCGAAGAAAAGTACACCAAAAAGTACCTACAAAAACTGTCAGATGCGGTTGTGTTGTATCCCACCATCGACATGCTGCCCTCGGGCTATAGCCTGCGAAAAGGCAAATGGAAAACCTGGAGTAGAGGCAACATTATTGTCCACTATATGCAAGTCGCCCAGAACAATGGAATAGCATTGGGTCCTGCGCCAATGTTTCCCGGGTATCGAAAAGCAGCTGAGCTTTTTATGAACGAGCGGCTGTTGGACGAATTTGATCGGGCACTCGGTAACATCCAAGATGAGGCGGCGCTCGAGAAAGCGATGGCAGCCGCACTGAAAGAAATTACCGATGATATCAAGGAGATGGTAAAAAAAGACAACTTTTACCAAGAATCTCTTAAGCTTCTTAGTCGTGATGGAAGATAGCTGCCGCCTTTGTGCTCGAGGTTTTTGTTAACCCGTACGGCTCGCTGCGACTCATAAACAGCGAGCCTTTTTTCTATAATATTTTCTGGTATTTTGTCTCTGAAATACCGTTGACATTCTCTGATGAGCATGATACATTTACGTAGTCAATTATCTATAAAAAAGATATTCATATGGATCAGGAACATAAAAAAACAATTGCAGTGGTTGGGTTGGGATACGTTGGGCTTCCCTTGGCACTCCTGGCAAGCAAAAAAGGTTACCGGGTTATCGGAATTGATACTAACCAGCAGAAAGTTGACTTGATTAATAAAAAGCAGTCGCCGTTTTTGGATGAAAAAATTCAACAGGATATGTTGCAGTATCCGATTGCTGCAACCGCAGACTTTAGCGGAGTCAAAGATGCTTCGATTGTCATTATTTGCGTTCCCACGCCCGTGTACGAAAACCACATGCCTAACTTGGAACCGGTAGAAGGAGCTTCCAAAGGCATTGCACCATTTTTGCAAAAAGGGCAACTGGTAGTGTTAGAGTCAACGGTAAACCCGGGGGTTTCTGAAAGCGTAGTCATGCCAATCTTAGAAAAAGAATCCGGCCTAACATGCGGAACGGATTTTTATTTGGCTCACTGTCCCGAGCGCATTAACCCGGGAGACAAAAATTGGAATGTTGAGAATATTCCTCGCGTCATTGGCAGTTATGGATCGGCGGGGTTGGCGATGGCGGTTGATTTTTACTCCTCGATTATTACCGGAAGCATTAAGCAGATGAATTCGCTCAAAGAAGCCGAAGCCGTAAAAGTAGTAGAAAACTCTTTCCGCGACGTAAACATTGCGTTTGTCAACGAGTTGGCCATGTCGTTTTCGCATTTGGGAATTGATGTGGTGAATGTGATTGAGGGAGCTGCAACCAAGCCATTTTCATTTATGGCGCATTTTCCCGGATGCGGAGTAGGCGGCCACTGCATTCCGGTGGACCCTTACTACTTAATCGAATATGCAAAAGAGCATGGATTTAGCCATGACTTTTTAACCCTCGCCCGGCGCATCAACCGTACTATGCCAACGTACACGGTAAATCGGGTGACCGAAGGCTTGAATGAAAAGAAAATTGCCATGAACGGTGCCAAAGTGGCAGTGTTGGGATTAGCGTACAAGCCGGAAATTGATGATTGCCGAGAAAGTCCGTCGTTTGATATTATCGAAGGCCTTAAAAAGCAGGGAGCACAGGTTGTTACCTATGACCCGTTTGTTCTTAATCAATCTTCAGCAAAAACCTTGCAGGAAGCGTTAACTGGCGCTCGCGCCGTTGTTATTGCAACTGGCCACAAGGTATTTGCCGCTCTTACTCCAGAAGATATGGATCAGTATGGAATTTCTGTCGTTGTCGACGGCCGCAATTGTTTGGATAAAAAAGCCTTTTTGCAACAGGGAATTACCTACAAAGGAATAGGAAGATAGGGATCGTCTACGATGGCAGAAAAAATCAAAACAAAAAAAGATATTTTTTGGGAGTATTTCCTTTCGGATTTTAATTACAAATGTTTTTTGATTTTGTGCGGAGGATTCGTACTCTTTTCAATCATTTGGTTAAAGTCTCGGACGATCACTGAATTCTGGTCCGACCCGTTAATTATTGCCTATACTATTTTTGCAACCACCTTTCAGTTATCTCGGGTGATTGGAGCGGTCCTATATACCTATTCAAAGAGCAACCTTTTGTTAGAGGGAAGAAAAAAGAAGTCTTTGTATGAACCTACGGTAACCTTTGTCATTCCCTGCATGAACGAGGAGGAGGCGATTGCAAAAACCATCACCAAGTGTTTTGAGGCTGATTATCCGAAAGAAAAAGTGGAAGTAATTGTTGTTAATGACGGGAGCACCGATGGTACCATTGGCGTGTTGAATGACCTCAAAAAAAAGTACGAAAAACTCATCATCGTCGATTGGAAGGAAAACCGTGGCAAGCGTTATGGCATGGCTGAGGGATTCAAGCGCGCTACCGGAGAAATCATCATTCAGCTTGACAGTGACAGTTATATTGAACCATCAACGTTTAGAAATTTAATAAAACCATTTCGAAATCCTAATATTGGAGCAGTTTGCGCTCACAGCGATCCTGAAAACGCCGATGCGAACGTTCTTACTAAAATGCAGGCGGCCTATTATTTTGTTTCTTTTCGTATTTTGAAGGCGGCAGAATCAACCTTTTTAAACGTATTCTGCTGCAGCGGATGTTCTTCGGCGTACCGCAAAGACGTAGTCTTGCCAATTATGGACGAATGGCTGAATGAAACCTTCTTAGGGTTACCCATTACGTGGGGAGATGACCGAGCTCTGACTAATTGGGTGCTCAAGCGCGGGTATGACACCATTTATACCGATGAGGTGCAGGCATACACCATTTGTCCCGAAACCTTCAGAAAGTTTTTAAAGCAACAAGTTCGCTGGAAAAAGGGTTGGTTTGTAAACTCTCTGTTTGCAAGCAAGTTTATTTTAAAAAGAGATCCCTTTGTTGCCCTCACTTACTTTTTTCCGCTCATTTTCGTGACTCTGGCTACACCGTTTGTAGCTACCATGGCACTAATTTATAACCCAATCTTCCATCGAACCAATCCAATTTTTTATGTTCTTGGAGCTTTTCTGGTGGCCTTGATTATTACGATATACTACCGATTTGTAGATCGGGAAAATAAGTACTGGCCCTATGTATTTTTATGGTCTGCCCTTAACATGGTGATCCTTTCTTTTATTTTATTTTATGCGCTGCTTCGTCTGCGGGACCGTAAGTGGGGAACTCGATAATCATGAGTTTTGCGAATACAATAAAAATCTATTTCTCGGTTGCGGTTGCTATCATGATGGTCACCGTGGGTGGCGGAAGCTTTTTGTTAAAGTACAAGCTCAACACGGTTTCGATTGAAGCAGTTGTCATGGACTTTGATTTTTTCAAATACTCGATCGCTTACGCCAAAGCAGATTCTATACCGGTTTCTTCTCGGGGAAATCAGTTAACGATCACCAACGTTTCTTTGCCGGCGCACGCTCAATCGGTTCCGGTGTTGCTGTACCACGGAATTATTTCAAAACCCGACGGCGCCAATATTCTCATCAATGACTTTAAAAACGAAATGTTTGCCTTAAAGAAGGCTGGCTGGCAGACGGTTTCCATCGAAGATTTTTACGCCTTTTTGCAAGGAAAAAAAGAGTTGCCGCCAAAATCTTTTTTGCTAACCTTTGACGACGGCCGAAAAGACAGTTACTACCAAGCTGATCCAATTTTGCATGTCCTAGGATACAAAGCAGTCATGTTTATCATTACCAAGTATTCGTTAGAAGATAACAGTGGGAACTATTACCTCTCAAAAAGCCAGGTGCAGGAGATGATCGACAGCAGACGATGGGAAATTGAGACCCACACCAAGGACGGCCACAATTTGTATCCGATTGCTCCCAACGGAGACCAGGAGCACTTTTACAGCAATAAGCTGTGGCTCAAAGATCAGAATCGACTGGAAACTACCGATGAATTTATCAAACGCGTTACCGATGACTTAACGCAAGCTAAGCAAGACATTCAAAAAGATTTTGGAACAAACGTTTTGGGATTTGCATATCCATTTGGAGACTTTGGGCAGGGTTCCGTAAACTTTCCACAAGCGCAAACTATTGTTCCTCCGATTGTGCAAAGCATCTACCCATTGTCGTTTTACCAGGTGTGGCCGGGCAAGGGATTCATTTTCAACTATCCAAACCCAGACCAAGGGCTTATCAAGAGAATCGACATGAACCCAATGATAACAACGACAGGGTTGATGAATCTGTTGACTACCTCAACCGAAAAAAGTCTTCCGTATACCGATAACTTTAAAGATGACAATGGCTGGACCGTTACTTGGGGGCAGATGGCGTTTAACCAAAACGCGATGGAGCTGGGATCGGAAAAAAAATCAACGGGAAGTTCGGTATTTTTAGAAGGATCCTATAACTGGCAAAATTATACCTTGCAGACAACCGTTGACTGGCTGAAAGGCCAAAGCTTTTCCTTAATTAGCCGTTACCGCGATGATGACAACTTTGCGTCGTGCAACTTTTCTAGCGATGGCGTGACGATTAAGCAACGTTTGAATAATAACGATCGAACGATGGTGGAAACTGTCCATAATTTAAATTTTCCACGGAATAATGTATCATTAAGCATGGAGGTTGTTAACGATAAAGTGTCCTGTTACGCTGATGGTGCGCTTGTGGCGTACGCGTACTACCTCAGCCCGTCACTTGCTCACGGAGGGGTCGGATTCAAAACCTGGGACCAACAGATCGATAATAGCCAAGTTATTATTAACCGTATTAAGGTTCAATAATTTATGAAAAAATACTACCCACTCATACTCTTTATGGTGCTTTGTGCCGGGTGGACGACCGTACTAAACTACCGCGACTACTTTGATCAGCTTCCGCTTAAGTTGGCTCACGTTACCAATGCACAATTGGCTTCCATTGCAGCAGCCGTTAATTCTCCGTTTCACTATGCTTTTTCGGTTAATGGAACATTGAGCGAAGCTGGCAGCATGGATGAGAGTTCAAGCTCGTATTGGTGGCTGAACTCCGGCGGATATTTTTATCTTACCAATGGCATCGGTGAAACAATTCAGGGAGACCTTCCTGCGTTAAACAAATGGCGAGTCGCCTATAGTATTTCCAACCCGGAGGATACTGACAACGGATACCATCCTCAAAATATTTTTCGACTGGTATCGCGAAGCAAGTGGCAGAATTTTCAGCAGGAAGCTTATCTGCAGATCGAACGCGATCAATTAAGCTCAAGTCCAAACCGCAACGCCTCAAATGGATTGCTCCTATTTAATCGGTACCAGGATAGCGCCACGTTGTACTACACCGGAATTCGGGTTGACGGATACGCCGTAATCAAAAAGAAAATCAACGGAGTTTACTACACGATGGCGTATAACCCCATTGTGACAGGAGTAGCTCCGTATAATCGAGACGCTAACCCTAATTTGTTGCCAAAAAATATTTGGATTGGGTTGCGCAGCCAAGTGAAAACCAACAGCGACGGAACTGTAAGCGTCAAGCTCTACATGGATCGAGGAAAAACTGGAAATTGGACGTTGGTAGCCCAGGCGACCGATAATGGAAAGTCATACGGCGGAGCTCCTATTTTGAACGCAGGATTTGGCGGCATTCGAACCGACTTTATGGATGTGCAGATGGACGACTATCAAATGACTAGTTTATAGAAATAGAAATCCACGGGCTTACGCCCGTAGTTTACCTGCCTGGCGGCAGGTAGGTCGCAAGAAATAATAATAAAAAAGCTCCGAGCAACCCTCGGAGCTTTTTTATTATTCATTTACGGTTTTCTTATGGCGCGATCGAGCTGGTAAAACCCGACAACCACTAAACATCCTAAAGCAAATGCAATGAGTAGTTGAAAGTTTGCCGGTAGCTCCGAAGATTTCTGTTGAACTGGTTTTGGCCCTGCTACCGTAATGGGAAAGGACGTTTGTACAAGCTGAGTTTTCCCATCGTGGTACGTGACAAAAAGGGTGTAGGTTCCCGCGGCAGGAAAGGTGACGATGGCGCCCGTTCCAATGTTAACCTTTTTGGTGATATTTGTTTGGAATATAGCCGTTTGTTGGCTGTCGGTAACAGATAGGTCAACGTCGGTAATGGGAACCAGATTTGTTTCCTCTCCCTGGAAAAGGAAAAAGTTTAACCAAGTAGGTTTTGCGACCTCGAACGGCTGGGGATAGTGAATGTCAACGGTGTATTGTCCGACATCCTTGGTCAATGCTAACCCGGTGCCATGGGCAGAGGCCGTGGAAGCAGTAACGCATAGCGCAACAATACCACCCAAAAGAATGCCAAGTTTTTTAAAAGAAAACGTTATGGCCATAAGATTTGACTTGCTTGAGAGTTGGTAAGAACGTGAACGTGGTTGGCAGTAAGGTAATCAAGAATTTGTTGCAAGGTTTCTGGAGTATTGCTGTATTGGTCTTGGCTATGATCAATTTGGTGGAATACCAAGATAGCCCATTGTTTATTGGCGAGGGCGTCGTTAATCCATTGCCTAACTTGATCAATGGTGGTGGTTGATTCAACCGAGTAGCTTCGCAGTTGGTAGCGGTCAATACCCGGGTCGTTGGCGGTAGCATCATCAACGCCTCGGGCGTTGGTGAATCCGGAATTGATCACTGTTTGCTCGACAAAATCATTGGATTGCCCGTATGGGTAGGCAAACGAGTTTACTTCGTTAATGCCGATGTTTAACAGATCTTGGCGGGAACCGGCAATTTCATTTTGAATATCGGTGTCAGAAAGGGTGGGCAGGTGAGGGTGAGTTTTGGTGTGGGCGGCAACTTCTTGCCCGTCCGATTGGAGGTTGAGTACTTCAGTTTGGTTTATATAGGCAGGATCGGTAAATGCTCCGGTGATAATGTACTGGGTGCTTGAAAGGCCGGATTTTTCAAGCATGGGCAGTGCGGTATCGTAAATTGATCGCCAGCCGTCGTCAAAGTTGAGAGAAACGATGCCGTATGGCAACGGGTTGCTGGTAGTCAGCGAAAAGTCGCTCGTTGTTAGAGATCCTGCGCCTTTAATTGAGTGGAAGATGGTGAGATTGACTACGGGTGAGGGGTAGTTGGTCGGTACGATAAATGTTTGTAAGGCCTGAGTCCAGTCGGTTGTCGGCTGGGTGTTTGTAGCAAGCGTTTGATAGCGGTAGGTTTCATCTTGGAGCTGGTATCGGACAACGAGGTAATTTTGCGCGTCGCTCAGATAATAATCTGAAAAGGTGTA
>Ga0070741_10006540_pt1 | contig 24936 bp, 23 predicted proteins | sample Coa_R1_4_FD_66440 | JGI IMG/M metagenome (GOLD analysis project Ga0070741, IMG submission 66440) | Surface soil microbial communities from Centralia Pennsylvania, which are recovering from an underground coalmine fire - Coalmine... | ecosystem: Environmental > Terrestrial > Soil > Unclassified ... | reverse complement strand
AAGGTTCGTTACTTGTTTCTCGACGGCTGGTATCCGCGGGTGCGAATCGGCAATAAGCGCGTGCGGGTGCCCGCGCTGGTCACCCTTGGGGTATGCGCGGACGGGTACCGGGTGATTTTGGATCTCAGGCTGGCAGGAACGGAAAGCGAGCAAGGCTGGCTCGTTGAAATCGACAGAATTTCGCCACGCTTAGGCTGTCAATCTGGGCGCCCGGAGTAGCCCCCACCGCTGCCGTGTCAGCACACGAGGCCAAAGGATTCTGCACCGCGTTCTCCAGTGGCCCGTTAACTCGGGCTGTTGCTGCTCCTTGGAGGATTGTAATCTGCGCAGTCGCACCTGCGGTGCCGGGCCAGATCGCCACTTGGCGGAAATTGAACGTGCCACTGATGGCCGCAGTCAAGTTGAACGCATTCCACAAATGGCGCACGGCTTACAATCCGCCTAGGGACCTCCTTCTTTTCACCCGGCCCACGTCTTTCTAACCCCGGAAGGAAAGCCGATGACGGATACCTGGTGGCCCAAGCGCGGCGCGGCCAGGCGGCCGGTTGACGACGAGTCGAAGGGTATCTGGTTTCGATGCCTGCGCAGCCTTGGCGTCCGGCCGCGCAAATTCTACGCGACGCGGCACACCTTCATCGCCTGAGCGCTTTCCGAAGGGGCGAACCTGAAGGGTCTCGCCGAGTACTGCGGCACGTCGGTGCAGATGATCGAGCAGAGCTACGGCAGGTACATCCGCAAAAACTTCCTCGGATCGCTGATTGCGGCCCGGCCGGAGGGGATCTGGGAGGCGGCGGCAGGAGGAAAAACCGGACCCCTGACCGGACCCCACCGGGGGGTGTTAGGAAAAAGGCTGGAATTTCCTAGAGAATTTTGGTGGAGGCGGGGGGAATTGAACCCCCGTCCGAAGATCTTCAGCCCACGGCCACTACACGCTTAGTCCGCGTTTTGATCTTGCCGCGCGACCGCCCACGGACAGGCTGTCACGCCGCCAGCCGATTGAAATTTCGGGCCGGCGTCCAATCGGCGAACGACGCTGCCCTAGCCCACTAAATGACGTCCCGACCTGCGGCCATGGGCGAACTGCGGCGGGACGCTAGCGGCCCTTAGGCCGCCAGAGCGTAACCGTTATTGTCTGCGGGTAAATTTCGCAGTCTGTTTGTTTTACGGGCCAACAGTACCCCGGCGTGCGACCATGACCCTCTAATCCCCGTCGAATCCGGTTCGCCCCCAAGAGGCCGCCGGCCAACAACGAGATGGCCACGCAACGGTTACATGATCCAATCTAGGGATCGATGCGCGAAGCTGCAACCATGCGACGGGATCGGGCGCGAAGGGAGCCGCGGACATAAATCGCCTTTTGGCCCGGCGCCCGATATTCTTGAGACTGGCGCTTCGACAATGAGCACATCGAACGAGCGAATCGTGCTGGTGACCGGCGGTGCGGGCTTCGTCGGATCGCATCTCGTTGACGCGCTTATCGCGCAGGGCTTCCGCGTTCGGGTGATCGATAACTTCGTTACCGGGCACCGCGAGTATCTCAATGACCGCGCCGAGCTGCGGGAGCTCGATATCTGTGATCGCGCCGTTCTCGAGTCGGCCTTTGACGGCGTGGACTGTGTTTTTCATACCGCCGCACGGCCGCGCGTGATGTTCGCGATCGAGCATCCGATTGAGGCGCACATGAACAATGTCGTCGGCACCTTGAACGTGCTGATGGCGGCACGCGCGGCGGGTGTACGGCGTTTCGTGTTCAGCGGATCCTCGTCGGTGTACGGTGATCAGCCGACGCTGCCGCTGCGCGAGTCGATGGCGCCCGCTCCGCTGAATCCGTACGCGTTGCAGAAGCTCGCGGCCGAACAGTACGTCCGCATGTTCCATCGGCTGTATGGGATGCAGACGCTGACGTTGCGCTATTTCAACGTCTATGGTCCGCGGATGGCGCGGGAGGGCGCTTACGTAACGGTGATCGGCGTCTTTCTCGATCAGCGGCGGCGCGGGCTGCCGCTCACGATCCACGGCGATGGCGAGCAGACGCGCGACTTCACGCACGTGCGCGACGTGGTGCGCGCCAATCTGCTGGCGATGGACTCAGCGATTGCGGACGGACGTGCGATCAATATCGGTCGCGGAGAAAATGTCAGCGTCAGGCGAATCGCCGCGATGGTCGGCGGACCGCTCGTGCATCTGGAGCCGCGTCCTGGCGACGCTCGCGATACGCTGGCCGATATCAGCCAGGCGCGCGAAATTCTGGGGTGGGTCCCGGAAGTCTCGATAGAGGAGGGTATCCGGGAGCTGCAGGCGTCGGGCGTCTAGTCCACCGGCGGGCGGCGATCGCCCCAGGGACGGGCTTCCTCGAATTGCGCGGCCAGTCCGATAATGCCGCATTCGTCATAGGGGCGTCCGACGATCTGGAGCCCGATCGGCAGACCGTCGCCACTAAAGCCGTTCGGCACCGAGACTGCCGGTTGGCCGGTGGCATTGAACGGGAAGGTGAACGCGAGCCAGCTCCATAATTCGTCGAAGCGCAGGCCCGTACCGACCTTGATCGCGGGTCGGGTCAAGGTCGGGGTGAGCAGCGCGTCATAGGGCTGCAGCGTTTGCACGATGATCCGGGCGACGTTGTGCATCTGCGTCACCAGGTTGATGTACTCGGCGGCGGTGATCGAACGCCCGCGCTCCCAGGGCGCGCGGACCTCGGGATCCATCAGCTCCGGGTTGGCGATCGGCACCGAATTGAGACCGGCGCAAACCAGTCCGGCGGCGAGGTCGCGCAGTTGCTGTCCGGGATCGAGCGCGATCGCTTCGACTGAATGACCAAGCTCGCGGAAAGCGTTGCACGCCGCCTCGAAGCGAGCGCGTACTTCGGGGTCGGTCAGACCCAGTGCGCTTTCGGCGATTGCGCCGAGCCGCAAACGGCGCGGCTGCACCTTGATGGCCTCAACGAAGCGATGCGGCGGAGGCGGTGCGGTGTAAGGATCGCCGACCACCGAGCCGGCCATGACGTCGAGTAAAAGCGCAGCGTCGCGAACCGAGCGGGCCAGCGGTCCGTTGGTGGCAAAGCCGGCCCACGCCTCGCCCATCGCCGGCGCCATCGAGACGCGCCCGCGTGACGGCTTGATGCCGACGAGGCCGCAACAAGCGGCGGGAATACGAATCGAGCCGCCGCCGTCGCTACCTTCGGCAATCGAATTCATCCCGGCGGCCAGAGAAACCGCCGCGCCGCCGCTCGAACCGCCTGCAGTGTATTGCGGATTCCACGGATTGCGCGCCGTGGGACATAAGCCACCCTCAGTGACTGGTCGGCCGCCCAATTCCGGCGTCGTGGTTTTGCCCAGCAGGATGCCGCCGGCGGCCGCGATGCGTGACGCATATTCGTGGTCGGTGGGAGGTATGAAGTTCTCGTAATTCTTCGAACCGAGAGTCGTGCGGATGCCCCTGGTCCAGGTCAGATCCTTGAGCGAGTAGGGCACGCCGAACAGCGGCATCGTTCGGCGGATTTCGTCGGGGAGGCGTTCGAGACGGTCGGCGTCCTCGAGCGCGCGATCGGCCGTGACGGTCATGAAGGCGCCCAGGCCGGGGTTCAGTCTTTCGATCCGCCGCAGCGAAAATTCGGCGGCCTCGCGCGGTCGGAGCTCGCGCCGAATAATCAGATCGCGCAATTCGACGGCGCCAATCCAGGGATCCAGCATGGCGGTCCTCCGTTCTCACGGCAGGTTAGCCGAAGCGTAGACCGATAAGAAGCGAAGTGGATCGGCTAGAAGTCGAAAATAATGCGCATCGTCTGCAGGATGCGGTTGCGGGCTTCGACGACCGCTTCGCTGGTCGCCGCCACGGCCTCGGCGGCCTGGGTCAGGGTCGATTGTTCGCGCATCGCGGCAATACTCGCGATCGTGCTGGCAATTTCCGGGCGGGTCTGAAAGAGCTGGCGGAAGCCCTCACGATCGATCCGCAGAACTTCGACATCGGTGCGGGCGCGGATAGTAGTGTTGCGCGGCTCGCCCTTCAAGAGCGCAATCTCGCCGAAAAAATTCTTTGGCGAGGAGTTTTCGATCGTGCCGACCACCACTTGCACGTGACTGTGAAGCTCTTCTCTAATCACCTCGACCTGACCGCGCCGCAGAATGAAGAAAGAGTCGCCGATCTCACCCTGACGAATCAGCACCTCGCCGCGGCCGAATTCAGCGACCGTAATCGACGGTAGCACGATGCGCAGTTGTTCGTCCGAGAGATCGGCGAGCAAATCGACACGGCGCAGCTCGCCGATCAGTTGCCGCTGGCTGAGATCAACGTCCACGTGTCCGTTGTGCTGCTCAGGAAGGAGCGTAGCCGGCGCAGGAGTACTGATCGCATGACGCCGCATCACGTACCAGAGGCTGCGGTTGATGCGGCAGCGGACTTCCTCCTGATGAGCGTAGTTGGCCATCCAGTAGCGAATACGGTATTTGATCGCCCAGTCACCGAACTCCCAGGGCCCGACCTCGGGGCGCGGATGCTTCAGTACCTCGGGGATGTCCGCGAGCATTTTCAGAATCACGCTCTCGATCGATCCGGGGGCGCCCTCATAACCGAATGAGATAAAGATCTCGTCCGCCACCTGACCGAGAGCCGAAAAGTTGACCGTCGTTTCCTTGGCCAGCACGTCGCTCGGAATCGTGATGATTTCGTGGGAGCGGCTGCGAATACGTGTCGCCTGCCATCCGGTCTCCTGCACCTGCCCGACCTGGTCTCCCAGCCTGATCCAGTCGCCCGGTCGAAACGGTCGCTGCGTCTGGATCAGAAAACCGGAGAAGAGATCGCGATGCTTGACCCAGCCGCTGGCGAGCGTGAACAACACCGGCAAGGCGAGCAATTGCCGGGCGTCGAAATTAAGGACCTTCAAGGCAACGAAAGCACACGCCCCGGCATAGGCCGCAGTGACTATAAGTTCGGTGGCGAGCGTCGAAACGTGCACGCTTCGCCGCCGCATCCAGGCCTCGATACCTTCGGCGATGAGACGGATAAAGCCGCAGAGCGTGAGTGCGATCGCGACCGCCCGGACATAAGACGCCCACGGCGGCGCTGCCGGTCCCCGCGGGGATACCATTTCGAGCGTGGCGCCAAGCGCCAGCATGATGAATCCCGGCGGTGACAGGATACGCGTGCGGCGACGAAAAGCGATCGCGGCGAGAGCGGCGGCAAGGGCGAAGGCACCCTGGAGCGCAACCAGCTCCAGACTAGGCATCGCCAGGAGACCACCGGAGATGGCGATAATGACCGACTGCTGCTAGGACGAGTGAAGTCACTGGTTGCATCGTATGAGCGGCGTAGGCCAAGCTCTGCGATAAACCTCATCCTACTCGACGAATTACAAAACGCAACGACCGTCCATCGCAGGTTGCCTCCGGTGATGGCGCCCCCCGCCGGCTGTGACAATTGTCGGCGGGGGCAATCGGCGGACCATCGTGCGATCGCGCGTGGTCGTGCTCTGGGCGGGCGCGCTTGCACGATCGATCTTTGCGTCGGGGCTGGGCGCAGATGCTCGACTTTCCTTGCAGCACTCGATCCGCGCCCTGACCGGCAGCCCCGATGGTCAGGTCGGCTCCTTATTCGTTCATGGAAGTGTTATGGTCGAAAGCATAAGCTGTTTTGACCTGCGATGGCTTCACAGACCGCGAGTCGGCGTTGGCGCACCCTGAAAGCAATCGCGCTGGCCGTCATCGCGGTCGGTTGCGCTGCGTTGCTTGACCGCAACACCTTCTTTGGCCGCACGATTCGAGGACCGATCGCGCAGTTCGATCCGACGCTGAGCGACTTTGTCGTTTATCATCTATTTCATCCCCCGCCACCGACCGGTGAAGTGGCTATCGCTGCGATCGATGATCGCAGTCTGGCACGGCTCGGGCGCTTTCCGTGGCCACGCGAAGTTGAAGCGCGGCTGGTCGACGCTCTGCGCGCCGACGGCGCCAAAGTAATCGCCTTCGACATCTTTTTCAGCGAACCCGATCCTGAAGATACGGCCCGGCAAGCCGTCGCTACCGAGCTGCACGCGGCTGGAGTACCGATCACCTCGATCCGTCGAGCTTTTTCGAATCGCGGCGATGACGCGCTCGCCGCCGCGATGCGCGCGCAGGGCAGCGTGTTTATCGCCTACGCCTTCAATCCGCATTTGAGCTTTCAGCATCCCGTGAGCTATCGGTCCGCTACCGAGACGCCCCTGCTCGATCCGCCGCCGGTTGCCTATAACCTGGTCGTCAGGTTGCCCGGCGCCCATCCCGCCACGGCTATAGCCTATGACTATATCGCGCCGGAAGCGGAATTGAATCGCGCCGCGCGCGGAACGGGCTACGTCGATATCGACGAGGATGAAGCCGACGGCCGGATGCGCTCCTATCCGGCGGCCGTGCTTTTCCGCGGTCGCTATGCGGCGCCTCTCTTCCTGGCGGCGACACAGGCCTTTCTGGGCGATCCGCTGCTGAAGATCGGCGTGGGCGCGAACGGAATCGCCAGCGTCGCGCTCGGCGATCAGGTGATTCCGGTCGATGAGATGGGTCGCATGATGATCCACTACCGCGGCGCCGCCGGCACTATCCCGCGTTATTCGGTTGCCGACATCATCGACGGTTGCGTCCCGGCGAGCGACCTACGCGGCAAGATGGTGCTGGTGGGAGTCACCGCGCACGCGCTCGGCGATCGTATCGTGACGCCTGTCGGAAGCGACTTTCCGGGGGTCGAGATGCAGGCGACGGCTGCCGACAACGTCCTGCGCGGCGACTTTATCCATCGGTCGGTGGCGGAGCGTGGTGAAGAGAAGCTTGCCGGATGGCTGCTCGGCATCTGTATCGGGGTCGTGGCCGGCCTGATGAGCGCCGGCGTCAGTCTGCTTCTGCTGCTGCTGGCCACGCTCGGCTATTTCGCTTACGTGCTGTTCCGTTTCGAGGCGGGTGGGGCGCTGGTTGGTCTGATGTTTCCCTTGGTCGCGGTGTTCTTCAGCTATCTCGCGGCCACCAGCTATCGCTACTTCGCCGAAGGCCGCGAGAAACGCTATCTACGCTCCGCCTTCGAGATGTATCTGCATCCTGCGGTGCTGGCCTCGGTCATCGAGGACCCGGCGGGACTCAAACTCGGCGGGCAGCGACGCCACCTGAGCGTGCTTTTCGCCGATATCGTCGGTTTCACCGAGCGCGCCGAGCGGCTCGATCCGGAACCGCTGGTCGCCTTGCTCAATACCTACATGTCCGTGATGACCGAGGTGATCCTGAAAAGCGGCGGCGTGGTGGACAAGCTGATGGGCGACGGCATCATGGCCTTCTGGGGACCGCCGCTCAAGATGGAAAACCACGCGCGCGCGGCGATCAGTTGCGCGCTGGAGATGCTCGACGCGCTCAAGCGGCTCGGCGAGAAGGATGAACGCTTTCGCGATGTGCGTATCGGTATCGGCATCGCGACCGGCGACGCGATCGTGGGCAATCTCGGCGGCGAGCGGCATTTCGACTATTCGGCGGTTGGCGACACGGTCAACCTCGCCTCGCGCATCGAGGGTCTGACGCGGCATTTCGCGGTTAATCTGCTGGTCAACCGCGCGGCGCTGAGCGAGGCAGGCGCCGGCTACATCGCACGGAACGTCGGCCTCGTGCGCGTCAAGGGCCGCGATCGGGCCGAGGAGATTTTCGAAGTCGTGGGGCGCGAGGGCGACGGTGTCGATCCGTCGTATTACGAGCGGTTCAATCGCGCCGTGGCGCCCGCCGCCAATGGCAAACCGGCCGAACAGATGCTGCGCGCGCTTCTGGCCGAACGTCCTGACGATCGCGTGGCGGCCATGTATCTTGAACAACTGCGCGAATCACGCTTCAGCGCGGCGCACGAAGTCATCTTCGAGTTCGACAGCAAATAACGCGGCGCGCGCTTGAAAAAGCCGGCGGCCGACCGAAAGATGATCCATCGGGGAGGGGTGGCCGAGTGGTTGAAGGCACCGGTCTTGAAAATCGGCAGCGGCGCGAGCCGCTCGTGGGTTCGAATCCCACCCCCTCCGCCAGAAGTCAATCTGGAGCCGTCTCACGCCACCCGAATTAATTCGATAACCCTTTGAGAATTCAATCTTTTTTCGCAAACGGCGGTTCGATGCAGTCTGACTCCGTCCATTGACAGCCGGGGATAACTGGGGGTAACTTTGGGGGTAGCTCGGCCGTTTCTTAGCTTTCGCCACAGGGGTTACCCCCAAAGTTACCCCAGGAGTTACGCCCATGATGAACCTGCTAACAGAGACCAGAATCAGGCAGGCCAAACCAGCCGAGAAGGCTTACAAGCTCTTCGACGGGGGCGGTTTGTTTCTCCTGGTCACGCCGCAGGGCCAGAAATGGTGGCGGTTTAAGTATCGCTTCGCCGCCAAGGAAAAGCTGCTTTCCCTTGGCGTGTACCCCGGCATCGGCCTCAAGCAGGCGCGAGAGCGGCGCGACGACGGGCGCAGACAGATCGGCTCAGGCATCGACCCGAGCACCGAGCGCCATGCTGAGAAGGCATCTCAGACGGCCGCCGAGCGATCCGAGCAGGACTCGTTTGAGGCCGTTGCGCGCGAGTGGTTCGAGAAGTTCTCTCCGAATTGGGTCCCAGAACATGCCGTGACCGTGATTCACCGGCTCGAAGCCGACGTGCTCCCATGGATCGGCAAGAAGCCTATCGCGGAGATTACAGCCGTCCAACTACTTGAAGTGCTGCGTCGCATCGAGGCTCGCGGCGCCATCTCGACGGCTCATCGCATCAAGCAGATTTGTGGGCAAGTCTTCCGATATGCGATCGCAACCGGACGAGCATCGCGGGACCCGAGCGCGGATCTGCGCGGCGCGTTGCCGCCAGAGCGCGAGCGCCACTTCGGCGCGCTGACCAAACCCGCTGACGTGGCCGCTCTGATTCGCGCGATCGACGGCTATCAGGGCTCATTCATCGTGCGATGCGCCCTCAAATTCACAGCGCTGACCTTCGCGCGGCCAGGAGAGATTCGCAAAGCTGAATGGAGCGAGATCGATTTCGATCATGCCCTCTGGCGGATTCCCGCCGAGCGGATGAAGGCGGGACGCGAGCACCTGGTTCCGCTCGCGCGGCAAACGATCGCAATTCTTCGGGAATTGCACCCGCTGACCGGAGCGGGCAAATATCTCTTCCCCGGCCGCACGCCGGCGCGCCCGATGAGCGAGAACGCGATCGGCGCAGCGCTGTGTTATCTCGGTTACGAGCGCGGCCGAATGACCGCGCACGGTTTCCGTCGTATGGCATCGACGCTGCTCAACGAATCCGGCAAATGGTCGCCTGACGCGATCGAGCGCCAGCTTGCGCACGCGGAGGGCGACGAGGTCCGCGCCGCCTACAACGCCGCCGAGCATCTACAGGAACGTGTACGGATGATGCGCTGGTGGGCCGATTCCCTTGATCGATTCAGGGCTGGCGGATCGGTCGTTCCTTTCCGTCCGTCCGCTTCCGCTTGACGTTTCCGAAAGATCGCACTCCACGAAAAGGCTGCTGATTCCTAATCAGCGCAGGCCGTCCTCGGCGACTGCCAGTGAAAAGCGCGCGTGTGGTAACCTCGCCACCAATCGTTGTCGGGGGCTTCACAGATGGCACGCTCAAAAAATGAAAGGCGTTACTGGGTTGTGTCCCCGAATGTCGGGAACAACGAAGCGACGGTGCCGTCCTGGCGACAGGCTTCTGTTTCCGGACACGCAGCTTTCATGGGATGGGGGTCCAACAACAAAAAAAAAGCCAAAGGCAGCGGCTATAAGTTTGCCCATGTCGTCAAGCCCGGCGACATCGTCTTGATAGCGCGGAGCCACCAGAACCAACCACAAATATTTGGATTTGGCGTCGTAAAAGGTGATTTCCAAACGGCGCTCAAAGGTGTGCCACTCCCCTACAAGCCCGGATCAATACGACGCCTATCGCCCTTCCTTCCGCGAAGCCGGGCGCCTAAGAGCATGCCGCTCGGGTTCGTTTTGACGTGGACAAGAGCCTTGGCAGAGCTGCATCCGAAGAACAAGTCCGCCCACAAGAAACTTTGTGACTGGCTCGAACTCGCGCTCAAAAGAGACGCCGCATGGAGAAACGGAAAAGGTCCGACTGGTCCCACCTCAAAAAAATCGCCTGAGCGGAAAGGCCAGCCGGTCGTGAAGGTAATCCCACCAGGGCCACCGGGCACATTCCAGGAAGATTACGAGGTTCGAACACCGCGGCGGGTGAAGATCGCGAAAAAGCGAGAAGCAGCACTCGTCGCGCGATACGCTCGATGGCTAAAGCGCCAAGGCCGCACCCTTTCGACGGTTTTATACAAGCAACTGCGTTGCGATGGCTACGAGACGGCGCGCCGCAATCTGATCGAAGCTAAGAGTTCAGCCAGTCGCGAGCATTTGCGCATGGCCGTTGGACAGCTATTGGATTACGCGTATCAAGGCAAGAAAAAACTTGGAGAACCACATAAGGCTATTCTTGTGCCCACCAAGCCAGCTCGCGATCTGATCGACTGGCTTGCCTCGTTGGGCGTCCACCTCGTCTGGCCGGCGCGGACCGAGTTCGTTGATTCCGCTAACGGCCAGTTCACTTAGCCGAACTCGCACCCATCGCAAAGCGCAGTTTGATAAGAGCGCGAGTGCGAGCTGGCATCGTCGCGCTCTCTCGTCCGATTACTTGCCCGAGAGTTCCTGCCGCTCTAATTCCAGCGAGCACGAACCTTCACAGCGCAAACGGCGAGGGAGCCGTGGCATCAGCCGAGATCTTTGGGAACGAAGCCCGGCACCCACTTTTCATATTTCGGCAGGTCGTCGTTGAGCTCCACCCACGGCATCATCGATGACGTGAACACATGCATCGATAATCGCACCCCTGGATCATCTTCGATCAGCCCCGCTGGAACGCTCACCATGCCGGTTGCCTCAACGAACTTAGGAGCCGGCGAGCCACATCGCTTGCAGAAGCTCCGCGCGTGACCCAGCATCCATTCGAATCCGGGATCGATCAAGTCCTCTCCGGCGATCATCTTGAATCGCTCTGAGCGCACGTGAGCCTTCGTCGAGAACGACGCGCCGGTGGACTTTCGACAAACTGAGCAGTGGCAATTGGTAAGCGCGCGCACCTTTTCGATCTCGAATTTGATCCCGCCGCAAGGACAGCTTCCTCTGACCATCGTAGGACCTCCTCGCTTCGCCGCCCCGGACACTTACCGACATTCAGCGCCAAGCGCCCGCGAAGACCTTAGGCTGGCAGCAGCAGCCCCGACAAGTGGCACGCGATCTGCTCACTCTCGGACCTCAGCGTGCACAAATCTCACAGCGCGTGCTCGCGAGCAAAGGAAGCATCCGAGGCAGAGAGATGGCGGCGAATCCATACGTGCAGGGATGGCGGGAATGGGACGAGCGTTATGCCGACCTCGCGCTCGGCAAGCGCAATTGGCAGATCGCAGCCGGGTGTTCTCTGCTCATCAGTCTCGTGCTCGCGATCGGCATCGTCTGGCTGGCGCTGCGGAGCCGTTATGTCCCATACGTCGTTGTCACGGATCGGCTGGGGCAGGCGATCACAATTCCGAAGCCGCTCACGCCTGCGTCGATGCCGGTCGTCGCAGCCAGAATGACGCGCTGGGAGATTGAGGCCTTTATTCGCGACGCGCGTTCGGTCTCAAGCGATCCAGCCGTCGAGCAGGAGCGGCTCGCGTCCTTGCATGCTCATGCGCAGGGCGCCGCGGATCGATTCCTCGACGACTACTACCACTCAGACAACTTCGCTCATAACCCATTCGAGATCGCGAAGAAGCGGACCATCGCGGTTCGCATCAATTCGATCCTCCAAGTTTCGCCACAGAGCTACGAGGTCCACTGGATCGAGGAGAGCCGCGATCTCAACGGAGTTCCCGATGGCCACCCGACCCAGTGGGAAGCCGCGCTCCAGACCCAAATCCAGCCGCCGAACTCCAGCGACGGCATCGTGAGCAATCCGCTGGGGTTTTACGTGACGAACATCACGTGGACTCCGGAGCAGAACCAGGACAGCAAATGAAGCCAACGGAGAAAAGGGCGATGAAGCAAATCGTTCTTGCCGGCGCGCTCGCGCTGATCGTCAGCGGATGCGCGGCGAAGCAGCCTCCCGCGCCGCCGCCGCTTAACCTCGCGGTGCTTACTCCGCCGAAGACGGAAACGCCACCACCGCCCACAGCAGCGCAGATTCTAGCGGAGCAACCGTCAGAGGTGCGCGCCGCGATCGAGCAGCACGAGCAGAACGGAGAATGGCCAACCTACAAGACAGCGAGCGAGGTCCTTTATCCGTACAACGAGGGACTGGAACCCGTTGTCGATTGCGCGCCGCTTCGCACAACAGACATTCAGCTCCAGCCGGGCGAGACCATCACTGACGTGGCAATGGGCGACGGCGAGCGCTGGATGGCGACCCCCGCCTCATCTGGCGATCCGCGCAATCCTGTACCGCATCTCGCGATCAAACCCCAGCTATCCGGCATCGCAACTAATCTCACCATCTACACGACGAAACATATCTATCACCTGCTGTTGCGCTCGCGCGGGCGCGCGATGCAGGAGGTCGAGTTCTATTACCCGGACGAAGTGCTTGCGGCGATGAAAGACGCGGACGCCGCTGCAGCTAAATCAAAAGAGATCGCCACTGTAGATCCGCCGGCCAACGACAGCGATGGCGGTGTAGTCAAGGTTTCAGTCAACCCAGGCCAGCTCAACTTTTCCTACACCATCAAAGGACCGAACGTGCCGTTCAGACCGATCCGGGCCTTCGACGACGGCGGTCACGTTTACATCCAGATGCCGCCCGGAATGAAGACCAGCGAAGCGCCGGCGCTGCTGATCGCGGCTAACGGCGGCACCCAGATGGTTAACTACCGCGTCGAGGGCAACTACTACGTTGTCGATCGGCTGTTCCAACAGGCCGTGATGGTCTCGGGCGTCGGACGTGAACAGGACCGTGTCACGATCGCTTACGCGGGTTCGCCTAGGTGAAGACGATGGCCGACGAGCAAGCGAAGTTGTCTGTGGTCGGCGAAGAGCACGACCTCAATGACGAGCAGGAGCGCCAGGGCGGCGCGCGCCTCAATCGCCGTGCTCTGATCGTTGGGGCAAGCGTTCTGATTCTTGCCTCTGTCTTTGTCGTGCAGGGCATTCGCTCTGCAGGTGTTACCAACCAGAAGACCGAAGCTCGGCCTGTAAGCGATGAAGCAGGGCAGGCGGCACGCGACAAAGCCGAGATGGAAGAACTCAAAGCACGCGCGATGCGTGCTGAGCCTTCGCCAGCGGTTACGGTACCGATCGCTCCACCTGTTGCGCCACAAGTTAACGTTCAGCACTCGCCGAAGCCGCCTAGCCGTTTCGCGCAATGGGCCGAAGACAAGTACATGCGCGCGCTCGAAGCACCGGAGATGGTCTCGGCCTTCCACACCGGCGGCACGCTTGAAATCGCCAGGGCTCAGAGCGCCGATGGCAACTCACCGCTAGGTGCAAACACTTCGAGCGATCCAACCGTCACTCTTCATCCGCCGGCATCGCGATACACCGTAATGGCTGGCAGCGTCGTTCCCGCCGTTCTCGTAAGCGGCATCAACTCCGACCTGCCTGGACCCGTGCTCGCGCAGGTCAGCGAAAACGTATTCGACAGCGCGACCGGCAAGTCGCTGCTCATTCCGCAGGGCAGCCGCCTCATTGGCGCATATCAGAACGCGTCGACCTACGGTCAAGAGCGCGTTCAGATCGCGTGGCGTCGCCTCATCTTTCCAAACACGTCGAGCATGGACTTGCCGCAGATGCCGGGCGCGGACCAAGGCGGCTACACGGGTTTCAGCGATCAGGTTAACAACCACTATCTCGCGACATTTGGCCCCGCAGCGGTGATGAGTCTGATCAGTGCCGGACAGATGGTCGGCCAGATGGCCGCGTTCGGCGGCGGCGGACTGTACGGTGCGTATGGCTATTACCAACCGAATCAGTGGGCCATGTCCGGCGAGATGGCAGGTTCGGCCGCATCGGCACAGATGGGTGCGCTCGGCCAGCAAATGCTGGGTCGCGGGATGAATCGACCGCCGACGCTCGAGATTCGACCGGGCTACCAGTTCAACGTGATGGTCACTGAGGACCTTGTGTTTCTGAGCCCATACAAGGGTTGAACGAGCGACCGACATGCGACTGCACGTTTACAAAGCGTAAACGGATCAGGAGGACCAGAGAAATGGGTCTGTTGAAGCGGAAGGAAGAAAAGAGCGAGACGATTGCGCTGCGTGTGCCAGCTTCGCTGAAGACCGAGTTGGAAGAGCTCCGCAAGCGGACCGATGCGGCGGGGTTCGACCTAACCGCGACAATTACGGAATCGCTTACACGGCTCGCACGCCAACTGCGTTCCGAAATTGATGGGTCTACGGGCAGCAGCGCCCTCAACGGGAGGTCTGGGAAATCGAATGGGGCTGCGGGCACTGCGATGAGTAACAGCAGCGCTGTCTAGTCGTATCGCGTACGGAAACAGAGGAGAGAAAGAAATGGCGGGTATCAGTGAGCGGGGTCGGGGAGGGGTCGTAGGGCAAGATAAAGGTAACGGGTCACTGCGACCCGTCGCGTACGATTCCCTCCGACCGTTGCCCGCCTTTTCGGAAGGTCACAGCGGGTCGCACGGGGTCACCGTGACCCGCACGGCACAGACAGTTAACGCACCCAGTTCCCCAGCACTCGTATCGCGTAGGAACCCATTCGGGACCTGTGAACGCAACCTTCGCCGCATCGCGAACGTGGCTCTTTTGACCCTGATCGCCCTAACGACTTCCGTAGGTCTGGCAAGCCTAGTCAATCTCCGAATCACGCTCACGGACAGCTCCGCGCGGGCGGGCGTCTACCGTCTGGTTGCGGGCGCTCCGGTAAGGCGCGGCACTCTCGTCGCCGCGTGTCTGCCCCAGACGATAGCGCGTGAGGGGCTTACGCGCGGATACCTTCGCCGAGGCGACTGCCCGGCTGGAGCCGAGCCGGTGGCGAAGCTTATTGGCGCGTTGCCCGGTGACGCCGTGACGGTCGAGCCAGGAGCCGTCGCCGTTAACGGCGTGAAGTTACGGGACAGTCGGACTGCCGTGAGCGACAGCGCGGGCAGGCTGCTCGCGCACGTGCCATTCGGGCCACGCCAAGTGAGGTCGGGCGAAGTGTGGCTGTTCGGCTTTAATGATTCGCGAAGCTGGGACTCGCGATACTTCGGTCCCATCCCGATTGCATCCATACGCGGCAACCTCAAGCCGATCCTCACGTGGTGAAAATCATGAGCGAACACACCCGCGAACAAGGTATTCGAGTCCATCATCTGACAAATCTCGGCGGCCTCGTTGCGCTCGCCGGACTGGACAAGGAGCCACCCGACTTCCTGCTTGGTGTCTTGGTTAGCGCAGCGCACGAAGCCGCGACGCTCACGGCCGGAGAGCGCTCCCAAGTTGCCTATGTCGGGCGCAAGAAGCTTGACGAGCGGGCGACGGCGAAGCGGGCCTGGCGATCTTGGACGCGCGCCCGCGAACTTCATTCACTGTTGCTGTCGAGTGCCCAAATGAGACGCATGATTTCGGCTCTCGGCGGTAGCGCGCCGGAGAATCCGGATCGTCTCGCCCCAGTGCTCACCAACATCCTGAAGGAGGAGACCAGTGCGCCGACCGAAATACTTGGACGCTGATCGGCAAGCCGGCCTCCGACTTGGAAAACTCAAGCCGGGACGGCGGAGCGGACTGAAGCCGCTCGTTCCCTGGTGGGCGCGAATGCTTCGCCGAGTCCGCGCAGCCGGAACCGTCCGTCGGCAGCCGAAGATCGCCGCTGGAAGCCACGCCGTACGGCGACAATCAGCAAACCCGTCGCGCCTCTACCGGCGCCGCTCGGTGGTCAAGGCTTCGTTCAGGCGGAATCGCCACAACGGAAAATGGACTGCTCATGCGCGCTATCTCGCCCGCGAAAATGCCCAGCGCGGCAATGAGAGGGGGCTCGGATTCGACGCTACGAGTGACGGTATCGATCCGGTTGCTACGGTCCGCGATTGGGAGCAGAGCGACCAATTGATGTGGTCGTTCATCCTGTCGCCCGAAGATGCCGACCGCATCGATCTCCAGACTCACGTCCGTGACTTGGTTGCAGAGATGGAACGCGATCTCGACACGCGCCTTGAGTGGATCGCCATCGATCATCACAACACCGACGACACGCACGTCCACCTGCTGATCCGCGGCGTCCGGGAAGACGGCCGCCCTCTGGAAATCGACCGCGAGTACCTCAAACGCGGCGTACGCGAGCTGAGCGAACGGCTCATCGAGCGTGACATTGGGCCGCGTTCCGAACGCGAGGCACTACTCGCGCGCGAGCGCGTCATCGAACGCGAACAGTGGACGGAAATCGACCGTGCTCTCCACCGCCGCGCCGGGTTCGACCGGGTCGTCACCTACGACCACATTGAGCCTCGCACCGAAGGTGCGCGGGTCCGGGCGCGACAGGAAATGGATCGGCTTCGCTACCTCGAGAAGCTCGGGCTGGCGCGCCGCGTCGACGAACGCACCTGGGAGCTGTCTCCCGCCCATGAAGCCGAGCTTCGCCGCCGCCAGCGGGAGCGCGACATCATCAAGACTCGCGCGCAGGAGCGCCAACACTCTCGCGCCAACGAACGCGAATTCGAGAAGTAGACGTAATGGCTGAGCATCGCCCATATCGCGTAACCAACCGCCGTGCTCAAGCGCGACTCTCCCAAGTGAAGGTGGTTAGCGTGGCGAGCTTCTTCACCGTGGCCCTTGCCGTCAACTGGGCGGTCACGGAGCAAGCTGCTGCTCTATTTGGCTATTCGCCGGTGCTCGGCCATTCGGTATTCGGCCATCTCTACGCACCATGGGGATGGATCGCGTGGTGGGCGCGCTGGCACGCGGTTCCGGAGTTTGCGACCGTTTGGAAAACGTGTGTACGCGAAGCAGGCCTCCTTCTTCTGCTCGCTGCTGCGATGGCCGTCGTCGCCATCCATGTGGCACGGTGGTTTTACAGCGATGAGACGCCCGACCTTCACGGTTCTGCGCGATGGGCCAACGAACGCGACATCCGGGCGAGCGGACTGCTCGCTCCGAAACGACACCTGCCGCGCTGGATCAGACCATTCCTCACGCGCGCCGGATTACTTAAGTCCCTGAGACGCCGGGACGGCATCTACGTCGGCGCCTGGCGCGTAAAAGGCAGGCTCCATTACCTGCGCGACTGCGGACCGGGCCACGTGCTGGTATTCGCGCCAACCCGGTCGGGCAAGGGTCTGAGCGTCATCGTGCCCACTCTTCTCACGTGGCGACACTCAGCCCTCATCCATGACCTCAAGGACGAACTGTGGCCGCTCACGGCAGGGGCGCGAAGGCGCATGGGGCAGCTCTGCATGAGGTTCGCGCCGTCACTCCGCGAGCAAGCACTCGCGCGCTTCAACCCTCTGGCCGAAGTGAGGCTCCGCACACCCAGAGAAATACGCGACGTTCACAACATCGTGCGTATGATCAGTGATCCCTACGGCAAGGGACCGCCGAGCCATTGGGATCGCGCCGGCGATGCGGCGCTGACCGGCTTCATTCTGCATCAGCTCTATGAAGGACACGCGCCGACACTCGCGGGCGTGGAGGCGCGCCTCTCCGACCCTGATCAGAGCATCGACAAAACCATTGAGGAGCTGATGCGCGCTGAACATGACCCTCACGGCCTGATGGGCTGGCGCGACCCGCGCGGCAATCCGACCAAGACGCATCTCGTCGTCGCTCGTGCGATGCGAAGTCTGCTCAACAAGGCGGAAAAGGAACGCTCTGCCGTCATCTCTCAGATCGTAGAGCTGCTCGCGCTCTACCGCGATCCCGTCGTGGCGGCAAATACCGCAGTTTCCGACTTCCAGATCGCGGATTTAATGAACCACCGCCAGCCCGTGTCGCTCTACATCCATGTTCCACTCGCTGACCAGGAAAGCCTCACACCTTTGATTCGCCTGATCCTCAGCCAAGTCCTACATCGGCTGACCGAGCGGCTCGATCGTCACGATGGCCGATCAGTGCCGAGCGGAAAGCACCCGTTGCTGATGGCGATCGATGAGTTTCCAACTCTGGGCAGGCTGGAGCTTTTCGCCAAGTCTCTTTCGCTCATCGCAGGTTACGGAATCCGCGCATGTCTGGCGGCTCAGGACTTGACGCAGATCTACGAAGCCTACGGTCGAAACGAATCGATCACGAGCAGCTGCGACACCAAAGTCGCCTTGACTCCCAACAATATCGAGACAGCGGAAGAGCTGTCGAAGCTCGTCGGTTCGGCAAGCGTTCGGCATGCCCATCGCACCTCTTCAGCAAACGGCGCCAGCGTTTCGGAGTCCGAAGTAGCCCGGCCGTTGATGACGCCCGAGGAAGTACGGCGTCTCGGAGTCGACGAGACACTCATCTTCGCGCGCGGGCAACGACCAATCAGGGCTGCACTCCTACGCTACTACGAGCAGGCCTACTTCAGGCGACTGACAGCGATTAAGCCGCCCTCGGCAAGCGACAGGACGTTTGCGGAGACACCGTTGAACACCTTGACAGAAGACCCACAGCACTCAGCTCTGGTTGCCGACACATCCAATCAAATCGGGGCGGCTGGCCAGGCGCGAGAAGTCGCAGCTTGCCAAAGGCGCGAACCTGACGAAACGCCGAGCCAAGCCATGCGCTTTCTGAAATTCGCCACAGAAACTCAGCGGTCGAGCTCCGCCGCTCGAATGAATGGAAGCACGAAATGAGACCGAGGGTTGCGATTTACCTGAGAGAAGAAGAACTGGCGCAGATCAGACGGGAGGCTGCGCGCCGACGGGTATCACTTTCGCGATATCTGAAAGAGCGAGTCGCGCCCGCCCTCCCAGACGCGCCAGAAAATCCCCTCGCGCCGCAGACCGAAGAGTACCTCATTGATGCAGTGCGGCGAACGGCGAACGGCGCGCTCCGCAACGCACTGGATCAGATCAGCACACTAATCGTGATGCTTGACCAACTTGCGCTTCGCCACCTCGGTGAGGAGGGGCATAAGGACTGGCAGAAAGAGGTCGAAGAGCTTCTGCGCCGATTGCGTTCCAGAGATTCAGAATCTCCATCGGCGACCAACGGAGCCCACGCGTGATTCCCGCGCAACAACTTCAGGAACGGCGACGCGATGAACTGCTGCGGCGTCAGTTAGGGCCGCAACTGCTGGCTGCCATCGCCGATCCGAAGATTACGGACATCATCGTGAACGAAGACGGACGAGCCTGGTTCGAGGCGCATGGCAGGGGGCTCTATTCGAGCGGCTTCTCAATCTCCGAGAGTCAGCGCGAGAGTCTGATAGGCACGGTGGCTGCAACGCTGGGTAGCGTGGCTGATGCCGATCATCCCATCGTTGAAGGCGAGCTTCCGATCGAGCGTATCCGCTTCGAGGGAATGATGCCGCCGGTTGTACGCCGGCCCTGCTTTGCGATGCGCAAACCTGCGCAGGTTCTCTATACGCTCGATGATTATGTCAGCGATCGAATTATGACTGACCGTCAAGCGGACACTTTCCGCGACGCTATCGATCGGCGAGACAACATCTTGATTGGCGGCGGTACCGGTTCGGGTAAGACTACGCTCGCCGGAGCGCTGATCAATGAAATGGTCGGGCGCTCCGATCCCAGCGAGCGTTATGTGATCATCGAGGACACTCTCGAAATCCAGTGCCGCGCAACGAACGTCGTGCAGCTCCATACGGCGGAAGCCGCCGATCTCGGTCGCCTCGTCCGCGCCACCATGCGGTTGCGTCCTGATCGTATCGTCATCGGCGAGGTGCGCGGCGGAGAAGCTCTCGCGCTGCTCAAGGCATGGCTGACCGGACATCCAGGCGGCGTTACGACGATTCACGCCAACAGCGCAAGATCCGCGCTCACGCGTCTGTCCAGCCTCGTACAGGAGGCAGGTGTGCCGCCCCAGCCCGAGCTAATCGCCGAGACCATCAAATTGATCGCCTTCATCACCCGCACGCCGGCGGGCCGGCGCGTAACGGAGCTGATCCATGTCGAAGGATATTCGCCCAGCCACGGATTCACCGCTGTCCCTACGGATTCGGAGATGAAGTGAATTTCGCATCCTAAACGGAGGTTAGTGAGATGACTTGCCTGAGAAAGATCAGAGCTTCGATCACCAAATGGGCAGCGCGGCTGAGCTACGCCTTTGGCCTGCTCACCATCGCCTTGCCCGCCCGCGCGTTAGCAGCGACTGCGGGCGGCGTGCTCCCGTGGGACGCGCCGCTGACAACCTTACAGAATGATCTGCAGGGGACCGTCGCGCACGCAATCGTGACCGCGGCGATTATCGGGACCGGCATCACGTGGTCTGTGAGCGAGCACGGCACAGGCGTCCGGAAAATGTCGGCTGTTGCCTTCGGCGGCGCGGCAGCGCTTGGCGCGACCCAACTCATGACGACGCTCTTCCCGCTCGGCGCCGCCCTGTTCTAGCTCACTTGAGGAAAGCTCGATGAATGAAGGCACGCGGCGGCTCAATGTCATCCACCAGTCTCTGGTGCGACCGGTTCTCCTGGCCGGGGCCGAGCGTCCGCTGGCCATCGCGAATTGGATCGCATCTGCCGCTCTCATTTTGGGCGGTGGCCAATGGTACACGGCCGCACTCGGCGCTTTGCTCGCGACCGGAGGGCATTGGGCGCTCGCACAGGCCGCCAAGGTCGATCCTCAATTCAGCCGGGTCTACATCCGCCACTACCGCTACCAGGACAGGTACCCCGCCCGTGCTTGCGTGTGGGCACCGCCGCCAGAACGAATCCGTCCGACTGTCCCGACACCGCGCGAGATGCGGGGATGATCGCAGGAGATAAACGATGCTGTTCAAAGAGTTTCGCGAGCTGAGGCGCAAGCCGGATCTGAGGCGCAGTCTACCCGACCTTCTGAACTACGCCTACGCGGAAGACGACCAAACCATCATGATGAAAGACGGCGCGCGCCTTTCGGCGTTCGCCTGTGCAGGACCTGATCTCAATTCCGCCAGCGTCGAGGAACTCGACGCCCATCGCGCCCTCGCAAATCGCGCACTGATCAGGATGGACGAGAGCTTCGCATGGCAAATCGACTACATGCGCCATCCGAGCGCGTCGCGTCCGAAGCGCGCGTTTCCGGATCCGGTAAGCGCACTCATCAGTCACGAGGGCGATCTCATTTACGCCCAGGAAGGCCGGCACTTCGAGAGCACGATGGTGCTCAGCATCGCATGCCGCAGGTTGACCGACGCGCAGGCGAGACTCGGCGGGATTTTCGTTTCCGGTTCCAACGACGATCGAGAACACGAGCGAGAGTGGTACAAGCAGCAGCTTGAGGACTTTGCCGACGCGATGAGCCCAGCGCTCAAGCTGAGGCCGCTCAACATACCGGACCTTCTATCGCACATCACGGCCTGCATCAGCGGATCCGTGTCTGAGATAAAAGCGCCACGGGGCGCGGTCCCGCTCGACATCGTGCTCGGCAACCAGGATTTCATCACAGGCACCGAGCCGCGCATCGGCGGAAAGCACATCCGCGCCATTTCGCTGGCCGGGCTGCCGCTCTTCTCACACGCGGAGTTGGCGGCTTTCCTGCACGAGCTTCCACTCTCATTCCGTTACTCGATTCGCGCATTGCCTCAGGGGTTGCGCGCATCGGTCGGCCAGCTCGGCGTTGTACGGCGCAATTGGTTCCAAAAGCGTAAAGGCTTGCGCGCCATTATCAGCGAGAGCATCGGGACCGGAGCAGGTGCTGCTTTCGACAATCAGCACGCTCTTAAGATGGCCGATGACGCTGACGACGCGATCGCAGAAGCGGAGGGCGGCGAAGTCCGCTTCTGCTACATCACTGCGAAGATAGTCATCACCGCTAACACTCGCGCGGACGCTCGCGAAGCTGCGCGCTTGATCTTCAAAACCTGTCAGAACATGGGTTTTGACCCGCGCATCGAGTCTTACAACGCCACCGAGGCCTGGCTCGGCTCGATTCCAATTCACGGCTGGTACGACGTGCGAAAGCCACTCGTCAGCACACGGAATGTTGCCGACATCATGCCGCTCACCAGCGTCTGGCCCGGCCTGGCGGTGAATCCTTGTCCCTATTATCCGAAGGACACGCCTGCGCTCTGCTATGGCGCGACCACCGGCGGCACACCATGGCGCTTCAACCTTCACGTCACTGACACCGGCCATACACTGCTGATTGGCCCGACGGGTGCCGGCAAAAGCGTCGCGCTCGGTTTCATCGCCGCGAACGCCCGAGCCGTTTCGCGGATGCAGATCTTCTTTATGGACAAAGGCTACTCGGCGTTTGTCCTGACAAAGGCGTTAGGCGGTCAGCACCTCGATCTCGCTGAAGAGGACGTGCCGCTTCAACCCCTCGCCCGCATCGATGATCCCACCGACCGCATGAAGCTTCAGACGCTTCTCGAGAGCTGGATCGCGATCAGAAACGTGAAGCTCGCGCCGCCTCAGACGAAAGCGCTCTATCGCGGTCTCACCTTGCTCGCCGAGGCTCCGGTTGAACAGCGCACCATCACCAACCTCATCACCCAGGTCCAAGATCCGTCAGTACGCGATGGCTTAAATCCATACTCACTAGCCGGGCCTCTCGGCAGTCTTATGGACGCCGACCGCGACGTTCTGCTCGACAACGATTTTGTCACCTTCGAACTCGAAACCCTGATGGCCATGGGCCGCGAGGTCGTGATTCCGGTCCTGACTTACCTCTTTCATCGGATCGAGCAACGCCTCGACGGCCGGCCCACGCTCATCGTTATCGACGAGGCATGGGTCGTACTCGCCAACGAGACCTTCGGCGCCAAACTCGAAGAGTGGCTCCGCACGCTGCGCAAAAAGAACGCTGCAGTTGTACTCGCGACCCAGAGTCTCAGCGAAATCGCTAATTCACCCCATCGCGACGTTGTTCTGGAGTCATGTCCGACGAAGGTCTTTTTGCCGAACCCCGAGGCGCGAAATCCGCAGACCCACGACCTCTATCGCAGGTTTGGACTCTCCGATCGGCAAATCGATCTGATCGCCGAAGCCGCGCCGAAGCGCGATTACTATTACGTCTCGCCTCTCGGGCGACGACTCTTCCAATTTGGGCTTGGACCAGTGGCGCTGGCATTCACTGGCGCCGGCTCGAAGGATGACGTGCTCGCCGCCCGACATCTGCTCGCAGAGCGCGGCGAGGACTGGCCGCTGGAGTGGCTTCGCTCGCGCGGTCTTGGCGAATGGGCCGAATACCTAGCTGGCCACCTTCACCCTGAAATGCAGCGCTCGTCGAGCCCCATGCCCAGCAACGGGTACTTGAATGGAAGGGCACTTCACTCCGAAATCGCGCGCGAAGAATTGGAGGCAGTGCAATGAAGATCATTCGCCTCTTCAGGATACTCCCTTTGCTAGCGCTCGCCGTGTTTTTGCAGGTGGCAATCGCGCTCGCGCAATTCGGCTCCGGCGGCGGCGGAAGCGTGCCTGTATTCGACCAGAACATGTTCATTCGGCAGCTCGCGCAGCTTCAGGAAGAGACCGCCACCGTGACGAACCTTGCCCAGCAGCTTCAATACATGATCAAGAACACCACTGGCGGCGGAGCCGGCATCTGGCGATCGAATCAAAATCTGCTGGCCAATCTTGGTGGTTTAATTTCCGAGCAAGAAGGGCTCTCTTACACCTTCCAAGGGTTGGGACAACAGTTCCAGCAACTCTACCCTGGCTACAATGCGGCGAACACCCCCGGCATCCAAAGCCCGATGGAGAGCACGGACACAACGCTCAATACACTGAACGGCGCGCTCCAGAGCGCCCAGTTGCAGTCCAGCAACTTTCAAGCCGAGCAGGTCACGCTCCAGAGTCTGGAAATGAAGAACCAGACCGCGGTCGGCAGGCTCCAAGCGATCCGGGTCAGCAACGAGATCGCGCTTGCTCAGGTCCAGCAGATCCAGTTGCTGCGGCAACTCGTGATGGCGATGATGAATTCGCAGAACACGGCGGCGGCCAGCAGCCTGAACAATCAGACGCAGAGCCAGCTCGGAGCGCTCGCGATCATCGGCGCTCCTGCGCCACCCGGCGTCGCCGGCCTGAATCAGCCAAGTGCGGTACCGCCGCAGCAATAGTGGACGACGGAGTTCTAATGAGAAGCCTCAAAGAGCAAAACCCGATTCTCATCCTGCTAGCGATCGTCGGCATCGGCGCGATCGTTTATGGCGGCTGGACTTTCTACCACCAACACCTAGCCCAACAACAGGAGAACGCAATCAGATATGGCCCGCCGCCTGCAGGCGTTAGTGGGCTGAACAAGCCGAGCACCCAACCACCACCGCAGTAGTATCGACGATGGGGTCCGGACCATGAATTTCGACACGATAACCACGCAATTCTACAACGCCGGGCTTCATTACAGCGCGGTCATCCAGCCCTACGCCCTCAAACTCTTCTTCGCCCTCTTCCTCATCGACATCATCGTCACTTGGATCCAGTACAGCGCCGAAGGCCAACTGGACCCGTCGTTCTTCCTTGGCCACCTGTTGAAGCACGTGCTAAGCGGCGGCTTCGTCTATCTAATGATCGTAAACGGGTTCTCCTGGATGTATCTCGTCATCCAGAGCTTCTCGCGCATTGGCGCTGCAATCAGCGGTCTCCCTGCGTTGAGTCCCCAAAGCGTCCTGCAAGCTGGCCTCAGCATGGCCAACACCCTGCTCAATAGTCCAACCGCGACCGGCTTCGTATCGAGCCTCGAACTCGCGCTCGTCGAAGGACTCCTTGCGCTCGTCGTCGGCGCTGCCTTCCTCATTGTTGCGGTCGAACTGCTTCTTACTCTGGTAAAGGCTTACCTGACGACAGGGTTGGGCGTGATTCTCCTCGGCTTCGGGGGCAATCGCTTCACGGCCTCTGCGGCCGAGGGCTACTTCACGAACGTCATCAGAATCGGCGTTCGACT
>Ga0070741_10006538_pt1 | contig 24942 bp, 24 predicted proteins | sample Coa_R1_4_FD_66440 | JGI IMG/M metagenome (GOLD analysis project Ga0070741, IMG submission 66440) | Surface soil microbial communities from Centralia Pennsylvania, which are recovering from an underground coalmine fire - Coalmine... | ecosystem: Environmental > Terrestrial > Soil > Unclassified ... | reverse complement strand
CTGGCGCAGAAGATCACTAACGATGCGGTCGCCTACGCCCGCTCCCTGGCTCAGCAGCACGGCCGTAATGCCGATTGGGCAGAGCGGGCAGTGCGCGAGAGCGCCTCATTGCCGGCAAGCGAGGCATTGCGCCAGCACGTCGTCGACGAGGTGGCTACCGATCTGGACGATCTGCTGGCGAAGCTCGATGGGCGGGTGGTCAAGGGGCCGTGGGGCGAGCGCCCACTGCACACGCGGGGCGCCGTGCTCTATGAGGAAGAGGAGAGCTTCTTCGAGCGCTTCCTCAGCGTGCTTGCGAATCCGAACGTGGCCTATCTCCTCTTCACCATCGGCAGCTATGCCATCGTCGCCGAGCTCTACCACCCGGGGGCGATCGTGCCGGCCGTGGTGGGTAGCCTCTGCCTGCTGCTGGCACTGGTCGGGTTTGGGAGCCTGCCGGTGAACTGGGGCGGCGTCGCGCTGCTCCTCCTGGCGATCGGGCTCCTCGTCGCCGAGATCAAGGTGGCCAGCCACGGGCTCCTGGCGCTGGGCGGAGTGGTGGCCTTCGCGCTCGGGTCGCTGCTGCTCTTCGAGCCGCTCGCGACCGGGCCATTTGGTGCCGCCGCGAGGGTTAGTCTGTGGCTGATCGTCCTGCTCACCGCGGCCAGCGCCCTCTTCGTCGCCGGGCTGGTGCGCTTCGGGCTGGCAGCTCGGCGCCGGCCGCCGCTGCTGATGGGGCCGCTGCCGGGCGATACCGGATGGGTGCGCTCGGCGCTCTCCCCGGCCGGAACAGTGCTGGTGCGCAACGAGCTGTGGAGCGCAGAATCGGTGGCCGGCCCCGTCGCCGCCGGCATGGCGGTGCGTGTGCTCGCGCGGCGCGGGCTGCGGCTGCTGGTCGAGCCGGTGGCGGAGCCGGAGGCGATCGGGGGACCTGGCCCCTCGGGGCGCACGCCCTTGGGCGAGGGCGCCGCGTCTCGGCGCGACGAGGGAGCAAGCGATGCGACGGCAGCGCGTCCGGCCTGGCCCGGCCGCGCCTGAGTGCATGGAGGTGCTGGAGTGGGCTTCATTATCCTGGTGGTTGCCATCGTGGCCTTTCTGCTGGCCGGGCTCAAGGTGGTCAATGAGTACCAGCGGATCGTCGTCTTTCGGCTGGGCCACTGCGTGGGGGCACGTGGCCCGGGCGTGCAGTTCATCTTCCCGTGGCTGGAGCGCGGCGTGTGGGTCGACCTGCGCGAGCAGTTCCTCCAGATCCCGCATCAGACCTGCATCACCGAGGACAACGCGCCGATCTCGGTGGACTTCCTCATCTACTGGCGCGTGATCGATCCGATCCGCAGCGTGGTCGAGGTCGGCAACTTTGCCGGCGCCTCGCAGGGCATCGCCACCACCACGCTGCGCGCCGTGATCGGCGATCTGCAGCTGGATGATGTGCTCAGCAAGCGCGAGCAGATCAACGAGCTGCTGCGCACCAAGCTGGACGAGGTGACCGAGCGCTGGGGCGTGAAGGTGACGAACGTGGAGATCCGCGAGATCGTGCCGCCGAAGGAGGTCCAGGAGGCGATGAACCGCGTCATGGCGGCCGAGCGCGACAAGCGTGCGCTGGTCCTGGAATCTGAAGGGAAGAAGCAATCGGCGGTGCTGGTAGCCACCGGCGAGAAGCAGGCCGCGATCCTGCGCGCGCAGGGCGAGCGCGAGGCTGCGCGCCTGCGCGCCGAAGGGGCTGCGCTCGCGCTCCGCAACGTCTACGCCGCCGCGCGGCGGATCGATGCCAAGACGATGAGCCTGCAGTATCTAGAAGCCCTCAAGGCGCTGGGGGCCAGCCCCTCCACGCGCTTTGTCTTCCCGCTCGAGTTCAGCCCGCTTTCTCGCCCCTTCGGTGAATACGCGGAGCGTGCCTTTAACAGCACGGCCCAGCCGGCCGGCGAGACGGGAGCCACGGGTGCATCAGCCGGCGAGGCGACGCCGGACAGGCCGGACTAAGGATGGCTCCAGTGCCGGCCCGGAGGCACCACCTAGCGCCCGAGCGTGGTACAAAACGGGAGGGCCATGCTGAGCGCAACGAGGATGCTCAGGCCGGTAAAGATATAGGCCATTAGCTTGCGCCGGCGGCGCTCGCTCAGGCTGCCCAGTCCGCCCGTGCGGCGCGCTGCCGTGCGCCGTCGCTGCCGCGCCGTCCCCCGATACGTCATCGGTGCTACTCATTGGCTGGCCAAAGGAGGTGGTCCGGCATCTGGCGCGGCCGCGCCGTCCCCCGATACGTCATCGGTGCTGCGCGCTGCTCCATGCCGGCTCGTTTCTTGAAGGATACCGGCCAGCGACCCGGTGGTGTGCCGCGCGGCGGTGCAGTGAAGGCCGCAAGGCGCCAATGAGCCAGCCGAGGCGGCGCGCCGCAGGGCAGCGAAGGCCGCAAGGCCCCAATGGGCCAGAGGCGCGGGTAGACTGGACGCGTTCGGTATCCTTCGACGCAGATAAGAGGAGGCGAGTATGCGCATCGGGATCAATGGATTCGGCCGCATTGGCCGGCAAGCGTTCAAGTCCATCCTGGAGCGCCACCCCGAGCTCGAGGTCGTGGCGATCAACGACCTCTATGACCCTGCCACCAACGCGCACCTGCTGCGCCACGACAGCAACTATGGAGCGTTCAAGGGCAGCGTCGAGGCGGAGGATGGCGCGCTCATCGTCAACGGCCGGCGCGTCGAGGTCACGGCCGAGCGCGACTGGACGAAGCTGAACTGGGGTGGGCGTGGGATCGACCTGGTGATCGAGGCCACCGGTATCGGCACGAACCGGCCCGACGCCGAGAAGCACCTGCAGGCCGGAGCGAAGAAGGTGATCATCACCGCACCGGCCAAGGGCGAGGACATCACCATCGTGCTCGGAGTGAACCAGGAGAAGTACGATCCCGAGCGGCACCACATTATCTCCAATGCCTCGTGCACCACGAATGGCCTGGCGCCGGTGGTCAAGGTGGTGCGCGACGAGTTCGGAATCATCAAGGGCATGATGACCACGGTGCATTCGTACACCAACTCGCAGCAGATCCTGGACAAGGCGTCGAAGGATCTGCGTGAGGCGCGGGCGGGCGCGCTGAACATCGTGCCTACCACCACGGGGGCCGCGCGGGCAGTGGCGCTGGTCATTCCGGAGGTGAAGGGCATTGTCGATGGCCTGGCCTACCGCGTGCCGACTCCCACTGTCTCGATCGTCGAGTTCGTTGCCCTGACCGAGCGTGACACCACGGCCGAGGAGGTCAACCAGGCACTGCGCCGCGCGGCTGCCGGGCCGATGAAGGGCATCCTGGACGTGACCGACGAGCCGCTGGTCTCGATGGACCTCAAGGGCAACGAGCATTCGTCGATCGTCGACTCGCTCGTCACCATGGTCGTGGCCGGCAATCTGGTCAAGGTGGCAGCCTGGTACGACAACGAATGGGGCTACGCCTGCCGCGTGTCCGATCTCGCCGCCTACGTTGCCGGCAAGGTGCCGGCCGCCGCCGCCGCGCGCTAAAGCCATGCGCAAGCAGACGATCGACGACGTCGACGTGCGCGGGAAGCGCGTGCTCGTGCGCGTTGACTTCAACGTGCCGCTGGAGCACGGCCGGATTACGGACGACACGCGCATTCGGGCGGCCCTGCCGACAATCCGCGCGCTCCAGGAGCGCGGCGCCAAGGTGATCCTCATCAGCCACCTTGGCCGTCCCGATGGTAAGGTGGTCGAGGAGCTGCGCCTGCGGCCGGTGGTCGAGCGGCTGGCGCAGCTCCTCGGCACGCCAGTGGCGATGGCGCCCGACTGCATTGGCCCCGAAGTGCAGCGCGCCATCGACGCACTTCGGCCGGGCGAGGTGCTGCTGCTGGAGAACGTGCGCTTCCACCCCGAGGAGGAGGCCAACGACCCGGCCTTTGCCAGGGAACTTGCAGCGCTGGCCGACCTCTACGTCAACGATGCCTTTGGCACCGCCCACCGTGCCCACGCCTCGACGGAGGGCGTGGCGCACTATCTCCCGGCGGTAGCCGGCAAGCTGATGGAGCGCGAGATCGAGGTGATGGGGCGCGCGCTCACGCAGCCAGAGCGCCCATTCGTCGCGATTATCGGGGGGAAGAAGGTCTCGGATAAGATAGGCGTGCTCAGCAACCTGCTCGAGAAAGCCGACCGTCTCCTGATTGGCGGCGCGATGGCCAACACCTTTCTCGCCGCCAAGGGGATCAAGCTTGGCCGCTCGTACGTCGAGACGGAGGCCATCCCGACGGCCAAGAGCCTGCTGGAGCAGGCGGCAGCGGCCGGAAAACAGCTACTGCTCCCGGTCGACTGCGTCGTCGCCACCAGCCTCGAGCGCGGCGCTGCCCATGAGACGACCTCCATCCATCACGTCCCGCCCGATCGCATGATCGTGGACATTGGTCCCCGCACGGTCAATCTGTTCGCCCATGTGGTGGAAGGCGCCCGCACGGTGGTCTGGAATGGCCCGATGGGGGTCTTCGAGGTGCCGCCGTTTGACGAGGGGACGCGCCGGGTTGCTGAGGCGCTCACTCGGGTGAAGGGGACGACGATCGTCGGCGGGGGCGATTCGGTCGCCGCGCTCGAGCAGGCGGGGCTTGCCGATCGCGTGACTCACGTCTCGACGGGCGGCGGCGCCACGCTCGAGTTTCTCGAGGGCAAGACGCTGCCCGGCGTGGCTGCCTTGAACGATAGGTGAGCGCGGGGCGCTCGGCTGGATCTCGCTGCTCCCGGCCAAGCCCTCAGCTGCTGCACGTTACCAGAGCAGGTGGCCAGAGGGAGCGCCGCCGGTGGGCTGGCCCTGCCAGCGAGCTTGCGCTCTACCCACGCTATCCCACGCTACACAAGGAAGGTAGACCGGCCATGAACCGTGCTCGCCGGCCGATCGTTGCCGGCAACTGGAAGATGCATACCACGCTGCCGGAGGCGCGCGCGCTTGCTCAGGCGCTGGTGGAGCCGCTGGCGGCGCTTTCGCGCGTGGAGACCGTCCTCTGCCCGCCGTTCATCTCGCTTGCAGCCGTGGGCCAGGTGGTGAGCGGCTCGCCGGTGGCGCTCGGCGCGCAGAACTGCTTCTATGAGCCCAAGGGGGCCTATACCGGCGAGATCTCGGCGCCCATGCTGGCGAGCCTCGGCTGCCGCTACGTCATCGTCGGCCACTCGGAGCGGCGCGGCCACTTCGGCGAGACCGACGAGGTGGTCGCGCGAAAGGTGCGCGCCGTGCTGGCTGAGGGCCTTTTGCCCATCGTGTGCGTTGGCGAGAGCCTGCCTCAGAACGAGGCGGGTGAGACCGAGCAGGTGGTTGGAAGCCAGGTGCGCGCCGCGCTCGCCGGGCTCGAGGCCGCGCAGGTGGCGAGGCTGGTGATCGCCTACGAGCCCATCTGGGCCATCGGCACCGGGCGGCCGGCGACGGCGGAGGGCGCGAACGCGACGATTGGCTTCATCCGGCGCCAGGTGGCGATGCTGCACGGCGAGACGGCCGGCCAAGGGGTACGCATCCAGTACGGCGGCAGTGTAACCGAAGCGAATGCGGCCGGCCTCTTTGCCCAGCCGGAGATCGACGGCGCACTCGTCGGCGGCGCCTCGCTGCGCGCTGCCGAGTTCGCGGCCATCTGCCGCGCCGCCGAGGCGGCGCCGGTGACGTGACCCGCCTGCCGGCCGCCGGTGACTCCGCGGCGCCGGCTTACGCGGCGCATCGCCTATAATCTGCCGCGGCGGCTGCGGCCGCTGATTGGTTCTGCCATGGCCACCGTACTGTACGTTGTCCAGATCATCCTTGCCCTGACGCTGATCGGCGTGATCTTGCTGCAGGTCAAGAGCGCCACCCTTGGGAGCGCCTTTGGGGGCAGCGACGCGTCGATCTATACCACTCGCCGCGGGCTCGACCGCGTGCTCTTCAACTTCACTATCGTCCTCTCGGTGGTCTTCCTCCTTACCTCCATTCTCATCAACCTGGTCGCGCGAGGCTAGCGCGGGGCAAGGTCCTCCCATCACTATGGGGCGGCTCGGCACACAGCTGGCGATTGCCGTCGGCGGCATGCTGCTGGTGACGGCGGTGCTGGCCTCGTTCGGTCGCACGGCGGTCTTCGCCGAGGTGCCGGATTACGGTGGCGCCTACGTCGAAGGGCTTGCCGGTTTTCCGGCAGCGATCAACCCGGTGCTGGCCAACGACGACGCGAGCCATGCGCTCTGCGCGCTGATCTTCACCGGGCTGGTCAAGCTGGACCAGAAGGGCGAGCCGGTGCCGGATCTGGCCGAGTCGTGGACGATCTCGCCCGATGGGAAGACCTATACCTTTGTCCTGCGGGCCAATGCGCGCTGGCAGGATGGGGTGCCGGTGACGGCTGACGACGCCGTCTACACCTACAAGATCATGCAGGACCCGCAGTACAGCGGGCCGTTTGGCGCTGCCTGGCGCGACGTGTCGGTGGAGAAGGTCGACGACCGGACGATCAAGCTGACGCTGCAGAAGGGGCCGTATGCGCCCTTCCTGGAGTACACCGCCGTTGGTCTGCTGCCGGCACACCTGCTGAGCAGCGTTGGCGCCCGCGATCTGCCGACCAGTCGTTTCAACGTCCAGCCGGTGGGCACCGGCCCCTTTCGGATCAAGGAGGTCCAGGCCGATCTGATCACGGTGGAGGCGGCGCCCACCTACTACGGGCCCAAGCCCTACCTCTCGCGCATCCTCTTTCGTATCTATCCCAATTACAAGACCATTCTGAGCGCGCTCGAGCACAATGAGGTCGAAGGAGTACCGATGGTCGACCCCTCGGATGCGCCGCGCGTGGCAGCCGAGCAGGACGTGGCGCTCTACGATGCGCCGCAGGAGAGCCTGACCATCCTCTTCTTCAACAATGCCTCGCCGATCCTCTCCGATCGTACGGTGCGCCAGGCAATCGCGTACGCAATCGATCGCCAGAAGCTGATTGCCGTGGCCCGCGCCGGGCACGGGCGGCCGGCCGATGGCCCGGTGCTGCCGGGGTCGTGGGCGTACACCGACGACATGCCCCACTACGAGTACGATCCGGCCAAGGCGCGGTCACTGCTCGATCAGGCCGGCTGGAAGCTGCCGGGCGAATCGCCCGGTGGGACGCGCACCAAGGGCGGGCAGCCGCTGCATCTGGTGCTCCTCACCAACGACCGCAAGGAGCGTATTGCGCTGGCGCAGGAGATCCAGAGCGAGCTCGCCGCCGTGGGGTTCGAGATCGAGGTGCAGGCCACCGGCGCCGGCGGGCTGGTGCAAGACTTCCTGCTGCCGCGCCGCTACGAGCTGGCGCTCTATAGCTGGGACTTCAACGGCTTCGACCCGGATCCCTATGCGCTCTGGCATTCCAGCCAGCTCGCGCCGAACGGGCTGAATGTCTCCGGCTTCGCCAACCGCCGCGCCGACGACCTGCTCGACCGCGCGCGCCGGACGACCGACCAGCAAGAGCGCGCCAAGCTCTATGCCGACTTCCAGCGCCTCTTTGCCGAGGAGGTACCGAGCCTGCCCCTCTATTACCCCACCTACCTCTATGCGATTAGCAAGAAGATCCGTGGGGTGCAGCCCGGCGTCGTCGCCAATCCGGCCGACCGGTTCCGCGATGTCGTCCAGTGGTACGCCAAGACCAAGCGGGAGGTCGTCGGCCGGCGCTGAGTGCCGGCGGCCGGCAGTGGCGGCAGCTTCGGTAGCGCGGACGACCATGGATCAGCCGCTCGACTGGCAGCGTGTGGCGCAGGCGGTAGCCAGGCAGACCATTGGCTGCCACGTCGAGTACCGCGCGGTGACCGGCTCGACAAACGACGATGCGCGCGCTCTTGCTCAGGGTGGCGCGCCGGAAGGGGTGGTGGTAGTGGCCGATACCCAGACGCGCGGCCGGGGCCGCACCGGCAAGTCGCCGTGGCTGACGCCGCCGCGCACCTCCATCGCCGTCTCGATCATCCTCCATCCGCGCCAGCCGGAGGCACTGGCGCGCATCAGCATGCTCGCCGGCGTTGCCGCCGCTGAGGCGATCACGGAGGTGGCGGGTGTGCCCGCGCGTCTCAAGTGGCCGAACGACGTGATGATTGGCGAGCGGAAGGTAGGCGGCGTGCTGGTCGAATCGGCGCTCGCGGGTAGCTCAGTGGCCTTCGCCATCGCCGGAGTCGGCATCAACGGTAATCTGCCGGCGGCTGCGCTTGGCCCGCTGCCCGATGCCGCCGTGCCGCCGGCAACACTGCTCGACGAGGTGGGGCACGAGGTCGAGCGCGAAGCGCTGCTGATCCGGCTGCTCGAGCACTTCGACCGGCTGTACCGGCAGCTTCAGGTTGGGGAGGCGGCTGCGGTGGCCCAGCGCTACCGCGTGCTGCTGGACACGCTGGGAAGGCGCGTGCGTCTGCTGGGGGTGGACGCCGCCCCCGTCGAGGGCGTGGCCGAGGCGGTAGACAACGATGGCACGCTGGTGCTGCGTCTTGATTCGGGCGAGCGGCGCGCATTCCTCTACGGCGAGGTCAGCTGCCGGTAGGGCACCCCTACCGGCATGCAAGTTGCGAAGGCGTCACAGCCGCGAATGGCAGGCAGCATGGCTGCTCTGGCCAGGAAGGAGCAGGGCAATCGTGCCCACGCTACAGATTGGCACCTCTGGCTGGGTCTACCGGCACTGGAGGGGCGTCTTCTATCCTCCAGACCTAGCCAGCGACAAGCTGCTGCCGTTCTATGCCACGCGCTTCGACAGTGTGGAGATCAACTACTCGTTCTACCGGCTACCCGAGCGCAGCACCTTCGAGCTCTGGCGCCGGCAGGTCCCGCCGCACTTCCTCTTCGCCGTCAAGGCCAGCCGCTTCCTGACGCACATGAAGAAGCTGAGCGATCCCGAGGAGCCGCTGGCGCGGCTGATGGAGCGTGCTGCCGGACTGGGTGAACAGCTAGGGCCAATCCTCTTCCAGCTGCCCCACACCTGGCAATGCAATACCGAGCGCCTGGCGGGCTTCGTCCAGGCGCTCGACCGCTACGCTCCCCAGCGGTTCGCCTTTGAGTTCCGGCATGCCTCATGGCTCGTGCCCGACGTCTACACCCTGCTCGAGCGTGCCGGCGCCGCGCTCTGCCTGCCGGTGCACCCAACGATTCCGCTGGAGGTACGCACCACCGCGCCGTGGACGTACATCCGCCTGCATGGGGGCCGGCACGGGATCGGCTACGGCGACGATGAGCTCGTGGAGTGGGCGCGCCGCATTCGCGGCTTCCTGGACGGCGGGCTCGATATCTACGTGTACTTCAATAACGACGCGGAAGGTCACGCCGTGCGCGATGCCGGGCGCCTGAAGCAGCTACTCTCTGTCCAGCTTGGCAATAGCGATGCCCTGCTCGCCGGCGACGGCATAGAGCAGGTATGTGCGGCCGCGCTCGCGGTAGATGAAGGGATCGCGTAGCTGGCGCGCCGGCTCGAGGATCGGGCCGCCTCTGGAGGGCACGAGCGGCAGGGTAGCGCCTTCGTACGCCAGCTCCGGCTCGAGCACCTCGACCGGCGGCGACGGCGTCCAGGCTTGCCAGTCGCCGGACAGGTTGATCGTGGAGAGGAGGATTCGCTCCGGGCAATCGCCACGGTTGGTGTAGAAGACAGAGAGCCGCTCGCCATCGAGCGCGAGCCCTGTATGGCGCATATGTGGCGCAATCTCGGCGAAGGGGTTCGGCCCCGGCTCGAACCCCGTTCGGCCATCACGGGAGCGAAAGACGATGCCCGGCATGCCGATGGCGTAGTACCAGTCACCCCACCGAAAGACCCGCAGATACGGTGCGCCAAGCACCTCCGGCAAGGCGGTGAAGTGCAGCCCATCGCTCGAGACCGCCACGCGTGTCGCCTGGCCGCCGTACCTGCCGGCCGGGCCGGCACGCTCTTCGTCGGCCAGCCGCCCATGGTAGTAGAGCCGCACCTCGCGTCGCGCCTCGTCGACGTGCACATCGGGCGAGGCGATGTGCCCGACGAAGTGCGAGCCGGCTAGATCGAGCACGCCCGGCTCATACGTGCGCCAGGGCCCTGCGAGGTCGTCGGCATAGGCCAGGCGAATGTACGTGCCGCGGTGGTGGCCAAAGTACAGGTAGTAGCGGCCGAGCGGGCGCTCGACCCAGCTCGGTGCACGCACGAGCGACGGGCCATTAATGTTGTCGCCCATCCGCCGGTCCATATGTGGGCGGATGATGGGGTTGGTAGGAAAGCGGCTGATCTTCATCACTCTTCCACTGTCGGCACGTGCGGCTACCTGCTCCACCAGCGACACGGAGCGACACGCTTTGGCGAGAAGGCGTTTGGCACCATGCGGACCTCCGCTGCCGGCGTGTGCGGCCTCATGCGCCGCGGGGCGAGAGCGCGCTCGGCTCGGCAACCTTGGCGCCTGGCGGTGCGGGGATGGGGCCGCGGAGCAGCGGGTCATCGGTCTCGCGCATCCAGCACTCCAGGCGATCGCGCAGCTCGGCGAGCACGCCGCCATAGGCGGTGTCACCGGCCAGATTGCAGCGCTCCTGCGGGTCGAAGACGAGGTCGAAGAGCTCCTCGCGCGGCGTCTGGCGCTGCGCCCAGCCATGCGCCATCCAGACCTCCTTGCTCGGGCCATCGTCACAGTTGCTTGGCATCACCTTGCCATAGTCGTCGAAGCGGCGGATGTACTTCCACCGGGCGGTGCGCACCGCGCGCTGCGGCTCGTACGGCACGTGATAGTTGATCTCGGCGAAGATCGCGTCGTGGAGCTCGCTCACCCCTCCCTGGACGAGCGGCAGGAGCGACCGGCCCTGCAGCCACTCGGGATGGGGGAGGCCGGCCAGATCGCAGATGGTGGGAAAGAGATCGATCTGCGAAACCATCGAATCGATCACCTTGCCGCCTTCGAAGCCACCGGGGCCGCGCATGATGAGCAGCACGCCGATCCCGTGGTCGGTGAGGTTGCACTTCATGCCGGGAAAGGCGATGCCGTGGTCGGTGGTGGAGATGACGAGCGTGGAGCTGGCCAGTCCGGTCGCCTCGAGCGCGTCCAGAATCTGGCCCACTGCCGTATCGAGCACGCGGGCGCTGGCTTTGAAGCTGGCCATGTCGGCCCGGGTCTGGGGGGTATCCGGTAGGGGTGGTGGCGGCAGGCAGTAGCGCGCGTCCTCGGCGGGGCTGGCCGAGGGATCGGCCTCATGGAAGATGCGGTGGGTCTCCGTGAAACCGACATCCAGGAAGAAGGGCCGCTCGTGCCGGCGGCGCAGGAACTCCACGGCCAGCGGTGCGGCCTCAGCGGCCCGCCGGCGCTCGGTATGGATCTCCTCGTAGCCGGTCCGTGCCGGATCGCGCACGACGTGCTGCACGCCGATGAGCGCCGTCGAGTAGCCGGCCCGGCGCAGCGTCCAGGCCAGGTGGCGCTCCGGATGCTCGAGCTCGAAGCCGCGATGCGCCAGGCCGAACTGCCCGCAGGAGTGGGCCCACTGGCCGGTGAGCAGCCCGGCGCGGCTGGGCGAGCAGGTGGGGCCAACGCAGAAGTTCTGGCGGAAGAGCACGCCCTGCTCGGCTAGCCGCTGCATGTTGGGCGTGGGGATAGCGTGCCCGTATGGCTGGATGTACCGGCCGGTATCGTGCGAATGGAGATAGATGATGTTTGGTCGGCTGCTGGTGGCCATGTGCTCTCCCTCGCTTCCTGTGGTAGGCGGCCGGATTCTGGCATGTGCAAGGCCGTCGCTCCATCGGCAGTGGACGTCTCGCCTCGCTGCTGCCTGCCGCGGCCCCAGTGTAGCGATTCGCGCCGGGTGCGGCTGCTGCACCTGGCACGAGTTGTGCCCGATTCCTGCCGGGCCACCGGCCGGAGAGGAGCAAGCCATGGTGATGCAGGACGCGCAACAAAGGCCGACCACGCCCTCGCCGGAGCCGGCGGCCCCGGCGGTGGAGCGGCCGCTACGAAGCCTTGGAGCGCGTGCCGCCGGGCCGAACCGCTACATCTCTGTGGCCGGCGCGCTGGCGCTGACCGAGCCGGGGCCGGCCGCGGCCGGCTTGGTGGTGGCCGACCGGCAAGGACGCGTGCTGGCCCAGCGAGCCCATTACCTGGGGCAATCGACGCGGGCCGAGGCGGCAGCCCAGGCGTTGCTGACCGCCGCGCGGCTGGCGCTCGCCAGCGGGCTCGAGGCGCCGGTCTTTCGCACCGATGACCATGCCCTGTACGATGCGCTCACGGCCAGCCCACAGGCTGCCCCGGCGGACGCGATCGGCAAGGGCGTGCTTGCTGCCATTCGCGAGGTGCTGGCCCAGCTACCAGGGAGCCGCGTGGAGCTGATTCCGCCGAGTGCCAATGAAGCGCGCGCCGTTGCGCTCGCGCCGCTGGTGGATTGGCTGCCTGAGCGCACGCGACGCGCCGAGGTACTCCACGTGCAGCCGCTCGGCGAGCACGTCTATGCCGTCGAGTCGGAGAGCCAGCCCGGCCTCACCTACCGGGTCACGCTCCGCCCGCCGGGCGAGCCGGGCGAGGGTGAGCCGGTGCAATGCGAGTGTGCCGATTTTCTCTACCGCGGCATCCCCTGCAAGCACCTGCTCGCGGTCGCGCGCCAGACCGGTGCGCTCGATCGCCTCTTCTATCGCGCGTCGGGCGAGGCCGCTGTGCCCGCAGCGCCGCCGGCCGAGAGCGTGGCTCCTGAGCAGCGGTCGCGTGTACCGGATTGAAAATCGGTGAGGCGCGCTGCCGATAGGGGCAAGGAGCATTCCCCCACGATCGCGGTGAGCGTCCGGGCCGTGTACCACCTCATGGCACCTCATGGCCCAACCACTCGTGGGCAAGGAAGCGTAGCCATGGATGCAGGTGTGCGTTACATCTCATGGCCCAACCACTCGTGGGCAAGGAGCATTCCCCCACGATCGCGCACGATCGCGGGGAGCAAGCATCAGGTGCGGAGAAAGCTCACCAGCCCGTCGAGCAGCAGCAGCCCCAGGGCGGTGAGCGCCGGCATCCACCACCAGCGACGCAGCCTCGCCAGCCGCGCGGCGCGCCGCGCCGGTCGCGGGGCGGGCAGGCCACGCACGTTCAGCCAGCGATAGGTGACGAGGTACTCCCGGCCGGGCGAGGCGAGCAGAGCGCCGAGGCCCGGCGCCACGCGCTCCAGCCGGCTCGGTGGTGATGGGCGCTCGAGCACGCTCACCACCTCCCATCCGCGGCGGCACAGCCGCGCGGCGTCACGCTGGTACTCGCGCGCGCTGCGGTATTCGCGCAGCATCGTGGCCGCTCCTGGGCCGTCGTGCGGGAGGCACGGCGGCGCTCCACGGTGCAGTAAAGAGACAGCAGGCTCGGCTCGTTCAGCGGTCATTACCCGTGGCACTACTCTCAAAGGTTCCGCTGGCACAAAGCATAGCGGAGGCCCCCGGCGGCGCGGGCCCGGCTCACGGCGCTGCATCGGGAGCAGAGGCGGCCAGCAGCCGGGCCCGCGCCGCGTCCTCGGGCCGACCAAGCCGGTCGAGGAGCGCGGCGAGCAGCGCATAGGCTGGGCGTGGTGCCGGCTCTTCGCTGTCGAGCAGCGGCGCGAGCGTCGCCAGCGCGGCCTGCGGCTCGCCGGCCTGGTGCAGCAGGCGGGCGAGGGTCAGCCGCGCCTGCGTGAATTCTGGGTGCTCCTGGAGCGTGGCCCAGAGCTCATCGTAGGCGCGCTGGAGGTCGCCGGCCGCGATGCGGCATTCCCCAAGCCAGGCGCACAGGCTATCGCGCGGGCCGGTGGCGACCAGCAGGCGCTCGAGCCGCTGCGCCGCCTCGGCTGGCTGCCCGGCGGCCAGCTGCGCTTCGGCCGCGCCGAGTAGTGCCTCGCGGTCACCGGGTGACCAGACCAGCGCCTGCTGAAAGGCCTGCGAGGCTGCTGCAGGCTCGCCGGCCTCCAGCGCGAGCCGTCCTAGCCGCCGGGCCGGCGCGGCCAGCGACGCGGGGGGAAGCGCGTACTCCCCGGCCCGGCCGGCCAGCACGAGGCTCCGCGCGTACGCCTCACGGGCGCGCCGTGGCTCACCGAGAAGCTCGTGGAGACGCCCGGCCTGGTACCAGAGCCAGGGATGCTGCGGAAAGTGCGCCACCGCCTCCTCGGCAGCCGCGAGGGCAGCGCGTGCCGGCTCCGCCGGCCGTGGCGGCAACGGGGCTTCCCCGCGCTTGCCATGTTCGCCACGCTCATCATGTTCAGCACGTTCGCCATGTTCGTCGCCTGCCGTCCGGCCGTGGGCCTTCAGTGGCCATTCGCCAGAATCGCCCGGCGCCCGCCGGTCACGCCGGTCGGCAAGCGCCTCCAGCCAGGCAGAGAGGAGCGCCTGGTACGCCTGCGCCGCATACCGGGGCCGAGAGGCGGCTTGCCGGGCCAGCCGGCAGGCGCGCTCCAGCCACGCGCGCGCCTCGGCGAGCTGTCCAAGGGACAGGTAATGCTGCCCCAGCTTGAGCGCGTAATAGCCCTCCTCTGGCTCGCGCTCGATCGCCCGCCGCAGGAGGGCCACATTGCGCTCGAGCTTCGCGCGCCGTGCCTCGTCGCTCGTTGCGTAGCCAAAGTGGTCGATGGCCACCTGGTCCGTGAGCACATACTCGAGGGGCGGTTCGCCGGTGGCGGGACCGGTCCAGGCCACGACCTCGTGCACCGAGCCGATCCAGCGCACATGCGGGTGGCGGCAGAAGAACCGGCCGCCAAAGTGGCGTATCTCGGTCGCTTCCTCGCTGGCGAGCGTCTCCCTCCCGCCGGCCGCCGAATCAGGCGCCTCCCCCGGGCCATGATTGCGGATGAGCAGGCCGTAGCAGCGCAGCCGGCCGGCAGCGGCACGCGCCAGCGCCCGCAGGTTTGGCGCGGTGGCCTGGTCGAGCACCTCGTCGGCGTCCAGGCTCAAGATCCAGTCGCCGCCAGCCAGCTCGAGCGCCGCGTTCCGTGCGGCTGCGAAGTCGTCGCACCAGGTGAAGTGGCCCACCACGGCACCGCCGGCGCGAGCGATCTCGACCGTCCGATCGGTCGAGCCGGTGTCCACGACCACCAGCTCGTCGACGAACGGCGCAGCGCTCGCCAGGCACCGTGCCAGGCTGGCCTCCTCGTTGCGCGCGATGACGCAGAGGCTAATGCGCGGGCTGCTGCCAGAGGAGGCAAGTGGCTCCATTGGGCCAAGCATACGCCGGCCGCCGACCGGTCTCATGCCTGATAGCTCTTCTGTCTCCCTCATGCCACGGCCGACTATCGAAATACCGTGCTGCGGCCCCTGGTCTCACGCCTGATAGCTCTTCTGTCTCCCCGCATCGGTCCGGCTGCGGAGCGCAAGCGGCCTGCCGGAGAGCCTCTCTCAGCGCTCCGCGGGCGCGGGCCGTTCGTTGGCGGCTTGAGATGGCCGCGCGGTAGAGGGGGCCGAAGCGATGGCCACCGCCGGCCAGTGCCGCGCCGGATACTGCTCGGCGCGGGTGATCACATCGCGGAGCAACGCGGTGCGCAGCCGCTCGCGCTCGGCGGCCAGGCGGGGGTCGTCGATGCGGTTATGGTGCTCGTGTGGGTCTTCCCAAAGGTCGTAGAGCGCGCTGCGTGCGCTGACTCGCTCGATCAGCTTGTAGCGGCGCTCGCGATACGCCCACTGTCCGCGCGGCGCGCCGGGGCGATCCACCGCCGTGAACTGCTCCGAGAGTGTTGCTGAGCGCCACCCGGCGGCCTCGGGCGTCTGTCCTTCGAGCAGGGGACGCAGGCTGCGGCCCGGCAGATAGGCGGGAATCTCGATGCCGGCGGCTTCGAGCCAGGTGGGCAGCAGGTCGATCAGCTCGACGGCCGCGTGCGAGACGAGCCCGGCGCGGCTCACCCCCGGCCAGCGGACGATGAGCGGCACGCGCATGGCGCTGTCGTAGAGACAGTACTTGGTGTGCCCGCCGCCGCGCTCGCCAAGCAGCTCGCCGTGGTCGCTCAGCAGCACCACCAGCGTGCGGGGGGCGAAGCCGGTCTCGTCGAGCGCATCGAGCACGCGTCCCAGGCAGGCATCGACGTAGCTCACGTTGGCCAGATAGCGCGAGATGGAGAGGCGCAGCTCGCGCTCGTCCATCTCGCCCCAGCCACGGGCAACGATCTGGCGGCGCAGGTGATGGTCATCTTCCTGAAAGCCGGGAGGCACGGGTGGCGGCAGCGGCACCTGCTCGGGGTCATAGAGCCCATCGTAGTCGGCGGGAATGACGTTGGGCGGGTGGGGCCGGTCGAGGCTGACCAGCAGGCAGAACGGCTGCTCCGGCCGCTGCCGGTGATGCTCGTGCAGATAGTGCACCGCCTGCTCGCAGAGCCACGCTTCCGGCAGCCGCGCGCCCGGCCAGGGCCAGACGTCGCCGACGTACCCGGCGCGGCTCTCGCCGCCCACGCCGAAGCGCTCGGCCAGCTCGGCGCGCCGGCGGCGCTCCTCATCGGTGAGGAAGTCGAGATAGCTGAGGTCGCAGGGCCCGTCGGTAGTGCCTCCACGGGTCACGCGATAGTCGAAGCCACGCTTGTCCGGCACGTGCTCAGCGGGCGCGTTGCGGTTTTTCCAGTGCATCTTGCCGATGGCCGCGCTGGCGTAGCCTGCCGGCTTGAGGTACATCGGCAGTGTGGGCACCGGTGGCTCGAAGGGCCAGTAGTGCGCGTTCGTCAGAATGCCGATCTGATGTGGATAGAGGCCGGTAATGAACGAGTGTCGGCACGGCACGCACACCGGCAGGTTGGCCACCGCCTGGTGAAAGCGCACGCCGGTGGCGGCGAGCCGGTCGAGGTGCGGCGTGCGCACGATCGGCCGGCCGCCGGGGCCATCCATCAGCCACGTGCGCTCCCAGGGCTCGATACCATCGGCGGCGCACCCCAGCGCATCGTAGCGGTGCTGGTCGCCCATCAGAATGAGCAGGTTCATCCGCTGCTCGCCTGCCATGCTGGCTGCTCCTCCACTTGATCTCGAGCCGGCCCGCACGCTGGAGCAGCCGCGGCGGCATCTCGCTCCAGCCGCGCAGGCGCGTTCTGGCGGCAGAGGATAGCACCCGGCTCGCTCGGGCGCTCAGCGACCGGCGCACCCAGGCGGCTGGCGCAGCGCCAGCGTGCCCGGGCCTGACCGAGGGGCAGGGCAGATCTGGGGCTCAGCGCCGATGCACCGCCATGAGGATGTCGTCCTTTGGCCGCAGCGTGATGGCCACATGCGGCACCACCACCTGGCCGGGCTCGAGCGTCAGGCGATAGCGCTGCGCGATCGTGGCCAGGATGATAGCCGCCTCCATCATGGCGAATGAGGCGCCGATGCAGATCCGCTGGCCTCCACCAAAGGGGAAGTAAGCGTAGCGCGGCAGGTGCTTGGCCCGGCCATTGGCCCAGCGATCGGGATCGAACGTCTCCGGCTGCTCGAAGAAGCGTGGATCGCGGTGCACTACCCACTGGCTGATAACCAGCGTCGTGCCTTTCTTGATCCGGTAGCCGCCGATGACGCAGTCGGCCAGCGCATCGCGCTCGATCAGGCTGGCCGGCGGGTAGAGGCGGAGCGTCTCGTCGATCACGCGCTGCGTATAGGGAAGCTGGGGCAGGTCGGCGAGGCCGGGCAGGCGCCCCCCAGGGCCACCAAGGGCGGCATCCAATTCAGCGTGCAGCCTGGCTTCGACCTGCGGGTGCTGGGCCAGCAGGTAGAGCGCCCAGGTGAGCGCCAGCGCCGTCGTCTCATGGCCGGCCAGCACGAGGGTCAGCACCTCGTCGCGAAGCTGCCGGTCGGTCATGCGGCTGCCGTCTTCGTCCTGCACCTGCAGTAGCATCGACAGCAGGTCGCCGCGATCGACGCCCTGGGCGCGCCGCTCCTCGATGATGCGATCGACAATCTCGTCGAGACGCTGCACCGCGCGCCGGTAGCGCCGGTTCTCGGGCGTCGGCACCTGGTCGGGAAGGAGAAAGAGGAGACTGGCGAACCGGTCATCGAAGTGGCGGATCACCACGTCGAGCGCCTCGCCCACCGTCTCGACACTTCCGGCCATATCCATATCGAAGAGTGCCTTGCAGACGACCTTGAGCGTGACGGCCATCATCTCGTGGCGGATCGGGTGCACGTCGCCGTCGTGCCACGAATCGACCATCTGGCCGGCGTAGGCGGCCATCACACCGGCGTAGGCGGCGATGCGGTCGCGGTGGAAGGCGGGCTGCATCAGACGGCGCTGGCGGCGCCAGAAGTCGCCCTCGCTGATCAGCAGGCCATGGCCGATCAAGCTGCCCAGGCGCCGCTCGCCGGCACCTTTCACAAAGAGGTGATTCTTCGTCGTCAGCACCTCTTCGATGGCTGCCGGATCGCTCACCAGCACGAACTGCAGCGGGCCGAAGCGCAGCGGCACGAAGTCGCCGTAGGTGCGAGCATAGCCGGTGAGCGAGACCAGCCAGTCGGCCGCCATCTCTGGAATGTTGCCGGTAAGCAGGTGGCCTTTGGGCCCGGGCGGGAGCGGCCGGCCCTGCTCCTGACTGCCGACCGGGCCGGGGGGCGAGCTCGCGCGCGCAGGTGTGGTCATCAATGCTTCCTTTCTTTACTTCTTCACTTCCCGCAGCGAGTGCTGCGCTGAAGCGTACACCCGCGGGCCAGGCTGTCAACACGCTATCTTGGCGCGGCCGCACGCTCCCTCATCTGAATGGCGAAAGGACGGAGGACGGTGGGATGCACGTCTGTAGCGCGGGGGCTTGTCCCCCGCCCCACCATCGTTCGGCGGGCCACTCCCGCTCATTCGAACCATCTCGCTCGCGTGGCCCAACGGCCGCTGCGGGCGACTGGCTCGATGACGTGCGCTGATGAACTTGAAGCTGTCTCAGAGTGGCACGGCGGCGGCTCGTCATCCGACTGGCGAGGGGTCCGCCGCCGGCTACGCTGCCAGCTGCGCGCACACGAAGTCGCGCGTCGGCTCGATCTCCGGCTCCTTGAGGTGCTCGATCACCAGCGCGCCATCGTAGCCGCTCTCGCGCAGCAGGTGCACGAAAAGCGGCCAGTTCAGCACGCCCGTCCCGGCCCGCGGCAGGGCGCACTTACGCTGCCCCGGCACCGGACGCACGTCCTTGGCATGCGCTAAGGCGATGAACCGGCCAACCTGCCGGAAGACGTGGCGCAGCACCTCGTCCTGGCGCTCTAGCAGCGCGGGCGTGAAGTAGTTATTCGGGTCCATGACGAGCTGCACGTGCGCCGGCCCGAAGTGCTCGACCACGGCGCGTGCCCGCTCGGCCGTGCTCATCACGTTCTCGACGTATGCCTCGAGCGCGATGACGGCATCTGCCGCCTCCGCCTCGCGCACGCAGGGCTCGAGGATGGCGAGGAGCTCCTGCCATGCCGCCTCAGTATCGTTATAGGGATCGGCGTCCCACTCGCTCCGTGGATTGAAGGTACCGGTCTCGGTGGCGACCAGGCGCGTACCGAGCGCGCGTGCCCAGTGCAGGCGGCGCTTGAACCCTTCTACGTTCTGCCGGCGGCGCTCAGGATCGGGATGCGTCAGATTGGTATAGGCCGCGAGCGCGGCGATCTCGATCCCCTCGCGCTCGAAGGCGCGCCGCACGCGAGCGGCGTCGCGCTCGCTGATGCCCTCCGGGCTCAGATCGACGCCCGGCACGGTGAGGCGCAGCTGGACGCACTCGAACCCATTGCCGCGGGTCTTGGCCGCCAGCTCCTCCGGATCGCGCGCCGCGATCACATCGCTAAAGATGCCCAGCTTCATAGCGCTACCCAATCTCGTCGAGTGCCACGGTGCGGCCGGTCTCCGAGCTCTCGACCGCCGCGAGCGCGATCTTGATCGACTGGAGATTATCGCGGCCGTGAGTCAGGGGCAGGCGTCGTTCGGCGAGGGCCGTCAGCAGCTCGCCCATGCTGCCGCCGAAGGCCTCGGGAAACCAGGTCCCCTGAATGGCGAATACCTGCCTGCGCAGCGGGTCGTCGCGTGTCGATAGCGCCAGCTCGGTGGACGACGCGACCGCCGAGCCTTCGGTGCCATCGAGGAACCATTCGTAGCGCCCCAGCGACTGCCGAACGCGCACGATGTTATTGAAGTGCAGCGTGGCCATGAGCTGCGCGCCGGGCGCGTACTCCGCGTACTCGCAGAGAATGGTGTAGATCATCGGCGAGACGGCTGCCTGCCCGGGCACCAGGGTGGTTGTAGCCTTGATCCGCAGCGGCGTCTGGCCGGTGTAATAGCGCGAGAGGTCGATGTAGTGAATGCCGTGGTCGACGATGTTGAAGTGCTGGAGCTTGACGTACCAGCTCTCCGGAACATCCTGAAACGAGCGGTTGAGGTGCAGCACGCTGTAGAGGTGGCCCAGCGCTCCCGATTCGAGCACCAGCTTGAGCGCGCGGTGCGCCGGCGCCCAGCGTGCCTGCTGGTTGACCATGAGCGTCACGCCGGCTCGCTCGCAGATCTCCACCATCTGCTGCGCCTCGGCGAAGCTCATGGCGAATGGCTTCTGCGAAAGGATGTGCTTGCCGGCGGCGGCGATCTGCTCGATGAGCGGGCGGCGCTGCGTGGCGTGCACGGCGAGATCGACCACCTTCACCTGGGGATCGTCGAGCACATCCTCGAGCCGAGTCGTATACCGCGGAATGCCGAACTGCTCGGCGGCGCGGCGGGCGTTGTCCTCGATAATGTCGCACGCCACGACCACTCGATAGCCGAACCTTTGATAGGCCGGCAGGTGCGCGCTGCGCATGATGCCGCCGCAGCCGACCACGGCGATGGGGAACTGCTCGATCACCTCCGCCGGCGGCGGGGCCGGTCGGTACCGTTCGGGGCGCAGATCGACGTCGGCAGGCACGGGCAAGACCTCCACGGCAGGGTTGGCACCGGCCATTCTACCCAACTCGCGCCACGCGACGAGCCGGCCCGCGCAAGCGGTGTCACGAGCCGGCTTCGGGCAGGCTCATGAGCGTAGCCAGCGCCTCGTCGAAGCTGCCCACGGCCACCACACGCAGCTTGCGCGCGGCCTGCCGCGCCTCGTCGTCGTTGTCGCGCGGCGCGAGAAAGAGCTCTGCGCCGGCCTTCTCGGCCGCCTCTACCTTGTACCGGACGCCGCCCACCGGTCCAACCTTGCCATCGGTGGAGATCGTCCCCGTGCCGGCAATCTTGTGCCCTTTGGTGATATCGATGGGCGAGACGGCATTATAGATGCCGAGCGCAAACATCAGCCCGGCGCTGGGGCCGCCGATGTCTTGCGTCTTGATCTCGATCTGAGCCGGCAGCTCGTACTGGAAGAGATGGGTGAGCACGACGATGCCGGCGCGTGCGCGGCCCGGCTCATCGGGCGCCTCTACCAGCGGCACGTCGACCGCCAATTCATCGTTGCCGCGTCTGATCTGCAGCGTTACCACATCGCCCGGGCGATGCGCCTGCAGCGCGGCGACCAGATCGTTCGCCGTCGAGACCGGCTGGCCATCGATTCCCACGATGACGTCGCCGCGCCGCAGCACGCCCCTGGCCTTGCTGTACGCGGCCACGTCCTCCACCTCCGCGCCCTGCCCCGTGATCTTCACCTCGTAGCCGGCGGCGCGCAGTGCCACGACCTTGGCGGCGATCTTGCTCTCGTCCATCATCTGGCCCAGCAGCCGCTGATACTGCTGCTCGCCGACTCCCCGAGGAGTGGCCTGGTCGCGTGGAATGATCCCGGCTTCCGGGTTCGCCTTGGCCCAGAGCCATTCGCCCACGCTGGCCGGCTCGCTATAGATGGTGGTGAGATAGAGCCGGCCTTTGATCGGCTTGGGGTAGGGCTGGATCAGCTGTTGCACGTCCTGCACCGGCCCGGGCAGGAGCACCTGATAGGGCGTGGGGATGACAAAGAGCACCCCGACCACGAGCGCGATGAGGCCAATGACCACGGCCGCCGTGAGAAACGGCGTGCGGGCCAGCGCCCGCCACCAGGTGCCCAGGCGCGATCGACCTGAAGCGGCCGGCCCTGATTCCGGCGAGGCAGAAGTCGTAGATGGGGCAGAGGGAGACATGGCGCTGCCGGTTGAGGCTCACTGCAAATGGTACGGGAGCGGGGGAAGGGCGGAGCGAATCTGGCACCTGCCTGCTGGACGTGCGGCTGCCGGATGCGAGTGGTGTGGCGGTGGCACCGGCTTCGCGGCGCGGTTCACTGCTATTCGGTGGCACCGGCTTCGCAGCGCGGTTCACTGCTATTCGGTGGCACCGGCTTCGCAGCGCGGTTCGCTGCTCTATAGAGACTGCTGCGCAATGCAGAGAGTCGTACTCGGCGCCGCCCCTCCGCCGTAGCCCTGCTCCTCTGCCTTCCTCAATAGGGCTTCCACCGCAGGCTTCACGGGGACGTCCTTTTGCACCGCTTGCCCGACAATGTCCGTGTCGATCTCGAAGTAGCCATGGACCAGGATGTTGCGCATGCCGATGAGCTTGGGCCAGGGGAGGTCCGGTGCCAGGTTCCTGATGTCTTCTGGCACTGCACGGGCAGCCTCACCGATGATCTGTAGGTGCCGGACAAACCACACCTGGAGCATCTCATCCTGCTCGAAAGCGGCCCTGTCGCGATCCCGGTAGCGCTCAATGGCCGCGATCGCCTGCAAGATGTCCCGTAGCCTTTCCTTGGGATCTCTCATACCGGTACGGCTTCCTGCAGAACACGTTCGCGAATCCGGCTTTTGAGGCCGCGCTCCGTCACGACGTCTACCTTGCACCCCAGGAGCTCCTCCAACTCGTACTGGAGTCCCCCGAGGTCAAAGAGGGTCCGGCCCGGCTCAAGTTCAACGAGGAAGTCCAGGTCACTCTCCTCGTCCGCCTCATCGCGCGCCACCGAACCGAATACCCGCACATCGCGCGCGCCGTATTTGGCACAGAGGCGGCGGATGTCTTCGCGTTTTTCACGCAGTAGCTCCTTAGCGGTCATAGCCTAGCCCCTTTGGGTTGCTCCCCATCGCCTCATCCAGCCGGCGGCCTCTGCCTGCTGCTCGCGGAGCTGCACCACAAGGCGCGCCATCGTCGCCGCGGACGGTTCGTCGTCATCCTGCACCTCGACGCCGACGTACTGGCCGGGCGTAAGCACGTCGCCGTGCTGGAGGATCTCCATCAGCGAGGTGCTCTGGCAGAAGCCGGGCACCTCCCGGGACTCGCCGACCTCGTTCTCCCCACGCCAGGCGTGGTAGGTGCGGGCGATCCGCTGGATCACCTCGTGGGTTCGCTCCCTGTGGACGCGGTCCACCATGACACCCATCGGTCGCTCGTCAAGAAGTAGCCCCTCGCCCCGGCGGTCTCGGAGAGGCTCCTGCCGCTCAGCAGGAGGCCGACCGCTCTTGTCACGCGCGAGGCACCAGCGGCAGGCGCGAATCTGCATCGAGTGATCGAGTGGAAGAGTTGGCCAGGTCGCACGACCAGGCCCCACCAGGCCAGCCTCAATGATATTCGATATTCCGCTCGGGAGGATGCCCAGCATGGACGATGGGGCGAGGGTACGCCCTCGCCGCCCACCGCGGCCACCGCGCCCGCCCCGCCCATGCGCAACGCCGCCACGGCGGCGCTCGACCAGACGGCACCGGGGCCACCTCCACGGCGCGGGCGGCGCCGTCGCCAGGAGCCCACGTCGTTGCAGTTGCACGCGCTCCAGGTCCTGTCGTTGGTCAGCCTGCTGCCACTGGCCGCGACAATCTTCGGCTGGGCCACCGTGGGCCACCGTGGGGCGCCGGGGCCACCTCGTGCTCGCGCCCGCGCGTCGGTGCGGCCGCCCACGCGTGTACGATGACGTGTCGGTGATAGTACTGGCCCTGCTGGGGCGACTGTGGCACCTCTCCACCCGCGAGTTGTGCGATTGGCTGGAGCGCGGGCCAGCGTTAGCGCTGGCGTACTGTCTCGAGGCATTCGAGCGGCGCGGAGCGCTCTCGGGACGGATCGCCCCGGCCGGTGGAAGCCCGCCAGCGGCAACGGCTCAGCCTGGCCCGAGCCCCGGCACCGATGACGAGCTCGCCGTGCTCCTGCGCTCGCTTGGCTATGCCCGATCCCTGCCGCTCGACCTGCCCTGGCAGCTGCCCGGCGTGCTGCAAACCAGCCTCGAGCGCCGGCTGCGCGAGGGCCTGCTGCGGCCGGAGGAGCTGGCCGATCAGGTCGCCCGCGCCATCGAGCAGCTCCTCACGCCAGCGCGGCGACCAGCCAGCATCACCGGCCGTGCGTAGGTGGCCGCGAGGCCAGAACGCTGGGGATTTCCAGGTTGTGTGCTCGCGTGGCAGCGCCTATCATGGCCAGTAAGCGATCACCCAGCGCCGGGGGCACCGATGGCGCCCCCGGCGCGCCGGGGACCGGGCCGGGAGCTGAGGCGGTGGCCAGCGAGTGCTCCACGGTGGAGGAGCCGACGGTGGACGGGCCAGCGACGGCGGCCGTGCTGCTCTTCTCGCGCCTGGTGGTGGGCGGCGCGCTGGCGCTCTCAGGCACCACCAAGCTGCTCGACGTGCCCAGCTTCGTCGCTGCCGTCCGCACCTTTGGCGTCATCCCTCCGAGGATCGCCCGCGGGGCGGCCCTCATCGTCATCGGCGCTGAGCTGGCGTGCGCCGCCGCCCTGCTCAGCGGACTGGCCAGCGGCGCTGCGTTGCCCGCGGCGGCGATCCTGCTGGCCAGCTTTACCGCCGTTCTGGTGCGCGCACTCGGGCAAGGGCGGCGCGTCCCCTGTCGCTGTTTCGGTCCCTTCTCCAGCCGGCCGGCTTCCTGGGCCACCGTGGCGCGTAACGTCGTGCTGCTGGCCACGAGCCTCGCCGGGCTGGGCGCCTGGGCCAGGGCATCGCCGGCTGGCAGTGAGGCCGGTGGCCCGACGCTGGCTGCCACTCGCCCGCTCGACGGGCTCGCGGTCGCCCTGCTCTCGGTGGGAGCGCTGGCCCTGCTGGCACTCGCCAGCGAGGCGGCGGCCACGTTTGGCCCGGCCGGCCGGCTGGAGGGGGGCGCGCGCCCGTCGCCTGAGCGGGGGACGGGGCAGGTACCAGGGAATGGGAGGTAGGTAATGGCTGACCTCTCCGGCATCTGGCTCTGGTCAATGGCCGCCCTGTGGCTGCTGGTGCTGGTGGAAGCGTTCCTGACCTTCGCCGTGCTGCGCCAGCTGGG
>Ga0070741_10006537_pt1 | contig 24943 bp, 22 predicted proteins | sample Coa_R1_4_FD_66440 | JGI IMG/M metagenome (GOLD analysis project Ga0070741, IMG submission 66440) | Surface soil microbial communities from Centralia Pennsylvania, which are recovering from an underground coalmine fire - Coalmine... | ecosystem: Environmental > Terrestrial > Soil > Unclassified ... | reverse complement strand
CTCGTAGAGCGGGAAACGGGTCGCGTCCTCGACTCCCTGGGCGAAGTCGAACTGCTCCGAGACGAGCTCGACCTCCGTCCCGCCGTCGGCGAGGAACTCGGCGACGGTCGGCGGACCGAGGTGCTTGTCGAGGCCGCCCACGACGACGGCGCGCCGACCGACCGCCGCGCCGCGCAGCACGTCGAGCGCGTGGACGACGTTGGGCCCGTCGATGCCGGGCACCGATGGCACCAGTGGGCGGCCGCCCGTGGCGACGACCACCGCGTCGGGCGCGAACTCGACGAGCTCCTCGGCCGTCACCTCGTTGCCCAGCATGAACGTCACCCCGAGCCGCGGGAGCTGCACCTCGAAGTACGCGGCGAGGTCGCGCAGGTTGCGACGGTTCGGATCGAGCGCGAGGACGGCGGGCGTCCCTCCGATCGCGCGGCGCGCGTCCGCCAGGTAGACCTCGTGCCCGCGCAGCGCCGCGACCCGCGCCGCTTCCATGCCGGCCGGGCCGGCTCCGACGACGACGACGGTCTTGGGGGTCTCGGCCGGGGTGACGGTCAGCTCGTCCTCACGCGCCGCGGCGGCGTTCACCGCGCACGTCACGGGCACGCGGTGCGGGCCCACGGCATGGCACTCCGAGAGCCCGAGGCACGGCCGCACCTCGTCGACGCGCCCGAGCCGCGCCTTGTTCGGGAGCTCGGGATCGGCGATGAGGGCCCGAACCATCCCGACCAGGTCGGCGGCGCCCTCGGCGAGGATGCTCTCGGCGAGTGATGCGTCGGCGATGCGCCCGGTGACGACGACGGGAACGTCGACGGCGCGCCGGATCGCGGCGGCGGTCGCGACGTTGAACCCGGGCTCGACGTACCAGGGGCTCACGTACGCGAGCTCCATCCCGTCGCCGAAGCCGGCGTAGTTGCCGCCGCTGACGCTGATGTACGCGACGTGCGGCGCGAGGAGGCGGCACACCTCGGTCAGCTCGTCGACCGAGAGGCCGCGGCCCGTCCCGGCGCCGTCCACACCGACCCGGATCCCGATCGGGAAGTCGGGGCCGACCATCGACCGGGCCGCCTCGACGACGGCGAGAGGGAACCGGGCGCGGTCCTGGCGGGTCGCGCCCCACCGGTCGGTCCGGCGGTTGAAGTGCGGCGACAGGAACTCGTTCACGAGGTAGCCGTGCGCGGCGTGGATCTCGGCGGCGTCCATGCCGCCCTCGCGGGCGCGGCGGATGCCGTGCGCGAACGCCCACACCAGCTCCTCGATCTCGGCGTCGCGCAGGGGATGGGGGACGTTCGCCTCGTAGGGGTCGGCCACCGGCGACGGTGCGACCGGCGGCCCGGCGGCGGCCCGGTGGCGACCGGCGCCCGGGTGGTACACCTGCGCGAAGCAGGCCGCCCCCTCCGCGTGCACGACCTCGGCCCGGGCCCGGAGCCACGGCACGACCGTCGCGTCGTAGTGGGCGACGCCCTCGGCGCTCACGGGCGAGAGCGCCAGGTCGTCCCATCCGGGCGCGGCGGTGCGCGGCCCGGAGCCCACCGTGTAGTCGTAGATCCCGACGCTCGTGTGGACGCCGAGCAGCCCGGCGCCGCCCCGAGCGCGCTCCTGCAGGTAGCGCAGGTCACGCGCGCCACCCAACCCCGTCCCGTGCGCCGTGTTCACGATCCGGTTCCGGACGGTGAGGTCGCCGATCGTGAGCGGCTCGAACAGCCGCCGGAACGCCGTCACGGCCGGGACGGGGCGGGGGCCGGCCTGCTACCCGGAGAACCAGGTGCCGGCGTCGTTGATGAGCACCTGGCCCGTCATCTTCGAGCTCTCGTCCGAGGCGAGGAACAGGATCACGCCGGTCATGTCCTCGGGTTCGAGCGTCGAGTTGAGCGCGGAGGCCGCCCGGAGCGCGTCGACGATGGGCTCGGGCACGACCGCCTTCGTGGCCGGCGACATCGTGACGCCGGGGCACACCGCGTTCACCCGGATGTTGCGGGGGCCGAGGACGCGCGCCATGTGGCGCGTGAGGTTGATGACCATCCACTTGGTCATGCCGTAGCCCTCGGGCGCGATCACGGGCGGCGGGGCGTCGTCCGGCGTCGCGAACAGCGCGGGCAGCGGCAACGGGAACGCAGCCGTCGACGAGATGTTGATGATCGAGCCATGGCGCTGCTCCCAGAGGTAGGGCACCACGGCATTCGCCGAGTGGACCATCCCCATGAAGTTGACGGCCAGGAAGTCGTCCCACGTCGCGGTGAGCTGGTCGAACATCAAGCCTGCGTTGTTGACGAGAACGTCCACGTGCCCGAAGGTCTCGACCACGGTCTTGCCGACCTCGCGCATCTGCTCGGGGTCGGTGACGTCGGCCTTGAGGCTGAGGGCGCGCCGCCCGAGGGCCTTCACGTCCTCCTCGACGGACTGCGCCTGGTCGATGCGCTTCAGGTCGACGATCGCGACGTCGGCGCCCTCACGTGCCATCGCCCGCGCGTACGCCGCGCCGATCCCCTGGGCGCCGCCGGTGACCAGCGCGACCTTGTCCAACAGCCGCTCACCCATCTGTTCCCTCTTTCGACGTGCCGCCGGTGGGCGGCCACCCGATCATCACACCCGACACGGCCGCGCGCCACGGGCCGGCTTGACGCCCGGTCGAGATGTCTGACATCTTGCCGCGCGCGGGCGACCCGAACGGAGGCGGATGGCGCACGGTACGCCGGACCAGGACTGGACCGAGACCCTCGACGACCTCGAGCGGCGACGGGTCGCGGCCCGGGCCATGGGCGGCGAGGAGCGGCTGGCGAAGCACCGCGCGGCCGGCAAGCTCGACGCCCGGGCGCGCGTCGAGTGCCTGCTCGACCCGGGCTCCTTCCAGGAGTTCGGCACGCTCGTCGGCGGCGAGGGCCTTCCCGCGGACGCGATCGTCACCGGCTCGGGGCGCATCGACGGCCGGCCCGTGATGGTCGCGGCGGAGGACTTCACCGTGAAGGCGGGGACCATCAGCCAGTCGAGCAACTCGAAGCGTTACCGCGTCGCCGAGATCGCGGTCACCGACCGCGTGCCGCTCGTCATGATGCTCGAGGGCGCCGGCTTCCGCGCCGACGGGCGCGCGCACGCGCGCACGCCCACCGATCTCCTCGCCCAGGCCCGCTGCTCGGGCCGGGTGCCGCTGATCACGGCGGTCCTCGGCGCGTCCGCCGGCCACGGGGCGCTCGTCGCGCCGATGTCGGACTTCACGGTGATGACGGAGCAGGCGTCGATCTTCACGGCGGGGCCGCCGGTCGTCTACACCTCGCTCGGGGAGACGATCTCGAAGGAGGACCTGGGCGGCCCGGCCGTCGCCGTCGCCAGCGGCCTCGTCCACAACGCGGCACGCGACGACGCCGAGGCGCTGGAGCTCGTGCGCGGCTACCTCCGTTACTTCCCGTCGTCGGCGTGGTCGTACCCGCCCGACGACTTGGGGGGCGACGACGGGCCGCGCCTCGTACCCGAGATCCTCGACATCGTCCCGCGCAACGGTCGCCGCGTGTACGAGATGCGCGACGTGATCGACGTCGTGTTCGACGAGGCGTCGCTGTTCGAGGTGCAACCCGAGTTCGGCCGTTCGGTCGTCACGATGCTGGCCCGGCTCGGCGGGCATCCGGTCGGGGTGGTCGCGAACCAGCCGAGCGTGCTGGCGGGGTCGATCGACGTCGACGGCGCCGACAAGGCCGCGCACTTCATCACCGTCGCCGACTCGTTCCACCTCCCGCTCGTCTTCCTCGCCGACAACCCGGGTGTGCTCCCGGGTGCGGCGTCGGAGCGGCGGGGCATCCTCCGCAGCGGCGCCCGCATGTACGCGGCGCAGACGCTCGCGACGACCCCGAAGTTCGAGGTGACGCTGCGCAAGGCGTACGGGTTCGGGTCGATGGTCATGGGGATGATCCCCTTCGACGGCCAGTCGGCGGTGTTCGCCTTCCCCGGCGCGACGATGGGCGCGATGGGGGCCAACGCGCTGAGCCGCGCCAGCGGCGCCGACGAGGACGAGGCGGCCCGGCTCCGCACACTGGAGCTGGAGGCGTCGTACCGCTCGGCGAGCTCGCTCGGCTTCGACGAGCTGATCGACCCCCGCGAGATCCGCAACGTCCTCCTGCACTCGCTCGAACGCGCGCTCTCCCGCCGTCAGGAGCCCGCGCAGCCCGTGTCGCGCATCGGCATCACCCCCTGACCCCCTCCGCGTCTGTTGACATTCCTTCCTCTTCGAGGGATTTCGGAACAGACGCGGATTGGTTGGGAGCGGATGCGTCGGGGTGGGTGAAGAGCGCCCGGACCGCGGCGAGGTCGACCTTGGCGGAGTCGGTGCGCGGGAGCTCGTCGACGATCCGGACCTCGGTGGGCAGCTCGTAGCGGGCCAGGTGCGCAGCTGCGTACTCGAGCAGCGCCTCCGTGGTGGTGGCTTCCGCGCCGGGCCGGAGCTCGACCGCGGCGACCGGGACCGACCCGAGCCGCGCGTCGGCGATACCGACGACCGCGGCTCCGCGCACGCCGGGATGCCGTTCGAGCGTCGTGCGGACGTCGTCGGGCCGCACCTTGAAGCCGCCCCGGATGATGGTCTCGTCGGCGCGGCCCAGGATCCAGAGGAAGCCGTCGCCGTCGAGGCGGGCGAGGTCGGTCGTGCGGATCCAGGAGTCGTCGCCGAGCTGGGCCGCCTTGACCTCGAGCAGCCCCTCGGCGCCGGCGGGGAGCGGCGAGCCGGACTCGGGATCGACGACGCGCAGCTCGCAGCCGGCATGGGCGCGGCCGACGCTGCCCCGCTTGGTCGCCCAGTAACGCTGGTGGTCGGCGAGGTTCCAGCCCGCGACGCCGCCGCCGAACTCGGTCGCCGCGTAGGAGACGAGCACCGGGATCCCGTACTTCTCGGCGAACGCGTCGGCGTCCTCGGGGGCGAGGGGGGCCGTCCCCGACACCACCGAACGGACGCTGGCGAGGTCGGCCGGGTCGACGTCGGCGTCGAGCACCATCCGCAGGGCGGCGGGCACGAGGCTCACCGTCCTCGGCCGGTGCCGGCGCACCGCGTCGAGCCAGCCGTCGACCGTGAAGCGCTCGAGCAGCGAGAACGAGCGCCCGTCGTTGACGCACTGCAGGACGCGGAACAGCCCGCCGAGATGGACGAGCGGAGAGTTGACGATCGCGACGCCCGACCGCAGCCGGAGCGCGTCGTCGCGGTCGGACTCGTAGTGCTTCGCCCCGACGAGCACGCGCTCGAGCGTGGCGTAGGTGAGGTCGATGCGCTTCGGCGGCCCGGTCGTCCCACTCGTGAGCATGCGGACGGCGACGCCCGGCCGCCGGCGTGCCGCCGTCCGCTCGGCCGCGGAGGTCGCGACGACCGGCTCGCCGAGGTCGCCCGTCCGAAGGGTCGCGGGACGGCTCCGGTCGTCGACGTGCGCGTCGAGGTCGGCGGGCTCACCGGCGAGGAGCGGGAGGTCGAGGGAGTCGATGTCGGCCCGGGTGCGGCCGACGCCGCGCTGCGGGTTGATCGTGACGACGCAACCGCCGGCACGCAGGACCCCGAGCAGGAAGCCGACCGACGCCGGACGGTTCCGCAGCAGCACACCCACCTCGAAGCCGGGCTCCGGCACGTGGGCGGCGACCGCGTCGATCGTCGACCCGAGCTCGCCCCACGTCCGCCACCGTGACTCGAACTCGACCGCGGGCTTCGACGGGTCGAGCCCGACGATGTCGGCGATGCGCGCACTCAGCCCTTCGGCCGCCCGCGCCGGATCGGCCGGGGCGGGCGGGGGCGACATCGTGCGCGAAGATGTCAGACATCTCGCGAACCAGTCAAGCCGGAGGTCCACGCGCGATGACAGCGCCCGACACGCGGGACGCGCCGCTGCACGGCGTGCGCGTCGTCGACTTCTCGCAGGTCGTGTCGGGCCCGATCTGCGGGCGGCTCCTGGCCGACCTCGGTGCGGACGTCGTGAAGGTGGAGCCGTTCGAGGGCGACGTGATCCGCCTCCTCGAGCCGAAGGTCGGCGACGACGGGACGAGCGTCTACTTCACGTGGGCCAACGCCGGGAAGCGCTCGGTCGCCGTCGACCTGCGCGACGCGCGCGGGGCCGACCTCGTGCGGCGCCTCGCGCTCGCGAGCGACGTCGTGCTCGAGAACTTCCGCCCGGGCGTGCTCGAGAAGTACGGGCTCGACCCTGCGACGCTCCTCGAGCTCGACCCGTCGCTCGTGTACTGCTCGATCAACGGCTACGGCATCGCGAACTCGTGGTCGAACCGGCGCGCGTACGCGGCGATGGTGCAGGCCGAGGTCGGGCGCGTCGAGCTCGACGCCCGGCTGCGGAACGCGCCGATGGAGCAGAGCCCGCACGTCGACGGCGACATCACGCCCGGCCTGCTCGCGGTGAGCGGCATCGTCGCCGCCCTGTTCCGCCGCGAGCGGACGGGCGTCGGCGACCACCTCGACGTCTCGATGGCGGAGGCCCTGCTCTACACCGACGAGTGGACGACCACCGAGCTGACCGGTTGGGAGGGCGAGCGCATCCCCGACACGTGGAAGTACCCGGTGTTCACCACCGCCGACGGTCGGGGGGTCGCGTTCATGGGCGACCCGCACCCCCGGGTCGTCGAGGTCGCGGCGGCGCTGACCGACGAGCCGATCGTGCCGGCGGCGACACGCGACGAGTCGCTGAAGCTCATCGGCGACCTCGTCGCCACCTACCCCGACTTCGCGGCGCTCGAAGCGCGCCTCGATCCCTTCGGCTTCCTCGTCGCCGAGGTGCGCACGGTCCGGGAGATGGCCGCGACGCCGTGGGCCGCGGAGCGCGCCGTCTTCGACGAGGTCGAGCCCGGGGCGATGGTCCCGGCGCGCCCGTTCCGGGCACGGACCGCGGCGGTCGGCGTGCGGGGCCGCGCCCCGCGGCTGGGGGAGCACACCCGGCCGGTGCTCGCCGAATGCCTCGGGCTCGACGACGCCGCGCTGGACGCGCTCGAGGCCGACGGAGTGATCGCGTCGCGGCGCCCGGCCGCGGCCGACGCGAGCCTCGACGAACGCCGGCCGGGACGCCGGCAGTGACCGGCCGCGTCTTCGCCCGTCGGCGCCGGCGAGTGCCGGACCTACCATCCCGGCCGTGAAGTTCATCCTGCAGTACCCCGAGGTCGGCGGGCTCGAGCGCGACCTGCTCGACTGTGGCGAGATCGGCGAGGTCGCGGCGTGGGCGGAGGCCGCCGGCTTCGACGGCCTGTCGCTCACGGAGCACCCGGCGCCGGGCGCGAACTGGCTGACGCACGGCGGGCACCAGAGCCTCGACCCGTTCGTCGCGCTCGCGTTCGCGGCCGCCGCGACCGAGCGGCTCCGGCTCCTCACGTACCTGGCCGTCGTGCCGTACCGCAACCCGCTGCTGCTCGCGAAGTCGGCGGCCTCCCTCGACCGGCTCTCGAACGGGCGGTTCACGCTCGGGGTCGGCACCGGCTACCACAAGACCGAGTTCTTCGCGCTCGGCGTCGACTTCGACACGCGCAACGAGCTGTTCGACGAGGCGCTCGACGTGCTGCCGCTCGCGTGGTCGGGCGACCCGTTCTCGTACCAGGGGAGGCACTTCGACGCCCGTGGCGTGGTCCAGCGCCCGCGGCCGGCGCAACAGCCGATCCCGATCTGGATCGGCGGCAACTCGGCGCGGTCGCGGAGGCGCGTCGCCGAGCGGGCGCAGGGCTGGATGCCCATGGGCGGCACCCCGGAGCTCGCCGCGACGACGCGCACGCCCCACATCGCCTCCGTCGACGCGCTCGCCGCGATGGTCGCGGAGGTGAGGGAGCTGGCGGGGGAGCGCGGGCCCTCGCTCGACTTCGTCGTGCAGTACCACGACGAGGCCCTCGCTCGTGATCCTGCGAGCGACGTGCAGCGTCATCGCGACGCGATCGCCCGCTACGCGGAAGTGGGCATCACCTGGGTCGTCGTCGGCGCCGCGTGCCCGACACCCGCCGAGCACCGGGCCTTCATCGACGCGTTCGGCGAGACGTACCTGTCACCGTGAGCCGGGCGTCGGCCCAACCGCCGGCGACGGCGATCTCGGTGACGGCGCGGCGGCGCGCGAACCGCCAGTTCCCGTCGACCACGGTGAGCTCGTCGTCGTAGCGGCCGCAGTGGTCGAAGCCACGGGCGGTGAGCACCTCGAAGGACGAGCCGGCCCGGGCCGTGCGCCGGTCGACGATTTCGATCCACGTGGCCGCGGTGAAGTGGCGCACCGCCTCCGGGCGACCGGCACCGCCCGGGCCCGCACCGACGAGCGACGTGAGGAACGCGGCGATGGCGCCCGGGCCGGTGTGCCGGCGGCCGCCGGCTTCGAGCACGCCGTCGGGGGCGAACAGCCCGGCCAGCTCGGCGATCCGGCCCCGGTCGCCGAACGAGTTGTAGCGGGCGATCAGCTCGCGGATCGCCTCGCGCGCGCCGAGCTCCCAGGTCTCCATGCGTGGGCTCCGCCGGTTGGGGTGGCGGCCGAGGCCTGCGGCCGCGACGTGCTCTCGCCGCCCGTCCGCCGGCCGCGCTCGCGACGACGGCCACGACGATCGCCGCAAATTGTTATAACATTTCGCGCGTCTCCCGGACCCGCTCCACCTGGAGAAGAACGCCATGGACCTGGCATTCGCGGCGGTCGACGCCGATCAGCACTACTACGAGGCACTCGACGCCTGCACCCGGCACCTCGACCGTGACTTCCGCGACCGCGGGGTGCAGGTCGTGACGCAGGGGACGCACACGCTCCTGCTCGCGGGCGGGCAACTGTTCCGCTTCATCCCGAACCCCACCTTCGACCCGATCATCGTGCCCGGGTGCCTCGACTCGATGTTCCGCGGCCAGGTGCCCGAGGGCGTCGACCCGCGCACGCTGACCAAGGTGGAGCCGCTGCGCGCCGAGTACCAGGACCCGGCGGCGCGCATCACCGTCCTCGACGAGCAGGGGCTCGACACGGTCCTCATGTTCCCGACCCTGGGCTGCGGCGTCGAGCAGGCGCTCCGCTTCGACATCCCGGCCACGATGGCGACCCTGCGCGCCTTCAACCGCTGGCTCGAGGAGGACTGGACCTTCTCCTACGAAGGCCGGCTCGTCACCGCGCCGATGATCTCGCTCGCCGATCCCGAGGCCGCGGTGGTCGAGGTCGACCACCTCGTCGAGCACGGCGCGCGCATCGTGCACGTCCGCCCGGCGCCGGTGCCCGACGGCCACGGCCGGGGCTTCTCGCTCGGCGACGCCCGGCACGACCCGGTGTGGGCACGCCTCGCGGAGGCTTCGATCCCCGTGGCGTTCCACCTCGGCGACAGCGGTTACGACGCGACGATCGCGGCCGCGTGGGGCGGGCGCGACAAGTTCGAGCCCTTCCGCGGCGTCGACGCGTTCTCGAAGCTCCTCGTCTCCGATCGTGCCATCCACGACACGATCGGGAGCCTCGTCGTCCACGGTGTGTTCCACCGGCACCCCGGCCTCCGGGTCGCGAGCATCGAGAACGGCTCCGACTGGGTCCACACGCTCGTGAAGCGGCTGAAGAAGCAGGCGAACCAGACGCCGTGGGTCTTCGCCGACGACCCGCTCGACACGATCCGTGCGCACGTGTGGATCACGCCGTACTACGAGGAGGACATGCGGAAGCTCGCGGACCTCATCGGCGTCGAGCGCGTCCTGTTCGGCTCCGACTGGCCCCACGGCGAGGGGCTCGCGCGACCGACGGACTTCCTGAAGGAGCTCCACGACTTCTCCGACGACGAGATCCGCAAGGTCATGCGCGAGAACGCGCTCGACCTCCTGCACGGGCCTCGATGACCGAGAGCGAGCAGCGGGTCCGCCTCGAGCGCGATCACGAGGCGCACGTCGCGCGGATCACGATCGACAACGTGGAGCGCCGCAACGCCTACGACCCGCCCATGCGGCGGCAGATGGGCGCGTACCTCGACGAGCTCGCCGCCGACGACGACGTCAAGGTCGTGATCCTGCGCGGCGCCGGCGGCGTCTTCAGCACCGGCGCCGACATGCAGAACGCCTACGCGTGGTACGGCAACGGGGAGAGCCGGCGGCCGAGCCAGCGCCGGCGGCTCGGCGTCGACCGCGAGAGCTTCGCCTTCTACCACGAGTACCTGCACTTCCCGAAGATCACGCTGGCCCAGGTCGAAACCTACGCCCTCGGCGGGGCGTTCGAGCTCGCGCTCATGTCTGACCTCGCGGTCGTCGCGCGTGACGCGCAGCTCGGGATGCCCGGCGCCAAGCTGCTCGGCCCCGCGCTCGGCAACCTGCACCTCTTCTTCTACCGGCTCGGCCCGGTGCTTGCCCGGCGCCTGCTGCTCACGGGCGACACGATGGCCGCCGGCGAGGTCGAGCACCTCGGCCTCTTCACCGAGGTCTGCGACCCCGGGCAGGTGCCCGCCCGGGCCGAGTTCTGGGCGGCGAAGGTGGCGCGGATGCCGGCCGACGGGCTCGCGATCGCCAAGGCCGGCTTCTCGCTCATCGAGCAGACCCAGGCGTACGTCGCCGAGGAGGCGACCGGCTTCATGCTGCACGCGTTCGCGACCAACCTCCGCTTCGAGGACGACGAGTTCAACTTCGTCAAGACGCGCGCGAAGGTCGGGACGAGCGAGGCGTTCAAGCTCCGCGACCGCCACTTCGGCATCGACGAGACCCACGAGACGTGAGCGAGCGGGGAGCGAGCCGGGTATCCCGGCTCGCCGCGAGCGGGGCCCGAGCGGCCCGGCGCGCAGCGCCGAGAGCGGGGGAGACATGAGCGAGCGGGGAGCGAGCCGGGTATCCCGGCGCGGCCGACTCGAGGGCAAGGTCGCGATCGTCACCGGGGGCGCGTCCGGGTTCGGGCGCGCCACCGCGCTGCGCTTCGCCGCCGAGGGCGCGCGGGTCGTGATCGGCGACCTCGACGAGGCCGGCGGCCGCGAGACGGTCGACCGGATCGCGGCCAGCGCCGCGGGCGACGGCGAACCGGTCGCCCGGTTCGTGCCCGGCGACGTGACCGATCCCGCGGTCGCGGCCCGGCTGGTCGAGACCGCGGTCGACCGCTTCGGCACCCTCACGACCCTCGTCAACAACGCGGGGATCGCCCAGGGCACGCCGCGCGACACCTGGGACGTCGACCCCGAGGTGTGGGACCGCCTGCTGCGGGTGAACCTCCGCAGCGTCTACGCCTGCTCACGCGCCGCGATCCCCGCGCTGGTGGAGGCCGGCGGCGGTTCGATCGTGAGCGTGGCGTCCATCGCGGCCTCGGTCTGCATCGGCGGGACGGCCTACGCGGCATCGAAGGGCGCCATCCTGAGCTACACCCGCCATCTCGCGCGCGAGCTCGCGGCGCGCGGGGTGCGGGCGAACTGCGTGTCGCCCGGCTTCATGCGCACGCCGATGTCGACCGGCGAGCGCGACGGCCTCGACGAGGCCGCGCAGGAGGCCCGGCTGGCCGAGTTCGCCCAGGGAGTCCCGATGCGGCGCGTCGGCAGTGTCGACGACATCGCGAACGCGATCCTCTTCTTCGCCAGCGACGAATCGGGATACGTCACGGGCCAGGAGCTCGTGGTGGACGGGGGATACCTTGTGCGATGACCTACGAGACGATCCTCTACGACGTGACCGATCGGATCGCGACGATCACGTTCAACCGACCGGAGCGCCTCAACGCCGTCAACCTGAAGATGGGCGGTGAGCTGCGCGACGCGTACGCCGCCGCCGAGGCGGACGACGACGTCTGGACGATCATCGTCACCGCCAACGGGCGCGCCTTCTGCTCAGGTGCCGACGTCGAGGGTGTCCCGGCCGACGGCCGGGTACCGCACGAGGGCCGGTACCTCTCCCACATCCGCGAGTGGGAGGCGCCGCAGGAGGCGACACCGCCGTTCCGCTCGATGGCCAAGCCGATCGTGGTGGCCGTCAACGGGTTGTGCTGCGGCGCCGGCATGGACCTGGTGACGACCGGCGACCTCGTGATCGCGTCCGAACGCGCCGAGTTCTTCGACCCGCACGTCAGCATCGGCCTGGTGTCGGGACGCGAGATGGTCAGGGTGGCGCGCACGCTCCCGGTCAACGTCGCGATGCGGATGGCGCTGCTCGGCAAGCACGAGCGGCTGAGCGCGCAGCGCGCGTACGACCTCGGCCTGATCACCGAGATCGTCGAGCACGACCGGCTCCAGGACCGCGCCCGCGAGCTGGCCGAGACGGTGAACCGGAACGCGCCCCTCGCGGTGCGCGGGACCCGCCTCGCGATCCGCAAGGGACTCGGGCTCCCGCTGTACGAGGCGGAGCTGCTCGCCGAGGCGTTCCGCGAGCGCGTGCTCCACACCGACGACGCCGCCGAGGGCCCGCGGGCGTTCCTCGAACGGCGCGAGCCGAACTGGGAGTGCAAGTGACCTACGAGACGATCGTCTACGACGCGGACCCCGGGTCGCACGTCGCGACGATCACGCTCAACCGCCCCGACCGGCTCAACGCGTTCAACCGAACGATGTGCGAGGAGGTCGCGCACGCCTGGCGGGCGGTCAAGGACGACGACTCGGTGCACGCGGTCGTGCTGCGAGCGGCTGGTGAGGCCGCGTTCTGCGCGGGCCTCGACGTGAAGGAGTCGTTCGGGCAGCCGGAGATGGTGTGGAACCACGCCGACCCGGGCGAGATGCTCTCGCCGAAGTGGCAGCACGTCTGGAAGCCCGTGGTCTGCGCGGTGCACGGCATCTGCACCGCGGGCGCCTTCTACTTCGTGAACGAGGCCGACGTGGTGATCTGTTCGCCCGACGCGACCTTCTTCGACTCGCACGTCACGTTCGGGATGGTCTCCGCCATCGAACCCGTGGGGTTGATGCGCCGCATCGGGCTGGGCGACACGCTGCGTATAGCGCTGCTCGGGAACCGCGAGCGCGTCGGCGCCGAGACCGCTCTGCGGCTCGGGATCGTCACCGAGGTCGTCGCCCGCGACGGGCTGTGGGAGCGCGCCGACCAGCTCGCCCGCACGATCGCGTCGTTCCCGCCGGTGGCGACCCAGGGGACGGTACGCGCGATCTGGGAGTCGCTCGACAAGCCCTACCGGGCCGCCGTCGAACAGGGCCTGATCTACACGCGGCTCGGCAACCCGATCGGCATGGCCGAGGTCGACCGGGCCGCGGTCCCGAAGTCGCCGCCCGAGATCCGCTGACCCCGGGGACACGCGTGGAACGTTGGACGTTCGGGGAGGCGCCGCTCGACGAGACGGTCGAGCTCGCGTCGGTGCTGCGCGACCTCATGGGTACGGCCCTCGCGCTCGAACAGCCGTCCGACGAGCTGCGCGCCCTCGTGGCCGACCTGCGCGCCCGCCAGACTCGGTTGGCGGCGCAGCTCCCGCCCGACCTGAGGCCGCGCGTCGGCGACGATCCGTCGCCCGACCGCCGCGTCTACCTCGACCATTCGCGCGACGTCGGCGACTACAACGCCTGCTTCCCGCGCTACGAGCTCACGGTCGCCGACGACCGCGCGGTGGGGCGGGTCGAGTTCCCGATCGTGTACGAGGGGCCGCCCGGAGTCGTGCACGGCGGGTTCCTCGCCGTGTTCTTCGACTGCGCCTTCCAGCAGCTCAACTGCGACATGGGAGTGGCGGGCAAGACGCGCAGTCTCGCCCTGCGCTACCGGCGGCCGGTGCCGATCCTCGCCGAGCTCGAGATCGAGGCTCACCGAACGGTCGCCGACGGGTCGATCGAGTCGAGCGGCGAGCTGCGCCTCGACGGCACGGTCATGTGCCGGGCCGAGATGAGCGCCGTGCTCGGCGACCGCGCCGCGCTGCCCGCCGTCTCACCCCGGCGGCGCCCGTGACGACCGTCGGCGCGGTCCTCCGGGAGCAGGCTCGCGAACGGCCCGGCGCGGACTTCGTCGTATCGGAGACGGAACGGCTCACGTACGGCGCGGCCGAGCAGCGGTCGCGGGCGATCGCCCGCGGCCTGCTCGCCGAAGGCGTCGGCAAGGGCGCGCGGGTCGCGCTGCTCTACCCGACCGGCATCCCGTTCGTCGTCGCGTGGCTCGCCGCCGCCCGCATCGGCGCCGTCGCGGTGCCGGTCAGCACGTTCTCCAAGGCCGACGAGCTGCGCGACCTCCTGGCGCGGAGCAGCGCCGGAACGCTCGTCGGTCTCACCGAGCACCGGGGCAACGACTACGTGACGGCGTTGCACACCGGTTGCGACCTCGACCTGTCACGGCCGGGGCCGTGCCGGTCGGCCCGCGTGCCCTCGCTGCGGCGCGTCCACCTGGAGGTCGACCCCGCAGGCACCGGTGCGATCCACACCGACCACGCGCTCGCGGCGCTCGTCGACGCGGGAGCCGCCGTCACCGACGAGCTGCTCGACGCGGTCGAAGCCGACGTCACACCCGACGACCGCATGGTGATCGTGCACACGTCCGGCTCGACGAGCGCGCCCAAGGGCGTGATCCACCAGCACGGCCCGCTCCTGCGCCACCTCGACAACCTCAACTGGCTGCGCGGGTTGACCGCGGGCGTGAAGCTCTTCTCGAACTCGCCGATGTTCTGGATCGGCGGGCTCGCCTACAACGTCGCGGGCACGCTCGTCGCCGGCGCGACGCTCCTGTGCCCGACCTCCACCGACACTCGCGAGACCCTCGACTTCCTCGAGCGCGAGCGACCCGAGCTCGTCAACGGCTTCGCGCAGTCGATCGCGCACCTCATGGCCGACCCCACGTTCGCGGCGCGTGACTTCTCGTCGATCCGATCGGGCAACCTCTACCCGATCATGCCCGAGGCGCTCCGGCCGCGCGACCCGGAGCTGCGCCACAACATGCTCGGCATGACCGAGGCGGGCAGCGTCTGCCTGATGAGCACCGACGAGTCCGACCAGCCCGAGCACCGGCGCGGTTCGTTCGGCAGGCCGGTGCCCGAGTTCGAGGCCCGGATCGTCGACCCCGAGGCGCTCACCGAGCGCCCGACGGGCGAGATGGGGGAGCTGTGGCTGCGCAGCCCCCTGCTCATGGAGGGCTACGAAGGTCGCGAGCGCTGGACCGTCTTCACCCCCGACCAGTGGTACCGCACCGGCGACCTCTTCACCCGCGACGCCGACGGGTTCTTCTACTTCGTGGGCCGCCGCGACGACATGATCAAGACCGGCGGTGCCAACGTGTCGCCGCGCGAGGTCGAGGCGGTGCTGCGCGACGTCACCGGCGGGCTGCTCCCGATCGTGTTCGGCGTGCCCGACGAGGAGCGCGGCGCGATCGTCGCCGCGGTGATCGTCGCCGACGACGACGCCGCCTTCGACGCCGACGAGGTTCGCGAGGCCCTGCGGGCGCGGCTCTCGGCGTTCAAGGTGCCGCGCAAGATCGTCCGGTTCGCGCCGACGGAGCTGCCCGTACTGTCGAGCGGCAAGCCCGACATGCGCCGCATCGTGGAGATCGTCGGTGAGCAGTGAGCGGCTGACCGTCCCCGCCCTGATCGCACGCTGGGCGGGCGAGCAGCCCGACCGGCAGTTCCTCGTCGCCGACGACGCGACGCTGACCTACGGCGACCTCGAGCGCGCGACGCGCGACGCGGCCGCGCGCTGCGCGGCTAACGGCGTCGTCAAGGCCTCGCGGGTCGGCGTGCTCATGCCCAACTCGGCGAGTTGGGCGGTCGCCGCGTTGGGCCTCGCGCGCATCGGCGCAGTGGTCGTCCCGCTGAGCACGCTGCTGCGCCCGCCCGAGCTCGAAGCCCAGCTCCGCACCGCGGCCGTCGAACGGCTGCTCGTCGTCCCCGAGTTCCGCGGCCGCCACTACCTCGACGACCTGCGCGCGATCTCCGACGGGCTCGTACCCGATCGCGCGCCGATCTTCGACCGTGCCGTCCCGCGCCTCCGCGCCATCGAGATCTGGCAGTCGCCGCCGGCCGCGGCTCCGGCGGACGCGTCCATCGCCGACGCGCTCGCCGCAGCCGTCCGTCCCGCCGACGACCTCGCGATCATCTTCACGTCCGGCAGCCGTGGCGCACCGAAGGGCGTGATCCACACGCACGGCGGTGCACTCGGCGCGACCGCGGCCGGGCTCGAGGCCCGCTGCGTGACCCGCGACGACCGCCTCTACATCCCGATGCCGTTCTTCTGGGTCGGCGGCTTCGGGACCGGCCTGCTCTCCGTGCTCGTCGCCGGCGCGACGCTCGTCAGCGAGGCGCAGCCCGAACCCGCGCGCACGCTCCGGCTCCTGCAGGACGAGCGCGTCACGCTGTTCCGCGGATGGCCCGACCAGGCCGAGACGCTGGCCGCTCACCCTGCGTTCGCGTCGACCGACCTGAGCCGCCTGCGCCCGGGGAGCCTGCAAGCCGTCCTCCCGGCGCCGGCGGCGCCCGGCCGGCGCGCCGGCCTGCTCGGCATGACCGAGACGTTCGGGCCGTACTGCGGCGACCGGCTCGACCGCGACCTCCCCGAGGGGAAGGAGGGAAGCTGCGGCCGTCCGTTCGCCGGCGTCGAGGTCCGCATCGTCGACCCCGACACCGGCGACGCGCTCCCTGCGGGCGAGCTCGGCGAGATCCACGTGCGCGGACCGAACCTCATGCGCGGCATCTGCGGCCGGACGCGCGGCGAGGTCTTCACCGCCGACGGCTTCTTCGCGACCGGCGACCTCGGTGTGCTCGACCCCGACGGCTACCTCTTCTTCCGCGGTCGGCGCGACGACATGTTCAAGGTGAAGGGCGCCAGCGTCTACCCCAGCGAGGTCGAGGCCGCGCTGCGGGCCATCCCCGAGGTCGAGCGCGCCGTCGTCGTCGACGTCGTGGACGACGGGATCACCGCGGTCGGCGCGCTCGTGGCACTCCGACCCGGATCGCAATGCAGCGTCGACGAGCTGGCCGCGTCGACGCGCGCGCGACTCAGCGCGTTCAAGGTCCCGACGCGCTGGACGTTGCGAAGCGCCGACGAGATCCCGACGACCGCGACGGGCAAGATCGACCACGATGCCGTTCGCCGGATCCTCACCGAACCGGGATGAGCTCGAAACGGCCTGCGGTATCGTGGACGATTCACCGGTCGGCGCACGAGACGAGGTGACCGCAGTGGCGGTGCAGGACCGCGAGAAGAGCCGCGAGAAGCCGGAGGTCATCGCGGCCGAGCTGCGCTCCATGATCGTGACCGGCAAGCTGCGTGACGGCGCCTCGCTCGGGCGCGAGTCGGATCTCGTCGAGCGCTTCGGCGTGTCGCGGCCGTCGCTGCGCGAGGCGCTGCGGATCCTGGAGGCCGAGGGGCTCGTCGCGGTCGTCCGGGGTGTACGCGGGGGCGTGGTCGTCCGCCAGCCCGACGAGCGCGTCACGGCCCGCAACGCGGCGCTCGTCCTGCAGTTCCGCAACACCACCCTCGCCGATGTCCACGAGGCCCGCACGATCATCGAACCGGCTGCGGCCCGGATGCTGGCGTCCGCCCGTGACCGGCGCGCCGCGGCCGAGGAGCTCCGCAAGCTGATCGCGAAGCAGCAGGACGTGATCGACGACCCGGCCGCCTTCGGCAAGGCGAACGCCGATTTCCACGAACGGCTGGTCGCGCTCGCCGGCAACCAGACGCTCGAGATCGTCGCCGAGATGCTGAACGAGATCGTCGAGCGCGCGGTCACGGCCGTGAGCCAGTCGCCGTCGGCCAACGGCTCGCTCGCGATCCGGCGCCGCGGCATCCGGTCACAGGAGCGCCTCGTCGAATTGATCGCGCTCGGCGCCGCCAACGAGGCCGAGGCTCACTGGCGCTCGCACATGGAGGTGGTCGGCAAGGTCATCCTCGGCCAGCGCGCCACCCGCGTCGTCGACCTCTTCGACCACTACTGAGCGGAGGCGCGTCCGCGCCGTCAGGCCGCGAGCGTCACGGTTCCGTCGTCGGGTCCGCGTGGGGTCTTCGGCTCGCGGTCGGGTCGGTCGGGCGGGATGGCGGTGATCTGCCCGCCGGGACCGCGTTCGAGTTGCCAGCCGCCCTCGTGGCAGAGCACGTGGTGGCGGCGGCACAGCAGGACGAGGTTGTCGAGGTCGGTGGGGCCGCCGTGCTGCCACGGCACGAGGTGGTGGGCGTCGCAGTAGCGGGGTTGGCGGTCACAGCCGGGGAAGCTGCAGTGCCGGTCGCGGCGCACCAGGGCCCGGCGTTGGGCGCGGGTGATGAGGCGGCTGCGGCGGCCGAGGTCGAGCAGCTCGGAGTCGCCGCGCATGATCACGCGGCCAACCGCGCAGTCACAGGCGAGGCGGTGGGCCGTGACGCGGGGGATCGGGCCGATGCCTTCGAGGTCGTTGCGGATCTGGGTGAGGTCGAGGCCGGCCAGGCCGGGGTTGCGGTGCGGGTGGCCGGCGGCGGCGTCACTGGCGGTGCGGAGGTCCATGACCACGTCGAGGGTGACCCGGGGCCTGCTGCCGGTCTCGTCGCCTTCGCCGGGGTGCATCGATGCGGCAGCGAGGGCGACGAGGGCGTCGGCGCGGCGTTGGGCGGCACTGCGGGCGGGTGAGGGATCGTCGGGCGAGTGGGGTTGGTCGTGGGCTTCCAATGCGGCCAGGACGGTGGCGCCGCCTTCGGGGTCGAGGAGCCCGTCGAGGCGGACCATGCCGCCGAGGGTGACCGAGGCGTGCAGGTGACTGGCTTCGTGCTGCTTGTCGGCGTCGTCGCGTGCCAACTGGTCGTCGACGATCTCGCGCCAGCGGCGCACCAACACGTGGAACTGGTCGCCCGGCAACGACTCGGCCGGGCCGAGGAGCAGCTCGGGGTGCTCGAGATACGCGTCGCGCCGGTCGTGGACGGCCCGGGCGATCTGGTGCGCCCGCCGGGTCGACACCTTTCCGGCGCGCAGGGCCTTGCCGGTCGGCTCGTGGTCGCGACACAGCCGCGCGGTTCGGACGAGCTCGCTCGCCTGCCCGCCGTCGAGCCGGGCCCGGGACCGCAGCCACGCCGCCGGTGTCACCGCGCCGTCGAGCTCCCATTCGCCCGAGTGCTCCCACGGCCCGACCCGGCGCACCGCCTCCGCCTGCAGCCGGTCGGCTTGTGCCAGCAATCCGAGCAGCATCTCCGACTGGCACGGCGTCGACGCGTCCAGCTCCTCGCCGACGAACTCGTCGATCAGAGTGGCGAGCCGGCGAATGCGCTCATCGGATTCGGGCATGAATTCATCGTAAGGGTGGGGTGTGACAGTTATGGACTGGGGAATGTTGGAGTTCGATCCAGGCGACAACAGTGCGACGATGAAGGGTCGCACTAGATTCGGTGGTGCAATACCACCGCCACGGCATACGTAGCGCGTGCACGTGCTGAGTGTGGTGCGGAGCGGAGCCTGCATCGCCCGGGGCCCGATGGGAACCGGTGTTTGGCGTCCGACGCGCGATCGAGGCGGTCTGGCCCGCGGCGCCGGGGGGATCCCGGCGACGCGTACGGATCGGTCGTCGCTCGGTGCGGACCGACGCTCAAGTTGGGACAGCGGGGAGGATGCGCCGACTTGACCGCCGCGGCAATTGTCTGACATCTTGCGGGCGGCCGTCGGGCCGGGCCAGCGCGGCGCGAGTCGAGGAGTGAGCGGAAGGTGAACGACGCCTCGGTCGCCGGGCTCGACGTCGAGCATGACGGCGCGGTGTTGCGGCTGCGGCTCGACCGCCCGCAGAAGCGCAACGCGATCGACGACTCGAGGATGTACGGCCTGATCGACGCGATCGACGCCGCCGGCCGCGACGACGGCATCCGGGTGATCGTGCTGTCGGGATCGGGTGACGACTTCTGTGCCGGGTTCGACATCATCGAGCGCAACGCCCCGGGTGCCCCGAAGCTCCGGGTGGGGAGCCTGCAGCGCCGGCTGCCCGCGCACGCGCACCGGCTGATCCCGCTGATCACGGAGGTGCAGACGCCCGTCGTCTGCGCGGTGCGCGGGTGGGCGGCCGGGATCGGCCTCGCGATCGCGCTCGCTGCCGACTTCACGGTGGCGGCGGCCGACGCCCGGTTCTGGGCGCCGTTCGTGGAGCGCGGCTTCACCGCGGACAGCGGCGCGACGTGGATGCTGCCGCGCCGGATCGGCGAGGTGCGCGCCCGCGAGATGCTCGAGCTGGGGCGGGTCGTCAGCGGCGCCGAGGCGGCCGACTGGCTGATGGTCCACCGGGCCGCACCCGCCGACGAGCTCGACGCCGCCGTCGAGGAGGTGGTCGGCCGGCTCGCGACGAGCGCGACGGTCGCCGTCGGCCTGACCAAGTGGTTGCAGCACGCCGGCGCACAGACGACGCTGGAGGCCCATCTGCGCAACGAGGCGTTCGCGATGGAGCTGTCGTCACGGAGCGAGGACTTCCGCGCCGGCATGCGGGCGCTGGTCGAGAAGCAGACGCCCGTGTTCACCGGCCGGTGACGGCCGCCGTGACCGGCGGGACCTGAGGGGAGAGCGAGAGGGATGCGGCTCGACGGCAAGGTCGCGCTGGTGACGGGGGGCACCCGCGGCATCGGCCGCGGGATCGTGGAGATGCTCGTCGCCGAGGGCGCGGCGGTCGGGTTCACGGGCCGCAACGAGGAGAACGGCCGCGCGGTCGAAGCGGCGGTCGCCTCGGCCGGCGGACGCGCCATGTTCGTCCGCGCCGACAACGGCGTCGAGGCCGACCTCGCGGCTGCGGTGGACGCGACCGTCGCGCGGTACGGCCCGCTCACGACCCTTGTCAACAACGCGATCTCCGACGACGCCGGGAGCGGCAAGGACAGCCACGTCGACACGATCGACAACGAGACGTTCGAGAACATCATGCGCATCGCGCTGACCGGCACGTACTGGGCGTGCAAGTACGCGATCCCCGAGATGCGCAAGGCCGGCAACGGGTCGATCGTCAACATCTCGGCGAGCTCGTCGAAGGCGGCGCTCCCCGAGCGGCCCGCGTACCACGCGTCGAAGGGCGCGATCAACGCGATGACGCGACAGCTCGCCGTCGACTACGGGAAGGAGGACATCCGCGCGAACACCATCATCGTCGGCTTCGTGTTCACCGGGTCACCCGAGATGACGGCCATCCTGGCCGACCCCGTGATGCGGGCCGCGTTCGAGAAGAACATCATGGTGCCGCGCTTCGGCGAACCGGCCGACATCGCTGCGGGCGTCGTCTACCTCGCGTCCGACGAGTCGAAGTACGTGACGGGCACGGAGCTCACGATCGACGGCGGGGCGCTGTGCCACCAGGCGCTCCCCGAGCTCGACTTCGAGACGATGCGGGCCGGCCGGTAGCGCCGAGCGCAGGTGAGGACGATGGACCTTCTGGCCACCGACGACCAGACCTTCCTCTGGGACACGACCCGCACGTTCTTGGAGCGCGAGTGCCCGCTCACCACGGTTCGCGAGCTCGCCGGCTCGGCCGACGGCTTCGACCGCGACTTCTGGCGGCAGGGCGCGTCGCTCGGGTGGACGTCGCTGCTGGTGCCCGAGGCGCTCGGGGGTGGCGCGATCACGGGAACGGGCGTCGCCGACCTCGCGGGCCTCGCCGAGGTGTTCGGCGCGCACGCCGCGCCCGGACCGCTGCTGCCCACCAACGTCGTCGCCGCGGCACTGGCGCGGCGCGGGACGGCCGAGCAGCAGGCGGAGCTCGTCGGCGGGCTGCTCTCGGGCGAGACCGTCGCCGCGTGGGCCCACGCGCAACCCGCCCGGCCGGCACTCGCCCCGCCCGCGGGCGTGACCGCGACCCGCGACGGCGACGACCTCGTGCTCACCGGGGTGAAGGCGCCGGTCGAGGCTGGCGCGCAGGCGGACGTGCTGCTCGTCACGGCGGCCACGACCGACGGCCCCGTGCAGGTGCTCGTCGACCCGCGCGGGCCGGGTGTCGCCGTGACGCCGCTCGAGAGCGTCGACCTCGCCAGGCGCTACGCGCGCGTCGAGCTCGACGGAGCGCGTGTGCCGGCGTCGGCCGTCGTCGGCGATCCGGCGACCGGGCGCGACGACATCGAGTGGCAACTCCAACTGGCCGCCGTCGTCCAGTCGGCCGAGATCGTCGGTGCCGCCCAGGTCGCGTTCGACCTCACGCTGGCCTGGACCTTCGACCGCTACACGTTCGGGCGGCCGCTCGCGTCGTACCAGGCGATCAAGCACCGCGTCGCCGACATGCGGCTCTGGCTCGAAGCCGGCCACGCCCTCGCGGCGGCCGCCGCCGCCGACCTCGACGCCGGCGCGGCCGCCGGCCCCGAGGTGGCCAGCGCCGCCAAGGCCTACACCGGCGAGCACCTCACCGACCTCGTCCAGGAGTGCATCCAGCTCCACGGCGGGATCGGCCTGACCTACGACCACGACCTGCACCTCTTCCTCCGGCGCGTCGTGGCCGACCGCGTCACGCACGGCACGCCCGCCGAGCACCGCATGCGCGTGACCGACTTCCGGGAGCTCGCGTCGTGACGTGGCCGGCGGCGGCCGCGCCTCCCGACGGCGACGTCGAGCCCGTCGAGGAGTTCCGCGCCCGGGCACGGGCCTGGATCGCCGGGAACCTGCCGCGGTCCGATCCCGCCCGCCTGCACCTGCCCGCGTACCGCATCACGGCCGGCACCGAGGAGGAGGAGCTCGCCGAGGTCGACCGCAACCGCCGGCTCCAGCGGCTGCTGTGGGACGGCGGGTTCGCGGGCATCTGCTTCCCGCGCGAGTACGGCGGGCTCGGGCTCACCCCCGAGCACCAGCGCGCGTTCAACGCCGAGACGACCGGCTACGAGACGCCCGCGCTCATCCAGGTCCCGACGTTCGTCCCGTGCGCCGCCGTCCTGCTCGACTTCGGCACCGAGGAGCAGAAGCGCCGTCACATCCCGGCGATGCTGCGCGGCGAGGAGATCTGGATGCAATTCCTCTCCGAGCCGAGCGGTGGTTCCGACGTCGCCGGCGCGTTGACGACCGCCCTGCGCGACGGCGACGACTGGATCCTGAACGGGTCGAAGATCTGGACGACCGGCGCGTGGTACGCCGACTACGGGCTCTGCCTCGTGCGCACGAACTGGGACGTCCCCAAGCACCGCGGGCTCACCGTCTTCATCGTCGGCGTCCGCCAACCCGGCGTCGAGCTGCACCGCATCGAGATGATCGACGGCAACCGCGAGTTCTGCCAGGAGTTCCTGACCGACGTGCGGGTACCCGACTCGAACCGCGTGGGAGAGGTCGACGACGGCTGGACCGTCGGCACCCGCTGGATGTTCCACGAGCGCAACGCCATGGGGGGCGGCTCGCCCTACGTCACGGGGGTCCGGCACGGCAACGTCGAGGCGCCGACGGGCGCCGACCGCCTGATCGATGTCGCCCGCCGGGCCGGGCGCCTCGGCGACCCGCGGGTGCGCGAGCTCGTCGGCGGCCACGCGGTGCTGGCGCGGGCGCAGATCGCGCTGACGCGGCGAGTCGCGACCGGTGTGCAGCTCGGCCGGCTCCCCGACTCGGCGACCGCGCTCACGCGGCTGATGAGCGCCGAGGTCGAGCAGCGCCGCCTCGACGTCGCGCTCGAGATCGCCGGCCCGGCGGCGGCCGGCGGGGAGCCGGGCGAGCTGTTCCACGCCGGCACCGAGTACCTCCTGCGCCAGCAGGCGAGCATCGGCGGCGGGACGACGGAGATGGCGCGCAACAACGTCGCCGAGCGGATGCTCGGGATGCCGCGCGAGCACAACCCGTACACGAACGTGCCGTTCCGGGACGTGCCCAAGGGCCCGCCGGGTGCATGACGGGTCGGCAGAGATCGAGAACAACCGATACTGAGAAGGTGTGACGTGAAGACCAACTTCATCGACTACGCGGTGGACGGCCGGATCGCGACGATCACGTTGAACCGGCCCGCGGCCGCGAACGCGCAGTCGCTCGGCATGCTCGACGACCTCGACGAGGCGTGGTGCCGCGCTGCCGACGACGACGCGGTCCGCGTGATCGTGCTGCAGGCGAACGGGAAGCACTTCTCCGCCGGCCACGACATCAAGGGCGTGGGCCCCGCCGGCGGCAACGGCGGCGGCAGTGGCGGCGGGAGCTGGACGCTCGCGGGGATCTACGGCATCGAGGCCCGCAAGTTCCTCGAGTACACGCTGCGCTGGCGCAATGTGCCGAAGCCGTCGATCGCCGCCGTGCAGGGCGTCTGCATCGCGGGCGGCCTGCTGCTGTGCTGGCCGTGCGACCTCATCGTCGCGGCCGACAACGCGACCTTCTCCGACCCGGTCGTGAATCTCGGCATCGGCGGGGTCGAGTACCACGGCCACACGTGGGAGTTCGGCGCCCGGAAGGCGAAGGAGCTGCTGTTCACGGGCCGCGCGATGACCGCCGAGGAGGCCGAGCGCATCGGCATGGTCACCAAGGTGGTGCCGCTCGAACGGCTCCGCGACGAGGTGCACGAGCTCGCCGCGCAGATCGCCACGAAGCACCCGTTCGCCCTCCGCCAGGCCAAACGGGCCGTCAACCAGACGCTCGACGTGCAGGGCTTCTACGCGGCAGTGCAGGCGGTGTTCGACATCCACCAGACGGGGCACGGCCAGGCGCTCAGCGAGTCGGGCGCGCCGATCCTGATGATGCTCGACGACATGAAGGCCGAGATCGCGACCAAGGAACCGTCGAAGGAGGCGAACTGACGTGGGGTTGACGGAGAAGGTCGTGCTGTTGCGGCCCGCACCGGTCAGCGGTTGGCGCGGCCCGCGCTCGCCGTTCCTCCCCGAGTTCGACCCGTTCTGGGAGGACTCGGTCGCCGGCCTGATCGACCTCATCGGGCCGGCGCGGGTGTGCTTCGGCTCCGACTTCCCCCACGCCGAGGGCCTGGCCGAGCCGCTCTCGTGGCTCGACCAGATCGACGACCTCCCGTCCGACCAGGTCGAGCGCATCATGGGCGCCAACATGTTCGAGCTGGTGCCGGCCGCCGAGCGCGTCGCCGCCTGAGGCCGCAGCTTGGCCACGGCGACTTTCTGGGGGCTCGTCGAGCAGGCGGCCGCGAAGCGGCCCGCGGCCGTCGTGCTCGGGGACGAGGCCGGGCGCGACCTCACGTCACGCGGCTACCGCGCCGCGGCGGAGGCGGTCGCCGCCGGGCTCGTCGCGCGGGGCATCGGGCCCGGCTCGACGGTGTCG
>Ga0070741_10006536_pt1 | contig 24944 bp, 25 predicted proteins | sample Coa_R1_4_FD_66440 | JGI IMG/M metagenome (GOLD analysis project Ga0070741, IMG submission 66440) | Surface soil microbial communities from Centralia Pennsylvania, which are recovering from an underground coalmine fire - Coalmine... | ecosystem: Environmental > Terrestrial > Soil > Unclassified ... | reverse complement strand
CCTGCGCTCGATGCGCCGCGCCGGCGTCATCGCCGCCCGCGCCCGCGCCTGAGCACCGGCCTTCCCGTTCTCGGCAGGGGTAGCCTCCGCGGCCGTGGACAACGGTGAGATGCACGGGCGCGTCGTCCTCGTCACGGGCGGCAACGCGGGGATCGGCAAGGAGACGGCGGTGGGCCTCGCCGCGAAGGGCGCGACCGTCGCCATCACGGCGCGCGACGCCACCCGGGGCGCCGCGGCGCTGAAGGAGATCCGCGAGCGCACGCAGCGCAGTGACGACGGCCTCGCGGTGATGGCCCTCGACCTTGCCAGCTTCGCGTCGATCCGCGCCTTCGCCGCCGACTTCCTCGACCGGTACGACCGCCTCGACGTGCTGATCAACAACGCCGGCCTGGTGTTGCAGAGGCGCCAGGAGACGGTCGAGGGCTTCGAGATGACGTTCGGCGTCAACCACCTCGGGCACTTCCTGCTCGCCGACCTGCTCCTCGACCGCATACGCGCGAGTGCGCCGGCCCGGATCGTCAACGTCTCGTCCCACGCGCACAAGGGTGCGCGCCACGGTCTCGATTTCGACGACCTGCAGTCGACCCGTCACTACCGCGGCTTCGCCGTCTACTCGAAGACCAAGCTCGCCAACATCCTCTTCACGCGTGAGCTCGCCCGCCGGCTCGACGGCACCGGCGTCACCGCCAACGCGCTCCATCCCGGGTTCGTCGCCAGCCGCTTCGGGCGCGACGGTGACACGGGGCGCCTCGGCGACCTCGCCATGGTCTTCATCCGCCCCTTCGCCATCAACTCGGCCCAGGGCGCGCGCACCTCGATCTACCTCGCGTCGTCGCCCGACGTCGACGGCATCACAGGGCAGTACTGGTACAAGTGTGCGCTGTCGACCCCGTCACGCGCCGCGCAGGACGACGACGCCGCCCACCGGCTCTGGGCCGTCAGCGAGCAGCTGATCGCGAGCGTGGACGCGGGCGCGTAACCGCGGGCGGGCTACTTCGCGACCCACTCGCCGACGACGGGGACGAAGCCGGCGAAGACGGGGAACGGGCGGCCCTGGCCGTCGGGCAGGGGCGGGCCGAGCACGCCGTTCACACCCTTACGGGCCGCGACCGTCCACGTCGCCTGCCACGACCACAGGCTGTACAGCTCCTTCGAGAACTGCCGGTTGAGATCCTGGTAGATCGCGGCACGCTTCTCCGGGTCGGTCTCCACGCGGCCCTCGTCGAGGAGCTGGTTGACCACCGGGTCGTTGAAGTGGTTCACGTTGACCGGTGAGCCGCCCTTCCACCACACGTACTGCGCGTCGGGATCCCCACCGGGGTGGTTGCGCCAGCCGACGCTCGTGTAGTTGCCGGCGAGCGCGTCGTTGATGACGCTGCTCTGGTCCTCCGTGCGCACGCTGACCTTCACGCCGTACTTCGACGCGTTCTCCTGGATGAGCTCGCCGATCGCGACGAGCTCGGGTTCCGGCCCGGTGAGGTACTCGAACTGCAGGGGGTGGCCGTACCTCGTCTCGTACTGCTGCTCGAGCGCCCGCGCCTTCCTCGGGTCGGGCTTCGGGAAGCCCGGGTTCTTGAGGTAGCCGATCGAGCCGGGCGGGAACGGTCCCGACGCGAGCGGGAACAGGTTGTGGTTCCGGATCTGGTTGATCTCGGCGGTGTTCCGGCTGTAGGCGACGATCTGGCGCGCGAGCGGGTCGTCGAACGGTGGCCTGCTCGCGTTCAGCATGAGGTAGGTCACCTCCGAGCCCTTGGCGGACTCCGTCTCGGTGACCTGGCCCTGCTTGGCGAGATCGCGGATGCGCAGCGCCTCGGTCGCGCCGGACGTGTGCATCACGTCGATCTGGCCGCCCTCGAGGTCGTTCACCCGGGTCGGCCCGTCGGGGATCGGGAGGAACGTGATCTTGTCGAGATAGGGAAGCCCCTTGCGCCAGTAGTTCGGGTTCCGCACGGCGATCAGGTGCTCGTTCGGTCGCCACTCCTGGAGCTTGAAGGGGCCGGTCCCGATCAGGTTGCTCGCACACGTCGCCGGGTTGTTCAACTGCGCCGGCGCCGCGATCCCCGTCCTCCCGCCCTGGAAGAGATACGCAGGGAACGCGGGCCAGGGCGTCTTCGTCGTGACCAGCACGGTCAACGGGTCGGTCACGGTCACCGTTGCGATGTTGGCGAGGACGAACGAGTTGAGCGGCGCGCTGATCCGCGGGTTCGCTCCGCGGTCGCTGTCGAGGTTGAGCTTGACGGCCGCGGCGTCGAGCGGTTCGCCGTCGTGGAACGTGACGTTCGGGCGCAGCTTGATCGTCCACTGGTCGTACGTCGCGTTCGGCGTCACCGACCGGGCGAGGTACGGGACGTACTGACCCTTGTCGTTCAGGGTCACCAGCGTGTCGTAGATCGCGTTGACCACCATGATCCCCGAGACGGCGAGCTGCGCGCTCGGGAGGCAGTACCCGCCGGTCGTCTCGGCCTCGAGCCCCCAGGTGACGCTGCCACCCCGGCGCGGTGTCGCGGCCTTCCCGGGCGCGGTCGCGGCTGCCGGGCGCACGCCGCCGGCCAGCAGCGACGCGATGCAGGCGAGCGCGGCCGCGACCGCGCCGCCACGAACGAAGGTCGACCGGGCGTTCATGGAGGCCCCCCGAGCTGTTCCTGCACGACCCGCCGCCGTCACTCTACGTGGGGGACGACCGCGAAGGTCCGCGCCTCGGCGGCCCCCGGCGGCGACAATGTCGCCGTCCTGAACGGGCGGGGCTGTGCGAAGGAGGCATTCGCATGACGCAACGAGGGCGCATCTTCGTCGCCGAGCTCGTCGGCACCCTGATCCTGGTCGTCGGCGGTCCGGGGACGGCCATCTTCGCCGGGAGGTTCGTCGGCGGCACCCTGGGCGTCGCGTTCGCCTTCGGGTTGAGCCTCCTGTGCGCCGCCTACCTGTTCGGCAGCATCTCGGGCTGCCACATCAACCCGGCCGTGACGCTCGGGCTGTGGGCGCTGGGCAAGACGAAGAGCGAGGACGTTCCCGTCTACCTGGTCGCGCAGATCGTCGGCGGGGCGCTCGGCGGTCTCGTCATCTGGGGGATCCTGAAGAGCTCCGACGTCGCCGGCCTCGACACCAAGGCCAAGTTCGCGGGAGCCTCGAACGGCTGGGGGTCGCACTCGCCGACCGGGTTCGCGTTCGGCGCCATGGTCATCACCGAGATCGTGCTGACGGCCTTGTTCGTGCTCGTCATCCTGAGCACGACCCGCAAGTCGATGCCCGCAGGCTTCACGGGCGTCGCGGTCGGGCTCATGCTGACCGTCGTGCACCTCGTCTCGATCCCGATCGACAACACCTCGGTCAACCCCGCCCGGAGCCTCGGGACGGCGATCTTCGCCAAGAGCTGGGCCCTCGACCAGGTCTGGGGATTCTTCGTGTTCCCGATCATCGGCGCGTTCGTCGCCGCGTTCATCTGGCGCGCCGTGGTGCCCGCGGAGGACGCGTAGCCGCCCTCAGACCCAGCCCCGCTCGCTCAGCTTCTCGTCGATGCGGTGGGCGGCGCTGATCAGACCGAGATGCGTGAACGCCTGGGGGAAGTTCCCGAGGTGCTCGCCGTGCGGGCCGATCTCCTCGGCGAACAGGCCGACGTGGTTGGCGTAGCCCAGCATCTTCTCGAACAGGAAACGGCCCTTCTGCACGTCGCCCGAGCGCGCGACGACCTCGGCGTACCAGAACGAGCACATCGCGAACGTGCCCTCGTCACCGGTCAGGCCGTCGAGCATGTCACCCTGCTGGCGGTAACGGTAGACGAGCGAGTCCTCGACGAGGTCCTCCTTCATGGCCCGGAGCGTGCTCGTCCAGCGCGGGTCGGTCGGGCTGATGAAGCGGACCATCGGCATCAACAGGTTCGACGCGTCGACCGTCGTCGTCCCCTTGTGCTGCACGAACGTCTGGCGTCCCGGGTCCCAGAAGTTGTGCATGATGTCGTGGTAGATCGCGTCGCGCGTCGCCCGCCAGTTCTCGAACGGGTACGGCAGTGAGCGCCGGTCGGCGAGGCGGATCCCACGGTCGACCGCGACCCAGCACATGAGCCGCGAGTAGAGGAACTCCTGGCGGCCGCCGCGTACCTCCCAGATGCCCTCGTCGGGGAGCTGCCAGTGCTCGGTCACGTAGTCGACCAGACGCACGAGGTTCTCCCACAGCTCGTGCGAGATCGGCTCGCCGTACTTGTTGTAGAGGTACACCGAGTCCATGAGCTCGCCGTAGATGTCGAGCTGCAGCTGGTTGTACGCGCCGTTGCCGATGCGGACCGGCGACGAGCCCTTGTAGCCCGCGAGGTTGGGAAGCGTCGACTCGGTGAGGACCTTCCGCCCGTCGTGGCCGTACATGATCTGCATCGAGCCGTCGGGGTTCAGGTCCATGCAGCGTTCGTGGATCCAGCGCATGAACGACCCCGCCTCGTCCGTGTATCCGAGGCGGATGAGGGCGTACAACGTGAAGGACGCGTCGCGGATCCACGTGTAGCGGTAGTCCCAGTTGCGCTCCCCGCCGATGCGCTCGGGCAGCCCGAACGTCGGCGCGGCGACGAGTGAGCCGTAGGTCTGCGAGAACATCAACTTGAGGGCGAGCGCGGAACGGTTGACCGTCTCGCGCCACCGGCCCTGGTAGCGCGAGCGGCCGATCCAGTTGCGCCAGAAGTTCTGTGTGTCCTTGAACGAGGTGATCTCGTAGTCGGGCGCCGCCGTCGGGCTCGGCATCCCCTCGCCGACCTCCTCCATGATGAACGCCGCGCTCTCGCCCGCCCGGAGCTCGAAGGTCGCCACGGCGGCGCCGTTGTCGGTGACCGTCATCGGGACGGCCGTGCGGAGGCGGACGGCGGTGCCGTCCGCACCCTTCGACGCGAAGACCCATTCCATCTCGCGTTCCTCGACCGAGTGGTCGGCGCGCCCGTAGTCGAAGCGGGGCTCGAAGACGGCGCTGTACCGGAGGACTCCCCGGACGGTCTTCACACGGCGGACGAGGACGCGCGGGTGGTCGTGCGGGAAGAACCCGACCGGCATGAAGTCGGAGATCTCGCCCACACCCTCGTCGGAGAGGAACCGGGTCAGGAGGATGTTCGTGTCGGGCAGGTACATCTGCTTGTTGCGCCCGTCGGTCACGACCGGCCGGATGCAGAACCGGCCGCCGGTCTCGTCGTCGAGCAGGGCGGCGAAGATCGTCGGGGAGTCGAAGCGCGGGAACGACATCAGGTCGATCGACCCGTTCTTCCCGACGAGGGCGACCGAGTGCAGGTCGCCGATGATCCCGTAGTCCTCGATCGGCTGGTACAACGCCGTCCCCCGTTCCGTCTGCGACCCCCCGGCGGCGGGTGTTGCCGCATGGTACGGCCGAGGCGCGGTTTCGTTACGCCGCACCCGGGAGATCACTGGTAGACAGGAGAGGAGCGCAGCCCCTGCACCCGCGGCGGTCCGTGAGGTGGGGCGAGCACCGACCGGAGAGTCGTCGATCCGACCCGCACCACAGGAGCCAGCGATGCCCGAAGCCGTCATCGTCGCCACCGCCCGCACGCCCATCGGACGCGCGCACAAGGGCTCGCTCGTCGAGTGCCGGCCCGACGACCTGTCCGCGACGGTCGTGAAGGCGCTGCTCGAGAAGCTTCCCGCGCTCGACCCGACGACCGTCGAGGACGTCATCTGGGGCAACGCCCAGCCCGCGGGCGAGGCGGGGTACAACCTCGCCCGGGTCGTCGGCATCCTCGCCGGGCTGCCGGGAGCGCCGGGGACGACGGTGAACCGGTACTGCTCGTCGTCGTTGCAGACCATCCGCATGGCCGCCCACGCCATCCGTTCGGGCGAAGGCGACGTGTTCGTCGCCGGCGGCTGCGAGACGGTCAGCCGGTTCGGCGAGGGCATGTCGGACGGGCTGCCCGACACGCACAACGCCGTGTTCTCCGAGGCCGAGGAGCGCACCGCCAAGCGCAACGAGGGCGGTCAGGGCGACTGGACGCCGTTCGACGGCCTGCCCGACGTCTACATCGCGATGGGCCAGACCGCCGAGAACGTCGCCGAGTACTCGAAGGTGACGCGCGAGGAGATGGACGAGTTCGCGTGCCTCTCGCAGAACCGCGCCGTCACCGCGCAGGAGAACGGGTTCTTCGAACGTGAGATCACGCCCGTCACGCTGGCGGACGGCACGGTCGTCTCGAAGGACGACGGCCCCCGGCCCGACACCACGGTCGAGAAGCTCGCGCAGCTGAAGCCGGTCTTCCGTCCCGACGGGACCGTGACCGCCGGGAACGCGTGCCCGCTCAACGACGGCGCCGCGGCCGTCGTCGTCATGAGCGCCACCCGCGCCGAGCAGCTCGGCATCCGCCCGCTGGCGCGGATCGTCGCCAGCGGCGTGAGCGCCCTCGACCCCGAGATCATGGGGCTCGGGCCGATCGACGCGAGCAGGCAGGCGCTGGCGCGTGCGGGCATGACGATCGACGACATCGACCTCGTCGAGATCAACGAGGCGTTCGCAGCGCAGGTCATCCCCTCCGCGCGTGAGCTCGGGATCCCGTGGGAGAAGCTCAACGTCAACGGCGGCGCCATCGCGCTCGGCCACCCGTTCGGCATGACCGGCGCCCGCATCATGACCACGCTGCTCAACGGCCTCGAGGACCGCGGCGGCCGTTTCGGCCTCGAGACGATGTGCGTCGGCGGCGGCCAGGGCATGGCCATGATCGTCGAACGCCTTTCGTGATCCGCGTCTCGAGTTACGCGCCGTAGACGGGGTCGGGCGGGCGGAGCTCGGCGAGGAGGTCGCGCACGACGGGGCCGAGCTCGGCCGGGTCCCAGCGGTCGCCCTTGTCGCGGCTCGGGCCGTGGTGCCAGCCGTCGGCGACGCTCACGACGCCGGCCTCGACCTCGAACACCCGGCCCGTCACGTCGCGCGACTCGGCGCTGCCGAGCCACACGACCAGGGGCGACACGTTCGCCGGGTCCATCGCGTCGAAACCCGACTCGGGCTTGGCCATGCGCTCCGCGAAGACGCCTTCGGTCATCCGGGTGCGGGCGGACGGTGCGATCGCGTTGGCGGTGACGCCGTACCGGCCGAGCTCGACGGCCTCGATGAGTGTGAGCGTCGCGATGCCCGCCTTCGCCGCGCTGTACGCGCCCTGGCCGACGCTGCCCAGCAGCCCCGCACCCGAGCTCGTGTTGATGATGCGCGCGTCGACCGGCGCGCCCGCCTTCGACTGCTCGCGCCAGTACGCGGACGCGTGGCGCGCGGTGCAGAAGTGACCCTTGAGGTGGACGCGCACGACCGCGTCCCACTCGTCCTCCGACGTGCTCACGATCATGCGGTCACGCACGAACCCGGCGTTGTTGACGAGCACGTCGAGCCCACCGAACGCGTCGATCGCGGTCTGGACGAGGCGCGCCGAGCCCTCCCAGTCGGCGACGTCGTCGCCGTTCACGACCGCTTCCCCTCCGGCCGCGACGATCTGGTCGACGACGTCCTGCGCCGGACCGCTCGAGCGCCCGGTGCCGTCGAGCTCGGCACCCAGGTCGTTGACGACGACCTTCGCGCCCTGGCGCGCGAACTCCAACGCGTGCTCGCGCCCGAGCCCGCGTCCGGCGCCGGTGACGATGACGATCCGGCCGTCGCAGATACCCACGTGTCCCCTTCCATCCGTCCGTGTCGAGAGCGTCCTGTACGGTAGCGAAGTGCGCTACGGAGTGACGATGTTCAGCACCGAGTGGTCGATGCCGGTGCACGACCTCGCCCGGGCCGCCGAGGAACGCGGGCTGCACTCGCTCTACGTACCCGAGCACACCCACATCCCCACGAGCCGGCGCACACCGCCCCCGACCGGCGACGCCGAGCTCAAGGAGGAGTACAAGCACACGCTCGACCCGCTCGTGACGCTCGCCGCCGCCGCGGCCGTCACCGATCGGATCCGGCTCGGGACCGGCATCTGCGTCGTGGCCCAGCGCGAGCCGCTCGTGACCGCCAAGGCGATCGCCACGCTCGACTTCGTGTCGGGCGGGCGCTTCGAGTTCGGCATCGGCTTCGGTTGGAACCACGAGGAGATGGAGAACCACGGCATCGACGTCCGGCGCCGCCGAGCGCTGGTGCGCGAGCACATGCTGGCGATGAAGGCGTTGTGGACCGACGACGTCGCGTCGTTCGACGGCGAGTTCGTGCGCTTCGAGCCGTCGTGGTCGTGGCCCAAACCGTCACAGCGCGGCGGGCCGCCCGTCCTGATCGGTGGTGCCGCGGGGCCGACACTGTTCCGCCACATCGCGGAGTACGGCGACGGCTGGATCCCCTTCGGCGGCGCCGGCGTGCGGGCCGCGCTCCCGGAGCTCCACGCCGCCTTCGAGGCCGGCGGGCGCGACCCGAAGGAGCTGCGCATCGTGCCCTTCGGCACGTTCCCCGAGCCCGCCAAGCTCGACTACTACGCGACGCTCGGCATCGACGAGGTCGTCCTGCGGATACCGAACGGCGACGCCGACGAGATCCTCCCCGTGCTCGACGAGTACGCGACGCTCCAGGCCGCGGGCGGGTGACGCTGCAGCAGGTGCTCGCGGCGCTCGCCGGGCAACGGCGGGTTCGTGCGGCGCGGTTGCAGTAGCGTCGGCGCCGTCCCCCGTTCGGGAGGTGCCCATGCCACCGCTCAGGATCAGCCGACCGGAGAGCACCCCGCAGGTCGTGACGGGCGACGTGGTGAGCGGCGAGATGCGCGCGAAGTTGGGCGACGGCGACCTCGGCACCGCCGTGCGGACGTACCACCCCGGGAGCGAGTCGGAGCTGCAGCTCTTCGAGGTCGCCGTCGAACCCGACGCCCTGATCGGGCAGCACGCGCACGGCGAGGACGAGATCATCTACGTGCTCGACGGCGAGCTCCGACTCGGCCGGCAGGTGTTGACCCGCGGCGCGTCCGTCTACATCCCCGGCGGCACGCTCTACTCGTTCCGCGCCGGCCCCGAGGGTCTGCGCTTCCTGAACTTCCGCGCCCGCCAGGACCGGACCTACCTCACGAAGCAGGAGCTCGTCGCCAACCGGTGAGTCAGGCGGCGCGTCACGACGCCTCACGCGGGATCTGGGTCGTGAGGCAGAACGGGTGGCCGGCCGGGTCGAGGAGGATCCGCCGCCGGTCCGGCTCAGGCTGGAACGACGCGGGCCGGGCGCCGAGCCGCTCCGCTTCGGCAGCCGCGGCGTCGAGGTCGGTCACGCCGAGGTCGAGGTGCGCCTGCTTCGGGACGTCGCCCGTGGGCCAGGTCGGCGGGCGGTAGTCGGCGACCCTCATCGCGGCCAGCCACAGCGCATCGCTGCGCACGCCGATCGCGTTCGCCGTCGTGAACACGATCTCGCCGCCCAGCATCGCCGCCCAGAACTCGGCCAGGGGCGCCGGGTCCACGCAGTCGAGCGTGACGAAGACCCGGTGCGCGACGGCCATGTGGGTGCGCTCAGTCGCCGCGCTTGCCGAAGCGGGGTGGGCGCTTCTCGAGGAAGGCGGCCACGCCCTCCTGCGCGTCGTCGGTCTGGCTCGCGGCCGCCATCACCTCCATCGCGTAGGCGTAGGCCTCGGGCTGGTCGAGCCCGATCTGGCGGTAGAACGCCTGCTTCCCCAGGCCCTTCGACAACGCGCTGCCGCGCGTCGCGCGCCGGAGAAGGTCGAGCGTCGCGTCGTCGAGCTCGGCGTCGGGGACGACGCGGTTCACGAGACCCCACTGCAGCGCCGTCGCCGCGTCGATCGTGTCGCCGGTGAGCGCCAGCTCGAGCGCGTGCTTGCGCGCCAGGTTGCGTCCGATGGCGACCATCGGCGTCGTGCAGAACCAGCCGCCCTTCCCACCCGGCGCCGCGAAGCCCGCACTCGCGGCCGCGACGGCCAGGTCGCACGTCGCGACGAGCTGGCAGCCCGCCGCCGTCGCCAGCCCGTGGACGCGCGCGATCACGACCTGCGGGATGGCCTGCATGGTGCCCATCAGGTCGGTGCAGGCCGCGAGCAGCCGGCGGGCACCGGCCAGGTCGATGCCGGCGATGTCGGCGAAGTCGTGCCCGGCCGAGAACACGGGGCCGCGTCCGCCGAACACGACACCGAGCGCGTCGCTCTCGCCGGCTTCGGCGAAGGCGCGGCGCAGCGCCTGCATCTGGTCGAGCGACAGCGCGTTGCGCCGCTCGGGCCGGTTCATCCAGATCGTGACGTAGTCGCCGCTGCGCTCGACGACGACACCCTCCTCGCCGGCATCTCCCACGAGCGACGACCCGCTCACGACACCTACGAGAGCCGCTCGATGATGGTGACGTTGGCCTGCCCGCCGCCCTCGCACATGGTCTGCAGCCCGTAACGGCCGCCGCTGCGCTCGAGCTCGTGCAGCAGCGTGGTCATGAGCCGGGTGCCGGTCGCGCCGAGCGGGTGGCCCAGCGCGATCGCACCGCCGTTGACGTTGACCTTCGCGAGGTCGGCGCCCGTCTCCTTCTGCCATGCGAGCACGACCGACGCGAACGCCTCGTTGATCTCGACCAGGTCGATGTCGTCGAGCGTCATGCCGGCCTTGTCGAGCGCGTAGGCCGTCGCCGGGATGGGTGCCGTGAGCATGTAGATCGGGTCGTCGCCGCGCACCGAGATGTGGTGGATGCGCGCTCGCGGGGTCAGCCCGTGCTGCTTCAGCGCCCGCTCCGAAACGACGAGCATGCCGGTGGCGCCGTCGGAGATCTGTGACGACACCGCGGCGGTGATGCGACCGCCCTCGCGCAGCGGCGGGAGCTGCGCCATCTTCTCGAGCGACGTGCCGCGGCGCGGTCCTTCGTCGACCGCGACGTCGCCGTACGGGGCGATCTCACGCTCGAACCGCCCTTCGTCGATCGCGCGGATCGCACGCTCGTGGCTCTCGAGGGCGAAGACCTCCATGTCCTCGCGGGAGATCCCCCACTTCTCGGCGATCATCTCCGCGGCACGGAACTGCGACACCTCCTGGGTGCCGTAGCGCTCGACCCAGCCCTTCGAGCCCGAGAACGGGTCGGTGAACCCGAGCGGCTCCGCCGCCGACATCGCCATGGCGATCGGGATCATGCTCATGTTCTGCACGCCGCCGGCGAGGATCACGTCGTTCGTACCGCTCATGACGGCCTGGGCGGCGAAGTGCACCGCCTGCTGCGACGAGCCGCACTGCCGGTCGATGGTGGTGCCCGGGATGGCCTCCGGGTACCCGGCGGCGAGCCAGCAGGTGCGCGCGATGTCGCCGGCCTGGGGCCCGAGCTGGTCGACGCAGCCGAAGACCACGTCCTCGACCACAAGCGGGTCGATGTCGTTGCGCTCGACCAGCGTGCGGATGACGTGGGCGCCGAGGTCGGCAGGGTGTGCCTGGGAGAGGGCGCCGCCCCGCTTCCCCACGGGGGTGCGCGCCGCGTCGACGATGTATGCCTCGGCCATGTTCCGATCTCCTGTCGTGGCTCAGCTCGCGTCCGGTCCCAGGATCGCGCGTCCGACGCGGGCCCGGTGCCAGGCGGCGTCGCCCCAGGCGCCGGCGAGCGCCCAGGCCCGCTTCATGTACAGGTGGAGGTCGTACTCGTAGGAGTACCCGATCGCGCCGTGGCACTGCAGCGCCTGGCGGGCGGCCAGCAGGGCGGCCTCCGAAGCCCGGGCCTTGGCCATCGACACGTCGACGGGCCGGCTCGGCTCGCCCGCGGCCACGACCCAGGCGGCGCGGTAGACGAGGGGCCGGGCGAACTCGAGGGCGATCCGGGCATCGGCCAGGTGGTGCTTCACCGCCTGGAAGCTGCCGATGGGCTGCCCGAACTGCGTGCGGTCCTTCGTGTAGCCGACGGTCATGTCGATCATCCGGCGGGCCAGGCCGACGAGCTGGGCCGCGGTTCCCAGCGCGCCGCGATCGAACGCGAGCGCGGCGCCCTCGCGGCGGGCGACGACGGGGGCGAGACCGGCGCCGACGCCGGCGCGGTCGACGGTGAACAGTCGCCGCGACCCGTCGACCGGCGTACCGCGGGCCACGAGCCCGACCGCGGCGGGCGCGGCGGCGTGCACGCCGTCCGCCCGCTCGACCAGGACCAGGGCGGCGGCGTCGGCGTACGCGGTCGGACCCTGGTTCGCGAGCGCGGTGGTGACCGTGATCTCGCCGGTCGCGGCGGCCGTGGCCGCGTCGTGGCCCGCGCTCGCCAGCAGCGGGACGCCGACGGCCGCGTGCTCGACGACCGGCTCCGGCAGCGCGGCGTAGCCGGTCTCCTCCAGGATGAGCACGAGGTCGACGTCGGACAGCCCGAGCCCGCCGGCGGACTCCGGCGCGAGCAGCCCGAGCACGCCCATCCCGCCGAGGTGCGCCCACACTCCTTCGGTGCGGCCGCTGCCACTGACCCAGGCATCCCGCACGACCGACGGCGGGCACTCGTGCGCGAGCAGCTCGCGGACCGCGTCGCGGAAGGCGAGCTGGTCGTCGGTGAACGCGAAACGCACGGCGGCCTACCGGCGCGGCATGCCGAGCACCCGCTCGGCGATCACGTTGCGCTGGATCTCGTTGGTGCCCGCGTAGATCGGCCCCGACAGCGCGAACTGGTAGCCCCTGGTCCACGCCGAGTCGTCGAGCTCGGCGTCGGCACCGAGGAGCTCGAGCGCCGTCTCGTGCATGCGCACGTCGAGCTCCGACCAGAACACCTTCGTGAGGCTCGACTCGGCACCGACGTTCTCGCCGTCGGTCATGCGCGTGACGGTCTGGAACGTCTGCCACCGGTAGGCCTGCGCGTCGATGTAGGCGCGCACGACGGCGTCCCGCAGAGCCGGGTCCGCGGACGCGCCCCGCTCACGCCACAGCTCGACCAGCCGCGCCGCCGTCGCCATGAAACGGCCCGGGCTCCGCAGCGTGAGCCCGCGCTCGGCGCTCGTCGTCGCCATCGCGACCGACCAGCCCTGGTTCACCTCGCCGAGGACGTCGTCGTCGGGCACGAACACGTCGTCGAGGAAGACCTCGGCGAAGCCTTCGTCGCCGTCGAGCCGGCCGAAGCCGCGGACGGTGACGCCGGGCGCGTCGAGCGGGACCAGCAGGTACGTGAGGCCCCGGTGGCGCTCGGCCTCGGGGTCGGTGCGGAAGAGCCCGAACAGGTGGGTGCAGAACGCGCCCCGGGTCGTCCACGTCTTCTGCCCCGACAGCCGCCAGCCGCCGCGCTCGTCGTCCCGGACGCCGCGGCTCTGGATCCCGGCCAGGTCGCTGCCGGCGTTGGGCTCCGACCAGCCCTGGCACCACAGGTCCTCGGCAGCGGCCATCCGGGGCAGGATCCGGTCCTGCTGTGCCTTCGTGCCGAACTCGAAGACGGTCGGGGCGAGGAGGAAGATGCCGTTCTGGGTGACCCGCTGGGGCCCGCCGGCCCGGTAGTACTCCTCCTCGAAGATCAGCCACTCCATCGGGCTCGCGCCCCGGCCGCCGTACTCCTCCGGCCACGAGACCACGGCCCAGCGGGCGTCGAACAGCTTGCGCTCCCAGTCGAGGTGGAGCGCGAAGCCCTCGCGGGTGTCACCCGACGGCAGCCCCCTCGGCACGTTGGCGTGCAGCCAGCGGCGGCACTCGTCGCGGAAGGCCTCCTCGTCGGGCGTGAAGGTCAGGTCCATGCGACCGGCGACGCTACTCGGCCGTCATCCGGGGAACAGGACCCGCCCGAAGAGACGTTGAACAGCGAAGAGCCTCATCGCAACTGCCGACAGGACCACCATGACCCTCGCGCTCGTCAGCCTCGCCGCCTGCGTCCTCGCCACGATCGCGGTGGCGCTCTTCGACCGTCCCGCCCGCCCGGAACCGCTCCGCGTCCCGGTGCGCGTCGGCCGGAAGGGCTGACCTCCGAACCTGGTCAGGCGCCGAGACGCTTGAGGGTCTGCTCGGCGTCGTCCATGATCCGTTGCACGAGGTCGTGCACGGTCGGGAGCTCGTCCACCAGCCCGACGACCTGACCGGTCGGCAGGATCCCCGCCTCCGCGTGCCCGTCGACCATCGACGCCTTCGTCAGCATCGGCGCGTTCGCCGCGAGCACCACCTGGCTCCAGGGCAGCCCCTGCTCCCTGCGCATCGCGAGGCCCTCCTTGAGGAGCGCGAGCATCGACGTGCCGGTCAGCTTGCGGAACTCGAGGGCGTTCTTCGCCGCCCGCGGGAGGGCCGTCAGCCGGCCCGAGCCCTCGAGATGGTCGACGAAGTCGGTGCGGATGACGCGCTGCGGATGACCGTCGATGTGCTTGCTCACGACCGTCCCCGTGACGGGCGTCTTCAGGTAGATCGCCTTGATCTCGTCGGGGACGCGGCTCTCCTGGGTGAGCAGGAAGCGCGTCCCCATGGCGATGCCCGTGCAGCCGTACGCGAGCGCGGCGACGAGCCCGCGGCCGTCGTGGAAGCCGCCGGCGCCCACCACCGGGCCCGGGAACACGTCGACGACCTGCGGGAGCAGGAGCGACGTCGGCACCGACCCGGTGTGGCCGCCGCCCTCGCCGCCCTGCGCGATCACCGCGTCGACGCCGAGCTCCGCCACCTTCTCCGCGTGCCGCCGGGCGCCGATCGTCGGCATGACGACGAGGCCGCCGTCGTGCAACCGCTGGACCGTCTCCTTCCGGGGCGGCTGCGCGAAGCTCGCCACCTTCACACCCTCGCGGACGATCATCGCGACGCGGTCGTCGAGGTCGGGCTGGTCGGGTCGCATGTTGACGCCGAACGGGTTGCCGGTGCGGTCCTTCACCGTGTGGATCGCGTCACGCAGCTGCTCGAAGGTCATCGTGGCGCCCGCGATGATGCCCAGGCCGCCCGCCTTGCTCGTCGCCGACGCGAGGCTCGCACCGGCCACCCAGCCCATGCCCGTCTGCACGATCGGGTACTCCGTCCCGAAGAGGTCGCAGAGCGGCGTGTGCAGGGTGGGATGCGTCATACGGGCACCTCGGCGTTGCGCAGGTTGTCGGGGTCGAGCACCTCGCGGATGATCTGAAGGTCCTCGGCGGTGGGAAGGCGGGTCGTCGGCACGGCGTCGGGGACGGTGAGCGGGAAGCCGGTGTTCTCGATCACCTCGTCGACGGTCACACCCGGGTGCAGCGACCGGATCCGCATCGAGTGGTCGGGCGAGTCGAAGTCGAGGACGGCCTTGTTCGACACGACGACGCGGATCTCGTGGAAGCGGTTCGCGCTCGGTCCGGCGGCGTGGGCGCGGTCGTAGCCGACCCCCGACACGCAGTCGACGCGCTCGACGAAGACGCGTGAGGTGTGCTGCGGCACCCAGTACGAGGTCGGGTGGTTGACGGTGTTGCCCGGCGCGCCGCGTACGCCGAGCAACTGTGCCTTGGGCTTCTCCCACGGGCCGATGCACGCGATGTTCTGGTTGCCGAACCGGTCGATCTGCGTCGCGCCCATCATCACGTGGCGACGCCCCGACCAGACGATGTCGAACATCCGGCCGAACGGCACCCACGCCTCGACCGCCTTGGGGACGTCCGCCGCCGCGCCGACCGGGATCGGCCCCGCGAGCTGCAGGGCGTCCCCGTCGGTGTAGACGAGGTCGGGCTCGAAGGTCATCGCCGCGAGGCGGGCGCCGAGCGTCGGGATCGTGCCGATCGGGCTGGCGAGGATCTCGCCGTCGCCCCGCCACGCCTCGGCGCAGGCGACCACGCACACCTCGGCCAGCGTCGGTTCGGTGGCGGCGCTCACGACGCGACTCCGATCAGGCGGCGGTAGTCGGCTTCGGGGATGTCGACGTACTTCGCCTTGAACGCGGCCCAGGCCTCGGGGTCCTTGGCCGTCGCCGTGTACTCGCGCTGGAAGGCCTCGTCGCGCTCGTAGTCGGGGACGCAGTGGGTGAAGTGGGCGCCGTGCGGGGCCTCGACCACGCCGTCGGTGAAGATGCGGGTCACGCGGATCGTCGACGGCGGTCCCTCGGCCGCGAAGCCGTCCGGCTCGACGATCCGCTCGCACGACACGAACGTGCGCTTCGCCGCCATCGCGAACAGGTCGTCGAAGTACCAGTCGTTGCCGAGGTACTGGGCGTCGCCGCGGGCGTCCGCCCGGTTCGCGTGCAGCAGCGCCACGTCGAGCCCGAGCGCGGGCATGGCGACGTACTCCTCGCCGTCGTCGTAGGGCGACATGACCGTGCGCAGGCCCGGGTTGATGTCCATGATGGCGGACCCGAGACCGGCGCGGCACGGGAGGAACGACACGCGCATGGCGGCGGCCCGGAGGCCCCACTGCAGCATGCCCTCGTCGAGCTCCATCGCCTCGATGGTGCCGTTCTGGCGGGCGTTGCGGAAGTGCGGCTCGAGCGGGATCGAATCCAGCGAGACGAACCCGTAGACGGCCTTGCGCACCTTGCCGGCCGCGCAGAGCATCCCGACGTCCGGCCCGCCGTAGGCCACGACGGTGAGGTCCTTCAGCCCGGATCGCAGGATCGCCCGGACGATCGACATGGGCTTGCGCCGCGACCCCCAGCCGCCGATGCCGATCGTCATGCCGTCGGACAGCTCGGCGACGACGTCCTCCTCGGTCATGCGTTTGTCGGCCAACCCACGCTCCCTCGTGCTCGGCGGTCCGGCCGCGGCACGTTACCTGACGGGTCGTCAGGTGGGCGCCGGCGGGCGGCGCCGCCCGCCGTGTCGTTCTCTGAACGATTCGCCTCGGATACCGACGCGAATCGTTCAGAGAACGGGAGGGGTCTCCGGGGTCAGCGGGTGACGATCACCGAGGAGCCGTGGCCGAACAGGCCCTGGTTGATCGAGAGACCGACTCGGGCGCCGTCGACCTGCCGCTCCCCCGCCTCGCCCCGGAGCTGCCAGGTCAGCTCGCACACCTGCGCGATGGCCTGGGCGGGGATGGCCTCGCCGAAGCAGGCGAGCCCCCCGCTGGGGTTGACCGGGATGCGGCCGCCGAGCGTCGTCGCGCCGGAGTGCAGCAACGCCTCCGCCTCACCCGGCGCGCACAGCCCGATGTTCTCGTACCAGTCGAGCTCGAGCGCCGTCGACAGGTCGTAGACCTCGGCCACGTCGAGATCCTCGGGCCCGAGGCCGGCCTCCTCGTACGCGGCGTGCGCGATCGCGTCACGGAACGAGCGTTCGGGCAGCGACGCGCCGACCGCGGAGTCGGTCGCGATGTCGGGCATGTCGAGGTAGGTGTTGGGATACGTCGGCCCGACGGTCGACACCGCCGCGATGCGCACGTGCCGCGAGGTGTCGTCACGCCGAGCCGCGAACTCCGTGCTCGCCAGGACCAGCGCCGCCGCGCCGTCGCTCGTCGCGCAGATGTCGACGAGGCGCAGCGGGTCGGCGACGACGGGCGACTCGTCGATCTCGTCGAAGGTGAACTCCTTGCGGTACCGCGCGTACTTGTTCGTCAGGCCGTGGCGGCTGTTCTTGACCTTGACCGCGGCGAAATCCTTCGGCGACGCGCCGTACTGCTCGATGCGCCGGCGCGCGTAGAGGCCGAAGTAGGTCGGGTTCGTCGCGCCGAGGACGTGGAAGCGCAGCCAGTCTGGGTCTTCAGGGCGCTCGCCGGGCAGCGGGCCGAAGAAGCCCTTGGGCGCGGTGTCGGCGCCGACGACGAGCACGACGTCCGCGAGCCCGGCGAGGATGCGGGCGCGGCCCACCTCGATCGCCATCGCGCCCGACGCGCACGCCCCGTAGCTGCTCGACGTCGGGACGCCCTGCCAGCCGAGGGCCTGGGCGAACGTCGAGCCCGACACGTAGCCCGGGTAGCCGTTGCGCATCGTGTTGCCGGCGGCAAGGAACTGGACGTCACGCCACTCGAGCCCGGCGTCGGCGAGCGCCTCACGCGCCGCGACCACTCCGTACTCGACGAAGTTGCGGCCCCACTTGCCCCACGGGTGCATCCCGGCCCCGAGGACGACGACGTCGTGGTCACTCATCGGACGGCCCTCCACTTCCACACGCGACGGACCTCGTCGGGCGTCTCGAAGTAGTCCTCGACGACGAGCTCCATCTCCTGGCCGGCACGGAGCGTGCCCATGTCGGTCCCGCGGGCGCACTGGCCGAGCACGATCATCTGCTCCTCGGCCAGCTCGACGGCCGCGACCCCGTACGGTTCGAACGGGTCGAGCGCCGGGTAGGGCGGCGGTGGCGCGAAGCGGTTGTCGGTGAACGACCAGAGCCGTCCCCGGTTGCCGAGCTCCACGTCGTCGAGCTCGGTCGACCGGCACGCGGGGTTCCGGCAGAAGGAGTACTGCTTGGGGAAGAAGTAGGCGCCGCACCTCGGGCAGCGACCGCCGAGCAGGTGCGGCTGCCCGTCGGCGCCCGACTCGGTGAAGAACCCTTCGACGACCGGGACCCGGGTCTTCTCGGTCACGACGTCTCCTTCCTCGTGTCGGTCAGCAGCTCGTCGCCGCCGCGCAGCTCGGCGTGCCGCTTGTCGACGAACGCCTGGCGCAGCTCGTCGGAGTCACCCCAGAGGTTGAGCTCGAAGGTGAAGCCCTGCTCGAAGCGGTAGCTGCGCTTCACGTCGACCGGGTCGATCGCGTTCAGCGACTCCTTGGCCCGCCGGATGACGAGCGGGCTCTTCTCGGCGATCTTCGCCGCGATCTCGCGGGCCGCGTCCATCAGCTCGGCACGAGGGACGACCTTCTCGACACTGCCGTAGTGCAGCAGCTCCTGCGCGGTGATCGTCGCGCCGGTCAGGAACATCGCCCGCATCTTGTGCATCGGGACGAGGCGCGACAGGTGGGTCGCGACGCCGAGCGCACCCCGGTCGACCTCGGGCAGGCCGAGTTGCAGGTCGTCGGCGGCGACGACGATGTCGGCGTTGCCGGCGATCCCCACGCCGCCGCCGAGGCAGAACCCGTGGATCGCGGCGATGACGGGGACCTCGCAGTCGTAGACGGCGGCGAACGTCTCCCAGCAGCCGCGGTTGACGCCGATCAGCGACTGCTTGGTCGGGTCGGCGGCGAGCTCCTTGATGTCGACGCCGACCTGGAACGCCCGCAGCTCCGGGTTGGCGGCGACGACGAGCACCCGCACTTCCGGGTCACGGCCCAGACGGCGGATCGTGTCGGCGAGCTCGAACCATCCCGCGACCGGCAACGCGTTCACCGGGGGGTTGTCGATGACCACCTCCGCGACGTGGCCGCGAACCTCCGATCGGATCACGTCGGGACCTCGAAGCGCATCACGCCCGCAGCGTATCTGACGCCGTGTCAGGTACCTTCCAGGTCATGAGCATCCCCAACCCGGTCGACCACACGGGCAAGGTCGTGATCGTCACCGGCGGCTGTCGCGGCGTCGGCCGTGGCATCGCCGAGCGCTACCTCGCGTACGGCGCCGACGTCGTGATCTGCTGCCGGCACGAGCCCGAGACCCTGCCCACGGCCGACGGCCGGGAGGCGGCGTTCGTCGCGGCCGACATCCGCGACCCCGACGAGGTCGACAAGGTCGTCCGGTTCACCGTCGACCGCTTCGGCCGCCTCGACGTGCTCGTCAACAACGCCGGCGGCAGCCCGCCCGCCGACAGCGCGACCGCGTCGCCGAAGTTCTCGACCGCGATCGTCAACCTGAACCTGATGGCGCCGCTCGTGTTCGCGCAGCGCGCCAACGCCGTCATGCAGGAGCAGGAGACGGGCGGCGTCATCATCAACATCGCGAGCGTGAGCGGCATCCGCCCCTCCCCCGGCACCGTCGCGTACGGCGCGGCCAAGGCCGGGCTCATGAGCATGACCCAGACGTTGGCGGTCGACTTCGCGCCCAAGGTGCGGGTCGTCTGCGTGACCGCCGGGCTCGTGCGGACGGAGCAGTCGCACCTCTACTACGGCGACGAGGACGGCATCGCCGCCGTCGGCAACACGATCCCGCTGCGGCGTCTGGCCGACCCCGAGGACATCGGCGACGTGTGCGTCTTCCTCAGCTCGCCGATGGCCCGCTACGTCGACGGCGCGTCCGTGATCGTCGACGGCGGCGGCGAGCGCCCCGCCTACCTCGACGCCAGCACCGCGGAGAACTCCCCGAGGTAGCTCCGCGAGGTGACCGGGGGGTCAGGGGTGTTGGTTGCTGACGGAGACGATCTCGCCGGTCATGTAGGTGGAGTAGTCGCTGGCGAGGAAGGTGATGACGGTCGCGATCTCCCAGGGCTCGGCGGCGCGGCCGAAGGCCTCGCGTTTCGTCAGCTCCTCGAGCAGCTCGTCCGACGTGGTCTTGGCCAGGAACTGGTGCATCGCCAGGCTGGGTGAGACCGCGTTGACCCGGACACCGAACTCCGCGCCCTCCATCGCCGCACAACGCGTGAGCGCCATGACGCCGGCCTTCGCGGCCGCGTAGTGCGCCTGGCCGGGTTGCGCCCGCCAGCCGAGCACCGACGCGTTGTTGACGATCACGCCCGACCCGCGCGGGCACATGTGGCGCAGCGCGGCACGCGTGCAACGGAACGTGCCGTTCAGCGTGACGTCGAGCACGACGTTCCACTGCTCGTCGGTCATGTCGACGAGGTTGGCGGTGCCGCCGAGCCCGGCGTTGTTGACCATGACGTCGATGCGGCCGTGCTCGGCGACGGCGGCGTCGACGAGGCCCTGCACGTGGTCCTCGTTCGTCACGTCGCACACGACGGCGAGCGGCTTCGACCCGCCGGCCGTGACGGCCGTCAGCCGCTCGGCGGCCTCGCCGAGCCGGCGTTCGTGGTGGTCGCTCACGACGACGGTCGCACCCTCCTCCGCCGCCCGCTTGGCCGTCGCGAAGCCGATGCCCGTGCCCGCCGCGGCGGTCACGACCACGACCTTGCCGGCCAGCAGCCCGTGCGCGGGCGGGTACTCGGGTGCCGGCACTCCCACGCCGCTCACCTTCCCTCGACCTTGGGCTCCGGCGGAAGCCCCAGCGCCCGCTCGCCGATCACGTTGCGCTGGATCTGGTTCGAGCCTCCGTAGATGGTGTCGGCCCGCGAGTAGACGAACAGGCGCTGGGCCTGCGACAGCTCGTAGGGCGACCCGTCGCAGACCAGCGCGTCGGGCCCGAGGACGTCGACCGCGAGCTCGCCGAGGTTGCGGTGGAACGTCGCCCAGTAGAGCTTGTGGACGGCGGTCAGCGGCGTCATGTCGGACTTCTCGAACGCGCTCATCGACCGCAGCGCGCTCATGCGCATGATCCGGAGCGCGATGACGGCGTCGACGACGCGCTGCTTCATGACGGGGTCGTCGAGACGGCCGTTGGCGCGACCGGCCTCGATGATCCGCCGCAGCTCGTTCTCGAAGCCCAGTTGCTGTCCGAGCGTCGACGCGCCCCGCTCGAACGCCAGCGTCCCCATGGCGACCTTCCAGCCGCCGTTCACCTCGCCGACGACGTTCTCGCGCGCCGTGCGTGCGCCGTCGAAGAAGACCTCGTTGAACTCCGACGTGCCCGTGATCTGCACGATGGGGCGGATCTCGATGCCCGGTTGGCGCATCGGGACGAGCAGGTAGGAGATGCCGCGGTGCTTCGGCACGGCGTCGCGGTCGGTGCGGCAGAGGACGAAGCACCAATCGGCCCAGTGCGCGAGCGACGTCCAGACCTTCTGCCCGTCGATCACCCACTCGTCGCCGTCGAGCTCGGCGCGGGTCTGCACGTTGGCGAGGTCGGAGCCGGCGTTGGGCTCCGAATAGCCCTGACACCAGATCTCCTCGCCCCTGAGGATCGGGGGCAGGAACCGCCGCTTCTGGTCGTCGGTGCCGAAGGCGATGATCGTCGGGCCGAGCAGGCCCTCGTTGACGATCCCGACCCGGCCCGGGCCCTCGGCACGTGCGTACTCCTCGTAGAAGATGACCTGCTGCGTGAGCGAGAGCCCGCGGCCGCCGAACTCCTTGGGCCACGAGATGCCCGTCCACCCGGCGGCGCCGAGTGCCTGCTCCCACGCGAGCCGCTCGTCGAACAGCGAGTGCTCGTCGCCGGGCCCGCCGCGGCCGCGCACCACCGCGAACTCTCCCTCGAGCTTGTCCGTGAGCCAGGCGCGGGCCTCCTGGCGGAAGGCCTCGTCCTCGGCCGAGAACCGCAGATCCACGCGCGTTCGAACTCCTCCTCGGCGGCCCGCCGAACCTACCATCGGGTCCCCGAACGACTCCCCAACGACGGAGACGCCACGATGCCCGATTTCACGTCCGCCGACGAGCTGAGGGCCGCGGTCGGTACGCATCTCGGTTTCAGCGACTGGCTCGTGATCGACCAGGAGCGGATCGACCGGTTCGCGGACGCGACGGGCGACCATCAGTGGATCCACGTCGATCCGGAGCGCGCGAAGGACGGCCCGTTCGGGACGACGATCGCGCACGGCTACCTGACGCTGTCGATCACCAACATGTTCCTGCCCCAGCTCGTCACCGTGTCGACGGCGAAGCTCGGCATCAACTACGGGACGAACAAGGTTCGGTTCCCTGCGCCCGTTCCGGTCGACTCACGGATCCGCGTGGGGGGCGAGATGCTCGAGGTGGACGACATCCCGGGCGGGGTGCAGATGATCGTGCGCCTGACCGTCGAGGTCGACGGCAGCGAGAAGCCGGCCTGCGTCGTCGACAGCGTCACCCGCTGGATGTTCTAGACGCCGCCTCGCTCGGGCGCTCGCTCGACCCCGCGCCGATCCAGGCCCGGAGCTCCCTGCGCACGGACGGGCACGGGGTCGCCGACTTCCCGTGCCAGGGCGGGTTGATCGAGGGCTCGAGATCGGGCACCTGCCAGGGCGAGGCGCCCGCCTGCACCACCTTCTCGGTGAAGCGCCAGAAGCCCGACGTCGGGACGGCGTGCCCGTCGAGCGTGCGCGCGACGAGGTCGGCGGTCGTGCCGTCGCCGAGGAGACCGCCGTGGAACGCGGGACGCACCGTGTACGGGAAGCCGATGCGCGGCGGCGATGGCGCGCTCACGCCCGAGTCGATCGGGAGCACGGCCAGCTCGCGGACACCCGGTGCGGGGCAGCGCAGGAGGCCACGCAGCGCGGGGCCCTCGTGCACGATCGATCGGAACAGCGGCGTGTCGGACGACACGTCGACCGGTCCGAGGTCGTGGACGAGGGCAGAGATGCCGTCGAGCACGGTGCCGGCGGCGACGCCCCAGCCGCCGTCCCCCGTCGTCGGGTAGTAGACGCGGCCCGGGTCGAGGAGCGGGCTCAGCACGACGAGCGAACGCACGGGCGCGTGTGGCGTCGCCGCGAGGTACGCGAGCGCGACGAGCGATCCCTCGCTCTCGGCGACGATCCCCACCCGCCGCCCGGTCGCACGCCGGAACGCGTCGACCTGTGCCCGCATCGCCCGCACGAGCTCGGGGATGGAGTGGTGCGTGTCGGCCCGGCCGTAGGAACGCGGCTCGCCGCGGTCGTCGAGCCCGCGGTAGGAGAAGCGCCGGATCCGGAAGACGCCCTTCACCCACCGACGGGTCACGCCGTCCCACTTCGAGTTGAAGCCCTTCACGACGAGCACCGGCGGCCCGGTCCGTGAGCGGGCGACCGGGATCGGCGAGCGCGCCGCCTCGAACGCCGTCGACACGGCGAAGCCGATCGCGGTGCCGCCGAGCACGATGGCGAGCACCGCTCCGACACCGACGACGACGAACGGTCGCGTGCGCTCGCCCCGCACCCGACCCGCGACCGCATGGACGACGCGCAGCCAGCACCATGCGTTCCCGGCGCCCGCCAGCACCGCCACCGGCACCCAGAACGGCGACGGCGCGACCGCCAGCACCGCGCCGGCGACCGTGAGCATCACGAACTCGAGGAGGATCGGGACGACACTGGCGCGTGCCGGGCGCTCGTACCACCACCGCCGTTCGACGGTCGCCTGGTGCACCAGCACGGCGAGCATCACCAGGACCGGGACGCCGACGAAGAACAGCCACGACAACGAGAACACCGCGGTCGCGAACAGGAGCACGGCGAAGGGCAGCAGGACGAGTGCCAGCACCGCCGTCGACGTCGCGCACCGCCGCACGAGGTCGCGCGTCGGAGGAAGCGCGATCTGTGCGGGCCAGGCCGCCCGCACGAACAGCACGGTCACGCCGGCACGGAACGCGAGGAACAGGAGGACCTCACCGGCGAAACCGAGCCACGACTCGTGGTACACGAGCAGCCAACGCAGGTCGTGGAAGACGTCGTACGGCGCGGGCGCGCTGATCTGTGGTGCGAGCGCCACCGCGGATCGGGGCGCGAGCAGCCACACGAGCACGGTCTCGCCGACAGCGAGCCCGACGGCCCCGGCCAGCAGCCGCGGGTGATCACGCAGCCGCGGCCGACCACCCACCGATCACCCGCTCCGGGCTCTGCGCGCCGGGCCGCTCGGGCCCCGCTCGCTGCTCCGCGGGATACCCGCTCCGCGACGCACGCTCACGTGCTGGACCTTACGTTGTGGTCGGCGCCGCGTCCCCGCGTCGTGTGACGGCGGCCGGTCTCAGGTCGCGACGACGGGTCGCTCGGCGCCGATGGCGCGCTTCGGCGCCGGCTCGATCTTGCGGAGGATGCCGAGCCGCCAACCGGCCACGATCGTGCCGGCGAGCAGCGCGACCAGCGCGGCCGCGCTCAACGCCGTCCGCAGCAGGACCGGCGCCTGCCCCGTGTCGGCCGCGATCGTCGCGAGGTTCAGCAGCGCGTGCACGACGGCCGCGGGGACCAGTGCGCCGGTGCGGAGGACGACGTAGCCGAGCACGATGCCGAGGCTGACGAACGGGACCGCGTGGAGGGTGTCGCTCATCTGCGCGACGTGCCCGGGCAGGAAGGCGAACACGATGCCGGCGGCCGCGATGGCCACGACGCCGGGGCCGGTGCCCCAGTCCTCGGCGTTGCGCCAGTTGCGCCCGAGCAGCGCCGCGCACACGACCCCGACGATGATCAGGACGCCGAGGCGGTAGACGAGCTCCTCGCCGAGCGCGGCGACCATCAGCCCGAACGCCTCGGCCGAGCCGTGGATCTCGACGCTGTAGATGATCACGCCGAACAGCAGCGCGATGCCGGCGCCGATCAGGAACTCGTGCCACGCGTACCCGTTGGCGCGGTCGGCGCCGAGGCGCCGGAAGCCGACGACCGCGGCGA
>Ga0070741_10006535_pt1 | contig 24952 bp, 25 predicted proteins | sample Coa_R1_4_FD_66440 | JGI IMG/M metagenome (GOLD analysis project Ga0070741, IMG submission 66440) | Surface soil microbial communities from Centralia Pennsylvania, which are recovering from an underground coalmine fire - Coalmine... | ecosystem: Environmental > Terrestrial > Soil > Unclassified ... | reverse complement strand
CAGAGGAACACCTTCGTGCGATCGCAGGCCGTTGGCACGATCCCCGCCGATCTCGAGAACAGCCTCTCGGAGCTCGCAGTTCAGGGCGTCTACAAGTTTTGACCGTGAGAGGGGGTGAGCGGTGATCTCGACTTGGACTGCTGCTGCAACGCGGCGCCCTATAGCGTGCCGATGGCCCCGTTAGGGTAAGTAGATTTCCTCACCACGAACTCACACCTCGAGCGCTACATTAAGAGCGCCCAATCACGTCCGGAGAAAACGAGATGGATGCCATCTACTTGGTGATCATCGTGGCGCTCTATGCCGCTACGCACTGGCTGGTCAGGGCGGTGTCACACCTCGGAGGCGAGGAATGAACGCTGTATACATCGTGAGCGGACTGCTCTCGCTCGGCCTCTTCGTGTACCTCCTGTACGCGATGTTTAAGCCGGAGAAGTTCTGATGACGTCCTCGACTCTGGCGCTGGTCGCCGTATACCTGGCTGTTGCCCTGGTACTCGTAAAGCCTGTCGGTCTCTACATGGCGAACGTGATGGAGGGCCGGCCGATCTGGCCCTTGCGCCTCGGCGCCTCCGTAGAGCGGTTCATTTATCGGCTTTGCGGAACCGATCCGGCCACCGAGATGAGCTGGCAAGGCTATGCGATCGCATTGATTGTCTTCAATGCTATCGGTGCACTCGCCATCTATGCGCTGCAGCGCCTGCAGCTGTGGCTGCCGCTCAACCCGCAACACTTCGCGAACGTGTCGCCGGACTCCTCCTTCAATACCGCGGTGAGCTTCATCACCAATACCAATTGGCAGGGCTACTCCGGCGAGTCGACGATGAGCTATCTCACGCAGATGGCCGGGCTCGCCGTGCAGAACTTCCTCTCCGCGGCAACGGGTATCGTCGTCGCAATCGCACTCATCCGCGGCTTCGCTCGGCGCAACGCGCGGGCGATCGGTAATTTTTGGGTCGATATGACCCGCTCGACGCTTTACGTCCTTCTGCCGATCTCGGTCGTGTTCTCCTTGGTCCTGGTCTGGCAGGGCGTACCTCAGAACTTCAGCGCCTACAAGGATGTGACGACGCTCGAGACCGTCACTTATCAGCAGCCCAAAACCGACGCGGCCGGCAATCCTGTGAAGGACAAGGCGGGCAATCCGATCATGGAGAATGCCTCGACGCGCACTCAGACCCTGCCGATGGGCCCGATCGCCTCGCAGGAGATCATCAAGGAACTCGGCACCAACGGGGGCGGATTCTTCAATGCCAACTCCGCCCATCCATACGAGAATCCGACGCCGCTCTCGAACTTCCTCGAGATGGTCGCGATCATTCTGATTCCTGCCGCGCTCACCTATACATTCGGGCGAGCGGTCGGCGATACTCGCCAGGGCTGGGCGATCCTCGCCGCCATGGGGATCTTGTTCGTCGCAGAGCTCTCGATCGCGGTGCACAACGAGCAGCTCGGGAACCCGCATATCGGACGTCTCGGAGTGGATCAAACGACGAGCATCCTTCAGCCCGGCGGCAACATGGAGGGCAAGGAAGCGCGCTTCGGAATCGGGGCTTCGTCGCTTTTCGCGACGATCACCACCGGCACCTCATGCGGTGCCGTGAACGCGATGCATGACTCCTTTACACCCCTCGGCGGCTTCGTGCCGATGTTCAACATGATGCTCGGCGAGGTCGTTTTCGGAGGCGTCGGCACCGGGCTCTACTCGATGCTCATCTTCGCCATCGTCGGGGTCTTCATCGCGGGCCTCATGATCGGCCGGACGCCCGAGTACCTTGGCAAGAAGATCGAAGCCTTCGAGATGAAGATGAGCTCGGTCGCGATCCTCGTCATGCCCTTCATCGTGCTCATCGGAACCGCGATCGCCGTGAGCATGACGGCAGGCCAGGCGGCTGTAGCCAATCCGGCGGCCCACGGGTTCTCCGAGATCCTTTACGCCTTCACTTCAGCGAGCAACAACAACGGCAGTGCGTTCGCGGGGATTTCGGCCAATACGCCTTTCTACAACACCGCGCTCGGACTTTGCATGTGGCTCGGCCGCTACTGGCCGATCGTCGCCGTGCTCGCGATCGCGGGCTCGCTCGCTGCGAAAAAGCGGGTGCCGGCAGGCTCAGGCACCATGCCGACTTATGGTCCGACGTTTGTAATACTCCTGATCGGCACGGTACTTCTCGTCGGGGCACTCACTTTCGTGCCGGCGCTCGCGCTCGGCCCGGTCGTGGAGCACCTCATGTTCTGGGGAACTTGATATGGCCAAGGTGATAGAAAACTCCGCTCCCGAGAAAGCTCCGCCTTCCCTCGCCCCGGCTTCACGAGAGCCCGGTGCCGAGGAAGCGGCCGCGAGGGTCGCCCACTCGCGGCGGAAACTCTCGATGTTCGACCGCAGCCTCCTCGCGCCGGCGATTGCCGATTCATTTCGCAAGCTCGATCCACGCGTGCAATGGCGCAATCCGGTCATGTTCGTCGTCTATATCGGCAGCATCCTAACTACGCTCCTGTGGTTCCAAGCGCTCACCGGGCGGGGCGAAGCCCCGGGCTGGTTCATCCTGAGTGTGGCCATCTGGCTCTGGTTCACGGTGCTCTTTGCGAATTTCGCCGAAGCCCTGGCCGAAGGCCGCAGCAAGGCCCAGGCGGCGTCGCTCCGCGGACTGAAGCAGACCGTCATGGCCAAGAAGATCGTCGGCCCGCGCGAGCGCGACCGCCAGGAGCGCGTGCGGGCGGATCGTCTGCGCCGCGGAGACATCGTGCTCATCGAGGCTGGAGACTATATCCCGGCTGACGGCGAAGTAATCGAAGGTGCGGCATCCGTTGACGAGAGCGCGATCACCGGGGAGTCGGCACCCGTCATCCGCGAGTCAGGCGGGGACTTCTCCGCCGTCACGGGCGGCACCCGGGTTCTCTCGGATTGGATCATCGTCAAGGTCACCGTCAACCCCGGCGAGACGTTCATCGATCGCATGATCGCTATGGTCGAGAGCGCGAAGCGGCAGAAGACGCCCAACGAGATCGCCCTCACGATCCTGCTCGTGGCGCTGACCCTGGTGTTCCTGTTCGCGACCGCGACACTCCTGCCCTACTCGCTGTACAGCGTGGCCGTTGCGAAGCTCGGCACCCCCGTCACAATCACGGCGCTCATAGCACTTCTGGTCTGTCTCATCCCGACGACGATTGGGGGCCTCCTTTCCGCGATTGGTGTGGCCGGCATGAGCCGCATGATGCAGGCGAACGTCATCGCTACGTCCGGTCGCGCGGTGGAAGCCGCGGGCGACGTAGACGTCTTGCTACTGGACAAGACGGGCACGATCACGCTCGGCAATCGCCAAGCGGCGGCATTTATGGTCGCGCCAGGTGTCAGGGAAGAGGAACTAGCGAACGCCGCGCAGCTGGCCTCGCTCGCGGACGAAACGCCCGAGGGGCGCAGCATCGTTGTGCTCGCGAAGCAGCGGTTCCAGCTCCGCGAGCGCGATCTGCATTCCCTGAACGCCACATTCGTCCCGTTCTCCGCGCACACTCGCATGAGTGGCGTTGATATTGGCGAACGGAAGGTGCGCAAGGGCGCGCCCGATGCGATTCAGAAGCACGTCGAGAGTTTTGGGCAAGCGATGCCGCGCGGCGTTGTCATGGCCGTCGAGGAAGTCGCCCGCCGCGGGAGCACGCCCCTCCTCGTGAGCGACGGGCCTCGCGTGCTCGGCATTATTGAGCTCAAGGACATCGTCAAGGGAGGCATCAAGGAACGCTTCCTCGAGTTGCGGCGCATGGGAATCAAGACGGTCATGATCACCGGCGATAACAAGCTCACCGCAGCGGCGATTGCCGCCGAAGCCGGTGTAGATGATTTCCTCGCTGAAGCAACACCGGAGGCAAAGCTCAAACTCATCCGGGAGCATCAGGCCGAGGGCAAGCTCGTAGCGATGACGGGCGATGGTACCAATGATGCACCCGCGCTCGCGCAGGCGGATGTGGCGGTGGCCATGAACACAGGCACCCAGGCCGCCAAGGAAGCCGGAAACATGGTGGACCTCGACTCCAACCCGACGAAGCTGATCGAGGTGGTCGAGACGGGCAAACAGATGCTGATGACCCGCGGATCCCTCACAACGTTCAGTATCGCGAACGACGTGGCGAAGTACTTCGCTATCATCCCGGCCGCCTTCGCCACGACCTATCCGCAGCTCAACGCGCTCAACATCATGCACCTGGCGAGCCCGTTTTCCGCGATCCTGTCCGCGGTGACCTTCAACGCGCTCATCATCGTCGTGCTGATCCCACTCGCCTTAAAGGGCGTCAAGTACCGCCCGCTCGGAGCGGCGGTGCTGCTGCGGCGCAACCTTCTGGTCTATGGACTGGGCGGAATCATCGTCCCGTTCGTAGGTATCAAGTTGATCGATCTGGCACTCGTGCTCACGCACCTGGTCTGACGGGAGAGCGGACATGAATTCGATAGTACGGCCCGCGATAGTCCTTTTTCTGCTCCTGATGGCCATTACCGGTATCGCCTATCCACTCGTCGTGACCGGGATCAGCCACGTGATCTTCCCCACGCAGGCAGGTGGCAGCCTTGTCGTGCGCGACGGCAAGGCGATCGGGTCGAGTCTCATCGGGCAATACTTCAGCAACCCGAAATACTTCTGGGGTCGGCCATCGGCCACGACGCCGCAACCTTACAACGGCACCGGTTCCACCGGCTCGAATCTCGGACCGCTCAACCCTGCCTTGATCGACGCGGTGAAAGCGCGTATCGATGCTTTGCGCGCGGCGGATCCGACCAATAAGGCACCGATTCCAGTCGATCTCGTGACGGCATCGGGGAGCGGCCTCGATCCGGACATCAGCCTGGCGGCGGCGTACTATCAGGCGCCGCGGGTCGCGCGGGTCCGTGCCATGACGGTGCAAGCCGTGAGACAATTGATCGCCGCGCACGCGAAGGGTCGAGTCCTTGGACTCTTCGGCGACCCGCGCGTGAACGTCCTGGAGCTGAACCTGGCGCTCGATGCCGGCAAGTGACCGGCGACCGATGAATCGATCCGATGGCCGAAGTACGACCGGACCCGGATAAGCTTCTGGCGCACGTGCAAGCAGAGGAAGCGCGCGCGCAACGGGGGCGGCTGCGCGTCTTCTTCGGCGCATCGGCAGGTGTAGGGAAAACCTACGCGATGCTGGAGGCCGCGCGCGGTGCTCGCTCGGCCGGCAAAGACGTGGTGGTCGGATACGTCGAACCGCACGGTCGCGTGGAAACCGAGCGGCTACTCGAAGGGTTGGAGCAGCTGCCGACGCTCACTGTGTGCTACCGGTCTCTCGCACGACAGGAGCTCGACCTCGATGCGGCGCTCAAGCGCCATCCCGAGATCCTGCTCGTCGATGAGCTCGCGCATTCCAATCTCACGGGTGGAACTCCCGCCCTCCGTCATCCGAAGCGCTGGCAGGACGTAGAGGAGCTCCTCGAGGCCGGCATCAGCGTCTGGACGACCGTCAACGTCCAGCATCTCGAGAGCCTCAACGACCTGGTCGCCCAGATCACGGGCGTGCGCCAACGCGAGACGCTGCCGGATCGCGTCTTCGACGAAGCCGACGAGGTGGAACTCATCGATCTGCCACCCGAGGATCTCCTCGCGCGGCTTCATGCCGGGAAGGTGTACATCCACGACGAAGTAGCGAACGCGATAGAGCGTTTCTTCCGCCCGCCGAACCTCATGGCACTGCGGGAGATGGCACTGCGGCGGGTGGCCGACCGGGTCGAGGCCGAGGCGCGGGCCTCCGCGGGCGCCGGACGGGAGCTGCAACCACGGCTGCCAGGCGAGCGGATCCTGGTCGCAACGGGGCCGGATCGCCAATCCGAGCAGCTCGTGCGTGCCGGCAAGCGCCTCGCGGACGCGCTCGATGCCAAATGGATCGTCGTCTACGTCGAGACCCCGGCGCTGCTGAAGCTCTCCGAAGCACAACGCAATCGCCGCATCAACATCCTGCGACTTGGCGAGTCGCTCGGGGCCGAGACGGTAACGATCGACGGACCTACGGCGGCCGCCGCGCTACTCGAGTACGCCCAGACACGCAACGCCACACGCGTGATCGTCGGTGCTCCGAAGCGCTTCGGCTTGAAGGCGCTGCTGCGCCCCTCGGCGTGCTTTGAGCTCGCCAGGCACGCTCGCGGCTTCGACGTGATCACCATCGCACAGGCCGATCATCCTTCCACCGCAAGCGCACGCCGGTCCAGCAGCCGGCCGGATAACCTGCCGGGACAGATCCACTGGAACCGCTATGCATGGGCGGTCGCGATCAGCGCCGCATGCACGATCGTGGCGTACCTCATGTATCCTCGCTTCGAGCTGGTAAACGTGGTGATGGTATATCTGCTCGGCACTACCGTGGCCGGGTTGCGGCTCGGGCGCGGACCGTCCGTTCTGACGACGATCCTGAATGTCGCCATCTTCGATTTCTGCTTCGTCCCTCCGCAGTACACGTTCGCCGTTTCCGATGCGCAGTACATCGTGACGTTCGCCGTGATGCTGATCGTGGGGCTCGTCACCGCGACTCTCATGGCGAATGTGCGCCAGCAGACTCGTGTCGCCGGCGCGCGTGAGCGCCGTACGGCGCTTTTGTATGCCATGAGTCGCGAGCTCGCCGCAACGCGAGGCATCCCACAGCTGACCACGGTTGCCGTCCGGCACGTCGCCGAGGTGTTCCAATGCAAGGCCGTGGTTCTGCTACCCGAACAGGATGGCAAGCTGCGTTTACCCAGTGAGCCACCGCTCGAGCAGTCCCTGCGCCGCCCGGACCTCGCGATCGCGCAGTGGGTCGCCGATCATGGACGTGAAGCGGGACTCGGAACCGATACGCTACCCGCGGCACCGGCGCTCTATGTTCCGCTTGGCGATGGCGAGCGTCGCCTCGGTGTGCTCGCGGTGTCGCCCTCCAATCGGCGGCGGGTCTCACTTCCCGAGCAGCGGCACCTCCTCGAGACGTTCGCCGGCCAGATCGGCCTCGCGCTCGAGCGCGCGCAACTTGCCGAGCACACCGAAGCGGCCCGGGTAGCGGCCGAGCGAGAGAGCCTGCGCAACACCCTCCTCGCCTCCATCTCGCACGATCTGAGAACACCGCTAGCGGCAATCGAAGGGGCGGGAGGCACGCTTGCGACGCAAGGTCGAGCGCTCGATGAGACGACGCGCGAGTCGCTCGCACGCTCGATCGAGACGAAGGCTCACGAGATGTCCGAGCTCATCACGAACGTCCTCGATCTCATGCGATTCGAGGTCGGTCAGATCGTCCTGCGGCGCGACTGGCAGATGCTCGAGGATCTGATCGCGGCCGCGATACGGGAGTTGGGGTCGCGCCTCGCAGCGTATCCGGTCGAGATGCGCCTGCCAGCGTCCCTGCCTCAGGTTCATGTCGATGCGACCCTCGTGGTGAAGCTCTTCGTGAACCTGCTCGACAACGTCATAAAGTACACCCCGCCCGGCACACGCGTCGTGATCTCCGCTGTACCGGACAAGTCCTCCGTGCTCGTCAGCGTGGATGATACCGGTCCGGGCCTGCCATCCGAGGATCCGGCGAAGCTGTTCGAGAAGTTCCAGCGCGGCTCTAACGAGGGGACCACGGTTGGCGTGGGACTCGGACTCGCGATCTGCAGAGCCGTCGTGCGTGAGCTCGGCGGGGAGATTACCGCTCGCAACGGGCCTACTGGCGGCGCTCATTTCGAGTTCACGCTGCCGACCACGGCGCCGGGCGTGCAACCGCAGGTGCAGACCGGCGTTCCTGATTTCGCTGTAGCGCAGCGCGAACCCGATGACGACCCACCGCGCGAACCTGCGGGAGCAGCGAAGTGACCGAGGCGATGCATCGGATTCTGGTGGTCGAGGACGATCCGGCCATCCGCAGCGTACTCAAAGCCTTGCTGGAGTCGGAGCGCTTCCGGCTCGCCGAAGCATCGACCGCGGCGCGCGCCGAGGTCGAAGCCCGAGCGGGCAAGCCGGATCTGCTGCTCGTAGATCTCGGTCTTCCCGACGGTGACGGCGTCACTGTAATTCGGCACGTGCGCGAATGGTCGCCTGTGCCGATCATCGTCTTGTCGGCACGCACGGCGGAGGACCAGAAGATCGCGGCTCTCGATGCGGGCGCCGATGATTATGTGACGAAGCCGTTCAGCACACCTGAGCTGCTCGCCCGCGTTCGCGCCGCACTGCGGCGCGTCGCGCGCGGAAGCGACGTGGGCCATGTCCTCAAGTTTGGAAACGTTCAAATCGACATCGCGCGTCGCTTGGCGCGAGGACCAGACGGAGAAGTTCATCTCACGCCGCTCGAGTATCGATTGCTCGAATGCCTGGCGCGACATGCGGGCCTCATCGTCACGCAGGGTCAATTGCTCCAGGAGGTGTGGGGCCCCAATCACCTCGGGGATAGCCGCGGACTTCGCGTGTGCGTCAAAAACCTCAGGTCCAAGATCGAAACGGACCCTCATCGGCCGAGGTATCTCGTCACGGACCCTGGACTCGGGTACCGGCTGCGGCCCGATGAAACGATTGAGAATCAGGCAAACTCTCAATGATCAGGCCAGATCTACGGATAGCGTGCAAGCGCGTGCGAGCGCACCTTGGTACACAAGCCGAGAAGCTTTGGTTCCGTTCGTCGGTCTTCCACATGGGTCCCCGGCAGACCTGCTCAAGCGTATATGCGCTGTCCGTGACCCCAGGCTCGTGCGACGTAAACCACGCCTGAGCGGGTTCCCGTGCCGTGTGGACGTCGAACTCCAGGGTAACGCCGCCGAGGACCATCAGCGCAGCGGAATGTCAATAAATCAAGGCTGTGCGAAATACAAAAATAGGGCTGACAGTCTGCCTGGCGCGCAAGGAGCGGCACCCAACTCTCTCTCTCCAAGACACCAGAGAAATTCAAATGCTACCTTGACACGATCACCGCAAAGGGCATTGACGAGCATTAGAGGCTTCCGCCGGGAACCGCCAGCGGATATGCTCCGCGGTGGCCCTGGGTAGTGAGTGCATGTGAGCCGGTCCTTCCGCCGTAACCGTTTGATCGCATTCATCGCGGCATTCGCGATGATTACGGTCATCTGCGGTTTTTCTGCGCATGGCTTCGATGCGCATGCCGGCCACGTCGAGCACTGCGACTGGTCTATGCACTTCACGGGAGTCGCGGGTTCCGCGCCCAAGCCTGCCCCGGTCGTCAAACCCGTCCTCGCCGCGCGCCTGGCGCCGCTGCCGGCAGCCGCGCAGCCACGCAGCACTCGCCGTTTCCGTGGCAACCTAGCTCGGGCACCCCCGGCTTCCGTCTAACTTCCTTTAATCGACTCCTGCTGCAGTCAGCGCCCGCTCTGGAAGGAGCGGATGGGCTCTCTGTCTGTTTTGGAGCATTTGTTCGATCGCCTCAATCGACCGCGAGCCGCCCGATCCGATCGGTGAGGGTCCCGCGGCTTTTGGGGCTTGCACTCAGGAAGCCTTCCCACATGTTTGCATGCAAGAACAAGAGCAACGTCCTCGTGCTCGCGGTGGTCGTCGCCGCCGTAACGCCGGCGGCCGCGAGAGCGGATGTCGCCGCCGTCTCTTCGTCCACCGATCCCGCGGTGAACAGCGACCCGACCCCTTCCGAGCTTCAGGGCGTCGTCATAAGCGCCCAGCGTCTCGACATTGCACGCGCCGGCATCGAGACCCAGACGGGAGCTTCGACATACACGATCAACGCCGAGGCCATCAAGGCAGCTCCGGGCGGTGACAACGTCCAGCTCAACCAGGTCATTCTGCAAGCACCGGGTGTGGCCCAGGATTCCTTCGGCCAGATGCACATCCGCGGCGAGCACAACGGCTTGCAGTACCGCCTGAACGGAATCATCCTCCCGGAAGGCATCGCGGTCTTCGGCCAGACGCTCGATCCCCGATTGATCCAGTCGCTGAATCTCGTCACTGGCGCGCTGCCGGCGGAGTACGGCCTCGATACGGCCGGCATCATCGACCTGACCACCAAGAGCGGCGCGCTCGAACGACACGGAGCGGTGTCGGTCTACGGCGGCAGTCACGGCGAGATCCAGCCGAGTATTTATGACGGCGGCACCGTAGGGAGGCTTACGTACTTCGCCACCGGAGACTATTTACGCAGCGATCTCGGCATCGAGTCCCCGGACTCGAGCCCGACGCCACTGCACGACACGACCAAGCAGTACCACGGCTTCGGCTACTTCGACTATCTGATCGACTCGGATACCCGGGTCAGCCTGATCCTCGCGAGCTCGCACGACCGGTTCCAGATTCCCGACCAAGCGGGCCTCACTCCCGGTCTCGGCCTCACCGTGAATGGCATCACGGACTATCCGAGCGCCAGCCTCGACGAGAACCAGACGGAGATCAATCATTACGGCATCGTGAGCCTGGAGCACCTGCAAGGCGCCCTCGACTTGCAGACGTCCTTTATAGCCCGGTACGCCAGCGTGACATACACGCCGGACGTTCTCGGCGACTTGCTCTATGACGGCATCGCACAGAACGCATTCAAGCGCGACGTCTCCTATGGATGGCAGACTGATGCCTCGTATCACTTGGGTTCCGCGCATACCGTGCGCGCGGGTTTCTACGCTCAGTACGACAAGGCCACCAGCGACACCACTTCCCAGGTGCTCCTCCTTGATATCAATGGGAACCAGACGAGCGACGCCCCCCTCCCCATCATCGACAACGGCCGCGAGTCGCAGTCGATCGAGAGCGTGTACTTGCAGGACGAATGGAAGCTGCTGCAGCCGCTCACCTTGAACTATGGGGTGCGCTTCGATCACTACAGCGCATATTCCCACGGGCAGCAGCTGAGCCCGCGCGTCAACCTCGTCTGGAAGCCTATTCAGGGCATGACCGTCCACGCCGGCTACTCGCGCTATTTCTCGCCGCCCCCGTTCGAGCTGGTCGGCGGCAAGACGCTGTCGGAGTTCGTAAATACCACTGCTGCGGCATCGGTCGACGAAGACTCGCCGCCGCTCGCGGAGAAGGCGAATTATTACGATATCGGTATCGAAGAGCGTTTCACGAACGGCTTCACCACGGGCGTCGACACCTACTACAAGCAATCCGTGAACCTCATCGACGAGGGCCAGTTCGGGGCGCCCATCATCCTCACTCCGTTCAATTACCGCTACGGCCAGCAGTACGGCGCGGAATTCACCGAGAGCTACTCCCACGGGCCGTTCGCGGCGTACCTCAATTTCGCCACCCAGCGGGCCCGCGGCAAGGCCATCGAGACTGCCCAATTCAACTTCGGCGCCGATGATCTCGCTTACATCGCCGATCACTGGATCTCGCTCGATCACGAGCAGCAGTACACGGCCTCTGCGGGCACCTCCTACCGGTGGGGCAGCACGTTGTTCAGCGCCGACATGCTGTTCGGCTCGGGTTTGCGGGCAGACCTCGTGCTCCCGGACGGCTCGAGCATTCCGAACGGCGCGCACTTACCCTATTACAGGCAGGTCAATCTCGGTGTCAGCCATGCGTTCACCTCCTGGGGTATGGGTTCGAAGGGCGACTATCCGACCATGCGGTTCGATATCACCAACGTCTTCGACACAGTGTACGAAATCCGCAACGGCACCGGCGTCGGGGTAGGCGCGCCGCAGTTTGGGCCGCGGCGAGGGTTCTTCGTGGGCATTTCACTGCCGTTCTGATTCCGTGACTGACCGGAGTTTATACAGACCTGGCGTGGCGCCGCCGTCAGGTCTTTATCGGCCGCTTGGCCAGCTTTCTTTGCAATGTGCGGCGCTGCAGCCCGAGGGCCCACGCAGCTCTTGAGACATTACCGTCATGCTCGGCAAGCACATTCTGGATGTACTCCCACTGGAACCGCCGGAGCGATGGTCGGTCGGACGGCGGCTCACGCGTGGTGACCATCTGATCTTCACCCAACGCGAGTCGAGATCCCAAACACGAATATCGCGAGCAACCTCGGACCGGCGATCGACCCCCAGGACATCCAGACTCTCGGCGTCGAGCGGGGCAGCTATCAGGCCGACGAAGGTGACCGCACTTACGGCATCTTCAATGTAATTCCAAAGAACGGATTCGGCAGCCGCAACCAAGGGCTGCTCGATGTCACGGCCGGCAATTTTGGTCAGACCAACGACTATCTGAGCGTCGCCAGCCACACGGGCAATTTTGCCTATTACGCGAGCGTGGAGGGCAATCGCAGCAATCTGGGACTTCAGACTCCTGTATCCCAAGTGCTCCACGACCAGTCTCTGGGGTATGGCGCATTCACGAACCTCATCTACGAGCCGAGCGCCGTCGATGAGTACCGCTTCGTGGGCCAGCTACGCCAGGACGATTACCAGATCCCGAACTGCCCGCCCTACGACATCCAGGACCCGAACTGCACCTTGCCCGCCGACGACGTGCAGCGCGAGGCCGACAATTTCGCCCTGCTGTCGTGGATGCATACGTTCACCAGCCAGGCGGTGCTCACGAGCTCGATTCTGTACCATTACAATCGAGCCAACTATGACGGCGGCGCCATCGATCCGCTCACGACGACCAATCATCACTCCTCACAGTACGAGGGCGCCCAAGAAGATCTGCGGTTGAGTCTCAACCGAAATCATTTCGACATCGGCGTACTGGGTTTCGCCCAGCAAGACCAGAGCACCTTCAGCCTGGTGTATCACGACAGCAGTGGCACACCGCCGCTCTCCGAAGCGACGAGCCCCAGCGGCGGGTTGATCACTGCCTGGCTGCAAGACACCTTCCAGGCGACGCATTGGCTGAACTTGTCGGCAGGCGTGCGGCAATCGCCCTTCCAAGGTGCTCATATCAGCGAGAATGCGACCGACCCGCGGCTCGGCATGACGGTGATGCTGCCCCGGCTGAATTGGGTGCTGAGCGCCTTCTGGGGCAAGTACTACCAGGCCCCGCCGCTCGAGACGCTCTCCGGACCGCTGCTCGCCTACGCGACCGCGAACGACACGGGATTCCTCCCCCTGCACGGGGAGCGTGACACGGAGCGCCAATTCGGCGTTGCGATCCCGCTGAAGGGCCGGACCATTAATGCGGACTACTTCGTCAACCAGGCCAGGAACTTCTTCGATCACAATCCGATCGGCAACTCCGACATCTTCCTGCCGCTGACAGATCAGGGGGCGCTCATCCAGGGATATGAGCTTACCGTACGCTCTCCGCCCTTCTGGCGCTACGGACAGGTGCACGTTGCTTACTGGAACCAGACCGCGGACGCCTTCGGAGCGATCACCGGCGGCCTCATCAGCCTCCCAACGTGAACGGCGGCTACTACGCCCTGGACCATGACCAGCGCAACACGTTAAATCTCGGCTACGACGCCAACCTACCGCTGCGGTTCTTCGTGTCAGCCAATCTATCCGTAAACTCGGGACTGTCCAACGGCGACGCCCCGCCAAGCCACTTACCCAGCTACGCCGTACTCGATCTGAGCGCGGGGCGCAACATCAGCCGCTATCTTTCGATGTCGGTCACGGCCCTGAACCTCACCAACCGGCATCTTCTCACCGACAACAGCCTGACCTTCGGTGGCATACACTGGAACGATCCGTTCCAGATCTATGCCGAACTACGCTACAAGTTCCATTACTGACAAACCCGCCTGTGCAAGGAAGCGGCCCGGGGAGACCGCAATGGCATACTTCAGCCAACGCCGATGCGAATGAGGGGAGTCCTTTCCGCTTGCCTCCTCCTCGGCACTGCGCTCCTGTGCGATTCGGTACTGGCAGCGGAGCACGGGCTGACTGTCACTAGAGCGTGGATACGCTTCATCATGCCGTCAGTGCCCGCCGCGGCTTATTTTCGCCTGTCGAATCAAAGTGACAGGCCTCTCGTCCTCGTCGGTGCGGATTCGCCCGCCTGCGCTAGTCTCATGCTGCATGAGAGCCTCGTCCAAAACGGCATGGACCGGATGACGATGCTGAAAGGCGTGCAAGTGCCGCCGCATGGCCACGTGGATTTCGCTCCCGGCCACTACCATCTGATGTGCATGGCGCCCTTCAAGGAAATGAGTCGCGGCCGCGAGGTTGAGGTCACGCTGCATTTCGCGGACGGCCAGAAGATCACGGCCCGCTTCACGGTACGCGGCGCAACCGGGTAGGTGGCTGCCTGTCTCGGGCTGCGCGCAGCGGGAACAGGACGGCGGTCGTGAGGATCACCGACAGGATGACCAGCACGCCGATCACCATCGCGGCCGCAACGGCGATCTGGGCGAAGTACTCGCCATAGAACGTCTTGGCGCTCCCCGGCCCGCGGTGTAGCGAATGGTGCAGCGACGGCACATCGCCGATCGCGTACTCCGTGACGAGCGAGGCCCCCCGCGCCCCCGCGAGATGGCGATCGGGAACGCCCGTCACCGCAGCGGAATGTCAATAAAATCAGAGATGTGCGAAATACAAATCACGCCCCCGCTACCACTTTCGACGGTTTGCACCGTCGTGCACCGCATTGCCACGCCGGGCAGCCCCTCTTTTCGGCCCACGCCCCAGTCGTCGCACGCTGCCCGCCTATCGACCCGAGCGGACAATTGCGGATGACCGCCTCCGCTCAAGCCATCCACAATCAAGGACTACTGGCACCATTCCTCGCCATGACGCAAAACCGGGCGACTACACCCAGGGGGAGCGGGCAGCGGATCACCTGGTCTCCATAAGCCCATGCGCCGCAAGATGCCCGGCATCTCAGAATCGATCACCGGCAAGTGATTTCCGTCTCCATAGTGAGTAGCGCTCCTATACCGCAGGGGGTTGCATGAATATCCATCTTTCCGATCCCTAGAGTAGACAGAAATCCAATACCCGAAGGGCGCTGACGAGGTTGGATCGGCAACAATGACGTCGCCGCGTAACGGCCCTTGCGCGATAAATCTGGTTTCCTGGTTATTATTGCTGCCGGTGGCGTTGGAAAAGACAGATCGGAATTTATTTGACTGCCTGTCATAGATGAATACCTCGGTATAAATGGAGTGGCTTCCGTCGCCTCCATGCGCTGATCCAGTCTTTATCAGCAGAAGCGGACGTGTGTTGTTTGCGCCTCCAAAAACCACCATGGCCGAGTAGAGCTCGATAGGCGTCGAAAACCAGTCCGAGTCGTTCTTCGGCATTGCATATGTGCAGTGTGGTGCCAGGTTCTCAACAAAACACTGAGCCAGTGCGCCGCCGTCAACGCGCTGTGCGTCTGCTCCGTCAAAATGAGACCCGGGTAATATTGCCGCCACAAAAGTCCATTGCATCCGCGTCTCGAACGGTCGAGTCAGATCCAGGTTAGCAATGACATCAGCGCGGCGTCCCTGCAATTTCGGCAGCGAGGATGCTACGCTCTGCGTAATGTCCATGGAGGAGATCTGCCTCGAAGATTCACTTGCCAATGCTTCAGATGTTACAGCGACGAGGAGTAGCAAGCATAGTAGCGGCAGCTGTTGCAGCCGGTATTCAGGTGGATGCGAATCTTGGAACGCGACGCGTACAGCAACGCGAGACATAGCTAAACTCCCTCTACCTCAGCCCCTCAAATGACCGTGGCCGACCCTGGTGAGACTCTGGGCTAGCATCATGGAAGAGCGAGGGCCGAAAAGTGGCAAGGGCATGGCACGAGCCCGGCTGGCAGTACCACCCTGCGAAATAGCGGAGGGCCCGGCATCAAGGTCGCGGCGCAGTCGGAGTGGGCGGCCGGTCTTCTTGACCCTCAATGTGAGCCGTATTACGCTAGGTAATACGGAGATCACTATGACGACGCGCACTGTACGATTCGATGCCGATACCGAGAAAGCCTTGGACGAGGTACGTGCTGCCACTGGCTGGCCTATATCCGAGGTATTGAAGCGCGGCGTCAAAGCTCTACGTGCTCGGGTGAGGAACCGGCCTGCGCGCCTTCCGTTCGATGTATACAAGGAGCTCGACCTCGGGCCGGGAGGCTATGCAATCACCTCCTCGAGCAACACGCGAGCGGGAGTCCGAATGGCCCTGAAGCGGAAGCATGGGCGCTGATGGTCCTGGTCGATACCGGCCCTTGGGTGGCGCTGTTCGACCCGAAGGATGAGTATCATGCGCGCTGCAAGGAGGCGCTCGGCGGAATAAAAGAATCGCTTTCCACCACAGTGCCGGTGTTGACGGAAGCATTCCACATTCTCGAGCCCCAGAGCGTGGGCTCCAGTCGTTTGCGCGACTTCATCGCCCAACGGGGCGCTTCGGTTTGGGACTTCGATCGTGGCTCGCTACTGCGCGCATTCGAGCTGATGGAGACCTATGCGGACCGGCCGATGGATCTCGCCGATGCATCGCTCATCGTCGCCGCCGAGGAACTCAAGACATGCAAGGTGTTCACTGTCGACCGCGATGATTTTCAGACGTATCGGGTACGGCGCGGCCACCGGCACCTGCCGGTGCAGATTATCGAGTAACATACTTCTCCGCGAGTGCGTGCTGCAACCTGATACAAAACGTTGCAGGAGGCCTCAACCCGCCGCAAGGACGCTCGCCGGAACAGCGGCCACCAAGACGCGGAACGTGCTACAAAGATCAAAGCAGCCCCCCGCTACCACTTTGAAGAAGAACAACATTGCATTCAGCGAGTTGCGCCATAAGCTGCCGCGGCGACCCGCTACCAACCCTCGGGTTCTCCGAGAGCAATGATCGGCCCGCTTGGCTGGGCCCGTCCATCCCGCAGCCGGAGTTCACCGGCACAACCGCCACGAACACGCGCACCTGCGGAGTGATCTGGATCATGGCCAGCCCCGGACCGCGCTCACCTGCAGCCCGCCGCAGAACACCCCGGCGAGTTCGATCCCAGCGGATTCACACACCCTCACCGGAAGGACACGAATCAGTTCGCGATAGGGTCTCCGTATCCGTACTCCGGAACGCGGCGCAATACGCCGCCACGTGTGCTTCGTGCTGTTGCTGTTGATCATCAGCGTGGGATGAGTGCTGCCGCCACCGTCAGCTCACGCGAACCACAGGCATAGGGGGCACGACTTCTATCTTGGCTTTATGCCCATGCGCCCGGGCGAGTTTGTCGTCGCACGTGAGCATCGGTGCTGCAAGCGCCTCGGCCAAAGCGACGTACGTTGCATCGTACGCCGATAGGGAAGTACGCAACCTCCAGAGGCGACCAAAAAGTGGTCGGTGCGCATGGCGCTCGATGACCAGTCCTTCGAAGTCCGCGAGTGCCGCATCCGCCCGGGCTACCGTGATCTCCTTCGCCTGCACCAGCCTCCGCATGACCTGCGCGACTTCGATGTCGATGAGATGCGGTGCGTGCAGACGCTCCGCCGGATGCAGTGCGCGAGCAGCGATGCGCTCCGCTCGCGGAGTCTGCAGCACGAGTTCCACCGCGGCCGAAGCGTCGAGTACGATCAACGAGAGTCGCGCTCCTCGCGCAGCACCTGAGTCGGCGATACCTTCCCGTGATAGGGCTCTCGGTGCCGTAGACGCTCGGCCATCTCCTCGGGTGTCGGCTGCTCGGCGATCTTGCGTGCTTCGCGGATGAGGAAGTCAGACAAGGAAAGTCCCGCCATTGCCGCCCGGGCCTTCAGTTGCCGGTGCAGCGAATCGGGAACATTTCGCAGCTGAATCATCTTTGACATGTTCATGAGTATATTAGCATGCGATGCACATGTCTATAAAGATCCGCCATACCCTCTACCGGCTCTCCCGTGAAGCGGGCAGCCGACTGCCCCACGGACATCTCCCATTGTGTGAGAAGGCGCAGCCACTCTGTCGAGTCCGATGGCGGGTTCGGCGCGGATTTCCGGTTCTCTTGAGAGGAGGTCATCTCTTCACTTCCTCGGAGACCCTGCTCATGAAACCCACAGCCCCCCTCCCCTCTGTACCGCCATCGCGTGTGCATCCGCCCTGCTGCGCCTCGGGCCGGCTGGCGCGCAGGATAAGCTGCCCTCACAGCTGGATCAGCTCAGCGGCTTCCTCGGTGACGGGACCTGTACCGGCAACCTTCTGGCCACAAAGTCGCCGCATGGGATGAGCGCCACGTACCACGGCGAGAAGACGCTTGGCGATCGCTGGGTCGTGGTCCGGTACGACGAGGGTGCCACCTCGTCGAATTCGAGGTCGTTCCACGTCGCCCAGTACTTCACCTACGACCCAAAGGCTGGCCACTTCGTAGACGTCGAGGTCGACAACGCCGGCGAGAGCGGCACCGGTACCAGCAGCGGGTGGCAAAGTGATGTCATCACGTTCGAGAACACCAATTTCGCGAGTGGCAGTCACTCGCTGTTCCGCGACGTGTTCACGCGACGCGGCGGAGTAGTGGTCTCGCATACCGGGTATGCGCGCGACAAGAGCGGTAAGTGGATCAAAACGGACCATGAAACTTGCAACAGGACCTAGGCGGGGTCGCTCGAGCGACCTCCGGGTGCAGTCGGCGCCGCGCTCGACTCTCACTCCCGCAGCGGGCTCAAACGGTGCATCATGAAAGCGATTTCGCTCATCGTCGCAGTGCTCATCACAGCAACCGCATCGGCCGCGAGCCCGCCATACGCCGCGCCCATACGCCCGGTCACCGACAATTATTTCGGCGTCAAAGTCGTCGACGACTACCGCTGGATGGAAGACCTGAACGGTCCTGAGATGCAGCGCTGGATGAAGGCGCAGGCCGACTATACGCGCGCCACGCTGGACGCCCTACCCGGCTATCCGGCGCTCCTGAAGCGCATCGGGGAGCTGAATCGCTCGCAGCCGGCACAGGTCACCTCCGTACAGATAGTGGGCGGTCGTTACTACAGTCTGCGCACGCCGCAGAGCGCACAATCGCCGAAGCTCTACGTACGCGTGGGCGTGCACGGTACGGACAAACTGCTGATCGATCCCGAAAGGCTTCCGGGTAATGACAAGTCGCACTTCAACGTCCATGACTACAGGCCCTCGCCTGACGGGCGCTACATCACCTACCTCGTTGCCGCCGGCGGCAGCGAGGAAAGCGTGCTGCACATCCTGGACGCACGGACCGGGAACGATCTCCCCGAAACCGCCGATCGAATAGACGGTGACATCACCGCGCCTTTTTGGCGGGCGGACAGCGGCTCGTTCTTCTATTCGCGCGACCGCAAGTCAGCGCCCGGCACGCCGGCTGCCGCGAGACGGCGGAACAAGCCCGTCTACCTCCATGTGATCGGCCGTTCGTTCGACGATGATCCAGCGATCGTCGGCCGTGGCGTGAGCGATGCCGCGTTCCCGCTGACGCCCATCGAGTATCCGGAAATCGTCACCGTGGCTGACTCGCGCTACGCGCTGGTGATCGTCGAGCGCGGCGCCGACCAGCGTCTACGCGTCTATGCCGCTCCGGTCAGCGTTATCAAGGACAGCAACACCCAGTGGCGTACGGTTGCGGCCAGCTACGGAGATGAGTACATCGGCAGCGACAACTCGGACCAGCCCGTCATCGCGCTGAGCGGGCGATACCCTGTACTGGCTGTCGCGCAAGAATGCGCCGCGGGGGCGGATCATGAAACTCGATCTCTCACGTCCGGATTCGCACCCGGAGGTGGTGGTCCCGCAAGGCCATCTGCCGATCTCGGCCGTCTATGCCAGTCGCGGCGCGCTCTACTGGCGCGTGAATGATGCCGGCGCAAATGACATTCATCGGCTTGCGCTGGTCCACGGCGCGCAACCGCAAGCCCTGATGTTGCCCTATGCCGGTGACGTCGCCGATGTCATCAGTGACGATATGGGCGGCGGTGCCGTGTTGCTGGTCAACAGCTATCTGCGCTCGCCGGCCTACCTCGGCGTGGATCCGCACAGCGGTTCGATCCGCGACACAGGGCTCCAGCCGGCCGGCCCATTCGATCGGCCCTCGGACCTGGCCGTGGATGAAGTGCGGGTCAGGAGCTGGGACGGCACACTGATACCGCTTTCCATCATCCACAAGAAGGGAATCAGGCGCGACGGCAGCAACACGGCCATGATCACCGGCTACGGCGCCTACGGCATCAGTGTGTCGCCATTTTACGTTCCGGCGATGCAATCCTGGTACGACCACGCGCAGATAGTCGCGTTCGCACACGTACGGGGCGGTGGCGAGCTCGGAGAGGCCTGGCACAGAGGCGGCTTCAAGGGCACGAAGCCAAACACATGGAAGGATTTCATCGCCTGCGCGCAATACCTCGTTGACAACGGCTATACCAAGCCGCCGAAGCTGTTTGCGTGGGCCCAGAGCGCAGGCGGCATTCTCATCGGCCGTGCAATGGAGGAGCGTCCGGACCTGTTCGGCGCCGTGGTCAGTCGCGTTCCCGCCGCCGACATGCTGCGCTTCCAGACCACCGCCAATGGACCGGACAACGTTCCGGAATTCGGCGACGTGCGCACGCCGGAAGGTTTCAAGGCGCTCTACGCGATGAGTCCGTACGCGCACGTGCGCGACGGCGTGAAATACCCGCCGACCATGGTCTATGCCGGCTTCAACGACCAGCGGGTGCCCGCGTGGATACCCGCCAAGTTTGCCGCACACCTGCAGGCCGCGACCGCCAGCGGCAAGCCGGTGCTTCTGCGCGTCGATTACGACGCGGGCCATACCGGCTTCGACGCAACCCGTGCGCAAATCGATCGCAATACTGCCGATATGCTCGCATTCGCGCTCTGGCAGACAGGAGATCCCGACTTTCAGCCTCGGCATTGAGGGAAGCGCGGTGACAGTTGCAGAACCACTAGTCGACAGCGCCCTATCCGAACATCGATCGAATCCGGTCGCAAGAGCCATCGACCGCTGGATCTATGCTTTCATGGCGGGGTGGTTCATCGTGATCGTTCTGGTCGGCTTCATTCCCGACGCACTGACCACAGCGTCCGCGATCAAAGCAGGGCAATCTCCGCCATTACATCATCATGCCCTTTCACGCCGGCCTTATGGTGGCGTGGCTGCTGGTGTTGCTCAGCCAGACGCTCTTGATGGCAACGGGCAAGGGGCAGCACCATCAGCGGCTTGGGCGGATCGCCTTCGCGCTCGTCCCTGCAATGGTGGTGACGATGCTCATTGCCGTACCGGCGTCTTACCGCGCGGCGTGGCATTTTGCGCAGGCGGCGCGACCCGATGTTCGAGAGGCTCAGCTCAATTTTCTGAACCACTCCAGCGGACCATTCCTAGGCCCATTGCAAGGAACTCTTGAGTTTGCCTTATTCGTTTTCATCGCGCTGCGAGCGCGGCGAACCGATTCCGGTCTGCACAAGTGGATGATGATCCTTGCAACGGCCACCGTGCTGCCCGCCGCCATGGTGCGAATGACGTGGCTGCCGAACTTCGCTTTCTCGTTCGCGATTTACTTGAGCATTGCGCTCCTGCCAATGTTTTTGTGGGATATCATCCGGACCAAGAGCGTTCCCAAGGCGGCGTACCTCATCTGGTTGGCAGTTTGGCGCACGGCCGAAATCGCTGTCTGGGCCTTGGATGGACAGCCGTGGTTGGACGACGCGATCCCGCACCTGATGGACGTGTGATGCACGACTATCCCGCGTCCGACAAGCGGGCAGAGCGCGGCCGCTGTATCGGGACAATCGACCGGAGGGCCGGGAACGCCATCATTGCGGCGGTCATCGCAGCGGAATTTCAATCAAATCAGGGGTGTGCGAAATACAAATCACGCCCCCGCTACCACTTTGAATAAAAACAACATTGAATTCAGCGAGTTGCGTCATCAACTATCCTGGTGACCCGCTACCAACCCTGGTGTTCGGAAGTAGCTATTCAGTGCCCGCTCGCCCGGTCCACCGGCCAAGATATGCGGACAGTAAGCACTCCGGCGTCCCCGTTCTTCCGACGCTGAGCTGCTGGCTCGATGCTCCGATGCTCCGGCAGCGGCAATCGGCCGCAAGCCCGAGGGCATGGCGATGAGCGATGAGACACGAGGGAGCTGACGCTGGGGCAGCAGCGCTTCATGGTGCGGACATGGGCGACACGGGCCCCACTTATCGACCTCACGGCTCAGTCCGCTGCGATTGTCTGTGACCGCGTTTGGAGATCCAGCCGGCGTCGTAGCGCGGCGATTTCCTTGTCGCGCTCCAAGAGCAACAGATGCTCGTAAGCGTTTGCCGCTGCGTGTGCGAGACGGACGAGCAATCGCGCTTCTTCGGTATCCATCGCTTCTCCGCTTCCATGCTCACCGTAGAGGAGGATCGCATAGATCCGGTTGCCGCCGGCAATGGACAATGCGAAGGCAGGTGCAGCTTCGTTCGCCGGCAGCGAGACGCGCGACGCAGGGACATCGCGCAACGAGACCAGTGATCGGCTCGACCTTGGATAGAGCGCCAGTGGATCATCCGCGTCGAGCAGCGGTGGCAGCGCGTCGCAGCCCGCGCTCGCGCGAAGCGCGAAGCCGCCCTCGGCGGGATAATATGCCGCAGCGCAGCGGAATCCGACTCGCTCGGGCACGTCACGCACGAGCATCGCCTCGAGTGTATCGATTCGCTCGACGAACGGAAGCGCTAGGATCATCTGCTCGAGCGTGGCATGCGCGCGATGCCTGGATCCGAAGAACGCGCGCTCGACGAACCGGTCGATCTTGCGGTGCAACGACTGCAGCCAAAAACTGAAGAGCACCGCCATTGCCACCACGACGAAGCTCGCCAGCTTGCGGCTCTCCAGCTCCTTCGCAAAGAGCACGTCGAGGACTGTGAAGACTGCGATTGGGACCGCACTCAGGGCTGCGTAGACGAGCGCCCGGCCGCCAAAGACTCGCACGTCGACTATGCGCCCCCTCACTAGGGCGTAAGCGAACGCGTAAGGTGCGGGATTCAAGATGAAGAAACATCGGGCAAGAAAGCCCCGCCCCAACAGACCGAGCGCGAAGAATGTGGCCTCGATGACGACGTGCGCAACGATCGCGACGGCGACCCAGCGAGTGCGCACCAACTCTTCGGGAGTGACCGCCCTACGACGGTCGAGATAGGCGAGCAGGCCTACTGTATATCCGATCCAAATGAGCGCTCCGAATACAGCGTACGGATGATATGCACTGACCCAAGACGAGGCGGCGACGCTGATACCGTACACGCTCGCAACCAGCACCGCATAAAAAGGCAGCAGTCGATTGACGGGGCGCCAGCGAGCCGACACCTGGTCACTCGGCATTCGCACGCACAGGGCAACGTATCCGTAGATCGAACATCCCGCCACGATGGCCCCCGACATCGCGCCGACGAAGCTCCAGTCACTCGGGAGAAGTATGGCCCATACCCCCGCCGGCTGAGCGGCGCGAGATAGAACAAACAGATACAAAGCGAAAGAAAGACCGGCGTAGCGCCCGCCGATGAGCATCATGCACGCGACAATAGCGAGAACGATGCCTATCGCGACCTGCACGCTGTCCAGAGTGAGCAACGACGTCGGAACGGACGTCGTCATATCAAATGCCAGTTTCGTCGCAGGAAAGCTCAACGCCAACAGCGCGCCGAGCACGGCCAGCAGCGGCAATATCCCCTGATTTACCTTTCTCATCTGATCACAACTACCTTGACATGCACCGCGCCGCCAGGCAGTCAGTTGCCTGCGCGGCGCACGCTGAGCAGCCTGGCATCGAAGTTATACGCAGTCGGGCCCGAAACGACCCACTTCAATGAGAAGTCCGGATGCGCAGGGTTCAACAAATAGTTCCATTCGCCCGGCGTGATCACGCTCGGCACCCGCAATGCGACCTTTTCAGTTGCTTTGAGCCATGAGTCGCCGAACGCGCGGCTCACCTTGTAGTCCGTCGCCCAGCGGGTCGGATACGAGCGTGGAACAAGAATCAGCTCGTCTGGGATCTCGACGGCGAATGCGTGGAACGGCTGCAGATCGTCGGTCTGCTTGAGGTGCACCAGGATCTCGAGTGCGGCAAGCGACAGCGACTGCGAGGTATAGACGATCGGCTGTCCGGCAGTGTGCCAGCGCGCTGAGGCCCGCATACCGCCCTGACCACTGAAGGCCGCCTTGCGGGAGCGCGCGAACCGTGCCGCCGCGATACGGAAACCCCGCAGCACGCTCAGACGAATTGGCCGTGAGCCAGGGAAAGCAGCAGGTCCTCTACCTCCCGGCCGCCGATCTCAGTGTCCAGAATGTCGATCGGCGCGAGGCTACCCAAAGCGCTGTCGCGCTTAAAGAGCCACTCCCCCACTGCTCGGTCGGTGGCGAAGATCTGCCGGGCCAGATTGCGGATGCGAGCGACGCGCAAGACCTTCTCGGAGACGTCGACGGGCAGCGGCGACCCGCTACCATGCTTTCGGGTGAGCGTCCTTCGCGCCACTCCGAGCTTCTCCGCGAGCACCGAGCTGGAGAGACCGAGGGTACCCGCAACCTGCTCGAACATGCTGGCCGGCAAGCCCCGGCGAACGTCTGCAAGGATCTCCTTCGCAGGTCGTTCTGCAAGCGAGAAAGCGGATTGCATATGTGCAAAACCTACGCCAAATGGCCTCACCAATTGGGCCAAGATGGAAGTATACCTTGATTCTGCGATCCTGTGGCAGGCTCTGAAAAGCAACCGAGCGCCCTCCCGAAGCGCTGCGACGCGTTGCTCGCACGGCCGGAAGTCAGCAGCACGAGCACCGCTTGGGTCTGTCTGTCCGGTATCCGGTACCGCGAAGCGGCTTCAGCAACTCGACGCCGTCGAGGTCCGGCATGACGATATCGGTCGCGGCCAGGGCGGGCGGAGCTCGTAGAGCGGCTACGAGTCTGGCTGCTGCTCGCAGGTCGAGGTTGGGACTGACTCCCCGAGCGCGAGCCCGTACGCCTCGACCCGCGCAGGTGCCCTGGGACGCGGGCGCCAGATGGTCCCCGTCATCGCAGCGGAATGTCAATGAAATCAGGGATGTGCGAAATACAAATCATGCCCCCGCTACCATTTTAAATCAATAACTTACAAGAAGCACTGTAACCGTCCGGTCTTGGCCGCATAGCCAGCCAGGCGGTTTGTACTGATGATGCGCTACGTGGGCGCGTCTAGGTGTCCACGTAGGATGTAGGTGTCCACCTCCGAAGAAGAGACCGTCG
>Ga0070741_10006534_pt1 | contig 24954 bp, 28 predicted proteins | sample Coa_R1_4_FD_66440 | JGI IMG/M metagenome (GOLD analysis project Ga0070741, IMG submission 66440) | Surface soil microbial communities from Centralia Pennsylvania, which are recovering from an underground coalmine fire - Coalmine... | ecosystem: Environmental > Terrestrial > Soil > Unclassified ... | reverse complement strand
GACGGGTCTCGCGAAGATCCTCTTCGACGAGCTGATCCACGTGAACTCGTATCGCCACGTCGACCAGTTCGCCGCAGCGAATTGCGGAACGCGGATCTTCGGCGCCTAGGGCCACCCGCAGCCCATCTGCGGCTACGTGCGACCTAGCCGTTTGAGGTCGTCGCGGAGGCTGGGCCGCCGGTCGCTCGATCGGTGCTGGTAGTCGTCCCCGAGGACGTGTCCGCCGGCGTGGTCTGCGCGGGCTGTCTCTGTGGCGGCGAGCTGTGCCGGGTCATGGCAAAGGCGACTCCAAAGGCAACGACGAAGGCGACGGTCGCAGCAAGAGCGGCCGTCAGAAAGGGAGGCCGCGGCCGGCGACCCCCCTTCCCCTTCGCGCTCCGCGGACGCTCGAGCGGTTCACTCAGCGTCTCTACCCTCGAAACAGGCGTGAACCACGCCGCCGGTGTTGGCCCGCTCAGGTAAAGGTCGACATCCTCCAGAGAGCGTCGCCACGCGAACACGCCCTCCTCACAGCCGATGGGGTCGATGACGAGCGCGATCTGCGAGCGGCCGCTGAAGAAGTTGCGGTGGATGAAGAGATCGTGATTGGAGAGGAAGATCCCGAAGCCCGGATGGCTGTGGTACCACCCGACGATTCGCTCGCCGGGGAACTCGTCTTCCAGCACCCGGTGGATGTGCTCCCAGGCGTCCTGAGTGAAGGTCAGGGTGGCGCGCTGCTCATCGGCTGCGATCGCCGGAATCGCACCGGTGACGATCGGCATGGCCCCCTCGTGAGGGAAGTTCCCGACGAGCACGCCGCCAACCTCGCGCTCGGCATTGGAGAAGACGTGCTGGTAGATGACGCGTTCGCAGGCCTGTCTCAGGCCGGGGATCGGCCGCCGCTCGGCTCCAGTGGGTTGGCTCATGGTTCCTGCCCCGCCGCGATCACGGCCACAGGGATCTCACCGCCAACCGACAGCTGCGCCAGAACCTCGGGATCTGTTCCAGGGCGAACGTCATGCTCAAGCGCCCACACGCCAGCCTCGGCGTCGAGAGCGTCGTGCGCGTTCAGCGATCGATACGAGACGAGATCGCGAAGCCGGATACAGAGGTCAGCCAGGCTCTCTGCCGCGCTCCACCGCCCGATGCAGACGCCACCGTTCCGCTGCGGCGGGAGCAGATTTGGATGGAAGACCGGGGTCAGCCATGAGACGACCGGAGGTCGGCGCGGATAGTCAAGGTGGAGGTAGAGGGCACAGCGGTGCAAGCGCCGCACTACGAGTTGGCCAGTGCCGCTTCGTGCCAAGCCTGCCACGGAGAACATCACTTCGTAGCGCTCCGGCGGTGAGCCCTCACAGCGGAAGTCGAACTCGTCCCGCCCGGCGAGCTCTGCCATCTGCTGGAGGTCGCTCACGAGCCGGCGCTCCCGCGGAGTCACGTGGCGACCTCCGCTGGCGCTTGACCTGTCGCCACATGAACCGCTGTCTCTTCGCCGGTGAGTAGCAGGAACATGCGATCGAAGCCGTTCCGGCCGACGACGATGTCTGCTGGCGGCAGGCCGAGATCGCTCGGTCTCAGCCCGACCACGCGCGGCTCGCTGCCGTCGATCGAGTGCAGGAACTCGAGCTGCCAGTGATTGCCGCATCCGGGGCAGCGGCCTTGTCCGGCCACGAGGGCGTAGACAGGCTTGCGGATCTCGGCGCTTGCCTGACAGGCACTACAGCTCGCGCCCAGGACGATCTCATGCTCGAGGTCGAGAACGGCGTCCTCTCCCAGTTGGTCGCGAGCGAGCTTGAGAAGCTCATCGAACGTCGGATTCGCGGCGACGATCACGGCCTCATCGAGGGCATAGGTGTCGTGGCTCAGGCACTCGTCGCGTCGGTCGTAGCGGACAACGTAGGACTCGTGGGTAAGGCCGACAAATTGATAGCCAGCGCCTGCGAGCGCGGGGGCGCCGAGTTCGTCGCGGTGCAGCAGCTTGATTGCCTCTTGCACCTGGATCGCGGCGACGATGCTTGACGTGGTCGCTGTTGTCGGCACCTTCCCCTCGAGGAGTTCCTCGCGCGAGAGAAGCGAGCAGGTGCGGCGTGAGGCGAGGATCTCGAAATCTCTCTCGCCGAGCGTGCACTCGTAGCAGGCACTGTCGGGCGGATCAAAGACTCGCGCCACGCCCATCAACCCTTCGATCGCCCCGTCAACCCATGGCGTTGAAGTCTTCCAGCAGGCTTGGTTGACGAAGAGACGAGCTTCTCGGTTGTCTAGCCCTCCGAGGACCACGTCCGCATCCGCGAAGACTCCGAGCCCGGCCCGGAGACGTACGTCGCCGACCAGGGGGACGATCGCGACGTTCGGGTTGAGCTCTCGGGCTCGCTCGGCGACGACCTCTGCCTTGTAGCGCTCCTCGTCGCCGTCGCGGAAGAAGACACAGCGCGCGAGGTTCGAGTTCTCGACTCGGTCGAGATCGACGACGATGATCGTTCCCGCCCCAACGAGAGCCAGGTTCTTGACGAGCTCGTTTCCCAGTGCGCCGGCGCCGACGACGAGGAAGGTCGCGTCTCTCAGGCGCGCCTGGTCCCACCAGCTGATCAGTGTCTGGCGGTGGTAGCGATCGTCCTCTCGCTCCACCTCAACGTGCAGCCGGCTGCCGTCGAGAGAAGCCACTTAGCCAGCAGTGATCTCGGCAACCAGCCTCAGCACGTCGTTCTGATTCACACCGGCTTCGGCAAGCGTCTCGTTGTCACTGATCTGCTTACCCGACTGCTTGTGGTGGAACTTGTACGAGAGCGGATAGCCGTCTGGGCCTGCCGTGGGGAGCTGCAGGAGGTCGACAAGCTTCCCGACGATCCGTCCAGCGGCAACGTTGTCCGGCACGGAGACTTCTTCCGTCTTGTTCCCCGTTGCGTCGACCACGGTCAGATCCATCCGCCCTCCGTTCGATTGCCGATGCGCATTCTCAGCCCCTCAACGCCACGACGAAGTCGTCATCGTCCTCGAGCGCACCTTCGCTTCCCCCGTCCTCAAGCGGCGCCAGGGCTCCGATGGTTGGATGAGGCTTGATCTCGACCCTGAAGTCGGCGACTCCTAGGTCCACCTTTCCGATCGGGAAGACCTCCTGCCCGGTTTGTTCTTGCTGTACTGCCCACCGAGCAGCGATCGCGTCGAGGGGGCTGTAGACGTTGTACTCGCGCCACTGGATCATGTTGCCGAGCTGGACGAGCACGTCGACCAGGGACATTCCCGCCGCCCAGTGGTCAGCGATGCAGAAGTAGTCCTTGATGTTCGGATGGAAGATCGGCTCCACGGGGACGCAATAGGGCTTCTCGCTCGGGTAGGCGCGAGGAAGGGTCACTTCGACGTCGTGGACATCGCGGTACTCCGGCTGGTCTCCGCTGAGCGTCAGGCCGCGAAGCCGGAACTGCACCTTGTATCGCTCGGGCGGGATCCGGTCCCCCAACGGCTCGACGCTCACGTGCGGATGGCCGGAGAACTCGGCCCGCACATCCTCGTAATCCGCCTGCAGTCGTCGTAGGCGAGGGCTACTCACAGCCGCAACATCCTCTCCCTCAAAGCGCTTGCATCCGTGCTGCCGACCCGATGGCAACGTGACTAGATGATGGACTAGAGGATCGGTGGTAGCAAGGGCGATGCGCCTGAACCGGCTTAGACAGGGGCTTCGGATCGTGATTTGATCCTCGCGTGGCGGGCGAGGATGAGCGCCTGGAGCGGCCGCGGCGGCTTCAGATCACCTTCGACGAACCTTCTGCGCCGCCAAGCGAGGCGGATCTCGAAGTCGTCCTGCGTTCAGCCGTACTCGTCCATCAGGGCGGCAAGGTCCCGATCCCAGGTCGCGGCCTGATCATCGGCAGCGGTGAAGACGTCGACGTTCGCGTCGAAGGCGGAGAGGTGGCGCCTGATCATGCCGGAGTCGAGGCAACCGATAGCGGCCACGTCGTTGTCGATGCCGGCTCCGGGTTAGCCACCTACGTCAATGGGGATCGCCTCACTGCGGGCGAGCGAAGACCACTCGAGAGCGGCGACACGATCGCCATCGGGCAGCAGGTCTTCCATTACGTGCCTGCTGCAGAGCGAGACGCTCGCTTGGCCCCGATCACCCCGGTCGACGCCGGGCGCGTACGCGCAGCCCACGACCGCTTCACGATCGGCCGCAGCACGTCGGCCGACCTCGTTCTCGACCACCCGACCGTCTCGGCCGAGCACGCGGTTATCCGGCTCGCGGGAGGCAGAACGTGGATCGAGGACCTCGGTAGTGCGACCGGGATCCGGGTCAACGGGATCCAGCTCCGCCGAACGTCCCTCGACGTTGGCGACCAGATCGCGATTGGCCCCTTCCGCATCGTCTTCGACGGGGTCGGACTCGTCTCGAGAAGCGCCGGCAAGGGCCTCGCGATCACCGCCCTCGGGATCAACGTCGTCGCCGACGGCCGGCCAATCCTTCAGCCGACAAACCTGCAGGTCCGCCCCGGCGAGCTGGTGGCAATCATCGGCGAGTCCGGGGCCGGTAAGAGCACGCTGCTCAAGGTTCTGGCTGGGGTCAACAGGCCAACCGGAGGACTCGTCCTGGCCGGCGGCGAGCCTCTGGAGACTCGGCTGCCCGAGATTGGCTACGTCCCGCAGTTCGACATCGTTCACGGCAAGCTGACCGTGCGAGAGGCCCTCGACTACGCCGCCCAGCTTCGCCTGCCCTTCGACCTCACAGCCCTCGAGCGGACCGCTCGAGTCAAGCAGGTTCTCGAGCGGCTGCAGCTGAGCGAACGAGCTGACGTCCTGATCGACCTCGTCTCTGGCGGACAACGCAAGCGCGTAGCGGTCGGAACCGAGCTCCTCCATCAACCAGGCGTTCTCTTCCTCGACGAACCGACAACCGGACTCGATCCCGGGCTGGAGCGCCGGCTGATGGAGCTTTTCCGTGAACTCGCCTCGGGCGGCCAGACCGTCGCCCTCGCCACCCACGCAACAGCGAGCCTCGCCCTCTGCGACCGAGTGATCGTCATGGACAACGGGGTCGTCCGCTACGACGGCACGCCGGCGGGGCTGCTCGAGTCCTTCCGCGTTTCCGCATTCGAGGACGTGTACACGGTTCTTGCCGGGCCAGAAAACGCGACAGCACCGAGTGCGCAGGCGGCCGAGCGCCCGCTTCCTCCGGTTTCGCGCGGCGCCGTCAGGCCCGTTCACCAGCCCTTCGGCTACCAAGCGCGTGTTCTCGCCAGACGCTACGCGACGCTCGTCCGACGCGATCGCCGCCACGTCCGCAGCGCTCTGATCCAGGTGCCGATTCTCGGCCTGCTCGCCGCCTTCCTCTTCACGCGAGGCGTCTTCAACACCACGGCCTCAGGCGGGACGCTCTACACGGGTAAGAGTGCGCAGCTGCTCTTCCTAATGGTCATCGTCACGCTGTGGCTCGGCTCCATCAACGCCGCCAGAGAAGTCGTCAAAGAACGAAACGTGCTCCAGCGAGAGCTCGCGGTCGGGGTTCAGATCCCGGCTTACATCGCCTCGAAGCTGACGGTCTTGCTCGCCTTCTCAGGCATCCAGACAGCGCTGTTCAGCCTCATCGTCTTCGCCATCCAGCCGCTTCGCGAGTCGCTGGCGTCGGGCCTGGCGCTGGCGATTGTCTTGATCCTGACCAGCTGGATCGGTGTCCTCCTCGGCCTGCTCGTATCCGCGCTCGCCGCCAGCGAAGACCATGCCACCGGGATCATCCCTCTCCTCCTGGTCCCGCAGCTTCTGCTTGGCGGGGCGATCGTGACGGTCAAGGACATGTCGTTACCCATCCACGGCCTTGCTGACCTGATCCCGGCTCGATGGGCCTTCGCGGCCGCAGGAAGAGCCATCCACATGCAGGGTCGCATCGCGGACGACCCAAAGTTCGCCGCGGTCAACAGCTACGGCGACCACTTCTTCACGGTGGCGCCGATTGCCTTCCTGTTCGTCGCGGCGCTCTTCGCCATCGCGCTCATCGGCGGACTGGCGTACTTCTTGCGCCACCCCCGGGTCGATCAGTCATGACGTCCGACGGACCCCTCGGCGGAACGGCTGAGGCCGCCGGAGGCGTCTGCCCTTACTGCCGCTTCCCACTCAAGGAGGGAGCGAGCGCCGTTCGCTGTGAGGCGTGCGGCACGCTCCACCACGAGGAGTGCTGGGAAGAAGGGGGCGGTTGCGCCGTCCTCGGCTGCGTCAACGCTGGAACCAGGGAGGCGCAGTCGGTGGCCTGGCCCACCGCGGCCCCCCAGCCATGGGGAGCGCCGCCAATCGAGCCTGGAGCCGCCTACGGCCCGGTGCCGGCGTCGAGAGCGGGTCGGAATCTTCTGATCGGCGCCGCGGCTGCACTGGCTCTGGCAGCAGTCGGCGCTGGCGCATTCATTGCCTTGCGACACGGAAGCCAGACGCCAGTGAGCGCCCTCCAGACGGACCAGGGCACCACCAGGCATTCAGGCACATCGCGCTCGAGGACGGTGACCGTTCCCGCGCAGCCGACAACGGTGACCACCGTGGAGACGCAGACTCTTCCTGCGCAGTCGACCCCGTCCAGCGGCGCCTCGGCCAATCTCGCGGAGAGCGGAACTCCAGCAGTGGGTACGCCGGCTGGAGACGCGCTCCAACGCTACTGGACGCTTGTGAACACCGGCCGATACGGGCAGGCGTTCGCGATGGAGACGCCGCACGAGCAGGCTGCCATACCCAGATTCGTCAGCAACAGGTCGGTAGCCCAGCCGAAGATCAACGTCCTCGTTATTGGCCAGCCGCAAGTTGGGAGTGGACAGGCATACGTCTGGATCAAGCTCTATGCGCAGGACCGCTACCCATCTCCCGGTAGCGACACGATCTGCCGGTTGTTCGCCATGACGGTCCGCATGGTTCAGGGCTCGGACGGAACGTGGTTCTACGACGGTCCCGTGCCGGGGCGCGCGACCGTGATCGAACAGCCGGCTAGCCCGAACTGTCACTCTTAGTACGGCGACTCCTACGTCCTGTCGGCGACCCCGCCGCGGGGGACTGACTTCTACGGTCGAGGACTCTTAAGAAGGGCGATTCTCCAGCTGCTCCCCCCGGTGAACTCTGTGACGGCGATCAGCCGACCGTTGGGCGACCAGACTGCCGGCCAATCAGCCTCGATAGGACCGCGCCACGTAGAGCGCGCGAGGCGAGTGCGATGCGAGCCGTCGGCGTTCATGACCCAGGTTTCCCACGTTCCTGCCGTCTGGGCCGTGTTTGAAGGTAGCCACTCTCCGAAGGAGATACGTCTCCCATCGGGACTCCACACCGGCCATACGAGGTAGCCCGAAGAGCGGCGGAAGAGCGTGCGACGATGTGATCCGCTGGGGTCGGATACGACAATGTCCGACGGGTTGTAGGTCGCAAACACGATTCGGGTCTTGTCCGGGTTCTCGGCCGGCGGATCGGTCGAAGTCGCGTAAATCGGAAGCTTCTTCATGACGAAGCGGCCTCTCACGGCGACGGCAACCTCCACCCGGTCGTCGTATGTGTCCACTGCCGCAATACGCCCGTCGGGCCACCACTCGGGACACGTGTACCAGCGCAACCCTCGAAGGCCAGTTTCGACCCCTCTGCTCGTGCCATAAGCAGTCGTCGTAGCGATCGTGTATTTCCCACTCTTGTCTTCCAGAAAGGCCAACCTTCGGCCGTCCGGCGACCAGGAGGCACAGCCGCCGTTGACCAGCTTCTCTTCCTTTCCATGATCTCTGCGCACGTAGATAGCTGCATTCCAGCCGGAGCCTTGTGGCGCGGTTCCGCCATAGGCGCCTTTGGTAAGCGCAATCGCCGCACCGTTCGGCGACCATCGCAAGTCGCTCGTCGCTCGCTCGCCGTTGGAGCCACAGCCGGAAAAGGCGAGGCACCCCACGCTCAGCCCAAGAGCCATGAGTCCAGGAAGCCTCCGGCTCGGCCGCGCGGCCGGTCTCGGCGTCGCTGAACTGCAGATTCCACAGTTCTCGCGTATCGACGAGCTGTTCTCGATCGGTCTACTAGATGCTGTCGGCATCGAACGTCGTGAGTCCGTACCGCCGGGCGATCGGATTGAACTCCGTGACGAAGAGGCGCTTGTACTTCGTCGACTGACTGTCCGGGTAGCTCGCGTTGCTGCCGGACGCATATGCCTCATCTGACTGCAGCGACCAGTGGATTGCAGTCTTGAACGTCCGTATCGCCTGCCGTATTTGCGGCGAACCCCCTACGAGCTGTTGCAATCGCAAGAGGGTTTGTTGGCGATTGGCGAGGGCTGCGTTGTACCGCCCTGACTGAACATCCAGCCGTCCGTGTTCGGAGTACAGGACGATCTGCTCGAGTCGTCGGGAAAGCCGCTCGTCGACGCTGACTACTGGGGTTGTCGGGGACTGAGTGTTCGAGGACGACGTCGTGGGCTGTTGTGTTGATCCCTGATCGGTCTGGCCGGAGCTGACCGGCGTCGGGCTCCCATGATGAAGGGCAAAGAATGCCCCAACGCCCACAGCGGCAACAGCTAGCCCGGCGGCAAGACCGATCAAGAGATTGCGACTCGCAGTCGAGCTTCTCGCCGGAGGGCCGTACCCGTAGCCGCCCGCGACGGGCGGCTGTGACGGTCGAGCCGGCGCGGAAGGCCAGGCCGGCTGTGCCGCGGCCCCCGCTCCGGCGTTCACACAGCCAAGAACCGCGCAGCCGCCGCCCTCCTGCCAGCAGTCCGCGTGGTGAACGGTGCCGCAACCGCTACAGCGAACGCCGCTCTGTCCATCCTTGAGGGGGAAGCGGCAGTAAGGGCAGGTCTTGCCAGCTTCGCCGCCAGAGATCGTCATCGTTTCCATCCGCAACCGAACCGAGTAAACCGCAGCGAGCCCCGACTGCCAACCCCGAGGTGCTGAGAGTTGACTCGCCCGGAGCGTCTGTCAGGCTCCGTCTGGTGGGCTCGAGACGGCCATCGGCGCGGACCATCACTCTCTTAGCTGGCGTGATCATCGGCGCTGCGCTGGGCGTAGCCGCAGGCCGCGAGACAGCCTCTCTGACACGCAATGCGGCGGCGGCGGCCGCTGGACAGTCTTCGACGAACACGACCACGGCTGACAAGCAAGGCACGACCGGCCCCTCAAAACACGCTCGGCCGAGAAGAGCTGCATGGGTCGACAAAGCTCGACTCCAACGGGACGTTAATGCGGTGGCTGCTCGAGATCGCAGTGAGGTTGGGGTCGCCGTTCGCGACCTTGCCACCGGATCCGTGATGACCGCCGGCGACCTGATGACCGGTCGCGCGTGGAGCACGATCAAGGTGCCCGTAATCCTCGCCCGGTACCGGTTGGCTGATGCGCGGCATGAGGGCTGGGGCGCGATCAATCCGGTCGCTGCACGCGCGATCACGGAGTCGGACAACGCTGCCGCCCAGGAGCTGTTCGATCAGATCGCTGCAGTTAAGGGCGGCGTTGCAGCCGCAAGTGCCTACGTCGCCGAGGAGCTAAGGGCGGCGAGCGATCAAACAACACAGATCAACACTGTCCTTCCGACGTACGGGCCCTTTTCGACCTACGGGCAGACGCTGTGGTCGCTGAGTCTCGGAACTGCCTTCTTCCGCGAACTCGCAAGGTCTTGCGTCCCGCCGCACAACGCCATCGCGCATGTTCTCGGTCTGATGGCCCAGGTGATCCCGTCCCAGCGCTGGGGGCTCGGTTCCGTCCATTGGGCCGGAGCAAGCGCGTTGTACTTCAAAGGCGGCTGGGGTCCCGATCCGGCTGGGCGCTACCTCGTTCGCCAGTTCGGGATCGTTGAGGACGCCGAGGGCAAAGGCTTCGTCGTCGGACTCCTCGCCCAGCCCGACAACGGTGAGTTCGGAACCGGCGTTAGCGTCCTCGACGATCTAGCCGGTTCGGTTGCGAGAAGCGTGCGGCTCTCTCGCACGACGACGTACGCCCGCTGCGGCGGCTAGGGCGGGGCCATGAGTCTTGAAGGAGAGCTCTAGGCGCGATAGGTTCCGCGTATGCGCGTTGTCGCGATCGTCGCGCTGAGTTGCGGCCTAGGGTTTGTGGGCACGGCGTCGGCCGGCGGCGGCCAGATAGCCGGAGCTCCGCAGCTCCCCGTTGGCCAGTTCACCCAGGCCAGCACCAATAGCGCACCTGACTTCTGGGCGCTCACGCTCGCTGCGGGTGACGTCGCCGTTCTCGACTTCGGCAAAGTTGCAGACGAGGTGGGGGTTTGCGTCTGGCCCCCAGACGTAACCGACTATACGGATAGTTCGACGGAGTGTTCATACTCCGCATCAACGGCAGGAACAACGGGAAAGCAAGAACTCCAGTTTCGGGCCAACGTTCCAGGCAACTGGACAGTCATGTTCTTCGACACAAGTGAGTGTAACTTTGGGACGCCCGTAAACAATTGCCCGTACTCATTTACGTATCAGGTCACTGCGTACGTTCATCACTTTACGAGCATCGTTCTGCAGGCTCCTACACACTCGCGGTCTAATGCCAGCACCATCGTACGGGGGCGCGTTAATGGCGCATCCAGCGGAAGCGTGCAGATCCGTTGGCAATCCGGGCGAACGAAGCGGCTCATATCTACACCGCTCTCGAGCGGGGCGTTTGTGGCGTCGTTGAAGTTTCCGCACAGAGGGACTTACGCGGTTCGCGCTGTCTACCGCGGGGATGCATCCCATCTAGCGAGCGCGAGTTTCGCCCGCAAGATCCATGTCAAGTAATTCCTGACTGTCGCTAGGTCTGTCTGGCCTAAAAGAGCTGTAACTTGCGAGGCAGGCCCCAGCAGCCTCGATGTACAGCACTGTCGAGGCGTCCGAGGACGCCGCAGCGTGCGCGCAGAGCGCACTCCAGCGGCCCTGCAAGGTCTATTAGGAATTCTTAGGGCGACGGAGCCGTTGCGCCAGGCGCTTCTTCAAACTGGAAGCCGCAGAAGCGGCAAACGCGAGCCGCCTGCTGCACTTCCTCAGCGCACTGAGGACATGTCTTCTTCGAGCTAGGCGGTGCCGGAGCAGGCACGGGAGCCGTGTAAGCCGGTGCGATCACAATCGGTTGAGGGGCCGGCGACTGGACCGCAACGATGAGGACGCCGAGCCAGCCGAGCACGAGTCCCCAGAGCCACTGGTTCGTCTTCCCTTTGCTATTGCCAATCGCGTTCGCCGCGAAGATCGGCGCGATCCAGAACAAGCCGATGAATAGAAGAACCAAGAGGACAACCGCTCCTCCAGCGCTTGCGACTACTCCAGCCATCTCACCCTCCTAACCGGCCGGGCCCTCCGTGGTGCCCGCCTCGAGATGAAATCCGCAGTAGGGGCAGACCCTCGCCTCCGCCATCATCGACTCAGCGCACTGCGGACAGCGCTTGCCCTCGCCCTCCGGCGCTCCGAGCGGCTGTGAACCAGCCAGCACGGCGTTGATCCGCCCGAACATCTCCGCGGAGGCTCGACCGCTGACGGTGACCGCCGTCCCTCCCTCGACGGTAGTGAGCGTCACTGTCAGAACCTCGGTCTCCTTGTAAAGCAGCGCTAAGAGACCGAGAAGGGCAAAGAGCGCTCCGAGCACGGCGACAACGATCGCCCATGTCGGGTTGTAGCGCCGGGTGAGAACGAGCGATCCGGCGCCAACGGCGGTGAGCTGGTACTCGGGCACTCCAGATGTGGCCGCTACGAGCGCCTGCATGAGCTGTTCCGGCCTCGCCGCAACGGCAGCGGAGAAGTTCCCGTCCTGTCCGGGGGCCGCCACTATCTCCTCACCAAGCTTGGGAGTCGGTGGCTGTCACGAGTTCGACTTGGAACCGCTTTGGCCTTCGACGAAGTTGTAGCCACAGAAGCGGCACACCTTGGCGGCAGCTTGGACCTGTTCAGCGCAGTCGGGGCAATCCTTTAGCGTCGGCTCGGCCGCAGGTGCGGGAGTCGCGGCAGATGCAGGTGTTGGCGCCGCTGCTGGCTGCATCGTCCAAGCCGCGGTCGGCATCGGCTGGCGGGCAGAGCCTAGATCGGCTGTTGCGAGCGCTGCCGCTACGACGACTAGAAGGGCGCCACCAAGCCCAAGGAAACCGCCGGCTCCGACGTGGACTCCGTAGAGGTTGTGTTCCGCTACAGGGCCGAAGCTGTAGCCGATGTAGAGGAGCGCGCTCTGAAGTCCCATGCCGAGGAGGAAGCCACGCCGAAGTGCGCCTGACATCGGAACGATGAGAACGATCAACACGAAGAGTGGGACAAACAGCGCCTCGACCGACCACGGGAACGTTCGCCAGTCGAAGTGCGACGTGTCGAGGATCTTCTGGCCGGACGCGTAAGAGGTGAAGACTCCCGCCACAAGTAATCCGATCCCGGCGAGACCGACGAGGACGCTAGCCGGACTGTTGCTGCTTCGCGAAGCACTCTCAGCCACGATCGGTGGGGCTGCCGCTGTCATGAGATGCCGCCTGACGGTAATGACGCTCGTGACAATCCGAGTTGCGTACTTCTATCGCGTTCTCGTGCCGCTGCCAAGGCAGGGGTCCCGCCGGCGCCCGGCCCCGGGCCACCGATAGCGATCCGCCAGCTGGAGAGCATGCGACAATCGCGCACACCGAGTAGAAAACCGCGGCGCGTGATCACCTCCTACTTCATCACTGGTACCGGCTGGCTGTTCCTCTTGCTCCTCGGCGCGGCAGTCTGCGGCTTCCTCGGGGCGCTTGTGGCTGAGCGGACCGGCAGCGCGCCCTGGCTAGGAGGCATCCTGGGTTTCTGCCTCGGGCCGCTCGGCGTGCTCGTGGCAGCTCTCCTCCCGGCCGAGAGCGGCCGAACCGATCTATCCGTGACCGCAGCGATCGGCGCTTCCGAGCCCACCCCGACGGCGGCTTGGACGATGCCGCCTACGGCGCCGCCCACCTCTGCAGCTATCTCCGATGCTGTACCCGCGGCCGGCGCGACGGTTAAGGCGTGCCCAGACTGTGCTGAATACGTCCAAGCTGCCGCCAAGGTGTGCCGCTTCTGTGGTTACAACTTCGTCGAATCCAGAGACGCTTCCGCGGAGAGCTCGTGACCGCCGGCCACGCAGTGGCGACATTCGTCCTTGCAGCGGCGCTGGTCGGCGTATCTGCCTCGTCTGCGGCCAGGGCCACTGTCACAAGCGCCCACACGGTCCCGCGGCCACCAATCGTCTGGAAGCCGATCCCGTTCGGGCCGAAGCGCAAGGCGGAAATGGCCACCTACGCGAAACGCCACTACGGAACCGACACTTGGCGGCTACGGCACCCTCATGTGATCGTCGAGCACTACACGGCGGGCAACTCGTTCTCCTCGGCCTGGAACACGTTCGCCTCGAACGCGCCCGACCCGGAGCTGCACTCGTTGCCCGGAGTCTGTGCTCATTTCATCATCGATACGAACGGGACGATCTACCAGCTCGTCAAACTCACGATCATGTGCCGGCACACGGTTGGCCTCAACTACACCGCGATCGGAATCGAGCACGTCGGCACGAGCGACTACGAGATCCTCCACAATCCGAAGCAGCTGCACGCCTCCCTCTGGCTGACACTTTGGCTCGCCCAGCGCTTCCACATCAAGCTGGCGAACATCATCGGCCACAACGAGTCCTTGAGCAGCCCGTACCATCGCGAGCTCTACGCGCCTTGGCGTTGCCAAACGCACGAGGACTGGAAGCGGGCCGACATGATGGTTTACCGCCGCGACCTGTTGCGGCTGGCGAAGCGGTACGGGATCAAGCTCGGGCCGCAGCCGCGGCTACGGCCGACCGGCTGCTGACAGCACCCTGCTCTTGCGCTTGTCGGTCGTTCGGCGTGGTGCGTTGACAGGAGGCGGACGGAAGCGAGAGACTAGCCCGACCCGAGGAGCATCCCATGGCGACCTTCCAAATCAATGGCATCGGCGTGCGTGATCTGCATCGGACGGCGTCGACCGGGTCATTCGTCTGCGGGAACGAGCACTGCAAAGGCAGGCGAGATGGGGCGCGTCAGGAGTACAAACTCGTCTCAACGCGCAGCTGGTTCACGTTCCTGTGGGTGCCGCTAATCCCGCTCGGTGGTCGGCGGACGTACGCGCAGTGCAAGTCCTGCAAAGCAACGTACAGTCCGGACGCGGTCACCGCCGCTAGGTAGCGAGGAGGTCCGCAGTGGTTCTCTGGCCGATCGGAGTCGGGTGGCGCCAACGGTCAAGCACGGTCGGCGAAGGAACCTTCGAATGCCCGAACCCGAGATGCAAAGGTAAGGCGAGCGGGTCGCACCAGCAGTATCGAGCCCGTGAGGCGCGGAACTGGGTTGTGCTTCTGCACATCCCAGTGATCCCGCTGAACGTAACCGGTTCGTACGTTCAGTGCCGCTCATGCAAGTCCAACTTTTCGCACTCTGTCCTCTCTGCAGATACTTGAGGGCCGATTCGCCTGCTGGGTCGGGCCGGCGAATCCCCCACGCCCCCATCCTCCTGAGCGTCATCGCTGCGCTCGTTCTCGCGGGATGTGGCTCGCATAGGAGCAGCACCAGCGACTTGTGGTGGTCGCCTGACGGCAGAAACATCGCCTTCACGAAGGGAGGGGGTGCCAACTCCAGCCCGACTATCTACATCCGAAGAGACAGCGGGAAAGCAAAGGCGCTCATTAGCGGTGACTGTCCCGCCTGGTCGCCGAGTGGACAGCGACTGGCGTTCATCGACGCTAAGGGGAATGGGATCGCAACGGTCAACCTGGCCGGGCGGGATGAACAGATGGTGGTTCGTGTCACGGCTACCGAGAGTCCCTCGTGCCCCGAGTGGTGGCCCGACGGACGGATCGCGTGGGTGAACAGTTTTGACGGCCGCGTGGAAACCGCCGCGGTCGAAGCCAACGGCTCTGTCATTCACAAGCTGCCGATCTACGCGGACTTCGAGCCGCCGTCCGAGAGCCGCGACGCGGCGCACATCGTGTACGGCGTCTACTCCTCTGGCTGGACCACGATCTATGTGGCTGATCCCGACGGATCCCATCAGCGGGTGTTGACGCGCGTTGCCGAAGAGGCCATGTGGCCACTCTGGTCGCCCGACGGAAAGAGGATCACGTTCGGCCAGAGAGTGTTCACGACGAGTTCCGATCGGTCCGGGAGGTGGCGTACATGGGTCATCAACGCTGATGGGTCGGGTCGAATGCGTCTCGCCAGCTCTGCGTGGCATGACAGCCTCTACGGACCTGATTTTCCCGCGTCGTGGTCGCCTAACGGGGAAGAGATCGCCGCCACCGAACTCACTCGGGATGGCGGCTGGCAGTTGTACGTCATGCGCAGCGACGGATCGCGGAAGCGACCGTTTGCCGGAGAATAGGTCGGGCGACAAGGGGGCGCCCGTAGCCGTCAGGCAGAGCTGTGACCTCGTCGACCCGGTGGATTCCAACTACGCGCCGGTTAACTCGTCGAGGAAGCCGGGGTTGGGGAGGTCCTCGGCGAGTAGGTGGACGTAGACGGCGAGGGTGAAGGCGGGTGAGTGGTGGCCGAGCCACATCTGAACTTGCTTGGCGTTGAGGCCGTTCCGGAAGAGCATGGTGGCGCAGGTGTGCCGGAGCGTGTGGAACGCAGCCCATGGGACTCCCGCGCGTCGCGCCGCCGGTTTGAGGACGCGGTTGTACATACAGGCGTAGTCCGGCGGAGTGCCGGCACGGGTTGCGAATACCGGGTCGCCGTCCTCTGAGTATCTCGTGCTGGCGCGGCACTGTCGGAGGGCGCCGAGCATGCGCGGGGCGAGTGGAATCAACTTCGCGGTTGCCGCCACGGACAATCCGGGCATGGATCCGTGGTTCATTGTCGGCAAGTCCGCTTTCGAGTCGGCTGTCATCGTTCGCAGCGCACCGATCAAGCCGGTACTCACCATCCGCACCGGAAGCGTCGACATCACCGTCACGCCAGACGACAGCTCTGTCCTGTAGCCGCGACCTCCCGGAACGACGCAACATCGTCCGACCTGGAAGAGAAGATGTCGTCACACGCATAGCGCGTGCGAACGATGAGAATCCGGAGAGTTCAGCCAGCCCATTGGCGGGCTATTGACTCGTCCGGCTACGCGCGGACCGGGAGTGTCCGCTGAGCATCCCGTTCGGGAGCATCGACGGCTACACGCTCGTCGAGCAGCTGGGGAAGCCGGGCGGCTTCGGCGTCGCGTTCGACGCCCGCAAGGACGGCAAGCGGTACGTGGTCAAGGTGATCCATGCCGAGCTCGTGGAGGAGGTCGACCGCGAGCGGTTCGACCGCGAGGTCAAGGCGATGCGGCGCCTCGGGCCACATCCGAACGTGGTGCCTTATCTGGACTCGGGCGAGGTCGAGACCGACGGCCGCAGCTTCCACTACATCGTGATGCCGTTCCTGCCCGGGCGCACGCTCCGGCAGCTTCTCGATCAGCACGAGGGCCGGATCCCGCCCGGACGGGTCAGGCAGATCGCGCGCCAGATCGCGGCCGGCCTGGCGTCGATCCACGCGGGCGAGATCGTGCATCGCGACCTGAAGCCCGAGAACATCTTCGTCTGCGACGACGGCCGGGTCGTCCTGCTCGACTTCGGCGTCGCGCGCTTCCTCGACTACACGTCACTGACCGAGCACGGCCAGTTCATCGGGTCGCTGAAGTACGCCGCACCCGAGCAGCTGCGGAACGAGGTCGAGCCCGCCACCGACTTGTGGGCGCTCGGCGTGGTGATGTACGAGATGCTCGCCGGGCGGCGGCCCTTCACCGGGCAGATGCTCGAGCTGATGCACGCCGTCTTGCACGACGATCCGGAGCCGGTCTCGTCGTTCGCGCCGGACGTTCCGCCGGACCTGGAGGGTCTCGTCATGCGCCTGCTTGAGAAGGAGCCGTTCGACCGGCCGCGCAGCGCCGACGAGGCGATCGAGGCGATGCAGCCGAGGGCGGCCACCGCCGTCGCCGTCGAGGAGAGCCAGCCGTATCCGCGCGACGTCCCGCCGATGCTGTTCGTGCGCGGCAGCAACGACGCGGCCGCGCTCGTCAACGCGATCATGCACGACCTCAACCCGAGCGCCGTGGTGATGCCGATCACGGAACGCCACGCCGTCGGCGACGTCCGCCGCGCCGCCAAGGAGTACGGCGTCCCCTACGCTATCGACCCGTTCGTCTTCCGCACCGCCTATGCGAACTTCAGCCGCGTCTCCGGCTTGCGCGAGCGTGCCTTCGCGCCGCAGGACGGGCTCACGCCTTACCAGCCGGACGATCTGCGCGCCCTCGACGAGGCGCGCCGCGTCGCGCACGGAGCACTCGACGAGCAGGACGAGTGCGGGGCCGACCTCTTGTTCGCGGCCTCGTTCGCGATCCGCGACCTCGACGACAAGTGGCTCGTGCGCAACGCGAAGCTCCTCCAGCTTTCGCTTGGCCACGCGGACGCGCTCGGCAAGCCGCTGTTCGCGACGCTCGAGCTCCCGCTCGAGCCGCTCACCAACCCGGACGCCCAGATCCGCCTGGCCAACCGCTTCGCCCGCGGCCGCCCGGCCGGCTACCTCGTCAACTTCGACCAGCTCGACGGCAACTGCTCCGCCTCGCACCTGTTCTGGGCGCTACGACTCATGCTGCTGCTCCAGGACTCGGGCGCGCCCGTCGTGCTCGGCCGCGCCGGCACGCTGCGCCACTTCTTCTGCGCGTTCGGCGTCGGCGGCATCGAGGACGGGTTGGGCCGATTCGCCGGCTTCCGCCTGTCCGACTACCGCGGCGAGCGGAGACCGTTCGGCAAGCACGACCGCCGCTACGAATTCCCCTCACTCCTCACATCGCTGACGCGCGACCAGGCTCGGGCAGTGCTCGCGTCTGGGGTCGTTCCCGAGGCTCAGTGTGAGTGCCGCGCCTGCGCCGCAGCCGCGTCGATCGAGCAGCAGCTCGGCGCCACAGCGCTGCACAACGCGGAGATGCTGAGAGAGGAAGGCGTCGCGCTCGCCGGCACAGGACCGGTCGAGCGCGTGGCGAGGTTGCAGGCTCGCATCCGCACGGCGCGCCTGCTCGAGCGCGAACTCCGCCGCGAAGGGATCCTGCGGCAACCCCTGCCGCATCTCGTCGAGCTCGAGTCGGCGATCGAGATGGCGCTGCCGTTGCTCGACGCCGCGCGGATCGCCCGCCGCGTCGCCTAGACCGCTCGCGCCCGCGACGAGCTGGCGAGCACTGAGAGCGCCGCGTGGTAAGCCCAGGTCTCGAGCGTCTGTCCGCTGGCAGCCGCGGCCTGCTCGAGGAGGACTGCCTCCGCGAGATTCGGTGAGTTGGCAGCGTCCATCAGCAGCGCCTGCCGACGCTCGTGAGGGAGCTGAGCGAGCAGACGCGCCGGCAGCACCACGCTCGGGAGGTCGTCCCGCGACGTGTTGCCGGTGCTCCGCAACTGCATCAACCACGTTCGAAGCTCTCCGGTCGGCGCGAGGCGTGCTTCGCCGGCCGCGCATCGAGCGGCGGTGACGACGGCCGCCCACAGTCCCCCGGCGAGCGCCTCAACCCGGCCGCGCGTGAGCTCGCACTCGGTCAGCAGGGCAAGCCACGCGTCGAGCGGAAGCGGCTGCCCTGATGCTCGCTCGCGGAGCTCCCGCGCCTCGGCTGACGTGAGGCGTAGCTCGACCCAGCTTGGCCGCTCACCGGGACGAACACGCAAGCCGCCCCGAGGAACGGGCGTCCAATCGCCCGGGCTGCCTGCGCTGGCTACCTGCAGGGAGTCTCTGGCGCCACCAGCCATGGAAAAGTAAATTAACTACTTTTCCGGATGACAACGCCCCAAGCATCCAAGCCTCGCCGGAAGAGGCGGCCACCGTCGCGCCACGGCCTGCTCTTCGGAAGCGACGCCCTGTACCAGGTCCTCGCTCAGCTCGCGCGGACGCAGGGCAAGGAGTTCACCACCAAGGAGCTGGCGCGCCGCATCCGACGCACGCAGGAGCACACCCGCAGCGAGATCGACAAGCTCATCAGACTCGGCATCGTCGAAGAAGCGCGCCGCGAACGGAAGACACGCATCTACAAGGTGACCGAGAGCAAGATCGCCGACGAGGTGCTCGACCTACCCGCCGCCCTGACTGCAGAGCTCGGCCGATACCGCAAACCCTGAGCGGCGCCGGGCTCGCCAGCTGGCCAGCGACCTTGACGCGGGACGATCGACGGAATCCGCAGATCGCGAGCTCCCGCCGACTACGTGACTACATCGGCTCCGGGGGCCCAGCCTGGGTGAGCGTGTCGAGGAAGCCGGGATCAGGGAGATCATCAGCGAGGAGGTGGACGTAGACGGCGAGCGTAAAAGCGGGTGAGTGGTGACCGAGCCACGTCTGCACCTGCTTGGCGTTGAGCCCGTTGCGGAAGAGCATCGTCGCGCAGGTATGGCGGAGCGTGTGGAACGCAGCCCATGGGACTCCGGCGCGACGCGCCGCCGGTTTGAGGACGCGGTTGTACGTGCAGGCGTAGTCGAGCGGCGTCCCCGCGCGAGTCGCGAAGACGGGGTCGCTCTCGGCTGAGTATCGGGTGCTGGAGCGGCAGTGTTCGAGGGTGGCCAGCATGCGCGGTGCGAGCGGGATGTCGCGGCGGCCGTAGCGGCTCTTGGGTGCGTCGACGCCGTGGTAAAGCCGTCGACGCACGTGCAGCCGCTGGCCGTTGATGTCGATGTCGCCCCAGCGCAGTCCGATCGCTTCGCTGAAGCGGAGGCCGGTGTGGGCGAGGAACTCGACGAACAGGCGCCACTCGGCCGGGACCTCGGCGAGCAGGCGGGCGAGCTCCGTCTCGGTGAGGGCTTTGGCGGGTTCTTGGTCGTCGGGTCGGTCAGCGGGGCTCCGGGGGATGCGGATGCGGCTGGTGGGGTTGGAGCGAATGAGGCCGTCCTCGACCGCGGTGGCAAACAGCGCCCGCAGGGGGGCCATGCGGCGGCGGACGGAGTTGCTGGTGAGTCCGAGCCCGATCAGCTGGCCGATGAAGCGTTTGATGTCGCGCGGCTCGATCTCGGCCAGCTTCATCGGCCCGAAGAAGGGAAGGGCGTGCCGTTCCAGGTCGCGCTTGTACTCCTGCCGGGTCTGCTCGCGGAAACCGCGACTCGTCCGGCCCGCGTAGCTGGCGATCCACTCCGGCAGGTACTCGGCGAAGGTGACCCCGGAGAGGGCGCGGTACTCGCCGCGGGCGACATCGGCCGTGAGCGCCGACTTGAGCAGGCGCGCCTCGGCCAGGGTGGCTGCGGCGCGAGAGCGCTGGCGGCCGTAGGGGTCGCGGTAGAGGACGACGTAGCGGCGGCCGCGCCGGTAGACGCCGGGCACCTTCGTCTTCTTGAGGGGGGCGCTCACGCGCGCCCCCGACGGGCGTAGCCTTTCCTGCGCATCGGAAGCACTCCTTCCGGTGCCACGGCCCCGGGCGTTCCTGCGCCGCGGGGCCCTCTTGTCAGCGATCGCGTCGACCATAGCTCGACTCCCGCGGGCCACGCTCCCGACTCGGCTGGCCCACATAGGCCTCGAGGTCGGCGCGGCGGATCAGGACCCGGGCGCCGTCGCGATGGCGGGGCAGGCGCCGGCTGGAGAGCAGGTCGTAGACCCGCTGCCGGCTCGCTCGCAGGTAGACGGCCGCCTCGGCCACGGTCAGGAACGGCGACGGATCCGGCAGCTCGGGTGCGGGCAGGTGGCGCGTGAGGATCGCGGCGAGCACGCTGATCGTCTCGGCCGGCAGGGTGACCTGCACGTTGCTGAGTTGCAGTGTGAGCGGCCGCCTGTGGTGGGCGTGCGGCTGCATCAGCTGTTCCGCCCCGGTGGTCGCTTGCGGACCTTGAAGACGAGGACGTCTTCGTGGGCGATCAGGAGCATCCGCTCGATCACGCCTTTGCGCTGGTGGTGGAGCTGGAAGAAGCTCGCCCGCGGCACCAGCTCCTCGCCGCGCAGCCCGCAGAGGAGCGCGACCTCGCGCGAGGCGAAGGCCAGCCCGGACTGCTCGGCGAGGCTGGTCAGCCGGCCGGGCAGGTCGACGAGCGCGCCCTGCTGGCGGTAGGGACGAACGGTGAGCACCAGCCGCCCCTTCTCTGGGTCGAGCATCTGGGCGCAGCCGGCGAGGATCTCGCAGAGGGCGCTCTCGAAGTCAGGCCGGCGTGCTCGCCGGCCGGGCCGGGCTGGCAGGTGGGCGAGGTTGTTCGGGTTGTCGGAGTAGTAGGTGTTGAGCTTCTCGACACGGTCGGGGTGCTTGCGCACGTGCCCGTGGGTCGAGTGTCCGTAGGGAGGCGAGGTGAGGACGAGCGAGAACGCGCCCTCGAACCCCGCCAGGACCTCGGTGAGGTTGCGGGCGTCCGCCACGTCGACGAGGGCGTCGCCGCTGCCGCCCGCTGCCACCGCGTGCGCGATGTTGGCTTCGGCGATCGCGGCCCAGCGCGACTCGAGCTCGATCCCGACCGCGCGACGGCCGAGGTGGACCGCCTCGACCAAGGTCGTGCCGATGCCGCACATCGGGTCGAGCACGAGATCGCCGGAGCTCGTATAGCGGCAGATCGCCTCACGCGCGAGCGCGGGCAGCATCTTGCCCGGGTGGGCGCTCGAGTCGGGCAGGTAACGGTGGCGGCGCTGCTCGCGCCCGTGCGCCTGCGCTACCGGCCACACCGACAGTTCACTGAGCCCGTGCGTGCCGTCTCTCACCGCGACCCCCTCCTCGCATCGGCGTCGCTGGCGTTCCCGGCTGTGGGCTTGCGCAGGACGACGACATCGGCGTGGCAGCGCTGCTCGTCGCTATCGGCGGCGTGAAGTGCTCCCTCACGGATCGGGACGGAAAGCGCGATCACGTGCTGCCAGTAGGAGAGCCCGTGCGCCTCTGCGAGTTCGACCAGGCCAGTGACAGGATCTCCCGTCACGCCGCCGTGTGGCGGGGCGGCGACGAGGAAGCCGCCCGGCCGCAGCAGGGCGGCACAGGCGGCGATCAGCTCGTCGCCGGGCGCCTCTGCGGTCTGGTTGAGGAGGAGGACGAGAGCGACGGAGCCGCAGGGGTGGCGGGCGACGTTGCGCAGCTCCGCGCCGGCGGACGAGCGCTCGAGTACGCCTCCGGCCTGGTGGGCAAGCAGGCGGGCGAGATGGCGTGGCTCGCCGAGGCCGACGTGGAGTCGTGCCTCGCCGCCGGCGCCGGCGCGCTTTGCGTCTTGCAGTGCGACGATGGCGTCGGCGGTGCGCTCGGGGTCGAGGCTGGTGACGCCGAGTGCGTTGCGGTCGAGGCGGATCGCCTCGACCAGGCTGGTCGCGTCCGGGTCGTCGCAGTGGGGGTCGAGGACGAGGTCGCCGGGGTCGCTGTAAAGGGAGATCGCGCGACGGGCGATCTCCGCGGTCAGCCGCTCGGGCCTGCGGGGCGGGTGCTGGGCGCAGGCCCAGACGGCGAGCGGTTGCCGCTCGCCGTTGTTGTTTGTGTGCGGTGTGTTGGTCAGTCATCTGGGGCCGGCAGAGGAGCCAGATCGATGTGGGGGGAGGAGTCCTTGTGCGGCTTGCCCTCGCCGCCAGTCGCGGCGGTAGGGAGGGCGAGCGCGTCGGCGAGCGCGCTGAGCGGCGAGCGGGCCGGCGTCCAGACGACGATCCGGTGCGGCAGGCCGCTGTTCGCGAGCGCGCTGGCGATTCCGTCGGCGCGCGTCTGGGTCGGTGCGGTGACGACGAGCAGCGGCTCCTCGTCGGCGAGGGGGCTGCGCGGTAGCGCCTTCAGGTAGCGGCGCGCCTTCTGGCGCAGCCTTTCGTAGTCCTCGGTTGCCCGGTCGAGCTCGAGCAGGAGGCTGACCGGCTGCTGGCCGGGCAGCCGCAGCTGCAGGTAGCCGTCTGGGGCGACCAGCCCTTCGAGTGCCGCCTGGCAGCGGCGCTCGCCCCACCAGGTGCCAAGGCGGCCGCCAGCCTCGGCGAGTTCCTCGGCGAGGCGGGTTGCCAGCTCGTTCACCTGCAGCTGGTGGGTGAGCTTGGCGGAGGTGGCGAGTCCGATCGCGGCCTGGTGTCGCCAGTGCAGCTCGCTTCGCTCCAGCCCGAGCGCTTGCGCGGCGATGTGGGCGCCGCCCTCGTCCAGGACCCAGTGGTAGGGGGCGCTGCCCTGGCCGTGCTGCTTCGGCGGGCGGAAGCGGTCGAGCACGCGCAGCTGGTAGAGCTGCTCGAGCCGGATGCGGCAGCGGCGGCTGGAGCCGAAGTGGAGCCGGCGCAGCTGCTCGGTGGTGAGGACGCGGTGCTCGTAGCAGGCGAGCGCGACCTGCCGGTCGCGCTCGGTCAGCCGCCAGGCGAGCGCGGCGACCGCCGCGGCGCCCAGGCGGCCACGCCGTTCCTCCCGATAGGTCATGAACCCTCCACCACTTGTCGCAAGCTGAGCCCGAGCCGGAGAGCGCCGGCTGTGCAGGGACTTTCCCGGGTGGATGGGGATCCGGTCCGGATCGGATCACTGAACGGACGCCGCAACGGACGCCGGACCTGCCGGGGGACCTGACGGCACCCACCCCGTCTGCGTGGACTCGTCACTGCTGTTGTGGCCGTCCTTTCCAGGGGCTGCTTTGCCGGTCGGCGAGGAGCGCCTCGACCTGGTCCCGGTCGCGGCCGTTGCGGCGGCGCGAGTCGGCGCGCACCTCCTCTGCCCGCTTTCGCCCGCCCAGCTCGAGCGGCTCGGTGTGCAAGGTGAAGGCGGCTCCAGTCTCGCCGTCGTGGCAGAGCCGCACGGCGGCGCTGTGGCGGGCGAGGTGGGCGAGGTCGTGCGCTGTCAGTTCCGGCTCGACCTCCTTGCCAAGGGCCTGGGTGTCCTGCGCTGAGAGCTGGAAGTACAGCTTGGTGCGCGCGTTGGCGGCCAGTGCGTCGCGCATCTCCTTTGGCAGCTGGCCGAGGTGCTGGTGGGCGAGGCAGAGGGAGAGTCGGTAGCCGCGCGCCTCGGCGAGCATCTCCTCGAGCGGGGTTGGCAGGTTGAGGTAGTTGTGCACCTCGTCCACATAGAGGGCCGCATTCGCCCGGGCTCCTTCGGGGTGGGCGGCACGGGCGAGCGCGGCCTGCCAGACGCGGGCGACGACGAACGAGCCGAGCAGCCGGCTCGTGTCTTCGCCGAGGGTCCCCTTCGGGACCCTGGCCAGCAGCAGGCGGCCCTGGTCGAGGCATTGGGCGACGTTGATGCTCGAGTAGGGCTGGCCGACGATCGCCCGCACCGGGCGGCGCAGTAGGAAGGCGCGCAGCTTGTTCAAGACCGGTCCGCTCGCCTGGGCGCGGCCGGCGTCGCCGAGCTGGTCGTACCACTCCCAGAACGGATCGAGCCCGACCGGGTCGCGGAAGGCGGACAGCAGCCGCTCCCGCCAGCGCGCATCAGTGAGAAGCCGCGGCACCTCCGCCAGCGTCAACGGCACCTCGCTCTGTTGGTTCGCTGCGAGCAGGCTGAGCAGCGCTGCCCGCAGGATGTCGTCGGTGCGAGGCCCCCAGAAGCGCTCGTAGACGCGGCGGAAGATCCCGACCAGCTGATCGACGACCAGGTCGTGGTCTGCTCCCTCGAGCACGTTCAGGCCAGGCGGGGACGAATCGACCGGATCGAAGAGATCAACTCGCTCCTCTGCATCGGCGGGGATGCGGGCGAGGATCTCCTCCACCAGGTCGCCCTTGGGATCGACCACGACCGCGCCGCGACCCGCGGCGAGGTCGTCGAGGACGAGGCGAGCGATCAGGGTCGACTTACCGACCCCGGTCGGCCCGAGCAGGTGCAGGTGGTAGCGCGCGTCTTCCACCGCGAGCACTACCGGCGCGCCGCTCGACGCTACGCCGAGCGGCTTTCCGTATGAGGGAAGGCCGGGCGGGGGCGCAATTGTGCGTGCGCCCGCGCGCAACAACCCGGGCAGCGCTCGCTCCGCGGGCAGGTGGGCGAGGGCTGCGAGCTCCGGGATCGAGAGCAGGTAGCCGCGCCGGCCGAGCGTGCGCAACGCGAGCTTTCGCTCTGCGCCGAGGACGCGGCGGCGGCGGAAGCCGACGCGACCCTCGTAGGCCGCAAACGCGCCAGCGAGCGCGTGGATCCTCCCACGCGCCACACGGTTGTCCGGGGCAATGACGCTGATGCGGACGAGGCAGCGGTAGAGCGGGTGCGAGGCCTTC
>Ga0070741_10006533_pt1 | contig 24955 bp, 23 predicted proteins | sample Coa_R1_4_FD_66440 | JGI IMG/M metagenome (GOLD analysis project Ga0070741, IMG submission 66440) | Surface soil microbial communities from Centralia Pennsylvania, which are recovering from an underground coalmine fire - Coalmine... | ecosystem: Environmental > Terrestrial > Soil > Unclassified ... | reverse complement strand
CGGAGATCGATCTTCCACTCGAAAACGAGGACGACCAAAACGACGGCGGCGGCGCAAAGCCATGAAGCGCTTCGCCGAATTGTTGGACCGTCTCGCCTACGAGCCGGCGCGCAATGCAAAACTGCGGTTGATGACGGAGTACTTCCGCTCGACCGAAGATCCGGACCGCGGCTGGGCGCTGGCGGCTTTGACCGGCGCGCTCAGCTTCCAACACGCCAAGCCGGGCTTGATCCGCAACCTGATTGCCGAGCGGGCCGACCCGGTGCTGTTCGGCCTGTCGTACGACTACGTCGGCGACCTCTCCGAAACCGTCGCGCTGATGTGGCCCTCGTCAACCTCAGCTATTGGCGGCAAAGATGACATCAGCCTCACCGCCGTCATCGAGACGCTCACCACGCTCGGCAAGGCGCAGCTGCCGCAGCAACTGGCGCGCTGGCTCGACGTGCTCGACGAGACCGGCCGCTGGGCGCTGATCAAGCTCGTTACCGGCGGCTTGCGGATCGGCGTCTCGGCGCGTCTGGCCAAAACCGCGGTCGCGGCGCTCGGCGATAAGGACCCACAGGACATCGAGCTGCTGTGGCCCGGCCTGGCGCCGCCTTATGTCGAGCTGTTCGCGTGGCTGGAAGGTCGCGCCGACAAGCCCGCCAGCGCCGATCCCGCGCCATTCCGCCCATCAATGCTGGCGCACGCGCTGGACGAACCCGACCTCGCGACGCTCGAGCCGGCCGACTTCATGGCGGAGTGGAAATGGGACGGCATTCGCGTCCAGGCCGTCGCGGCGCCCTCGCCTCAGGCGCCGGATCGCAAGGTCGGCGTTGCCCGGCTCTACTCGCGCACCGGCGAGGACATTTCCAAAAGCTTCCCTGATCTGCTCGAGGCGCTGCACCTGCCTGGCGCCCTCGACGGCGAGCTGTTGATCAAGCGCGGCGGCCTGGTGCAGTCGTTCAACGTGCTGCAGCAGCGGCTCAACCGCAAAACCGTGACCGGCAAGTTGATGGTCGAATTTCCCGCGCATTTGCGCGCCTACGATCTGCTCGCCGACGGCGAGGAGGATTTACGCGCGCTGCCGTTTGCCGAACGCCGCGCGCGGCTGGAAAATTTCATCGCCCGGCTCAACGACGAACGCGTCGACCTGTCGCCGCTAATCGCGTTCTCGGCCTGGGACGATCTCGCTCTCGCGCGAAAAAATCCGGCGGCGACCGGTGCAGGTCCGGACGCCGCCGCCGTCGAAGGCGTGATGCTCAAGCGGCGCGAGGCGGCCTACGTGCCGGGCCGGCCGAAAGGGCCGTGGTGGAAATGGAAGCGCGATCCGTTCATCATCGATACGGTGCTGATGTACGCCCAGCGCGGCCACGGCAAGCGTTCGTCGTATTATTCGGATTATACATTCGGCGTGTGGACCAAGGGCGATAACGGCGACGAACTGGTGCCGGTCGGAAAGGCCTATTTCGGCTTTACCGACGAAGAGCTGTTGCAGATCGATCGTTATGTCCGCCGCAACACGATCGAGCGTTTCGGCCCGGTGCGCGAGGTGGTGCACCAGGCGGACCAAGGGCTGGTCCTGGAAGTCGCGTTCGAAGGCTTGCAGCGCTCGACCCGGCATAAATCCGGCGTGGCGATGCGGTTTCCACGCATCAACCGGCTGCGCTGGGACAAGCCGCCCGGCGAGGCCGACCGCCTGGAGCGGCTCGAGACCCTGCTGACCCAGATCGAACAGGCGCGGGCATCGTGACCGCGCGCGGGCGCCGAAGTTCGCTCGCAGTCAAGCTGCGCCGCGGCCGCCTCGCCGATCTGCCGGCGCTGGTCGCGCTGGAGCGCGCCGTCTTCACCACCGACGTGGTGTCGCGGCGCAGCTTTCGGCATTTCGTCGTTTCGCCCAATGCCGATCTCATGGTCGCCGAAGCGACCGGCCAGTTTGCCGGCTATGTCCTGGTCCTCTATCCGCCGCGCTCGAAACGCGCCCGGCTCTATTCGATCGCGGTGGCCCCGCACCGTGGCGGCCTCGGCGTCGGGCCACTGCTGCTCGCCGCAGCCGAGCGGACCGCGAAGCGCCGCGGCCGGCGCGCCATGCGGCTCGAAGTCCAGGAGCACAACACCCGCGCCATTGCACGCTACGAGAAGTCGGGCTATCGGCTGGTCGGCAGGCGGCATGCCTATTATGACAATGGCGACGACGCGCTCCGCTTCGAGAAACCGCTTGACGGTTCCGCACAGCCCGCCTGACTCGCGCGCCCGAATCGGTTTTGATGGTGGACAGCGCGGCCGCCACGGTCGCCAAGCATCGTACCGGGGGCTATGACATCGGGTGCCGTGTCCGACTTCCAACGCATGATCGGCCCAACAGATTTCGGCTCTGACCTGAAGGGGACCCGCCCATGACCGGCTGGGTCATCCTGGTCGACCAGTCGCGCGACCTGCCGAACGCCGAGACGCCGCACAAGGTCATCACCACCAGCGAGTACCTGGCGCGGCCGCGGCTGTTCGACATGGGCCGGCCCAAGCTCGTCAATCTGGCGCGCTCCTACGCCTACCAGTCCAAGGGCTATTACGCCTCGCTCCTTGCCGAGGCGCGCGGCCACCGCGTGGTGCCGACCGTCGAGACCATGCTGGAACTGCGCGAGCAGAAGCTCTACGAGCACGCCCTGCCCGACCTCGAGGACGAGCTGAACCGCTGCGCCCGGCGCGCCGATTTCCAGCCCGACGGCGAACTCAAGCTCCTGGTCTGCTTCGGGATTGCCCGCGACCCGCGCTTCGAATCGTTCGGGCGGCTGTTGTTCGACTGGTTCCGCTGCCCGGCGCTCGAAGTCATCGTCGACCAGGGCGAGTGGCTCACCATCGACCGCATCCGGCCGCGCAACATCACCCGGCTCGCCAACGGCGAGGCCGAGTTCTTCCGCGAGTCGCTGCACAATCACACCCGGCGCGAATGGCGCGATCCCAAGGCCCGCTCGGTCGCCAAGTACGATCTGGCGGTGCTGTATGACCCGAACGAGAAGATGCCGCCGTCGTCGCCGAACTCGATCAAGTATTTGGCGCGGCTTGCCGACAAGCTGTCGATCGACATCGAGCCGATCACCAAGCGTCAGCTCGCCGAGCTTGCCGAGTTCGACGGCCTGTTCATCCGCGAGACCACCTCGATCGACAATCACACCTACCGCTTCGCACGCCGCGCCTGGCAGGAGGGCATGCCTGTCATCGACGATCCGATCTCGATGATCCGCTGCACCAACAAGGTGTTCCTGGTCGAGCTGTTGCAGCAGAACCAAGTGCCGACGCCGCCGACCGTGATCCTGGCCGAGGACACCGACCTCACCAAGGCGATCGACGAATTGGGGCTGCCGCTGGTGGTGAAGATCCCCGACGGCTCGTTCTCGCGCGGCGTGCACAAGATCGAATCGTCGGCCGAATTCAAGCGCATCTGCGACGAGCTGTTCGAGGAAACCGACCTGCTGCTGGCGCAGAAATTCCTGCCCACCGAGTTCGACTGGCGGGTCGGCGTGCTGGCCGGCGAGCCGCTGTTCATCTGCCAGTACCGCATGGCGCGCGGCCACTGGCAGGTGGTCAAATACCGGCCGGACGGCTCCTCGCGCGAGGGCGGCTTCCGCGCCTTCGACGTCGATCAGGCGCCGCGCGAGGTGATCGACATCGCAGTGCGCGCCGCACGCCCGATCGGCGACGGCTTCTACGGCGTCGACCTCAAGCAGACCGACCACGGCATCGTGGTCATGGAGGTCAACGACAATCCGAACCTCGAGCACGGCATCGAAGACGCCGTCGGCAAGGACGAAATTTGGATGCGGCTATTGCGCTGGTTCGTCGATCGTTTCGAGCAGTAGCGGCGCTACACCTCGATACAATCGAATTACGATTGCGCCGGCTGCTCCGCTGGCGCTGCCGGCTTCGCCACCTGATCCAGCGGCCAGCGCGGCCGCGGCGCGAAACCCAGAGAATCGGTGAGCCCGAGCGCCAGGCGCTCGGCGCCGGCCCAGGCGATCATGGCGCCGTTGTCGGTGCACAAGGCCGGCGGCGGCGCCACCAGTGAGGTGCCGGCCTCGAAGGCGACGCGGTGCAGCACCTTGCGGATGGCTTGGTTGGCGGCGACGCCGCCGGCGCACACCACCGCGCTCGGCGTGCCGACCCGCTCGCGGAACATGCGCATGCCGAGCCGCAGCCGGTCCAACACCACGTCGACCACCGCCTGCTGAAACGAGGCGCACAGATCGGCGACGTCCTGGTTGCTCAGCGGCGCGATCTTTTCGGCTTCGAGGCGGAGCGCGGTTTTCAGACCCGACAGTGAAAAGTCGGCGTCGTGGCGCCCGCTCATCGGCCGCGGCAGCGCAAAGCGCGCCGGATCGCCGTTCTGCGCCTCCTTCTCGACCAGGGGGCCGCCCGGGTAGCCCAGCCCGAGCAGCTTTGCGGTCTTGTCGAACGCTTCGCCGATCGCGTCGTCGACCGTGCCGCCGAGCCGCAGATAATCGCCGACGCCGCGCACGCCTAAAATCTGGGTGTGGCCGCCCGAAGCGAGGAACAAGCAATAAGGGAACGGCGTGCCGTCGGTCAGCCGGGCGGTCAGCGCATGGGCCTCGAGGTGATTGACCGCGATCAGCGGCTTGCCGTGAGTCAGCGCAATCGCCTTCGCGGTGGTCAGGCCGACGATCAGGCCACCGATCAGGCCCGGCCCCGCGGCGGCGGCCACGGCGTCGAGCGCTGGGAACGCGCATCCGGCCTCCGCCATGGCGGTGGCGATGATGCGGTCGAGCGCCTCCACATGGGCGCGGGCGGCGATCTCCGGCACCACGCCGCCGAACGCGGCATGCTCGGCAACCTGCGACAGCACGATATTGGACAGGATGCGGCCGCTGCCGTCCTCGCCCCGTTCCACCAGGGCCGCGGCGGTCTCGTCGCAGGTCGTTTCGATGCCGAGAATGACCATGGGTGTATTATATACCCCCGTTAGTCCCGAGTGCCCGCAAAGCGATGACGCAACCCTCGACCTCGCCCGTCCTCCGTATCGGCTCTCGCGGCTCGCCGCTGGCGCTGGCGCAGGCGCACGAGGTGCAGCGCCGGCTGGCGGAGGCTTGCGGCGTTGCGGCCGAGCGGATCGAGATCAAGACCATCCGCACCACCGGCGATGTCATCGTGGACCGGCCGCTGGCCACGGCCGGCGGCAAAGGCCTCTTCACCAAGGAGATCGAGGAGGCGTTGCTGGCCCAAAACATCGACCTCGCGGTGCATTCGTCGAAAGACATGCCGACCGTGTTGCCGGACGGGCTGTTGCTGGACACGTTTCTGCCGCGCGAAGATGCGCGCGACGCTTTCATCAGCCGCAAGGCCAAAAGCTTGCCCGACCTGCCGCACGGCGCCGTCGTCGGCACCGCCTCGCTGCGCCGGCAGGCGATGGTGAAGCGGTTGCGGCCCGATCTGAAAGTCGCAACCTTGCGCGGCAATGTCGAGACACGCTTGCGCAAGATCGCCACCGGCGAAGCCGATGCGACGCTGTTGGCGGTGGCCGGGCTAAAGCGTCTCGGCTTGCTGGCCGCCGCTACGATGATCCTCGACATCGATGATTTTCTGCCCGCGGTCGGCCAGGGCGCCATCGGCGTCGAAACCCGCGCCGATGACGAAGCGACGCGCGCGCTCGTCACCAGGATCAACGACGTCGACACCGCGATGGCGCTCGCCGCCGAGCGCGCGTTTCTGGCGGTGCTCGACGGCTCATGCCGTACGCCGATCGCCGGCCATGCACGCGTGAGCAACGGCGTGCTCCGCTTCCGCGGCATGATCATCCGCCCGGACGGCAGCGAGGCGCACGAAGCCGCGCGCGAAGGCCGCTGCGCCGCGGCCGCCGTGCTCGGCACCGATGCCGGCCGCGAGCTGAAAGCGCGCGCCGGCCCCGACTTCTTCGCGCCGAGCTGAACCGTGCGCCTCCTCGTCACGCGGCCGGAATCCGATGCCGAGCGCACCGCCGCCGGCTTGCGGCAGCGCGGCCATGTCGTCATCACCGCACCGCTACTGCGGATCGAGGCGATTTTAGATGCGCCGATCGACGCGCAGCATTGGGGCGCTATCCTGATCACCAGCGCCAACGCGGCCGCCGCGCTCGCGCTGCATAAGCGCAAGAACGCGCTGCTCGATAGTCCGGTGTTTACCGTCGGCGACCGCAGCGCCGAAGCCATGCGCGCCAGCGGCTTCGCCAATGTTGTCTCGGCCGGCGGCGCCGTCGCCGATCTGATGCGGGTCGTCGTCGAACGCCTGAAGCCGCAGGCGCCGCTCCTTTATCTGGCCGGCGAGGATCGCGCCGGCGACGTTGCCGGCGCTTTGCGCGCCAAGGGATTTATCGTGCACACCGTCGTGCTCTACCGCGCCGTGACGGCGGCAATCCTGCCGCAGGAAACCGCCGAAGCGCTGGCGCAAGGCCTCGACGGCGTGCTGCACTTCTCGCCCCGCAGCGCCGCCGCTTACGTCGACAGCGCGCGCGCGGCGGGTCTTTTGGCGCGTGCGCTCGAGCCGGCGCAATTCTGCCTGTCCGAGCAGATCGCAGCGCAGCTGCGCCACGCCGGCGCCGCCCGTATTCACGTGGCGGCGCGACCGAATGAAGCGGCCCTGATCGAACTCATTTGTGCGCAGGCGCGTTGATCGCGTTGGTGCAGAAAAAGCGGCTCGATTGCGGCCACGATTGCCCCGTACTATGCCGTGGCGCCTCGATCCCCCGGAGCCGGTGCCGGCGCCTGGAGAATGCATGAGCGAGCCTGACAGCCCATCGCCCCGGCGCCGCCCGCCGACCATCGACTTGACCGCCACGGAGGTCGAGACCGAGCAGGCGCGGCCGTCCGGCGGCGAGCCCGGCAGCGCGCCAAAATCCGCGCGCTGGACCAGCGGCGGTTCGGTCGCCCCGCTGGCGATTGCCGCCCTGGCAGGCGTGATCGTGGCGGCGGCGATCATTGCAGCGCTCTGGGCCGCAGGCATCATCCCGCCGGCGGGCGCCCCCGAGCCCCAGCGAGCAGAGAAAAGCGCGCCGGACGTTACGGCGCAGCTCAACAAGATCGAGAGCGAGCTGCAGAAGCGCGCGCCGGCGCCCGACCCGGCGCTGCTCTCGAGGCTTGCCGCCGCCGAAGCGCAAAGCAAAACCCTTGGCGATTCGCTTGCCGCCCTCAACAAACGGCTCGACGACATCGCCGTTGCGGCAAAGAGCGCCGGCGAACACGCTGACGCTGCTGCCGCGGCGGCGAAGAGCGCCGGCGAGCGCGCCGACGCCGCATCGAGTGCCGCCAGACAAACGGCACAGTCAGCGCAAGCGGCGGCGCAGTCCGCGGTTCAACGCAGCGACCTCGACGCGCTGCAAAATCGCATCGCCGCGCTGGAGCGCCAGATCGCCGCGGTCGGCAATGCCGCCGCGCAGCAGCAACGGCCCAGCACCGACGATCGCGCCGCGCGTGCCGCCCTCGCCGCCAGCGCGCTGCGCGACGCGGTCGAACGTGGCGCGCCGTATCAGACCGAGCTCGCCGCGATGAAAGCGCTCGGCACGCCGCAAGCGGCGACCGCTGCGCTCGAGCCTTTTGCGACAAGCGGCATACCGCGCGCGACCGATCTTGCTCACGAACTCGCGCAGCTCACGCCATCGCTGCAGCGCGCAGCCGGCGCGCCGCCTGCCCAAACCTCGTTGCTGGGACGGCTTGAGGACAACGCCAAAAATCTGGTGCGCGTGACGCCGGTCGATGCGCCCGCCGGCGATGACCCGGCCGCGGTGATCGCGCGGCTGAATGTCCACGCCACGCACGCCGATCTCGCCGCCGCTTTGACCGACATCGCGCGCCTGCCGCAGCCGGCGCAAACACTCGCCGCGCCGTGGGTGCAAAAAGTCAACGCGCGCAACGCCGCGCTCGCCGCAGCCCGCCGCATCTCAGCCGACGCGCTTGCCGCCCTCGGCAAATCCGACAGCCCATGATCCGCATCGTCCTTTTCCTCATCGTGGTCGGCGCGCTGGCGCTCGGCGTGACGTGGCTTGCCGACCGCCCCGGCGACGTCGTCATCACCTGGCAGGGCTTGCGCATCGAGACCTCGCTGATGGTGCTCGGCGCCGCCATCCTGGTGCTCGTCGCGCTGATCGGCATCATCTGGAGCATCGTGCGCGCCGTCGTGCGTTCGCCGCTCGTGCTGTCCAACATGGTGCGCAACCGCCGCGGCGTGCGCGCCTACGAGGCCATCTCCAACGGCTTGATCGCGGTCGGCGCCGGCGACGTCATGGCCGCGCACAAGTTCTCGACCGACGTCAACCGCATCGCGCCGGGCGAGCCGCTGGCGCTCCTTCTCACCGCGCAGGCGGCACAGCTTGCCGGCGATCGCGAGGCCGCCGACCGGGCCTTCCGCGCCATGGCGGGCCGCGCCGACACCAAGGCGCTCGGCCTGCACGGCCTGTTCGTCGAGGCGCAGCGCCGCGACGACCTGGTCAGCGCCCGCGCTTACGCAGAAGAGGCGGCGCGCACCACGCCGACGCTGGGCTGGGCCGGCCGCGCTGTGCTGGAATTCCGTTGCGCCGCCGGCGATTGGGCTGGCGCGCTGTCGCTGCTCGAGCGCAACAGGCACGCACTCGACAAGGCCGACTATCGCCGCCAGCGCGCGGTGCTGCTCACCGCGCAGGCCATCGCCGGCCAGGAGTCCGACCGCGACAACGCCAAGCTTGCGGTGCTCGAAGCGGTCAAGCTTGCGCCCACCTTGGTGCCGGCCGCCGCGCTCGCCGGCCGCATGCTCGCCGAGGCCGCCGAGCTGCGCAAAGCATCGCGCATCGTCGCCAAGGCGTGGCGCGCCAATCCGCATCCCGATCTGGCGCAGACTTATGCCGAGCTGCGCTTTGGCGACGCCGCGCGCGACCGGCTGACGCGCGTCGAAGCGCTGACCAAAAAGACGCCCGGCAACCCGGAAGCTGCACTCGCGATTGCACGCGCCGCGCTCGACGCCCGCGAATTCGGCAAGGCGCGTGCCGCGCTCTCGCCCTATCTGTCGGCGCCGACGCGGCGGGTGTGCTTGCTGATGGCCGAGCTGGAACGGACCGAGCGCAACGACGAGGGCCGCGCCCGCGAATGGATGGCGCGCGCGCTGCACGCCGCGCCGGATCCCCAATGGACGGCAGACGGCTACGTCTCCGATCGCTGGCTGCCGATCTCGCCGGTCACCGGCCGGCTCGACGCCTTCGAATGGCGCGTGCCGCTCACCGGCATGGTCGCCGCGCCCGTGATCGAACCCGAAGCCCCGCGCGTCGCCCCCGACGAGGCGCTGCCCAAGCCGGTCGCACCGGCAGCGACGGACGGCAATGTTACCCCGGCGCCCGCGGCAACGGCCCCCGAAGCGCCGCGCCGCCGGCCCGATCGGCCGGCACCCAAAGCCGAGCCCCTGATTCCGCTGGTGCATGCGCCCGACGATCCGGGGCCCGAATCGGTCGAGGAGCGTTGAGGCGGGGCGCTCATAGCCGTGCGTCCCTCGCCAAGGGACGCAACCATATGCACTATGCAACATGAATTATAGTGGCGATGTACCCGGACTAGACAGAAGGGAAATCGCCTGCTACTGCACTATAGTGCAGACGGTCGTTTTTTCAAAGATTCCGGTGGACGCGCGCGGCGCGAACCTTCTGTGGCTATACATTCGAGCCACAGGAGGGTCTTGCCATGTCTGACTGGGGATTTTGGGAGTGGGTCGCATACGCGGTTTTATTTGTGGCCGCGCTCATCCTCGCAATGGATCAGGGGCTAAAAATGGCCCCCGATCTCGCAAGTGCCGCCAAGGGCTTATTGGGAAGCCCCGCGTGGGCATTCTCGCCGCTAATACTCGTCTTGTTGGCAACTGGCATCTTGTTTAGCCGCCAAATGGGGTGGATTGGCTCATCAAAGATGGAGATCGCTTTTGTAAAATGGCCAGAGCCTTACAGGCCAACAATCGTTTCTGGACGAGTCTTTTCAAACGAACGGGTGCCGCTTGACGGCATAGATTACGACCATTGTGTTTTTACTAATGTCACCCTCGTTTACAACGGCACCACGCCAGTGCGCATGAGCAACAACACCTTCAACGGAACAATTCGTTTATCGAGCGACAATCAAGCAGTCGGCGGAGGTTTCATGCTGGCTTACTCATTCGCTGGCGGCGGCGTGCCTATACAATTGGATAGTTTGCCGCCGTCTAGCCACATCACGCCGTTGCAGCCAAAACACTGATGAAATCAGCATCCCTTCATTGCCGTTCCGAAAATGTCGGAATTGCTACGATTGTTGTAGCGGAACTGAAACTCCGCGACGTACAGCGGCATGTATTTGGCGCTGACTTTGTGGAAGCTGCCAACGATGCCGCGTTTGAAGATCGACCAAAAACCCTCAATCGTATTTGTATGGACTGCACCGACTACATATTGTTTGCGGTGGTGGTCAACGGACTGGCGATTGTATTCTGTCAGCCCGTCATAGACACGGCTTTCGTCGGTAGCGAGCAAGCTGACCTTGTCCGAAACCATTTCGCGGACGAACGATTGGCAGGCGGCGCTAGAGATATGGCCCAGCACGCGGGCGACCACGTTGCCCTTGCGCTGCACGGCGCCAATGATCGCGGTTTTGGTCGAAGGGCGATGTTCGCGGCCACGCCGCACGCCATCCCAATGCTTGTTCTTGTCTTTGCCGCCGATGAAGCTTTCATCGACCTCAACGATGCCGCCGAGCTTGTCCATGTCCTTCTCGATCAGGGCGGTTCGGATTTTGTGGCCCATGAGCCACGCGGTCTTGACCGAACCAAAGCCCATGTAGCGGCCGATCTGGCGCGAACTCATGCCCTTTTTGCTGGTCAGCATGAGGTGAGCGACCTTGAACCAGTCGCGGAGCGGCTTGTTCGTGTTCTCGAAAATGGTCCCGGCGATGATCGAGAACCGATAGCCGTCCTTTGCGCATTTCTCGCACTGCCAGTGCCACTGGCGCGACGGCAGGTCATAGACAGCCGGGTTGCCGCAACGCGGGCAGCGGACGCCCTCAGGCCAGCGGCGGGCCTTCAGGTAGGCTTTGCAGGAATCCTCGTCCCCGACCGGGAACATCGCGTCGAATTGAGCGGAGGTCAGTTGATGGACGGGTTTGGGCTGCTTAGAACGGGCCATAGGGCTTCTCCCCCAACGATGGAAGGATATTGCCCTATATTGGCGCGTCTGTCAAGTGCGGGTACATCGCCATTATAGTGCATAAACTTGGCTGCATGGACGAGCTGGTAGCCAACAACAAGGAACCGCTCACGAGCGCCCAAGGCGCCGGCGAAAGCGCGGCGTTCTTGGCCGCCATCGGCGCCGAGGTGCGGCGCCATCGCGCCAAGCGCGGCATGACGCGGCGGCAATTGGCACAGGCGTCGGAAACCTCCGAGCGCTATCTGGCGCAGATCGAAAGCGGCGCCGGCAATCCGTCGGTCAGCGTGCTGCGCGGCATCGCGCAGGCGCTTGGACTGTCCGCGGCGGCGCTGCTGCCGGAAGCGGGCGCGTGCCCGGCGGCGCTCGCGGCGCTGGTCGATCTGTTGAGCCAGGTGCCGGAAGCCGAGCTATCGGCACTCGCCAAGGACATCGAGGCGCGGATTGCCGGCGCGCAAAACGCCGATCGGGCGCGGCGCATCGCGCTGGTCGGCCTGCGCGGCGCCGGCAAGTCGACTTTGGGCCGGCTGTTGGCGCAGCATCTCGGCTGCCCGTTCATCGAGCTGGATCGCCTGATCGAGCAAGATTACGGCGCCAGCATTCCGGACCTGATCGAGATGGCGGGCGCGTCCACGTTCCGCCGCCATGAACGCAGCGCGCTGGAGCGCGTGATCGCCGCGCATGACGCCGCCGTCATCACCACCGCGGGCGGCATCGTCGCCGACGCCGAAACCTACGCGCTGCTGCTACGCCGCACCCACACGGTGTGGATCAAAGCGCGGCCCGAGGACCACATGAGCCGCGTCATGGCGCAGGGCGATTTCCGCCCGATGGCGGCGAACCGCGAGGCCATGGCGGATCTGGTGGCGATCCTCGACGCCCGCCGCGCCGACTACGCGCGCGCCGAAGCCGAGGTGGACACCAGCGGCGACGCGGTGGAGCAGAGTTTTGCGAAGCTTGTCGCCGTCGTCACCAATTTGCTCGGCTCGGACTCGCGGCAGCAAACATAGCGGCCAATATAACATCCATGACTCTCGCCGATTCCGGCTTTCTCGATCTCGCGCCGCTGCGGCTCGAGTACCGCATGATCGGGCCGCGGCCGGAGGCGGCGCCGACGATCGTGATGCTGCATGAAGGCCTCGGCTCGACGGCGCTGTGGGGCACGTTTCCAGAAAGACTTGCGGCCGCGACCGGCGCCGGCGTGTTTGTTTATTCGCGCGCCGGCTACGGCAAATCGTCGCCGGGACAATTGCCGCGCACGGTCCGCTTCATGCACGAGGAAGCCTGCGATGTGCTGCCGCGCGTGCTCGATGCGATCGGATTTCAGCGCGGCATTCTGCTCGGCCACAGCGACGGCGCCTCGATCGCCGCGATCTACGCCGGCAGCGTCCAGGACCACCACGTGCGCGGGCTCACGCTGATCGCGCCGCATTTCTTCATCGAGGAGATGGGGCTTGCCGAAATCCGCCGTGCCCGCGATGCGTTCGCGGCCGGCCCGCTGCGCGACAAGCTCAGGCGCTGGCACGCCGACGTCGACTGCGCGTTCCGCTCCTGGAGCGAGCCGTGGCTCGATCCGGAATTTGCGAAGTGGGACATCACCGAAGCGCTCGGCTACATCCGCGTGCCGCTGCTGATCGTGCAGGGCGAGCACGACCAGTACGGCACACTGCGCCAACTCGAAGCCGCCGAACGCGAATGCTATTGCCCGGTCGAGACGGCGGTGCTGCCCGGCATCCGCCACGATCCACCGCGCGAAGCGCCGGAGCGAACGCTCGCGGTCATCGCGGGGTTTATCAATCGCCTCCTGGGCGAGCACGGCGAGGCCGCTCTCCCTGCCCGTCCGGGGGTTGCGCCTCATGAATTATAATGCATATTAGGCTTGTTGGCGGAAGATAGCTGCACTATAATGCAGCATCCCGCCCTGAAGGAAGCGGCCGAGGCCCGAGCATGTCGGAGAGCGCATACAGCGAGCGTCCACTGGCGAATGGCGCCACGCGCATCGATTTTCAGACCGAGCCGGCGCGCTATCGGCATTGGAAGCTCGCCGTCGACGGCGATATCGCCACGCTGACCATGGACGTCGACGAGAAGGGCGCGCTGTTCGACGGCTATGAGCTGAAGCTCAACTCCTACGATCTCGGCGTCGACATCGAACTCGCCGATGCCATCGAGCGGCTGCGCTTCGAGTATCCGCAGGTGCGGGCGCTGGTGCTGCGCTCGGCGAAACCGCGGGTGTTTTGCGCCGGCGCCAACATCCGCATGCTGGCCGGCGCCACGCATGCCCACAAGGTCAATTTCTGCAAGTTCACCAACGAGACCCGCAACGGCATCGAAGACCTGTCGCAAAACTCCGGCGTGCCGACGCTGTGCGCCATCAACGGCACCGCCGCCGGCGGCGGTTACGAGCTGGCGCTCGCCGCCGACCACATTCTTCTGATCGACGATGGCTCGGCGTCGGTGGCGCTGCCGGAGCTGCCGCTCCTGGCCGTGCTGCCCGGCACCGGCGGCCTCACGCGCGTCTCCGACAAGCGTAAGGTGCGCCGCGATCTCGCCGACGTGTTCTGCACCACCGAGGAAGGCGTCAAAGGTACGCGCGCAAAAGACTGGCGCCTCGTCGACGAAATCGTGCCGGGCTCGAAGTTCGACGACACCGTTACGGCGCGCGCCAAGGAGCTCACCGCCAAATCGCACCGCAATGGCACCGCCGCCGGCATCAAGTTGACACCGCTGACGCGGCAGTTCGACAACGACAGCATCGAGTACGCCACGCTGACGGTGGATTTCCAACGCGCCGAGCGCATCGCCACCATCACGCTGCGCGGCCCGGCCGCGCCGCTGCCCGCCTCGGCCGACGCCATGGTGCAGCAAGGCGCGGCGTTCTGGCCGCTCCAATTGGCTCGCGAGCTCGACGACGCCATTCTGCATATCCGCCTCAACGAGCTGGAAGTCGCCGCGCTGGTGTTCAAATCGTCGGGCGATCCCGAGCAGGTGCTCGCCTACGATCGGTTCCTCGAAACAAACAAAGAGCATTGGCTCGCCCGCGAAATCCGGCTGTTGTGGAAGCGGGTGCTCAAGCGCGTCGACCTGACGTCGCGATCGCTGGTGACCTTGATCGAGCCCGGCTCGTGCTTTGCCGGCACGCTCGCCGAATTGGTTTTCGCGAGCGACCGCTCGTACATGTTGATCGGTGGGCGCGAGGGCGACAACAAGCATCCGGCGACGATCGGGCTGAGCGCCGCGAATTTCGGCGCTTATCCTATGGCGAACGGCATCAGCCGCCTTGCCTGTCGTTTCCTCGCCGATCCGGCGAACGTCGATGCCGCCAAGGCCGAACGCGAAAAGCCGCTCGACGCCGAAGCCGCGCAAAAGCTCGGTCTCGTCACCTTCGCGCTCGACGACATCGACTGGGACGACGAGGTGCGCGTGTTTCTCGAGGAGCGCGCCAGCTTCTCGCCCGACAGTCTCACCGGCATGGAAGCCAACCTGCGCTTCGCCGGGCCGGAGACCATGGAATCGAAAATCTTCGCCCGGCTCACCGCCTGGCAGAACTGGATCTTCCAGCGCCCCAACGCCATCGGCGACGAGGGCGCGCTCAAACGCTACGGCACCGGCCAGAAGCCGGCGTTCGACATGAGGCGAGTGTGACGATGCTTTTCCTCCCCCGCTTGCGGGGGAGGGGGACCACGCGAAGCGTGGTGGAAGGGGCCAGTGGCCCGTGCTGGATCGCACGTCCCCCCTCCGGCTCGCTGCGCTCGCCACCTCCCCCGCAAGCGGGGGGGAGGAAAAAAGATGGAGTGACCCATGACCATCCAGACCGTCGATTACACGACCAAGATCCCCAACAACGTCAACCTGACCGAGGATCGCCAGGTGCTGCGCGCGCTGGAGAGCTGGCACCCCGGCTACATCGACTGGTGGATGGACATGGGGCCTGAAGGTTTTCAGGACTCGCTCGTGTATCTACGCACCGCCGTGTCGGTCGATCCAAAAGGCTGGGCCAAGTTCGACTACGTGAAGATGCCGGACTATCGCTGGGGCATCCTGCTCGCGCCCCAGGAGGAGAACCGCACCATTCCGTTCGGCCGTCACCACGGCGAACCGGCCTGGCAGGAAGTGCCGGGCGAATACCGCGCCATGCTGCGCCGCCTCGTCGTCATCCAGGGCGACACCGAGCCGGCCTCGGTCGAGCAGCAGCGCCATCTCGGCAAGACCGCGCCGTCGCTCTACGACCTGCGCAACGTGTTTCAGGTCAACGTCGAGGAAGGCCGCCACCTCTGGGCGATGGTTTATCTGCTGCAAAAATATTTCGGCCGCGACGGCCGCGAGGAGGCCGCCGCGCTGTTGCAGCGCCGCTCCGGCGACGCCGACAAGCCGCGCATGCTCGGCGCCTTCAACGAGGCGACGCCGGACTGGCTGTCGTTCCACATGTTCACGTTCTTCACCGACCGCGACGGCAAGATGCAGCTCGAGAGCCTTGCGCAATCCGGCTTCGACCCGCTGTCGCGCACGTGCCGCTTCATGCTGACCGAAGAGGCGCACCACATGTTCGTCGGCGAGACCGGCGTCGGTCGCACCATCCAAGCCACCTGCGAGGCCATGAAGAAAGCCGGCATCGAGGACGTGAACGACATCGACAAGGTGCGCGCGCTCGGCGTCATCGACCTGCCGACCATGCAGAAGAAGCTCAACCTGCACTACACGCTGTCGCTCGACCTGTTCGGCTCAGAGGTCTCGACCAACGCGGCGAACACCTTCACCGCCGGCCTGAAAGGCCGCTTCCAGGAGACAAAAATCCAGGACGATCACAAGCTGGAGAGCGCCACCTATCCGGTGCTCAAGCTCATTGACGGCGAGATCAAGCGCGTCGACGAGCCGGCGCTGACCGCGATCAACATGCGGCTTCGCGACGATTACACCGCCGATTGCCAGCGCGGGCTCGACCGCTGGAACAAGATCATCGACAAGATCGGCGTGCCGTTCAAGTTCGTGCTGCCGCATGTCGGCTTCCATCGCCAGATCGGCGAGTTCAAGGACGTGCACGTGACGCCCGACGGCGCGCTGATCGACGCCGCGGCCTGGGCGCGCGACAAGGAGAAATGGCTGCCGTCGGGCGACGACGGCGCGTTCGTAGGGAGCCTGATGAAGCCGGTCACCGAGCCCGGCCAGTTCGCCAGCTGGATCGCCCCGCCGCGCGTCGGCATCGACAACAAGCCGGGCGACTTCGAATACGTGAAAATCGCGGCGTAGCTCTTCTTTATCCTTCCTTGCGAAGCAAAGCTTCGCGGGGAAGGGGGACCATCTTGCGAAGCAAGATGGTGGAAGGGGCGCGGGACTCAACGAAACTCTTTAGGTGAAGGTGAAGCATCAACGCCGGCGCCCCCTCCACCGCGCTTCGCGCGGTCCCCCTCCCCCGTTTCGCTGCGCTACACGGGGGAGGATGAGAAAGGCTCCGCGATCGGCCCTTCTTTGAGACGCCCAAGATCAAACCGATCCACCTCGCGCAATAATTCCACGAACGCCTTGGCGCCGTGCGTCAGCGCCGCCTCGCCCTTTTTCGCGGTCGCCTGGGTCGCGTCGCCGACGGCGCCGCTGTCGTGGAGGTCTTGCGTCATCCAGGCGAAGCCGGCCGGCCGGTAGGCGCTGAGCCATTTGAACTCGCGCGCCATCGCGATCGTCGCGGGCTCGGCGTTGAACGCCTTGTTCATGCGCACGGTCTCGGGCTGCGCCGCCAGCATCAGCGAGGTTTCGATGTCGCCGCCGTGGATGCCGTGCTTTCTCTCTTCGGCCGCGAACGTGCCGTCCGGATAGCCGAAGCGGTGCCAGCCGACAGTGACGGCCAACATGCCGAGCCGGACGCGCAGATCGCGCGCCACCGATTCCATGGCCGCGACATTGCCGCCGTGGCTGGTGACCAGCACCAGCTTGCGCACGCCGGTGCGCGCCAGACTTTCGCCGAGCTCGGTCCAGGCCGCGATCGCGGTCGCCGTCGAGAGCGTCAGCGTGCCCGGATAGGACAGATGCTCGGCCGAGACGCCGATGCGCTGCACCGGCAGAAACGTCACCGGCAGATCGTCCGGCAGAACTTTCTGCACGCGCGCCAGGTAGGCCTCGGCGATATAGGTGTCGACACCGAGCGGCAGGTGCAGGCCGTGCTGCTCCACGGCGGCCAGCGGCAGCACCGCGATCCAGCGCGCGGTCGCGGCGCCGGCCACGGCGATCTCCTGCCAGGTCATCTCCATCCAGTTGCGCTTGGGCAGTGTCATGGGCGGCTTTGCGTGTGCGGCTTTGCGTCCCGGGGACCGGCGGGCTTTTTGCGCCGCCATGCTCTATGGTCCGTCCGCCGATGAAAAGGGACAAATGATGCGCTTGGCAAGTTCTTTGCAGCGAACGGCGTTAACGGGATTTTTGGCAGCCGCGGTTTTTGCGGCCCTCGTCGCGCCCACCGCCGCGCAGGCCCTCGACAAGGTCAGATTCGGCACCAATTGGGTGCCCGAGCCCGAGCACGGCGGCTTCTATCAGGCGCTGGCCGACGGCACCTACCGCAAATACGGCCTCGACGTCGAGATCGTGCCGGGCGGGCCGAACGTCAACAACCGCATCCTGCTGCCGGTCGGCAAGATCGACTTTTTCCTCTCCGCCAACACGCTGCAGGGTTTCGACGCCGTCACCGAGAGCGTGCCGACCGTCGAGGTCGCGGCGCTGTTTCAGAAAGACCCGCAGGTGCTGATCGCGCATCCCGGCGTAGCGAATTTCGCCGACCTGAAAAACCTGACCTTGTTCATCTCCAGGGAGGGCATGGCGAGCTACTACCAGTGGCTCAAAGCCGATTACGGCTTTGCGGACTCGCAGGTCAAACCCTACACCTTCAATCCGCAACCGTTCCTCGCCGACCCCAAGAGCGCGATGCAGGGCTACGTCACGTCCGAGCCGTTCGCCATCGAGAAGGTGGCGCACTTCAAGCCCAAGGTTTTTCTGCTCGCCGACCAGGGCTTTTCCGCCTATTCGACCTTGATCGAGACGCGGCGCGACCTGGTCGACAAAAAGCCAGACCTGGTGCAGCGCTTTGTCGATGCATCGATCATCGGCTGGTACAATTATATTTACCACGACAACAAGGCCGCCAACGCGCTGATCAAGAAACAGAACCCGGAGATCGGCGACGATCTGCTCGCCTATTCGGTGAACGCGATGAAGCAATACGGCATCGTCGATTCCGGCGACACCGCGACGCTCGGCGTCGGCGCCATGACGGACGCGCACATGAAGCACTTCTTCGACGAGATGGTGCACGCCGGCGTGGTCAAGCCGGACCTCGATTACCGCAAGGCCTACACGCTGCAGTTCGTCGGCAAGAAGGTCGGGCTGAATTTGCGGCCGAAGTAGCGAGCAGAAATCACCTGAACGTCTTTACTGCTAACCTCACCCTGAGGTGGCCGCGAAACGGCCCTCGAAGGATGCAGGCCGACGCGCTGTGGCCTCGCCCTTCGAGGCTCGGCGCTGCGCGCCGAGCACCTCAGGGTGAGGACCAAAATCAAATCCCCGCGAACCAGTTGAAACCCTGCTCGCTCCAGAACGTCTCGCGGAAGTCGTTGCTGACTTCGATGGCCTTGATCCACTTGGCGTTCTTGTAGCCGAGCTTGGTCGAGGTGCGCAGCCGCAGCGGATAGCCGAACGGATCGGCCAGCGGCTCACCGGCATATTTGGTGGCGAGAATCGTCTGCGGATGCAGCGCCGCCGCCATGTCGATGCTTTCGGTGTAGTCGTCGTTGCAGATGAAATAGACGTACTTGGCCGAAAGGTCGGCGCCGATGCGCTCGAAGAATGCGCGCAGGTTCGGACCGGACCACTGGCCGATATAGTCCCAGCCCTCGACGCAGATGTGGCGGATGATCAGCTCCTGCTCGGGCAGCTGATAAATCTGCTGCGCGGTCCACGGCCGTTTGTCGGCGATGCGGCCGGCGAGTTCGAGCTTCCAGGTCGCGCCGTCGACCGGCCGGACTTCCGAGATGTCGTAATAGGCATTGAACCGCGCCGGCTTGACCACCTGCGACGGGCTGAAGGTCGGCGCCAGATGAGTGCCGCGGAACAGCAGCGACTGCACGCCGTCGTTCCAGGCCGACACCGCACGCAGCGCGCTCTGCACCGCCGGCTCCTCGCTGACATTGCATCCGGTCAACAGCGTGAGCGCGCCGAGCGTCAGCGTGCCGCGCAGCACGCCGCGGCGATCGATGGCCTCGACGAGCTTGCGGTTTTCCGTCAGCACGTTCTGGTCGATCGGCCGGGGCGGCCGGAACAGCGAAGGCGTGCGCGGGCGAATCGGCATCGGATCACCGTCTCATTGGTTCGAATCGGGCACGGGCTCTGCGGACGCAGGCGCCGCCGGCGCGACGATGGGCGCAGACGCAGCGACGAAGGTGGGCTTGGCGTGCAGCACCGGTCCGCCCGTGATCATCGCGACAAGACTCTGCGGCACCAGCAACGCGAGCGCGACGTGCACCAGCACGAAGCCGACGATCGCCGCCATGCACAGGAAGTGAATGATGCGGATGGTCTGGAAACTGCCGAACAAGGCGGCGAGCTCGGAGAACTGCACCGGCTTCCACAGGCACAGCCCGGTGATGACGATCAGAATGCCGACCAGGATGACGCCGAGATACAGAATCTTCTGCACTGCGTTGTAGACGGTCAGATCGTCATGGGTGAGCCGGAAGCGCAGCGCGTCGCCGATGGTGGCAAACAATTCGCGCAACGTGATGGGAAACAGCTTTTGCCGAAACCGCCCGGTGGCGATGCCGTAGCTCAGATAGGCAATGCCGTTGAGCACGAAAATCCACATGCCGAAGAAGTGCCATTGCAGGCCGTACTGCGCCCAAATGCCGATGACCAGCCAGTCCGGGAAATGCAGCCAGCCCAGGATCACGTCGTCATTGTAGATTTTCCAGCCGCTGCCGATCATGATGAAAATGGCGACCGCATTGATCCAATGCATGACGCGCAGCGGCAGCGGATGCAGCCGCGCCGGCTGGCGCGCCATTTTCGGCGCCACCTCAGGTGCTCGTGATTTGACGGCGGGCGTCGACATCGAACACACTTCCGCGGCCGTTTAAGAGCGAATGCCGAGCGTGAGCCTATTCCCCGCTCGCCGCACAGTATGGGGGCGGCGAATCGGGCGCAAGCGCGATCGTTTCACAAAATCGCGCGGACTTGTTGATTGAAGAGATCGTCGGATGAGAATCAGATCGACAGCTTTCCGCATCGTGTCCGGCTTGACGCTGGCCGGCATCCTCGCCTCGGCGAACCCGGCCGCGGGTCGCGCACAAGCCATGATCCCGCCGACCGGCATGATGGATGCGCAGCATCCGATGCCGATGAACGAGCGCTATCTCAAGCGCTTTCCGCAGCCGGCGCGGGCCGGCGACCTGATCGGGCTGCCCATGCTCGACCATCGCGCCTCGACGCTCGGCACTGTGCGGCAGCTGGTGCGGACGGCGGACGGCAGGGTTCAGCTGATCGTGTCGTATAGCCGGTGGTGGGGCTGGTTCGGCCGCCCGGTCGCGGTGCCGCTGGAAGTCGTCGGCATCCAGGGCCGCGAGCTCGTTTCGCTCGACATGAGCCCCGACGAATACGCCAAGGCGCCGACGTGGCGGGACGCCGGCGCGACAGCGCTGCCCCCGGACGCCACGATCCGCATCGCGCTGGCGCGCCACTGACCGATCACGAGTCGGTGAAGCGGATAACTTTTCGGTGTCTGCCGACTTGAACGGGGTGAGCCGAAATTGATTGGCGCTTCGCGAGTCGGTTTGCCAGCAATCGCAAGCAAATTCGTCAGTGCGTTGGTGCCGCGTCGAACGAGGCACGGAGGGGCATCGCATGAATGCGAATCGAGCAAGTTGCGGCATCGCCGTGATGGCGAAAGCCTCCGCGCCCGGCCGCACCAAGACGCGCCTCGTGCCGCCGCTCGATTACGACGACGCGGCCGCGCTCAACACCGCATTCCTGCACGACGTCACCGACAATATTCTGCTTGCCGCGAGCCGCGCGGCGCCGGACGCGACGATCGCCGCCTACGCGGCGTACGGGCCGCCCGGCTCCGAGGACTTTTTCCGCAGCCGCTTTCCGGGCGTCGATCTCATTGCGGCCTGGCTGCCGAATTTCGGCGCCTGCCTGCTGCACGCGATCGAGCAAATGTTCGCCCGCGGACATAGCGCCGCCGTGGTGCTCAACGCCGACAGCCCGACCTTGCCGACCGCACTGCTCAACGAGACCGCCGCCGTGCTGGCGCGGCCCGGCGACCGCGCCGTGCTCGGCCCGTCGAGCGACGGTGGCTATTATCTGCTCGGGCTGAAAGCTGCACACCGCCGCCTGTTCGAGGACATCGCCTGGAGCACCGAGCGCGTTGCCGAACAAACGCGCGAGCGCGCGCAAGAAATCGGGCTCGCGCTGCATGTGCTGCCGCAATGGTATGACGTCGACGATGTCGCCAGCCTGCAGCGCCTCCATGCCGAGATGTTCGACAGCGGCCCGGCGATTGGGTGCGATGCGCCGGCTCCGCACACCGCGCGGCACACCGCAGCGCTGCTGAACGAATTGTGGCCGGACGGCGTATTCGGCCGCCGCACCAAGCCGCGCGTTGCGCTCGCCGGTACCGGCCTGCCGCATCGCGTCGCGATCTAAGGGCAACCTCATGGACATGAGCGCCTCCCATCCGGCGATCGATCCGCAGCGCTATTTCGAGAGCGTCGAGACCGCGAGCGAGCGGCCCGAGCGCGAACCGGTTTGTCTTTATTTGGAGACCACCAACCGCTGCAATCTGCTCTGCACCACCTGCCCGCGCACCTACGCCGAGCTCGAGCCGCCGGCCGACATGAGCTGGCAGCTGTTCACCTCGATCGTCGATCAGGTCCCGCATCTGGCGCGCGCCGTGCTGCACGGCGTCGGCGAGCCGATGCTGGTGAAGAACCTGCCGCGCATGGTGCGCTACCTGAAGGACCGCGGCAGCTACGTGCTGTTCAACACCAACGGCACCGTGCTCAACGACAAGAACGGCCGCGCCCTGATCGCCGCCGGCCTCGACGAGCTGCGCGTGTCGTTCGACGCCGCCAACGCCGAATCCTACAAGGCGATCCGCGGCAAGAATTTTTTCAATCGCATCTTGAAGAACGTGCGCGCGTTTCGCGAGCTGCAGGAGCGCGAAGGCCATGACACGCCACGCGTGTCGGCGTGGCTCACCGGGCTGCGCGAGACCGTCGAAGAGCTGCCCGACTTCGTGCGGCTTGCGGCCGAGACCGGCATCAAGGAAGTGCACCTGCAGCGGCTGGTGTTCTTCAACGACGATGCCATCGGCATGGCGCGTCCGGACCAGGCGCTCTACGAGCGGCTGACCGCCGACGAAGCCACCCATATCGACCGCGCCACCACGCTCGCCAAATCCCTCGGTATCGTGTTCTCCGCGTCGGGCGGCGCGTCGGAGCCGGGCGTCAGTCTGAAGCGTCAAGACGGGACTAACGACAACGGCTCGCCGTGGTCGCTGTGCCGGCGGCCGTGGACCGTGATGTATTTTACCGCCAACGGCCGCGCGCTGCCGTGCTGCATCGCGCCGTTCTCGCAGCGCGGCTACGAAAACTACACGCTCGGCGACGCCACCCAGCAGACCTTGCGCGAAATCTGGACCGGCCCGGCCTATCGCGATTTCCGCCGCGCGCTGAAGTCGGACAAGCCGCCCGCGGCGTGCGCCAGCTGCGGGTTGCGCTGGAGCTTGTGACGATGCCGGAAGCCGGCGCCGTCACCGTCATCATCCCGACCTTCAACGAAGCCGAATCGATCGACGCAGTCGTTACCGAGCTGCCGCGCGGAATCGTCGACCGCATCATCGTGGTCGACGGCGGCAGCCGCGACGGCACGCAACAGCGCGCGCGAAGCGCGGGTGCCGAGGTGATCGACGTCGGCCGCGGCTACGGCCGCGCCTGCCTGGCCGGTGCGCAGGCCGCGCAGCCCGGCGACATTCTGGTGTTCATGGACGGCGACGGCGCCGACGATCCGGCCGCGATCGCCGCCATGGTGGATGCCATCCGTTCCGGCGCCTACGACTTCGTCATCGCCTCGCGCGCCCGCGGCAAGCGCGAGCCCGGCAGCATGGCGGCGCACCAACTTCTCGCCGGCCATATCGCCGGCCGGCTCACCAAAGCGCTCTACGGCGTGCGCTATACCGACATGTGCGCGTTCCGCGCCATGCGCCGCGACGCTTTGCTCGCCCTCGGCATGCGCGAGATGACCTACGGCTGGAATCTGGAAATGCAGATGCGCGCCGCGCGCGCCGGCCTGCGGGTGCACGAAATACCGGTCGATTACCGCAAGCGGCTCGGCGGCGAGTCCAAGGTCGCCGGCTCGCTGCGCGGCTCGCTGAAGGCGGGGCTCCGTATCACCGCAACGTTTGCGCGCATAGCACTCGAGCCGGCGGGCGCGCGCATGGGACGCAGGGCGCCTCGCCAAACGTCATGACAACACGGCCGTAGTGCCGGTATGCTCGGCACCGTCCCGGTGACGTCACCCAACCCTGCGAGGTCATACATGACTCGTCGCAACGCAACGGGCGCGCCATTGTCGCGCCGCCGCCTCCTGAAAAATTCCGTATTGGCCACGGCAGCGCTCACCCCCGCGGCGACACGAGCGCGCGCCGCGGGTCCGCTCAAACAAGTGTCGATGACGCTCGACTGGATCTATCAGGGGCCCAATGTCGGCTTCATGATGGCCCAAGAGAAGGGCTACTATCGTGAGGCCGGGCTCGACGTCACCGTCAACTCCGGCAAAGGCTCGGGCACCACCGCGCAGCTCGTCGCCAGCAAGGCAACGCAATTCGGCTTCGCCGACGGTTACGCGACCGCCAACGGCATCGCCAAAGGCATGGCGATCAAGACCGTCGCCAGCGTGTTTCGCCGCAATCCCGCGGCGCTGATCGTGCTCGCCGGCTCCGGCATCAAGGAGCCGAAGCAACTCGAAGGCAAGACCATCGCCATGACGGCCGGCAGCGGGCAGTACCAGCAATGGCCCGCCTTTGCCAAAGGCGCCGGGATCGATGCCGGCAAGGTCCAGATCGTCAACATCGACCCGGCCGGCGTCGGCCCGGCGCTGGTCAACGAAAAGGTCGCCGCCATCGGCGGCTACGCCCAGGGCTACGTCCCGGCGATCGAAATCCGCGCCAACAAACAGGTGCGCATTTTCTGGTTCGCCGATTACGGCGTCACCGTCATTTCCAACGGCATCCTGGTGCACGAGGACTTGCTCAAGAGCGATCCGGAACTGGTTCGCGCCTTCGTCACACCGAGCATCAAGGGTTTCCTGTACGGCCGGCAGCATCCCGACGAAGTGGTCGCGGTGGTCAAGAAGTACCTGCCGCCCGCCGATCCGGCGATCGTGCGCCGCGAACTGGAATTGTCGTGGCGAACCTGGGTGACGCCCAACACCAAAGGCAAGCCGCTCGGCTGGGAGGCCGCAGCCGACTGGACGTCCACCGCGCAGGTGCTGCAGCAATACGGCGGCGTCGCCACGCCGCCGCCCATCGACAGGCTCTACACCAACGAATTCGTCCCGACCGGCGCCGAGTTCGTGCCGCCGCAGGAGACGTGAGAGCGGCGCTGCTAACTGGAGCGCCTCCCCAAAAATGCCTCGCGATCAGAGAAAGCCGTCGATCGCAATGGCCAGCGTGTGTTTCGAAAGGATTGTTTTGTCATATGTGGACGGCCCCTTGGCAAGCACTTTTGTGACGAGCGACTTGGCAGCTGCGGTCATATGTACGGCCTTTTGGTGCGGGCG